>ENA-UONV01002328-UONV01002328.1-human-gut-metagenome-genome-assembly--contig:-CS4-NODE-2328-length-14266-cov-5.787207_pt1 | contig 14266 bp, 15 predicted proteins | sample MGYA00242461_ERZ724008 | MGnify/ENA metagenome assembly ERZ724008 | reverse complement strand
AAATCGCGCCCTATTTAAAAAAAATTTCTCCTCGTTAAAAATTCCGCGCGCACTTAAAAATTTTATGGTTTAGCCGCAATGGAATTCGTTAAAACTTCCCCAACAACATCATCACGGCGGGAATGCTTGCGCGTATTTTTGAATAAAAAACTCGGCAATAAAAATTTTTTAGCGACTTATACTTGCAGCAAGAACAGTAACTCGCTCATTGTATTAGCCGAAAGAAAAAAATTCCGATTCCCCGCGCGCAAGCGGCAATTTTATCGACAATTTGCGCCCCCATAAAAAATCCACACCGCGATTTTTAGACAAAATACCGCCGCTTACCACGACTTATGTTTTTGTAGATATTTTAAATGCGCAAGCCCGCGCACGCCCCCCGCATCAGAACTGTATTTTATTTACCGCACCGCACTGCCGACGCCGAGACTCTTGACGAGTCTATAATGCTTTCAAGCCGCGCCAAAGCCATAGTATTTTTCAATCCGCTTGAAGCGCCGCAAACTTCAAGCCGGATATAGTTGTCTGTGTACGCGAGGTACTTTCCGCCTTCAATCGGTTTTTCAAAGAGGATTGGGCGGACCTTGCCAAGTTGCGACGCCATAAACCTCTCGTGCATTTGCGCGGCGGCGGCGCGCAAGTCGTCTGAGCGCATGCGGCGCACGCGCGGCGGCGGCGTATCCGCGCCCATAGTGGCTGCGAGCGTCTTCGGGCGCGGTGAAAATGTAAATACGTGCGCGTACGAAAGCCCGCTTGAAAGCATCGCCGCCTTCGTCTCAAGATAGTCGCAATCCCTCTCAAACGGGTGCCCGCAAATAATGTCCGCCCCAATGGAGATGTCCGCGCACTTGTCCTTGGCCTTTCGCACGAACTCCAGAAATTCCGCCGCCGTGTTTTTGCGGCGCATGGCTTTCAAGACCCTGTCGCACAGGCTCTGGGCGCATACGTGAAAGTGCGGCTGCAATTTGTGCGAATCGTCCGCAGCGCGCTCCAAAAGCGCGTCAACAGGCATATCCTGCGGCTCGATGCTCCCTATGCGTATGCGCGACAGTCCGCCTATTTTATCGAGCGCGTCAACAAGCTCGACAAGCCCCCCGTCGGGAGTCGAAAATTTTGTTATGTTTATGCCGGTGAGGGTTATTTCGCGGGCCCCGCGGGCGGCAAGGTTTTTTGCGTCTTCTATTATTTCCCCAAAACTCCTGCTTCTCGGCCGCCCCCTCGCCTGCGGGATTACGCAATAGCTGCAACAGTTGTCGCAACCGTCCTGTATTTTCAGATTTACCCTGTCGTCTATAAAACCGTACTCGGATACGGAAAACTCTCCGGTTGCGGGCGCGGATTTTTCGGCATTTCCAGCGCCTGCCGCCGACAGCAGCATATCGATTACCCCGCTTTTCGACGGATTGCCCGCCACTATTTTTACATTGCTTATCTTCCCAACTTCACCCGGCGCGATTTGGGCGTAGCAGCCTGTCACCGCAATCGGAGAATCAGGATTTGCCCGAGCGAAAATCCTTATTGCCTGGCGCGTCTTCGCCTGCGCAAGCACTGTCAGCGCGCATGAGTTGACCACCGCGAAATCGGCCTTTTCGCACCACGGGACAACTTCAAGCCCGCGGGCGCGCGCAATGTCCGCAAGCGCAAACGACTCGTACGCATTTACCCTGCACCCGAGATTGTATATTGCAATTTTTAGCGGGGAATCCATGTCGATTGGCTATTTTATTTTGCGGAACTTAAAAAAAAAGACAATTCATACAAAATCGCGCGGCGCGTCACTCTCAAGCCGCCGCGGCTGCAAACACATCTAAAAAATCCGCAAGCCGGCTTGGCGGCAGCAGACGGAATTGCGCGTTTGCGCGGAATAATTTAGAGTTTATTGCGGCGCGGCTTTTTCAGCGCGCAGTCCGGCAAAAGTCCGGCAAAAAAAAAGCTCCTGCACGGAGCTTTAAAAAGATATTTATGCGCGATTAACGCGAGCGAACGCGCGAAAACTTCTTCTGGAATTTTTCGACGCGGCCTGCAGTGTCAACAAAGCGCTTTTCGCCGGTATAGGCCGGGTGGGAATCGCTCGTGACGTCGCGGGTAATCATATAGCAGTCCACGCCGTCTATTTTTTCAATCTGCTTGCTTTTCATGGTCGAGCGTGTCACAAAGCGCGCTCCGCTCGAAACGTCAACAAAGCACACGGGGTGGAAATCGGGATGGATTTTGTCTTTCATTTCTGCTGTAAACTCCAAAAGTTGATTAGCCCTGCTTGGCCTTGTAGCGGGGATTGGTTTTGTTGATGATGTAAACGCGGCCTTTCCTGCGCACTACTTTGCAGTCGGGATGGCGCGTTTTCAAAGACTTAATGGACGATACGACTTTCATGTCAACTCTCTCTTCTCTTTGCTGAATTTAATTAAAAGACGTTTATGAAATACGCCGCCCCCAACTTTGTCAACATATTTTTTATATTCTATTTTTCGGCCTTATTAGGCGGTTTGGCGGCGCACCCGCCAAGCCGCCAGAATAAACCTCCCGTTGCTCCCCGCCAAGAGCGCGGGATGGCTGCAAACGGCAAGTGTACGAATCAGCCGATTGGCCGCCTGTCGGAAAATACGGGAATCCTCGCGCGGATTTCGTCCACCAAGCCCAGATCTATGTCGGCAAACGCCAGATTTTCCTCGTCCGGGGGGCACTCAGCCACAATTTCGCCCCACGGGTCGAAAACCGCCGACATCCCGCAGTATTTTACGCTTCCGCCGCGGAAAACCTCAGGCCCGCATTGGTTGACCGCCGCCACATAGCACTGGTTTTCTATTGCACGGGCGCGACACAGAATCCGCCAGTGCTCCGAGCGCGGGTGCGGAAACGCCGCGCATATTATTATAAGTTTTGCGCCCATGTCGGCAAGGCGCATAAAAAGTTCGGGGAATCGGATGTCGTAGCATACGGCAAAGCCTATTTTGCCCAAATGGGAATTATTTACGACGGCGGATTTCCCCGGTGTCACAAATCTGTCTTCGTGAAAGACTCCGAAAAGGTGGATTTTGTCGTAATGCGCAAGTTCCCGGCCATCTGAAGCGTAAAGAGCAAGCCTGTTGCTCGGCGTGCGCCAACCCGTTTCAATATGCGGGAAAGAGCCTGCCAGTGCCACGGAACATCCGGCGGCGATATCCGACAGCCGCTCCTCGATTTCGCGCGGATGCTTTTCGAGGAATTCCGCGTTTTTCTTGTAGTCGAACCCCGAAACGAACATCTCCGGGAATACGACAAGCTCCGCGGATTGTGCGGCGGCCTCCTTTGCTGTTGCCTCCGCCCTGTCGAGATTTTTTTCAAATTCTCCGCGAATTACTGCGGTTTGCGCTAAAGCGATTTTCATATAAATTTTAAAGTTTTTACGGCGGAACAACCGTCGAGGGCGTTTATTTTCTTTAATATTGAGCGTGCCGAGAATTGGAGCTCTTGGCGGACTTGCGGATTTTGCGCGCACGCATATAAAATTCCGGCGCGCATATTTGCCGGCGAAGACTTACCCGCGAATTTCGGCGGAACGCATTTTTGCCAATTCTCGACTATTGTTTCAAAAGAGGACTTTGACTTAACCTTGGCCGATATTCTCGCCATCAGCTTTTCAACTATTTTATCCGAGCGCATTGGGGCGCCGCCCGTTGAGCGCGCGCGCGAAATCTTTTCGCGGTAGGGCATTCCGCGGAAATCGCTGAGAATTCGGCTATCTTCGTTTAAAGGCATTTTTGTGGCGCCCTCTCCGCCAAGAATTTTTCGAGGAAGAAAACGCAGTTTATCGCGATTGAATGGTAAATCTCTCCGGATTTCACCATTGGCCAAAGTTCGGACACCCGCGCGAGTTTTGTCTGAATTTCCTCGTTTGAATCCCAGTGGGGCTCCGAGATTTTCCTTGCCGAGTCAATAACTACAAAGTGCGAGAGGTTTTCATGAAGGGCTGGATTGGGAGAGTAAGACGCCAAGAGTACGGGGTTTTCGCCGGCATATCCGGTCTCCTCCAATAGTTCGCGCACAGCAGCCTTTTCCGGCGATTCCGACGCCTCGATTATTCCGCCCGGAAATTCCCATGACATTCTGCCGCTTGCAAATCTATACTGGTTTACAAGCACAACAAAGGGGTCTGACGGACAGCCTGAATCGACGAGCGCCGCAGTTTGGACCCAGTCGTTGGAGCGGTTGACGTAAAAATCGCCCGTGCGGCCGTCCGGGTGGCGCATGGTCTTTTTTACTATTTTAAAAACTTTACAGTCCGCGACTGGGGTTTCGGAAATTTCCTTCCAGGCGCGCGGAGTTGCTTCGGTATTCATAGTAATATGAGAGTGCATTACGGCGGATTTACCGCAAGTAAATTTATATGCAAAAATCGAAATTATATTAAACTATATGCCGCCAAAATAAAAATGAATTTTGCGCTCCGCCCCTCTTTAAGAATTATGAAAAATACAATATTTTTTTAATTGATTGTAAAAGTTAAACAAGAAGGAGTTAGTCCGATTTACTTTGTACTATTTTTACAATAAATTGTTTGACATTGAATACGCTTGTTTTAAGTTTTAAATTTAGATTTAAAATTGAGATTATGGATATGAAAAAGTTATCTATTTACGCTTTGGCGGCAGCCTCCATGATTGGCACTCTGGAAGCAGGAAGCCTTTCTCTAATTACGGGAGAAAATGGCGAGATTTCAGAAAAATTTGATTGGAACGACACTTCAAAATGGACGCCCACAGTGACGGGAGTTGCCGGCAACGACCTCAACCTGAACTTTTCCACCACCACGGAAGTGACTTCAACGATCAATGCAGGCTTCACCGCGGGAAATGTTGTTGTAAACGTAAGACAAAACGCGCCAGCGGGATCTGACGGTGGGCACGGCCACTTTTTTGTAAATATTGAAGGCGATACAACTTTTGACAGCCTCACATATAATATGACCTCTCCGGCATGGTGGGGCTCATATATTAGGATAAAAACCGGCTCTACCCTGACCATAAATAACGACTTGTATGCCGGCAATAGCGGCACAAATGCAAATTTTATAAATTTTGCATCAAATAATATGGCCGACTATATGGGCAATATCTACGTAAAGGGCAATTTGGTGTTTACCTCCAACGCACCCGGGCCTCAAACACACGCTTTATGGACCCAGCTTGGAGACTTTACAGTAAATGGCGCGTTTGTAATGAAAGCTGCAAACGTAGGCGACACAGGCAGATGGAGAATATCCAACGCCACTACAACCATAGGCGGACTTTCGGGAGAAAGCACCTCAGTACATCAGATATACATAGACAACGACACTTCCATAACATTTACAAATAAATCCGATTACTCGTGGAACGGCTTAATTACCGACGCCGACAGCGGGGCGGCAAACGCCAAGAAATTCAATATAGTAATGGACGCCTCCGCCACCGGCAAGCAAACGATGTCAATAACAGGCGGTTCCCTCAACGATATCACTATAAACGGCGGAAAATTTGTACTATCTTCGGCAACCGCCACAACTGCCACAACTGGCAAAGTTTCCCTCAACGGCGGATATTTTGGAGTTGGAAACACCAGCACCGCGATAAATTCCGCGGAGTGGAATTCCGGCGGGTTGTTGTTCGATATGGCAGCTATTAAGAACGGATATAAAATCACGATAGAAAACGCCTTCACAAAAAACGGCGACGGGCTGATAGAGATTGATTTTGACGGCCTAAATGGCGCCGACTATATAGACGATACTTTTGAACTGCTTTCCGCCGGCTCGCTCGAGGGCTTTGACGTTGACGACGCCAATGCGAACTTTGTCGCAAAAAATCTGTCAGGCGCCTTAGCCGACTTCGCATGGGACGGGAACAGCCTTTCTGTGACATTCACGCAAATTCCGGAGCCTGCCGCCTTAGCCGCATTTATCGGCGCCGCCGCGCTACTATTTGCCTTGCGCAGAAGAAGGGGCTAAACGGCAAACTTGGATTATTTCGCGACGGACGTTTTTAACTCGCGTTTATCCAAAAGTCGAGTTGTACATCTTGAATTATTATACGGACGGTTTTTTTAACCGTCCTTTTTTTGGGCATAAACAAAAAATTTTTTTGAGCAGAACACCCCGACATAAATTTTTTTGATAAGCACTGGCCAAACAGACAAAATTTTATCTGGGAAATATGGTCTGAACAGGCATACAAGCTTATAAAACAAACCTAGTTGCCTTTTTTATAAAAAGACAGACACGCTTATTTAATTATACGGCGGGCTCTGTGCTTAATTATTCCGCGCACAAAAATAGATTTCCCTACCGAAAGATATTTTTCATTTGCAACCTCAGCTATACGGCAAGAACACTATCTTCGGAACGCAGCATAAAAAAAACGGGAAACTTTGAGTTCCCGTTTCATTGGCAAATTAGATTAAGCAAAATCGAGCGGCGCGCTATTCTCGAACCGCCGCGGCTAATTTTGCATGCAAACTAGCCTACTTGACTTCGACCCACGCAGCGGAGTTCTTATTGCTCTCCAAGCAGGCGTCGATAAAGGCCAATCCCATGCGCCCGTCGAGAACAGTCGCGTAGCGGTTGTGGTCATACGAGAAGGGTTTGCCTTCCTTCCATGCGCGAATGTCTTTTTCAAATTCGCGGTGGAGCCTCGCGTAGGCGTCGTGGAAGCCCTCGCAGTGGCCGGCCGGAATTTTCGGTTCTTTGAGAAGAGCTTCGGGGATATCCTTGAAGAAGCCGTCATTGGGCATTACATTGCCGCGCCAATATATTCTGTCGGGCTGTCCGGGAAGCATTATCTTTACTTTCTCCGATTCTTCCTGGCGCCATACGAGCGTACCTTCGGAGCCCACGACTTCAAGAGCGAGGTCGTTTTTGTGCCCTATGCTTATCTGCGAAGCCCTTACCATGGCTTTTGCGCCGTTTGAAAGCTCGCAATACACAGTCGAGTGGTCGTCGAGATTGTTGACTACCGACTCCATATGCGCCGAAACCTTTGTGACGTCAAGCCCGGTTACAAAGCGCAGCTGCATCAATGCGTGCGTGCCGATATCGCCGAGGCAAAGGGAACCGCCTGAGAATTTCGGATCCGTCCTCCAATTCGCGCTCTTTTCGCTTTTCTTTGCGAGCCATCCCTGTATGTAGGAAGCGTCCGCCCAGCGTATTTCGCCCAACAGGCCGCTCGTAACTATAAAGCGCGACAACCATGAAGTCCAGTGCCCGAGGTACGTATGCGCAACTGCAAACGGCAGTCCGCGCTTTGTAGCTTCCTCGGTGAGGATGTCGGCCTGCTCGCGGTTCACCGTGAGGGGCTTTTCGCACATTACGGGAATTCCTGCCTCTATGGCTTTCAGGGCGGGATCAAAATGGACGAAGTTGGGGGTTACAATCAAAATGTAGTCGAGCTTTTCGTCGTCGGGCAGATTTTTCTGGTCGTTAATCATGTCCACGTACGACGGGTATCCCTTTATGGGATAGGGCCATTTTGCGGCCTCGTCCATTGCAATTTTCGGATCCGGGTGCAACGCCCCCGCCACTACGCGGCGCGTTCCATCCGAAAAAATCGCCTTTTGGTGGGGTTGGGCTATAAATGCGCCGCAACCGCCGCCTACGAGTCCTACATTTAGAGGTCTTGGTGATGCCATTTCTATATCCTTTTTTTGCGTTTATTGAAAATACTCAAAGGCTTATCCATACGGATGGCGACATGCAGCATAGAGCCCGCAATCCGGTTTCCAGATAAACCGCGCCGACGCCCTTAAACAGGCATATACGCCTAATCAATACAATTAAGCCGTCATATTAAGACGACACTAACTGAACTAAACGGACTTTCAACTATTTTTTTTGCATTGAAAAAAAATATGGAAGTATTCCGCAAATTAAAAAAAAACGCGATAAATCGCGCAAATTGCAGCCTATGCAAAAATTATTCTCGATTTTTGGCGCTTCCATGAAATATTAGTACGGCATGCATGGCACATTTTTATCTGATTTCTATGTAAACCCCGTAGTGGCTTCGTCGCTTATGGACTACTTCTTCCAGTCCAATTTTGCGGGACAAGTAATAGTAATAATACTATTGGGGTTCAGCCTTTTGGCTTGGGGCGCAATGTTCTGCAAAAAGGCGGACTTGTCAGAGATGAAAAGGCAGAACTCGGCAACGGCAAAAGCCGTCGCCCAGACAAATTCGGTGGCCGAAGCCGCGGCAATGCGCAGGCTATCAGGCCCATACGCGGAAATCCTGCGCGACGCCGCTTCCGCCCTCGAACAGTCCGGGGCTCAAAACGCCGCGAATTCCGACGATAAAAATTCCGCAATGACATTTGTTGATAACGCCCTTCAACGCTCGCTGTCGCGCCAGCTGATGAAGTACGAGTCCGGAATGATTCTTCTCGGAACTGTAATCAGCGGAGCCCCGTTTCTCGGGCTTCTGGGCACCGCATGGGGCGTCATGGACTGCTTCGGCTCGATGAGCGCACAAGCGTCCGTCACTTTGCAGCAGCTCGCTCCCGGCGTCGCGGGGGCCCTTCTCACGACAGTAGCCGGGCTGTTTGTCGCAATACCTGCGGTTTTCGGATATAATTATCTGACGAACCAGTCGCGCGAACTAATGACCGATACCGAAAACTTCGCAAGCCTGCTATCCGACATTATAGAGATGCGCATACGCACTGTATATTCAGCGCAACCACAATACGCTCCGGTAAATCCGCAACAATATCCATACGCTCAACAGCCTGCAGAATCGGCTCCGCGCGCTGAATACCAATATCCTTCTCAGCCGCAAGCCCCGCGTACTGAATACTCATACCCTTCCCAACAACAAGCTCCGCGATCCGAATACGCGTACCCTGTCCAACCGCAACCTCCGCGCGCCGGATACACACCCCCTGCCCAACAGCAAGCGCCGCGCGCCGAATACGCGCCTAATATTCAGCAGCAGGCGGCCCGCGCGGAACAAGTCCCGCCGCCAGTCCAATTCTCCGGGAATGCGCCAACTGCCGCAAATCAGCAAAAAACAGCCGATGTAAAGGATTTTGCCAACCCCGAGACAGATAGTCAAAATAATGCGGACTCCCCCACAAGAAAGTCGCAGATAATAGACTTTTCACTCGACGACGACGATTCTTCTCCTACCCCACCCCGCGACTTCGACGACTAAAATCCGATGAAAATAAGACGACGAACACCGCCCGCCGCAATGACGGAGCTAAACGTAACGCCGCTTATGGACTTGGCGTTTTCGTTGCTTATAATATTTATGATAAGCACCCCGTTGCTCGAGCAGACAATCCCCGTAAACCTTCCCCAGCAGGACGCGAACAGCGCGAGCGTCCGCCCCGACATCGACTTTCAGCTCATAACGATAAAGGCGGACGGGCAAATATACTGGGGGAAACAGTCTGTTGATTTGGTTGAGTTAAATTCGTTATTGGCGTCGCTGTCGAAGACACAAGATCCGCCCGCGATAAGCCTTAGGGCAGACCGCAACCTTATATACCAGAAAGTCATCGACGTCATCGACGCAATAAAACGCCACAACCTGACGAAGTTGCACCTCGACACGGAAGTAAAATAAAATGGCTGAAAGCAATAACGTCAAACTCGGTGCATATTGCTCCATCGCGCTCCATGCGGCGGTGGCGCTTGCGGCGATAGTCGCCGTATTTGTGAAAACCGTGTTAAAGACGGACGAACAGCCCCAGCCGCCCGTAGTTTTTGATATGGTCGAGCCTTCTCCGCAGCCCGAGCCCGCGCCCGCGCCCGCACCCGCACCGCAAGAAACGCAAATTACCCAACCCAAAATCGAGGAAATCGAAAAGCTCGACATTCCCGAGCCGCAGCCGGAACCCGAGCCCGCTCCCGAACCGGAACCCGAGCCCGCTCCCGAACCACAGCCAAAGCCCGCGCCGAAGCCAAACCCAACCCCAAAACCCAAACAGCAAAAGAGGATTTCATACAAGGATTTTTTGAAGAAGAATCCCGAAAAGCGCAATTCCAATCCCCAGCGCCAACGCACGACTCCGCGAAAAGTAAAGGTGGGGAGCGTAAAGGCAAGTTTCTCCAACATAAACCAAATAGCCAACATATCGGCGTCCGCCACAACAGGCGCCGCAATGAAAAACGAGCTCGCCGCATACGCGCAATATATCCACTCTATGGCAAAGCGCAACTGGGTTCCCCCGCAGGATTTATATGAGGAACTCGAAACGGAAATATCGTTTGTCGTATCTAAAAGCGGCGTTATATCGGCCTTCCGCATTATAAGAAGCAGCGGCAATTCGGCTTTCGACAACTCGGTCGCCACTACATTCAAGTCGATATCACTAATGCCGCCGCCGGACAAGCAGCAGCATACGATTACCTTAACTTTCAGCTCGGTAGACTAATTTTTTTTGCGGCACTTGCGCCCGCATCAAAGGCTGTCGCATTTTGCGATTTATTCGCGCTACATAAACGGCATTTTCCCAGCAATTATCCGTTTATTTTCTCAAAGAATTTTGGGAAATGGGGAAATTTTATGCGACTTTCTTTAAGAAAAAAATATCGTTGTATTGGAACGCGCATACGCATGGAATATTTTACAAAGCAAACACTACTTATGGATTGCGGCTTGCCGCTATTGCGAAAATTTTTAATGTGCCGGTAAAAAGATTTACAGTGAAAAATCACAAAGAATTTAGCTTTCAAAAAAAATGAATAGCCGAGTTTTTACATTCGCAAGCAGACTGCAAAATAAGGCAAATTCGTAAAGTATTGCATAAAAAATCGAGGAAAGTTTCAAATACTCAAAGCCGCATTTCGCCGCGCGGAATTTATTCAAAAAATATAGAAGCCGATGCGGCGAGCCTGCGCCGCACAAGATAAAAGTTGAAGTTTCTTTTCGCGCGGTAAAGCGACAACGCACTTAGGCTTTATGCCACTCTGAAAAGGCGCATAAATTGCCTGCAAAAAAATCTACCGCAACCATCTCGCCCAGTCTTTTCTGAAAGAATCGGCATTTTTGGGAGTCGCAAGCAGAGGCTTTAAAAGCTCCTCTTTCTTTGCGGGGTCGCGCTTTTCGACAACCTTTTCCACGAGAGTGCGCATTGCGTAATATCCCCATCCGTACCAGTCGTCGTAAACGCAGGAGTCGAGCTGGCCGCCCGATAGGTACATATCGAGTTGCGGGAGCGACCCGAGGCAAAAAGCGAAAACCCTGTCAGGATCTTCCTTTATGGGGAACATATTTGCAAGCAGCCGCGGATTTAAAAATATTTCACCGTAATTGTCGCGGCGCATTATGTCTATCTCATGCTCTTTGGCATACTCGGAATACGAATTTACGGAATAAGTTTCGACAGGCTCGGCAAGTTTGCGCACAGCCTCAATTTCGTCTCTTGAAACGGGCGTAAATAGCTGTTTTTCAGACGGGGATATTGCGGTGGAATCCGTGTAAAAATAGCAATAGTTTGCGGTTTTTTTCGAGGCCGACAAGCGTTTCAGCTCTTCCCTTACAAGCTTTTCCATTGCGGCGGAATCCGTTCCGCAATATGATATTGCGCCTTTTACGCGCGCGCCTATGCCAACTACGGGAAATCCCTTTGGGGAAAGCTCGGCCACTTTGCCCTCAACCGCCTTGGCGTCCACGGGCACAAGCAGCGCGCCGGCAAATCCGTCCAAATATGCCTTCGACATTTCCGATATCTGCCGCTCTATTGATTTGTCGGCGGAAAAGAATTCGACAGACATATCTTTCCCGTATTTTTTTGAGAGCTCGGCAAGGGCGTCGCGCGCGCCGTTGTAGATGGCAGAGTTTGCCTGGTTGTGGGCGTCGGGCGATAAAAACGCAAATTTTATTTTTTCGCCTCCCGCGGCGGACACTGCCACACAGGCTATAAAAATGCAAATTGCAACAATTTTATTTTTCATTTTGACTGTCTTGCTTGGGGTTGTCGGTTGGGGTAATTTTTGTTTCGGAAAGTTTTTCGCGCGCGCCCTCCTTTTTGTGCGAGTCTTCGTATAGGATGCTGCCCAAAAACTCGACGGTCTCGGCGCACGCGAGCCTCGCCGATTTTTGGCGCTCAAGCCGCAGGCGCGAATCGGCCCGCGCGAGATATTTTGAATCCACAACGGCAAAAGCCGCCGCCGCCAAGCCCTTTGACGGGAATACCGCAATCTCGTTTGCGCACCCCTGGAAGAATGCGGAGAAAACCTGCGCAGGCACTCCGCTGCGGGCGATGTCAAACCAGCCCATTCCCATGCGGGAGCCAGCCGGGGCCATTCTGCGCGCAAAAATCGAAGTTCCAGGCTTTGCGGAAGCCTCGGCTTTTAGCCACAGGGCGCATTCCTCCGGCGCGAGCGCCACGGAATAGGCCGGGAACAAAGCCGAATCGAACGCCCTGTATTTTGGCTGAGATATTCCGACCTCGCCGAAAAAATATTTTTTCATAAATCCGGCAAAAGATTTTTTTGGATTTTTTGAAGACCTTGAATTTTCGTATCCAAGCGCGTACCCGACAGCGGCCGCGCAAAGCGGAGAAAATACGCCCTTCGTCCCCGCGCCCTCGGCGGGATAAGTCTGCGGAATTACCTCAAAGAGCCCGCGCCAGTCGCCGTCGGGGAACGGCGGCACTTTCGCGTTGTCGATGCCTGCCCTCATATAAAGCATATCGGAAAACGTGGAATGTTTTGCCATTCCCCTCTGCGGCGAAAAAGCCGAGAACCTTTCCGGGACGCTCCACTTTAAATCGAGCTTGCCGGCCTCCTCCATTTTTACGGCGGCAAACGTCACGCATGCAAACGAGCTTTCCCCAAGGGGCAGCGACTTCTGCTGCGCGCGTTTTTTAATCTCCGCGCCCTCCGCCGGAATGCCGACTGGCTCCGCATAAACCTTGCCGTCCGCCGTGGCGACGCACAGCACGCCGTATGGGCACCGCGCCTTTTTTAGCGCCTTTTCAAACTTCAGCTTTAAAAGCTCCATTCTGCGCTCCGAAGCCGCCGAGCCGTCGAGCAGGTTCGCCGCCCCCGCAAGCGACACCGCAGCGGAAAAAATCAAAAAAAATATCGGCGGAAAGAGCCTTGTCATAAATCAAAGCTTGAAGCGTTTTACAGGGACCCTGCCCGTCTTGGACTTAAGCCAGTCTGCCAAATCCGCGGGAAGCTCCATCTCGTCGAGCAGCTCGCCGAACATGCAGGAACGCGTCTTTACATACCGCGCGAGGCACGACATATCGAAGGTGAGGTCGATTTCCCGGTCGCCGCGAACTGGCTCCACAAATTCGTCCGCCGAAAGCCCGAATTTTTCGGCTATTCTGCGCGCCATATCGTAGCGGCTGATTGGTTCAAGCCCCGCATAGTGGTATATGCCTGTGAGGTTCGGGCGTTCGCAAAGTTCCACGAGCAGGTCGCCGAGCCTTCCCGCCGACAGCGGGCATTTTATCTCATCGACCCTGCACTTGGCTTTTTCGCCCGCTGCCCAAATGCGCAGGAGCTTTTCATGCAGCGAGCGGCGGGTGGTCAGGCTGTTTCCGCTTATATGGCTAAGCCTGAGCACCACAGACGTGTGTGCCGCCGCCTTCAAAACCCTCTTTTCCGCCACGAGCTTTGTCGTGCCGTAGAGCGTGCAAGGCATCGGGATGTCGGTATTTTTATACGGGGCGTCGCTTCCGTCAAAGACCATATCCGTGGACAAATGTATAAAGCGCGCGCCGACATGGTTTGCGAGCTGCGCGAGGCGCTCGGGGAGAACGGTGTTCATCTTTTCGGCGAGCTCCGGATTGGCGTCGACATCCGCCGGGCTTGAGATCGCCGCGCAGTTTACAATGGCATCCGGGAAAACTTCGAGCACCGCGCGCTGGACGGCGTGTTCGTCGAGCAAATCGCAGCTCACCGGGGTGACGTTGGGCATCTCGGGAAGGCGGTGCTTGCCGCATACGGCGACAACCTTGTGGCCCTCCGAGGACGCCGCCTTCACAAAATTATAGCCCGCCAAACCGGTGGCGCCTGTACAATATATCAACATATTTTTTAACGCAAAATTAAAGTTCTTCGCTTGCAAAAAAGGAAGTTATTAAAATAATCTGCCCTTCTTTAAATAGGTTTAGATTATGAAAGCCGACAAAATAGTAAAGAAACAAATCGTAAATCTTCCCGTGTACGAAACCGGGAAACCTATCGAATATGTCGCGCGCGAATTCGGGCTCGACCCCGACGGCATATTGAAGATGGCCTCCAACGAGAATCCGCTCGGAGCTTCGCCGAAAGCGGTGGAAGCCGTCAAAAACC
>ENA-UONV01002323-UONV01002323.1-human-gut-metagenome-genome-assembly--contig:-CS4-NODE-2323-length-14286-cov-7.497716_pt1 | contig 14286 bp, 21 predicted proteins | sample MGYA00242461_ERZ724008 | MGnify/ENA metagenome assembly ERZ724008 | reverse complement strand
CGGCGGTGGCGGAACTCAAGAGAACCGCCAACGGGACGGTGGAGGTCAAGTTCGTCGACCGGGTGAAGGCGCTGAGCGCGCTTTACGAGATGCTGGGGGCGGGGGACGCGAACGAGGCGGCGGAGTTCTTGGAGGCGCTGGAGCAGGCGGGAGAGGAGAGAGATGATTGGCGGCCGTGAAGCAGTTTTCCGCCAAGCAGAAGACGGCGATGACCTGGTGGGCGAATCCAAGGTACCAAGAGTACGACGCGATCATCTGCGACGGGGCGGTGCGAAGCGGGAAGACGCTGTCGATGGGGATGGGCTTTTTCCTGTGGGCGATGCGGCGCTTTAGCGGCGAGCAATTTGCACTGTGCGGGAAGACGATCGTGTCGCTGCGGCGCAACGTGTTGCATGAGATTTTACCGAAGGTGACGGCGCTGGGCTTTCACTGCGAGGAGAAGCGAAGCGAGAATCTGGTGATCGTGCGAAGCGGCGGACGGGAGAACCGCTTTTACCTCTTCGGCGGATACGACGAGGGGAGCGCGGCGCTCGTCCAGGGCGTGACACTGGCGGGGGTGCTGTTCGACGAGGCGGCGCTGATGCCGCGCTCGTTTGTGGAGCAGGCGAGCGCGCGATGCAGCGTATCGGGCAGCAAGCTGTGGTTCAACTGCAACCCCGAGGGGCCAATGCACTGGTTTTACCGCGAGTGGATCTTACGCGCGGAGGAGCGCGGGGCGCTGTATCTGCACTTTACGATGGACGACAATCCGTCGCTCTCGCCGCGCATTCGGGCGCGGTACGAAAAGGCATACAGCGGGACATTTTACCGGCGGTTCATCCTGGGCGAGTGGACGGCGGCGAAGGGGCTCATCTATGACTTCTTTACGCCGCAGGAGTACTGCGGGCGGGTGCCGGAGAAGCCGTGGGAGCGGGTGAGGATCTCCATCGACTACGGGACGGTGAATCCGACGAGTTTTGGCCTGTGGGCGCTCAAGGACGGGGTGTGGTACCGGGTGAGGGAGTATTACTTCGATTCGCGCAGAGAGGGGCGGCAGAAGACAGACGCGGAGTATGTGGCGGACCTTAAAAAGTTTGCGGCGGGGGAGACGGTGGAAAAGGTGATCGTCGACCCGTCGGCGGCGAGCTTTATCGAGGCGTTGCGGCGCGAGGGCTTCCCCGTGAGCAGGGCGGACAACGATGTGGCGGACGGCATCCGCGTGACGGCGAACCTATTGAAGCAGCGAAAGATCGTGATCTGCGAGGGCTGCGAGAGCTGCCTTGCCGAGATCGCGGCGTATTGCTGGGAGGACAGCGGAACGGGAAGAGACCGGCCGAAAAAGGAGAGAGATCACGCGATGGATGAGATGCGGTATTTTGCCGTGTCGATCGCGAAAAAGGAACGCGGAGGCGGCATTGCAATGCGCGCGGTGGAGCGCGCGGCGCGATGAACAAAACGGAAAAGGAGAGGACAGGATGAAAGTACCCTGGCAGAAGGAGAGAAGCACGGGCGGCGAGACCGCCGTGCAGCTGCGCAGCGGCGGACGCAGTACATTCGGACGGCTTGAGAGCTATGTGCCGCTGCTGGACGGGGAGACAGCGCTTTACCGCGAGGTGCGCGAGGCGGTGCCGGTGGTGGACGCGGCCATCTGCAAGCTGATCCGGCTGACGGGCGGCGTGCGCGTGGCATGCGGCAACGAGCGGGCGGAGCAGGGCTTGCAGCGCTTTTTGCGCGAGGTACCGGTGGGCAGAGGGCAGAGAGGCATCAACGCCTTTTTGGACTGTTACCTCGATTCGCTTTTGACCTGCGGGCGCGCGGTGGGCGAGATCGTACCGGACGCGGAAGGACGAGAGATCGCGGCGGTGCTGTGCGCGGACGTTTCGCAGGTGGAGGTGTGCGAGGGGGACAATCCGCTCGAATTCTGCCTGTGCGGTGTGGATGGCGGCGGGCGCAGTGTGCCGCTCGAGTATCAGGACCTACTGCTCTTTACGCTGCTCAACCCCGAAGCGGGGCACCCTTACGGCGTTTCGATGCTGCGCTCGATGCCGTACTTAACGGGGCTGCTGCTGAAAATTTACGACGCGATGGGAAAGAACTGGGACCGCTGCGGCAATGTGCGCTTTGCCGTTGTCTATAAGCCGCAGGACGGCGAGCTCGACCGCGGGGCGGCACAGGAGCGCGCCGAGCAGATCGCCGAGGAATGGTCGCGGGCGATGCAGGAGGGCAGAAATGGCAGCGTGCGCGACTTTGTATCGGTGGGCGATGTATCGATCAAGGCCATCGGCGCGGACAACCAGATTTTGGACAGCGAGACGCCGGTACGGCAGATCTTAGAGCAGCTGGTGGCGAAGACGGGGCTGCCGCCGTTTATGCTGGGGCTGAGCTGGTCGTCGACCGAGCGGATGAGCTCGCAGCAGGCGGATATGCTGACAAGCGAGATCACGGCGCTGCGGCGCACGCTCGAACCGGTCATCGAGCGCGTCTGTACGCTGTGGCTTAGGATGCACGGCTACGGCTGCCGTGCGGTGGTGGACTGGGAGGACATCAACCTGCAGGATGAGGTGGAGGAGGCCAAAGCGGCACTCTACTTGCAGCAGGCGCGAAAGCTCAGGCAGGAAAATGATGAAGCGGAGGGGAAATGAGCATGGAAGTGAGAAAAGAGAGCAATGGGCTCAAAAACAGCATGGTGACGCGCGAGGAACTGGCAATCATCAATCAGTTCACGAAGCGCGCGCTCAAAGAGGACGAGGTCTACACCTTTGCCGTGCGGCTGTGCGACAACGAGGTGGACCGGGACGGCGAGCGCTTTCCGCGCGCGACGCTCGAAGAGCTCGCGGAGCTGTTTGTGGGCAAAAGCGGCATTTTTGACCACGAGTGGACGGCGAAGGGGCAGGCGGCGCGCATCTACCGCACGGAGATCGTGGAGGAAGAGGGCGTTTGCTCGCAGGGCGAGGGGCGCTGCTATCTCAAGGGCTATGCGTATATGCTGCGCGGCGGCGAGAATGATGCGCTGATCGCGCAGATCGAGGGCGGTATCAAAAAGGAAGTGAGCGTGGGGTGCAGCGTGGAAAGGTGCGTGTGCTCCATCTGTGGTGAGGACATCAACACCTGCGCGCACAAAAAGGGCGAAGTGTACGGCGGCAAGGTGTGCTGCGCGGAGCTTGTGAACGCGCAGGACGCGTATGAGTGGAGCTTTGTAGCGGTGCCGGCGCAGCCGAGAGCGGGCGTTTTGAAGCGCTGCGGCGGAGAGGACGCTGGCACGCTCAAGACGCTCGTCAAGCGGCGCGGGTCGAGAGCGAACCAGAGAGAGCTTGAAAGCCTTGAAAAGCAGGCGGAGGTCGGTAAGCGCTACTTGAGTGAGCTGCGCGGCGAGGTGAAGCGGCTGATGCTCGTGTGCGAGCAGGAGGCGGATGGCGAGGCCGTTGAAAAGCTCGCGGAAAAGCTCGACGAGAGCGAGCTCAAGGAGATGGAGAAGCTGTATCGCGGGAAGATGGCGAAAAAGCTGGGGCTGCGCACGCAGCTCACTTACGGCGAGAAGACGAAAGCGGCGGAGGACGAGAGCGACTTTCGCGTGTGAAAAGGAACAAAAAGCAGCGGCGCTTTTTGGATAGAACAACAGATCAAGGAGGAACGGTATGAGCATTTCTTATGAGGGCATCGGCGAGTGGTGTGCAACGTTTGTTTGCGGCGCGGTCAGCGAGGGCGACATTGTGAAGGTGAGCGCGAACGGCACGGTGGGCAAGTGCACGGCGGGCGACGGCTTCTGCGGCGTGGTGCGCGCCGTCGCGCATGACGGCAAGGCCTGCACGGTGCAGCTCAGCGGCCTTGCGAGCGTGAAGTACAGCGGCACGGCGCCTGCGGTAGGCTTTAGCGAGCTGGTGGCGGACGGCTCGGGCGGCGTGAGCAAGCCGGGCGACAACCAGAACGGCAGCAGCTATCTTGTGCTGAGCGTGGACAGCGCGGCGGGCAAGGTTGTCATCAAGCTTTAAGGAGGAGAAAGACAAATGGCTTATCAGTATGAAAATGTGAAGCTCGAAAAGGGCATGTACGGCCAGAACAGCAGAAGTTTTCTGAAGGTGCTCGAATCGCTCGACCCGAGCGAGAACTACAAGGGCACGGCGCTCGAGGGACTCGACGCCTTCCAGCGCCAGCTCAAGCGCTTTGATATCCACGTCAAGGGCGCGGGCAGCGACATGGTGGAAAAGTTTTTCCACACGAGCGAATCGTCCGTGCTGTTCCCGGAGTTCGTCTCCCGCGTGGTGCGCCAGGGCATGGAAAGCGACATCCTGCCCGACATCACTGCGACCGTGACGAATTTTGACGGCATGGACTACCGCTCTATCGCGTCCGTTCCGACGGACGACGACAAGGAGCTCAAGCGCGTGGAGGAGGGCGCGGGCATCCCGACGACCAGCATCCGCACGCAGGAAAATCTCGTGAAGCTCCACAAGCGCGGCAGAATGCTGGTCGCGTCCTATGAGGCGATCCGCTTCCAGCGACTGGACCTCTTCTCTGTGACGCTGCGCCAGATCGGCGCGTACATCGCGCGCATGCACTTAAAGGACGCCATCGACGTTTTGATGAACGGCGACGGCAACAACAATGCGGCAACAAGCTATACCATCGGCGATGACGGCATCGGCGGCACGAAGGGCACGCTGAGCTATGACGCGCTACTGGGCTTCTGGTCGCAGTTTGACCCCTATACGATGAACACGATGCTGATGGGCAGCGACATGATGCTCGCGATGCTCAAGCTCTCGGAGTTCCAGAACCCGCTGACGGGCCTCAACTTCCAGGGCACGGGCACACTCGCGACCCCGCTGGGTGCGAAGCTCCTGCGCACGAGCGCAATGCCCGCGGGCAAGATCATCGGCCTTGACAAGAACTATGCGCTCGAGCGCATCTGTGGCAGCGAGGTGCTGGTCGAGTACGACAAGCTCATCGACCGCCAGCTGGAGCGCGCGGCCATCACGAGCATTTCCGGCTTTGCAAAGCCGTATCAGGAGGCCTCGAAGGTGCTGTCCTTACAGTAAAAAGTAAGGAGGAAGAGCGAATGGCGGAGAGCATGAGCGAGCAGATCTTTTCGATCGCGTGTGCGCTGAGCAAGGCGGACGAGAGCGAGAAGAGCATGCTCCGAATGATCTGCACGGCGCAGGAGGAGAGCCTTGTGCGCGCGCTGAAAGAGGGCGTCGCCAAGGAGGACTGCGAGAGCGCGTTTATCTGCGCAGCGTCGTGGTTGGCGGCGGCCGCGCTGGAGAGCGCGAGAGCGGGTGGGGAGGAGTTTTCCTCCCTGCGCGCGGGCGACCTGACAGTGACGAAGCGTTCGTCCGATGAGGGGAGCAAAAGACTGTCGCTGCTGCGCGAGCAGGCGTGGGCGCTGATGCGTCCGTATACGACGGACGGCGGGTTCTGCTTCCGCGGGGTGGAAGCATGAATCGGGCGCTGAGTGAGGTATTCGCACGCTATGGCATGAGCGTTTCGGTGCTGCGTGGCGGAGAGATGGCGGAGACGAAGGCATTTTTGCAGCTTGTGAAGAAGGAGAACGGCGAGGAGCCGTTCTCTGTGACGGCGCTGGGCGCGGTCGACGAGCAGTGCTGGCGGTATTTGGGCCCGGCGGACGTTGCGGTCGCAATGGGCGACTTTGTGCAGTGCGGAGAGAAGCGGTATGTCGTGCGCGCGGCGGGGCCGTTTTACGTGGGCGAGGAGATCGTCTACTACTGGGCGATGCTGCATCCGAAGGAGGAAAAGGCATGACGGCGGTCGGACAGGTGAAGCGCGCGGTGGCTGCGGCGATCAAGGCGGCGGGGTGCGCGGCGATCGAGAGTTACAGCGAAGAACAGCTCAAGCGGTATGCGACCGCGGTGGCGGCGGTCGGCACGAAGGAGACGGTGATCGAGGAGAGCGGCGCGATCGAATATCTGGGAGAAAAGGTCGACGAGATGACGCAGGAGATGGTCGCCGTCTACGGGAGAAAAATGCTGCTGACGCTGCTCATCGAGGTGTATGCGCCGAGGACGATGGGTGCGGCGGGCTGCGAGGAAGCGGCGGAGGCGATCACACAGGCGATGATGACGGCGCTGCCGGAGGGGCTGAAGCTCAGAACATTGCAGTGGGGCAAGACCGGCTGGGACAAGACGACGGGCATGTTCCGACTGGATGCGAGCGCGAAATATGCGGCGTACTTTGTCGCGGAGGCGGCGGAGGATGAGACGGTGTTTACCGATTTTGTATTGAAAGGCACGGTGAAAAAACGTGAATAGTACGATCCATGAGCGGCCGGGCGTGTATTCGTCCTACGACGCATCGAGCGTGGTGAGCGCGAGCGCTGCGGCGAAGACGATCGGCGCGGCAGCGGTGGCGACGAAGGGGACGGCCAATAAGGTGGAGCTCATCACCTCGTATGAAGAGGGAAAGAGCGTATTCGGGGAGGATGCGAGCGGCGTGTATGGCATGAGCACGCTGCTCAGATTCCTCTTCGCCAACGGCGCGGGTGCAGTGAAGGCTGTGGCCGTGGGCAAGGACGAGAGTGAAGAGAAGGACTACGCGAGCGCGTTTGCGGCGCTCTCTGATGAGGAAGATGTCGGCGTGATGGTGTGCGACAGCGCGGCGCAGAGCGTGCATCTGCTCCTCAAAACGGCGGCAGAGGATGCCTCGGCGGCGAGACGCGAGCGCATCGCGGTCATCGGTGGTTCGGAAGAGATGGTCGCGCAGATGGTGAACCGCGCGAAGGCTGTCAACAGCGAGCGCGTAGTGCTGGTGGGACCGGATATCGCATCGGACGACGGCGGTACGATGAGCGCGGTGTTTGCCGCGGCGGCGGTGGCGGCGGTGATCGCGGGAAACACCGACCCGTCCGTGCCTATCAACGGCGCGGAGCTGACGCTTTTCGGCGCGGCGGGCAAGAGACTGAGTGACAATGAGATCGACCAGCTGGTGCGCGGCGGCGTGACGCCGATCGAGACGGTGGGCGGCGTTTCCTCGCCGGTGCGAGGTATCACGACGAGGACTTCGAGCGGCGGGGCGGCGGACACGACGTGGCGCGAGCTGACGACCATTTTGATCGTGGATGAGGTCATCCCGACGATCCGCAGCGCGCTGCGTACGCGCTTTGCCAGAAGCAAGAACACCGCGCAGAGCCGCGGGGCCATCCGCTCGCAGGTGGTGCTGGAGCTCGAGGAGATGAAGAGCCGCGAGATCGTGGACAGCTACGGCGAGGTGCTGGTGAGCGCGCTCAAGAGCGACCCGACGGTGTGCCTGGTGGAATTCAGCTTTACGGTGGCGCACGGGCTGAACCGCATCTATCTGACGGCGCACATCACGGTGTAAGGAGGAAAAATATGGCGAATACGGTATTGCCGCTGAGCAGCGACATCTATCTCGAAGTCGACGGCAAAAAGGTGGCGGTGGTGCAGAGCTACACGACGAGAGCGACGCGCACGAGCCGCGAGATCGAGGCCTTTGGCGAAAACGAGCCGGTGGCGACGATCGCGGGCGCGAACAAGTACACGCTGGAGTTGAGCCGCCTGTACGCGACGGATGAGGCCATCAGCGACGGCATCAACTTCTATGATCTGAACGACTTTTCGCTTGTGATCTGCAAGCCGGACAAGCGCATCATCTACTCGCAGTGCCGCTGGAGCAGCATTGAAGAGGCGGGCAAGCTCGGCGACCCGGCGGCGGAGAAGGTGACGATCATCGCGCGTAAGCGCATGGAGATCGCAAGCTGATGGACGAGCTTCTGCTGGACTTTTTGGGGCGCGAGCGGGAGAAGACGGTGCGCATCGGGGAGAGAACGTGCGCGATGCGGCTGCTTTCGGCCCGCGAGACGCTCTCGCTGCGGCGCGAGATCGCGCAGCTTGACTGCGCCGACGAAGAAGAGCGTGCGCTGCGCGCGAACGCGGCGCTGCTCAAAAGAAGCCTGACGGAGGGCGGAGAGGCGGCCTTTGCAAGCGCGGAGGACGTTGAAAATGCACTGAGCGTCGGCGAGATCAACGAGCTGGTGCGGTGCTACGCGCTGCTTGACGGGGCGGAGAACCCGTCGAGCGAGGACGGGCGCGAGAAGGTGGAAGCGCTAAAAAAAGCATGGAGCACGCGCCCTACGAACGGCTGAAATGGCGCGTGCTCCGATATGCCGGCGCGCTGCCGAGCGAAAAGCGCGCGCAGGAGATGACGGACGCGGACTACCTCTATTGCCTTGTGCACGAGATGCTCGACCGCGAGGAGGCGATGGAGCGGCTGTGCCCCGAGTGCCGGACGCGCGCGGAGGAGGCACGGTGCAGCATTTGCGGCGCAAAGCTCGGCGAAACCGCAGGCGGCGGCAACGCGAGCTTTGATATGGCGCGCTTTATCCGCATGAAGGAGGGGCGAAAACCTTGAATTACATCGAATGGGCGCTGCAAAGAGGCGCAGAGCTGTGGCGCGCGCGGGAAGAGGCGCTGAAAAAGCGCCTCTCCCTTGTGCCGGAGGGGACGGCGCAGAAAAAGGCGGCGGAGGCGCAGCTTTCGGAAGAGAAAGCCGCGGCGCAGGATGCGGAGATGAGCGGCGGCGCGGAAACTGTGGCAGAAGCAGCGGATGATCCGGTGGAGACGGCGGCGGTGCGGCTTGGGCAAAAGCTCGGGCTGGGTGCGACGCAAGAAGATGATGGCTCGGAGAGGGAGACGGCGTTTTCTGCCGATTTGGCGGGCACTGCGGCGGCGAACGCTGCGCTTCTGCGCGCGAGGGAGGCCGAGAGCGCGGACAATGCGTCCGACTGGATAAGAAAGCTCCTGAGCGCGGACGGCCGCGACGGGGCGAGCGCGGCGGCAGCGCGAGGGAAAAATGACTTTTCACTCGCGCAGGAGCAGGAGGTGCGTGAGACGGAGTCGTTTTCGCTGAGCTTAGAGCGCGACGCGCGCCGATACGACGGCGGATTTTTATTTTACTGAGAAAGGGGCGGGAGGATGAACCTTGCACCGATGCGATACAAGGATTATGTCTGGCCGCACAACCCGGAGACCTACACCATCTCGTTCAAGCGGCAGGTGGCAGTGGCGAAGGTGCCGTTCGGGCGCTACGGGATGCAGGATCTCGGAATGAGCTACCGCGTGATGGAGGGCGAAGGCGTTTTTGCGGGGAAGGGCGCCTACGACGAGTTCAAAAAGCTGGCATCGGTCTTCTATCAGGGCGGGCCGGGGCTGCTGATCCATCCGGTGTGGCAGGCGTCGCAGGCGTACTTTGTGTTGCTGGAACTGGCGCAGCAGCCGCTTGAAAAATACGTGCGCTACCGCTTTGCCTTCTGGGAGACGAGCCCACTCGATACGTCGCTCATCCGCGTGAGCGGCGGGAGCGGCAATGCGGGCACGGGGACGAAAACGGCGAGCTCGTACTACACGGTCAAGCGCGGCGACACGCTGTGGGGCATCGCGAACACGTATGGCGTGACGCTGACGGCGCTTTTGAACGTGAATCCGCAGATCAAAAATCCCAACAGGATCGCCGTGGGAGAGCGGGTGACGCTGCCGTGATGAAGGGGTATCTGACGACGTGTGACGGTGCGCAGTTTGAGCTGCCGACGCTGCTGAAGTGGGAATTTTCCTACACGGGAAGCGTGCCGTGCGACAGCTTTACGCTCAAGTGTGCGTATGAGCCCGCGATGGCGGAGGTGCTGCGGCGGGCGGTGCGCTTCACGGCGAGAGAGGACGGCACGGTCGAATTTGCGGGCGTTGTGGACGAGTGCGGCGTGACATGCGATGAAAAGGGCTTGCAGCTTGAGGTGAGCGGACGCGGCATGGCGGCGCTGCTGCTCGACAACGAGGCAGAGAGCGTGAGCTATCAGTGGGCGACGATGGAGGAGATCCTCAAGAACCATGTGACGCCGTACGGCATCGTGTGCACGGGCTACGACGCGGTGACGGCTGCGGCACGGTACCGCGTGGCGAACGGTTCGAGCCAGTGGAAGGCGCTGAACGATTTTGCAGCGCTGCACGGAGGGATCGCGCCGTATTTCAGCAAGACGGGCGCGCTGGAGGTGAAGAAAAACCGCAAGGCCGCGCGCGTGAGCATCGACGCCAAAACGCCGGTGACGGCGCTCGCCTACTGCGACAAGCGCTACGGCGTGATCGCCGAGGCACTGGTGGTGGACAGCAAGGCGGGCGTGAAGCAGAGCGTGAAAAACGAGGCGTTCTGTGCTCGCGGCGGCACGAGCAGGCGCGTATTTTACGTGCCGGCGCGCAGCGGCACGCAGGCAATGCGCTACACGGGGGAGTATCAGATCGCAAAGTCGAAGGAGGGCGCGGAGACGCTGCGCGTGACGATCGCGGGGCGGTTCACCGCCGCGCCGGGGGATATCGCGGCGGTGAGCGGGACGAAGATCGGCATTGTGGGCAATTTCCGCGTGATCGAGTGCGTGAGGCGCTTTGGCGAGAGCGGAGAGGCGTGCGAAGTGACGATGCAGAGGGAGTGAGAGACGATGTGGCTATCGAGAAAGCTGAGCCAGCATGAGATGCAGGACGTGGCCTCGGCACAGGACGGAACGGTGACGGTCGAGGGCGGCGAGCTGGCGGTATTCAGCAGCGGGGAAAAGCGCGAGGTGAAGACCGCCGCGCCCGGCGGCTATGAGTGGCAGCCGAAAAAGGGCGAGGATGTGCTGGTGGTACGCGGCGGGACCTTTGGCGAGGAGGCCTACGCCGTGGGCGCGGTGGGGCAGAGCGCGGACGACCTGGCACCCGGCGAGGTGCGCATTCGCTCCGCCGCGGCGGGGACGGAGATCGTGCTGCGCAACAACGGGCGCATCGACATCAACGGGCTCCTTTTCATCAACGGGATGCCGTATCTGGGAATGGGAGGCTGAGGATGGAGCTGAAGATCAAAGACCGCGATTATGTGGCCGACGGCGCGGGCGGGCTCGTGCGCGTGAGCGGCTGGGACGAGCTTTTGGAACGCGTGCTCTTCAAGCTGAGCGTGCGGCGCGGGAGCTTTGCGCTCGTGCCGGAGCTTGGCAGCAAGCTGCACCTTTTATGGCGGGAAAAGGGCGAGAGCCGCGCGACGGCGGCAAAGCAGTACGTGGCCGAGGCACTGGCGGATGAAAAGGGCCTGAGCGTGACGGGCATGGAGCTTGCGGAAAAGAATGGATTTTTGGAGCTGCGCGTGCTGCTGCGCTATGAGAACGAAACGGGCGAGGCGGTCGTGACGATAGGGGGAGAGTGAAGAATGGAAGAGCTGAACGCGATCTACGAGCGGATGCGCGCGATCTTTGCCGAGGAGGCGGGCTTTGTGCCGAACGACGGCTGCGACGCGATGGTGCGCCTCTATGCGCTGGCGAGTGAGGTACAGTCGCTTCTGGCGCAGGCAGACTGGGTGCTGGATCAGAGCTTTCCGCAGACGGCGGTGGGGCAGTATCTTGATTATCACGCCGAGACGCGGGCACTGGCGCGCCTTCCGGCGGCGAAGGCGACGGGCGGGCTGCGCTTTTCCGCCCCGACGGCGGCGGGGACGGAATATGTGTGCGACGCGGGAAGTGTCGCGATGACGAGCGGCGGCGTGCGCTTTGAGACGACGGAGAAGGCGACGCTTGCAAAGGGCGAAACGTATGTGGATGTGCCGGCGAGCGCCGTGGAGGCGGGGGCGAGCGGCAACGCCATCGCGGGCACGATCCATCTGATGTCCGTGTATCCGGTGGGCATCACGCAGTGCACAAATCCTGAGGCGTTTTCCGGCGGCAGCGATGAGGAGAGCGACGAAAAGCTGCGCGAGCGCGTACTAGCAAGCTACAAGCGCCTGCCGAACGGCGCGAACGCGGCGTTTTACGAGCAGGAGGCGATGAGCTTTCCGAACGTGGCGGCGGCGAAAGCGGTCGGCCGCGCCCGCGGCATCGGCACGGTGGATGTGTATGTTTCGACGCACGCGGGCGCGCCGGATGAGAAGCTGCTCGGCGAGATCGAGGCGGTCTTGCAGAAAAAGCGCGAGATCGCGGTGGATGTGGAGGTCAAGGCACCGACAGAGAAGACCGTCAACATGAGCGCGGAGCTGACGGCGGAGCAGGGCTGGACGATGCAGGAGATCACCGATGCGGCGACGGCGGCGCTGCAGGCGTACTTCACCGGCGAGCGGCTGGGTGAAGCGGTGTATACAGCGAAGCTCGCGAGCATCCTCTACGGTGTGGAGGGCGTGAAGAACTGTCACCTGCTCACGCCGGACGAGGATGTGAGCGTGAGCGCGACGGAGCTGCCGGTGCTCGGCACGGTGACGATCACGGAGATCGGGGCGGGTGAGGCATGACGTATTATGACTATCTCTGCCGCCTTTTGGAGCCGATGCGCGTTTATCGTACCGAGCGCGGCACGCTGAGCGGCGGAGAGCTGTACGCGGCGGGCAAAGCGCTGGATAAAGCGGACGGCGCGATGGAATACGCCGAGCAGGAGGGCCTTTTGCAGACGGCGGAGGGCGAGGGCCTTGCAAGGCGGGAGAAGCTCTTTTCCCGCTGCCCGGTCAGCGTTTCGACTGCGCTGCGGCGCGAGGCCATCGCGGCGCTCGCGCGCATCAACGCCGACAGCTTCACGCTGGATGCGATCAACTCGACGCTCAGCGGCTGCGGCATCAAGGCGCTGGCGGAGGAGACGGAGAAAAAGGGAACGGTCAAGGTCTGGTTCCCGAACACCGTGGGCGTGCCGGATGAGTTTTCGCAGGTGGAGAGCATCATCCTTGATATCATCCCGTGCCATTTGCTGGTGGAGTTCTACTTCCGGTATCTGACGTGGCTCGAGTGCGAGGCACAGAAATTTACATGGCAGAGCGTGGAGGACGCGCATCACACATGGGAGAGCTTTGAAAAGGCGGTGCCGAAAGAAGAATGACGGAACAGGAGATCTCGGTCAAGCTGACGGAGACCGAGCAGCGCGCCAAGTCGAACACGCACCGCATCGAAAAGCTGGAACAGCAGCAGAAGGACCTGAATAAGCTGGTAACGGCAGTGGAGGTGCTCGCCTCGCGCGAAAAGGGCGTGGAGACGGACGTCAAGGAGATCAAGGCGGACGTGAAGACCATCACGCAGAAGGGCGGAAAGCGCTGGGATGCGATGATCGACCGCGTGCTGTACGTGCTCATCGGGGCGGCGATCTCCCTGCTGATGACAGGGGGGAGCTTATGAAAAGAAAACGCACGAGCTTTTCCAAACTGTTGCTGCTGCTCGAAAGCGCGATCGTGCTCTATACGACGTATCAGGGCTTCGGGATCGCGAAGCTCGCGATCGAACTGGGCTTTATGGGCACGCTTCCGTGGATTGCGACGATGGTGACGGCGGCGTGGGGAGCTTACGGCACGAGCGCCGCGTGCTACTATGCCAAGGCAAAGGCGGAAAATACGGCGGGCGGCGTGACGTATGAAACGGTGTGCCGCGGGCAGGACTGCGAGGGGTGAGAGAGCATGGAGCTTTTGAAAAAGAGACTGGCGAATCTTTTGAGCGTGAAGAGCATCGTGACGCTGTGCCTGACGATCACGTTCTGCGTGCTGACGGTGCAGGCAAAGGTGACGCAGGAGTTCAACACGGCGTATCTCATGGTGATCGCGTTTTATTTCGGCACACAGAACGGCAAAAACGCGCAGGAGGAAACGTAAATGCGCCACAGCAGGAGCATCAGCGACCTGCGCGCGGACGTGGCGGAGAATTGCCGGACGCTGCTCACGCTTGCTGAGCGTGAGGGACTGAGCGTTCTGGTGACGGAGACGGTGCGCGACGCGGCGTATCAGCGGATGCTCGCCGAGAAGGGCTACGCGGCCAAAGGAGCGGTGACGCCGTCGTTCCACGCCGAGCATGCAGGATTGGCCTTTGACATTTGCAAAAATGAGGTGGGGCACGAGTATGACGATCCCGCGTTTTTTGCGCGGATGGGGGAGATCGGAAAGCGCGTCGGATTTTCCTGGGGAGGAGACTGGGGGAGTTTTCCCGACCGGCCGCATTTTCAGTGGGATGCGGGCGGAGTGTACACGAGCGCGATGATCCGCGCGAAGCGCTATCCGCCGCCCATGCCGCGCTATGAGGAGGAAGAGATGACGCAGCAGCAGTTTGACGCGATGATGGAAAACTACCTGAAAAGACTGGCGCAGCAGACGCCGGCGTCCTGGAGCGCGGAGGCGCGCGGCTGGGCAGAGAAAAACGGCCTGATCGCGGGCGATGAGGCGGGGAACAAACAGTACCGCAGCTTTTTGACGCGCGAGCAGATGGCCGTGCTGATGCAGCGCTACGACGCGATGCAGCGCGGCAAATGACAGAATGGCAAATGAAAGCGCCGGAGGGGAACCCCTCCGGTGCTTTTTTGCGCTAATGAGCTG
>ENA-UONV01002322-UONV01002322.1-human-gut-metagenome-genome-assembly--contig:-CS4-NODE-2322-length-14294-cov-4.191938_pt1 | contig 14294 bp, 8 predicted proteins | sample MGYA00242461_ERZ724008 | MGnify/ENA metagenome assembly ERZ724008 | reverse complement strand
TATATGATTTTAACCCCTGGCTTTGTGGGAGTCAGGGGTTTTTCTACGAACTGAGAGCGGATAACCTCCGCTCTGTAATTTTCTGTGAATAATTGTAACAGAAATTTCACATTATTTTCATAGTATTTTTGAAAATAGGTGTTATCATAACTGTTTGATAAAAAATTATTCCAAAAGGAGAATTATCATGGCAAAAAAAGAATTTAAAACAGAATCTAAAAAGCTGCTTGATATGATGATTAACTCCGTTTACACCCACAAGGAAATCTTCCTCAGAGAGTTAATATCAAACGCAAGCGACGCTTTGAACAAGCGTCATTTCCGCGCCCTCAACGATTCAAGCGCTTCGCTTGAAAACGGTGAGTATGAAATCTGGATTGTTCCGGACAAGGAGAAAAAAACTCTTACCATAACCGACAACGGCTGCGGCATGACACGTGACGAGCTTGAAAACAACTTGGGTACCATCGCAAAGAGCGGCTCTTACGACTTCAAGCAGAGCGATGAAGCCAAGGAAAAGACAGATATAATCGGTCAGTTTGGCGTTGGCTTTTATTCTGCTTTTATGGTTGCCGACCTTATAACCGTTAAATCAAAGGTCTGTGGAAGCGATGAAGCATGGCAGTGGCAGTCCTCCGGCGTGGACGGATATACCGTTGAACCCTGTGAAAAGGCGGAAGCCGGAACAGAAATAATCCTTCACCTGCGTGATGACAACGACGACGAAAAGTACAGCGAATATCTGGACGAATACAGAATCAGGGAGCTTATAAGAAAGTATTCCGACTACATCCGCTACCCCATCAAGATGGAGGTTGAGGAATCCAAGCTTAAAGAGGGCAGCAAGGATGAATACGAAACCGTCAAGACAACAGCTACCCTCAACAGCATGATTCCGCTGTGGAAGCGCTCGTCATCTGAAATCACCGAAGAGGAATACAATAAATTCTACCGCGAGAAATTCTATGATTATGAAGCTCCTTCTAAGGTTCTTCACTTCTCTGTGGATGGTACCGCGGCTTTCGACGCGCTTTTGTTTATCCCATCTCATGCGCCGTTTGACTACTATTCAAAGAACTACGAAAAAGGCTTGCAGCTTTATTCGAGTGGAGTTCTTATAATGGACAAATGCTCCGACCTGCTTCCCGATTACTTCGGCTTTGTTCACGGCGTTATCGACAGCGCAAACTTAGCTCTTAATATCTCTCGTGAGACTTTGCAGCACGACCGCCAGCTTCAGGTTATTGCAAGAGCGGTTGAAAAGAGAATCAAGAACGAGCTTACAAAAATGCTTGAAAACGACCGCGAGAAATATGAGAAGTTCTACTCCTCCCTTGGCTTACAGCTTAAATTCGGTGTTTATTCTAATTACGGTATGCACAAGGACGTTCTTAAGGATTTGGTGATGTTCACCTCATCCAATGAAAAGAAGCTTGTAACCCTTAAAGAGTATCTTGGAAGAATGAGAGAGGAGCAGAAATCAATTTACTATGCCTGCGGTTCGAGCATAGACGCCTGTGCAATGCTTCCTCAGTCGGAAGCTGTTGTTGACAAGGGCTTTGAGGTGCTTTATCTTAAAGACGACGTCGATGAATTTGCGCTGAAGGCTCTCGGAGAATACGAGGGTAAGAGCTTTGTAAACGTATCTGATCAGTCGCTGGATATCTCAACCGAGGAGGAAAAAGAGAGTCTTAAGACCGAAAACGAGTCTAACGACGGTCTGCTCAGCTTTATGAAGGATTCACTTTCTGGTGCTGTCAGCGCAGTAAAGTTCACTAACACCTTAAAGGATCACCCTGTATGCATTTCGAGTGAGGGCGGAATATCCCTTGAGATGGAAAAAGTGCTTAACACCATGCCGGACAATGACGGCAGCATTAAGGCTCAGACCGTCCTTGAAATAAATCTCAACCACCCGATAGCACAAAGCCTTAAAAAGCTTTACGAATCAGATAAAGACAAGCTTGCAAAGTACTCTAAGATACTTTACGCTCAGGCAAGGCTTATCGGCGGAATGGAAATTTCCAATCCTACAGAGCTTTCCAATCTCGTCTGCGATTTGATGGTGTGAGTTGAACGCTTTTAATGTGAACAAGCTTATAAGAAAGGTCGGTACACTCCGACTTTTCTTTTTTATAATCTTGAACAAATCGATTTTGCGAGGTTTAACCGCAATGGTTTTGCTCTCAAAATCATCTCATGATAAAATAAGGCAGATTTGCAGAATAAATTATAGAAATTTAATATTCACTATTGATAATTTCGCAGGTTTGTGCTATAATAACTTAGTTATAAATTCAATATATTCTCATCAATTTTGAACTTATTACATAAAACTTTTTGATATATTATAACATAATTGTACGTTTTTTTCAACGAATAGTATACTTATTTGCGCTGATGTAAAGTACAGTCAAGTAGCATGAAAAAGAGGTACATACATATGCGAAACAATAAAGCTAATGACAAGGACGGTTTAATAGTCAAAAACAGCCGTCGTCTTGCTTGGAAAAGAATAGTGTTTGCATTGGGATGCATTGTAGTTTTCTGCACTACATATGCATTGATTCTGCCTGCCATCACCATGGAGATACCCACCTACTGCGGCTTTAAAGAGCATATCCACACAGATGAATGTTACAGACAAATCATGTCTGAAAATAAAACAACTGCCATTCCGGCGGAAATCAATCCGATCATTCACCATCATACCAGCGCCTGCTATGACGAGCTTGGCGCACTGAATTGCGGCGAAGCTGATTTCGTCGTTCATATTCATGACGAAAACTGCTATGATGAGGACGGAAGCCTTTGGTGCCCCCTGCCGGAAATATCCTTGCATATTCACGATGAATCATGCAATATCCCACAGGATGATATAAACGAACCGCACATACATACTGACGAATGCTACGAGCTTCGTAAAAAATACATCTGCGGGTTCGATGCTCCCGAAACTGATATATTCGGAAACGAAATTGTCGACGGCATTGTGAACGAGCCTACACTAAACACGGACAATAGCCTCTTCCCTGCTCCTCCTGCTGATGAATTTGCATTTGGCGAGGTTACAACAGTTGCAGAGACCGACGTGACCGCTGAACCCGCTTTGCCCGCACTTAGCGAGCCTGTTACTGAGACTGCCGCTGAGCCTATCGTAGACCCAGTGTCCGAGCCTGTCTCTGAACCCGCTGTTACGGAGCCATTCAGCGAAGCTGCTCAGACAGATTTCCCTGTATCAGACATCATGCAGAACGAAGCCGTTACTGCTGTCACAACAAACGATTCTGCCTTTGGCGATATACCGCCAGAACTCGGCAACCATGCCGCAGAAACCGTTACTACATCACCCGTTCATCAGCATACAGACGACTGCTATATTTATGAGAAGGTTTTAATCTGCACAAAGGCAGAAGCAGGCGAAGTCATGGATGCGGGCGAATATGCTTTCGACCCAATGGCGATAAGCACCGAAAACTACGGCTTAATGGAAAGCCCAGAAGATCCGGCAGCTGCTGCCGAGACCGAAGAGCCGAATATTCCCGATGAATCCGGCATTACCGATCTGTTTGGAACATATGACGAACCTATTGTTTCCGATGTGCCGGACAACATTGATAATGTGAGCAATTCGGATGATCCGGTAATTTCCGACGGGCTTAACAATGCCGCTGGGCTTGGCAATCTTGATGTACCGGAGAATCCGGAAGGATTTGTAGATCAGAATAACATTCCAGAATTGAGCATATGCACCCTTCCGGAGGTCATTTTGCATGAACATACCTTTAGCTGTTATAACGAGTCGGGAGAGCTTGTCTGCGGAATGATGGCAGTAAGAAAACATCAGCACACGCAGGAGTGTGAAGGCATTTGCTATATAATCGAAGAAATCCCGATAGATGCAACCGCCCTGACCTGTGAAATTCCGGAGGGTGAAGGCGCTCACCTTCACAGCTTTGAGTACGGCTGTTTTGATGAAAACATGAACATCATCTGCCCATTGGAGGAGTCTTTGGGTCACTTCCATGATATCCATTGCTACGGCAAGTGGGAGCTTATCTGCGGCATGGAGGAGCACGAGCATACCGAGGAGTGCGAAATAGACCCTGACAATGTTACATTGGACAATGAAATTATGACGCTGGCGAATGCCGCCGGCACTTGGGGATATTATCCTGATGGCAGTATTTATTGGAATAGGACTTATGATTTAGCCACCGTTCCGCTTAGTGATATTCAGGAAAATACGCCTTATATCTTTTGCGGTCAAAATTCGACAACGTTGATGACATATGAAGACCATATCATGGTGGATGAAGGTTTTCAAGACCAAACTATACAACACACTTATCGCAAAACTGTGTTTGTGTCATCTGTGAGTGATTTTTCCGCCTATCAGTACTGGTATTTTGAAAAAGCCGACGGTGCAAATCAATACTATATATATTACAAAGATAATATTGGCAATAAACGTTATTTAACATTCAGTGAACTTGATTATTATAAGACATGGTGGCAGTATACCGCGAATATTGTTTTTACAGATGAAAAAAGCAGTGCCACTCAGTTTACAGTTACGGCAGCAGCAAACAATGCTTTGAATATAAGTGGTGAGATTGGAGGGCATACCATTTATATTAATCCATATTTCGGCGATGGTGTGAATACAACATTTTGGTGGGGACATGAAGCTTCTGCAGACATAAAAGCCTGTACCCCCTCTCTCACCGTACGTGAAGACACTGCCCATCGTCTTCCCACTGTATCATCATCAAACACTGTTATAAATCTGTTCGACTATTGGACTGCTTCTGACGGTCCAGAGGGGCAATTTATGAGTGATAATGACAGAGATCATCCAGATGAAGGCATAAATAAAAATCATAATTATCATTTTGTCCGAGATGGTGAGGAAGGTAATTCGTTAAACAGATGGACCGGATCAGACGCTCCGAAAGCAGGCATCGTCAACAATGTTTTGGGTTATGATGGCTATCCTCAGCTTTCAGGTAACCATCAAGATGATTTGAATCCAGATCCTAACAGGATGTATGAATCCCTTGCATACCTGTTTGATCCTGATATTTTGCACATGGGCAAGGTGTCATATACAAACGTCGGCGGACTGCTTCGCAACAATGACGAGGGTTATTTCTTCTTTGACTGCAAGCAAACTATGGCTGAATATAATCAGAAAGACAATACTATCTACATCTACGACCAGCCGGGCGTTAAAGAAAAAGATGGAGGCGTTGGTCAATTCTTCCTATTTAATAAGGCTCCTCAGATCATGGAATTGGCTCGTGATGATTCTCAGGTAAATCACTACTTCGGCATGACTATAACAACGCGCTTCTTCCAAAAGAACGGCGGATACACCAAACAAAATAGTGGTATTCCAACCTCATTCCACTTCTCTGGTGATGATGACGTGTGGATATTCATTGACGATGTTCTATCGGCGACGGCGGCGGCATACACGACGCTTGCAGCATTGATATTAACTTTGTTACCGGCGAAGTTGCGATTAACGGCGCTCATAATACCACTCTAAACGAAGCTTTTATAGCGGCAGGCAAATCAGATACCACAAAATGGTCAGATACTCAACCCGCAACATTTGCGGATAATACAACCCACACGCTTAAATTCTTCTATCTCGAGCGAGGCAACTACTCATCAAACCTCGAACTTGAATACAACCTTATAAGCATACCCAAGACCGCTATTTATAAGGTTGACCAGTACGGCGAGGTTGTTCCGGGCGCAAAGTTTGCGGTTTATGCTGCTGATGCGGATTATCATATGCTTGATACTAAAGGTGGAAATTATGTCACTGAACCTGAAAGCCCTGTATACGACACCAACGGCAATTTTTACGATGCTAATGGCTTGCTCGTAAATGCGCTTTACACCGGTATTACCAATAATCAAGGCGAAATGGTTTTCGAGGATACTGTAAACAATGTACCACTTACTCTGACGGAGATCAGAGAGAAGTTCGGCGATCATTTCATTCTCAGAGAGATTAAGGTTCCGGATGGATACAGAGTTGTTTCAAAGGATGTTTACCTTGAGATATGGACGGGCGCTGAGCAAACTATTCTGCGATGTCGGAACACAAGTGAATCCGGTTCGCGAGCGGCGCCTACCCTTCAGGTAACAGCAACTGATACTATCTGGCTTAAGACAGATACTGGAGCTGAACCTGTAACTTATTATGAAATAGATCGCGACGAAGCAAACAATCATGTAACAACACAAACACATGGCACACTGTTTGCTGTTGTTATGAAGTACACCGGTCCTGTTGATTCAAACGGCTACCCGACGGCTTTAGGAAGCGATAGCAGCTGGACTCCGGTTTATGGCAACGATATGTATGGTTACCAATTGGAGGATGTCAAAGCCCATGGTGGTAATATCGTTTCAGCGGCGATTGAAGCGGCGCAAAAATCGCAGGCCGAAGGAAACGAAGTTGTATTCAAGGTTTCACCGTCTTGCGATATGCAGGTGACTCTTGAAAACCTCCCCGGAAACATAGCCACTTATTATCGTATGCTTGACGATAAAAACAAGAAGAATACCCGCTATACCGTTGGCTTCTACTGGACATCAGAGAACAGCCTGTATGAAGCGACATTAGAAAATACACACGGAGTATACTCGCATGATGATGAGCTTGCAAGAATAAATGTAGTTCCGATAGGTACCAAAGGCTTTGAAAGAGCCTTCGGCGCAAACATCAGAGTTCCAAACCTTATCAACAAGATTCTCGTTCAGAAAACGGATGAAAACAACACCTTGATAAATGGCGCAACCTTTGCTATCTATAATGTTCATCAAGATGAACTCACCGAAAAAATCCTTTACCGCACAAACAGCGGCATCTATGCTGAACTTTCGGCAAACTATTCAATTGACAGCAATACCGGCGTTATTACAGATGGAAGCAACACAATATTCCCGCTTCAGACTACAACGACAAGTCAGCTTGACAGCGTTCACACAGGAACCGGTGAATTTACGAATCTTGATGACGGTCAATACATTGTCAAGGAAATCAAAGCTCCTTTGGGATACAAAATTAACACAACTGACATCATGGTTCTTGTCACCGAGGATACTATTTACGCCAACGCAGGAACTGAAAACGACGGAGTTATCGTTGGACGCGGTCCGGGCTACGTTGTCAACACTTTGAACCTTTTTGCATCGCAAGGTGAAATAGACAATACCCTTACATGGATTTACGCAAAAATGAGAATAAGTAAACCCAGTACGAGCTTCTATGACATAGGTAAGCCTGATATGTACAAGGGATATATTTAAAAGAACGAGTCAAGTGAAACTGATGGCGACGCATTTAAGACTTATCTGGTTTATAAGCCGAGCGATGCTGTTACAAGCGGTCAGGTTGCCTTCAACTACTACCCGAATAAGGATAGGCATAACGACAGTGACGAGCTTGCACAGTACAGACGTATTTTCACAACCTCCGGCTGGCCATATTACGAGCTTTGGCAGGATTATGAGTTTGGTTCAGGTAAGGTTAACGGCACCAATATCAACTATGAAGACTGGTCGGATAATGAGATAACCAACCTGTTCTCGCGTTCTACATATATCCGAGTAAGGGACGATGGGGACTCCACTCTGACGGTTTATAAGACAAACTCTGACGGTAATACACCACTGTCCGGAGCTAAGTTCAGATTGTATCGCGTAAACAGTACCAGCACAAATGAATACTACAGCAGAGATGAAATTACAGATACGGTCAGATGGGCAGATGATGAAAGCGCTGCAACCATCATCACAACTGAAGATAACGGTTACCCGGCTATAGGCTTCACCCACCTTAATGGCGGCACATATTATCTTGAAGAGGTCAGCGCACCGGCTGGCTACGTTCCCCTCTCCAACGTTGTTACGGTCACAATCGATTTAAACAACACAGATAAGGCTGTAGCCACTGTTCCCAACGGAGACAATACTGTTGCTAAAACACTTGATATTGAAACCGCATTGGACGAAAACAGCAATGTCTATACCTTTACCGTTACCGTAAAGAATACCGTCGGACACGAGCTTCCTCAAACCGGCGGATGCGGAACACAGACTTATACCGTTGCCGGAATCTCAATTATCGCTCTTGCAACAGTACTTATAATTGTTAAAAGGCGCAAATCCGCTTGATGTGAATCATTAGCAAATAATCTAAAATAGCGTCTGCCCCGGTTCGGGACGGACGTTATTTTATAGCTTGCAATATCCGAGTTTGATGTTTTATTTGATGGGCAGATATTTTTGTTATATTTTCATCAAAAAAATTAACAATAAATCAATATATTTTTTGGACAAAGTACTTGCAAATAATACCGAAATAGTGTAGAATAATATATGCATAATACTGTGCGCTGATGAAGGCGATTGTCTTTATCGGATATCAGTATAAAAACACTATTGGAGGTTTTTAAAAATGTCAGTAAAAGTTGCAATTAACGGATTCGGCAGAATCGGACGTCTTGCTTTCAGACAGATGTTCGGCGCAGAGGGTTATGAGATCGTTGCTATCAACGACCTTACCAAGCCTTCCATGCTCGCTCACCTTCTCAAGTATGATACCGCTCAGGGCGGCTACTGCGGAAAGATCGGCGAAAACGCTCACACTGTTTCCGCTGACGACGAAGCAGGCACCATCACTGTTGACGGCAAGGTTCTTAAGATCTATGCCGAGAAGGAAGCTAAGAATCTTCCTTGGGGCGAAATCGGCGTTGACGTAGTTCTCGAATGCACCGGATTCTACTGCTCTAAGGAAAAGAGCCAGGCTCATATCGATGCCGGCGCTAAGAAGGTTGTTATTTCTGCTCCCGCAGGCAACGATCTTCCTACCATCGTTTTCAGCGTTAATGAGAACACCCTTACCAAGGATGATACCATCATCTCCGCTGCTTCCTGCACCACCAACTGCTTGGCTCCTATGGCTAAGGCTCTTAATGATTACGCTCCTATCCAGAGTGGTATCATGTCCACCATCCATGCTTACACCGGCGACCAGATGATCCTCGACGGTCCTCACCGCAAGGGCGACCTCAGAAGAGCAAGAGCAGGTGCTGCTAACATAGTTCCTAACTCCACCGGCGCTGCTAAGGCTATCGGTCTTGTTATCCCCGAACTCAACGGCAAGCTTATCGGTTCCGCTCAGAGAGTTCCTGTTCCTACAGGCTCCACCACCATTCTTACCGCTGTTGTTAAGAAGGCTGACGTTACCAAGGAAGGCATCAACGCTGCTATGAAGGCTGCTTCTTCCGCTTCCTACGGCTACAACGAAGATCCTATCGTTTCTTCCGACGTTATCGGTATGAAGTACGGCTCACTCTTTGACGCTACTCAGACCATGGTAACCAAGATTGCTGACGATCTTTATGAGGTTCAGGTTGTTTCTTGGTACGACAACGAGAACTCTTACACCAGCCAGATGGTAAGAACCATCAAGTACTTTGCAGAGCTGTAATTAATTTCAGCGCACAAAGCTTTCGGCGGCGGGGACTTGTTCCCTGCCGCCTTTTTATATATCCCCTGCTATTTTTGCGATATAATAATCAGATAAGAGGTGTTTTTTACGAAGCTTTTATTTATAATGGGAGACGCCGCCGTCGGAAAAATGACCGTCGGTCAGGAGCTTATGAAGATAACCGATCTGCGGCTTTTTCACAACCACATGACTATTGAGCCGGTAATAGAGATTTTCGGCACATTCAATTCCACCGCTATTATGCGAATGCGGGAGATTGTTTTTGATGAATATGCTAAAACCGATAACTACGGCCTTATTTTTACTATAATGATGGCTTTTGATATGCAGTCAGACTGGGATTATCTTGAACACATCAAGCAGATTTTCTTAAAAGAAAAGCCCGATACCGAGATTTACTATGCCGAGCTTGTCGCCCCGCAGAATGTAAGATTAAAGCGCAACGTAACCGAAAACAGGCTTAAACACAAGGCTTCAAAGCGGGACATTGAGGTATCGAACCAAAGGCTGATTAATGACGATAATCGCCATCGGTGCGTCAGCTATGACGGCGAGGTGCCGTTTGAAAACTATATCAAGATAGACAATACCGATATTCCACCCGAAAAGGTCGCTTTGATGATCAAAGAAAGGTTTAATCTGTAGCAAAAAGAGTTAGCTTCTAAGTGGCTAACTCTTTTTTATTGAAAAATCACAAAAAATCTTTATAATATGAAATGTGGGATAGTCCGTTTCCGTCTTAATATATAGAAGCGCTTCAATATTCATTTTGGTGGTGATGATTTGGAAGACAGAGAAATAATAGCACTGTTTACCGCAAGCAGTGAAGAAGCTATAAGGCAGTGCGAGATTAAGTACAGAGCCGAATTAACGACCTTCTGCAAAAGAATCACAGGCTCCGCAGAGGATGCCGACGAGTGCGTAAACGACGCCTTCTTATCGGCTTGGAAAAGCTCCGCAGACATTCAGCCAAGCAATCTAAGGGCATATCTTTATAAAATCGCCCGCAATCTTGCGATAGACAAGCTTAGAATCAACACTGCAAAAAAGCGAAACTGCGGCACTCTGATTGCTTTATCGGAGCTGAACGAGTGCATAGGCGAAAGCTTTTACGGCACAGATGAGGCTTATTCTGTAGAAATCTCTAAAGCCATAGATGATTGGCTTGCAAGTCTGGAAAAGCAGAAAAGGATTATTTTTACAAAGCGGTATTTTATGATGCTTTCCGTTTCGGAAATCGCTTCACAGCTTGGCATTAACAAAAATACGGTTGCAACCACGCTTTTCCGTCTGCGAAACGATTTGCGCCGACATCTTGAAAGCTATGACATCAACGTCTGAATTTGTGAAAGGATGATAATTTATATGAAAGAAAGAAAATCAGACAGCTTTTTTGACCCGCTGAGGGACATGAAAAGCGAATGGATTGATGAAGCCATTGACAGCGGCGAAGTCACAAAGAAGCGCGCCAATCACATTAATCTTAAAAAGATAGTATCTATTGCCGCATGTATGGCGATTCTGATAGTCGGCACTACCTGCATTATCCACGCCGAGGAAATCACAAGCGCAATACGGTCGCTGTTTGTAAGAGAACAGGAGCTTATCGACCCTTATGCGGTTGTCAACACCGACGACAGTCAGGCAAATATTCCGCAGGACGATATCGACCCGATGGCAGCGAGTCTGAAGGTTGATAAAGTATTTATCGACGGTGAGCATTATTATATTTACATCAACATCCACAATCCTGCCGGATTTAATAACACTTTCCTCTATTATGAGGAAATGGGCATCTACACCGAAGACGGCGAAAAAGTTGTGTCTGTATTCAACTCGCGTGAGGATTTAGACCCCAACTTAATCGCCTTGACAGGTACGAATATGCAGGGCAAATATGTCTCCGATACGGATTTTGAAGCTGTTATCAAGCTGGGCAGAAGCGGCGATTCCCTGCCGCAAGGCGATTATGTCTTTAAGATTTCCGGCTTGACCGAAGCAAAACTTCTTGATGAGCCGGACGATGCAAACATGAAATGGTATGAATCGGAAATATTTGCCGACTTGATTTCGGATAACTTCACAGTCGGTGAGGACGGCATATCCCCGCTTCCGTCAAGGACCATAAAGCCAGATACCGAATTTGAGGTTGATGGGTACAAGTTCGTCTTAAACGAAATAACCATCTCGCCCATGAGCGTTGAGCTGATTATCACCGACGAGCTGCATCAGGTTATGGAAGTGGATTCCATGCACTTCAGCGCAATAAGTATGTTCACCGGCTTTAGCGATTGCGAGGAGTTTGGCTTTGGATATCATACGCGCGAAGAGTATGATGAGTTCGATAAGTTCTTAAAAGAGCATTATATGTTCCCCTATGGAGATTACGAGCTCGCCTTTGAGCTTGCCGATGACGCTAAGAAATACTGGCACGGCGGCAGTCGCAGTATTGAATTTGTTAAGGGAGTAGACGGCGATGACCGCAACACATTTGTAATCGACGGTGACCGCAACATAATGAAAATAAAAGCAATCTTCTCCGATCCTATATACGATGATGAAATACTTTCCATCGGCTTCATGAAAACAAAAGAAGAAATTCCTCCTCACGATGAACGCTACGGACATTATATTGACGTTGAGATTTGGAGAAATGACGCCGAGATAGAATAGGCAACACCTTGCTTTAGTATGTCACATAATAGAAAGAGTCAGCGCAATTTCGTGCTGACTCTTTTTTATGGATGGTTACTTGTATTTATCAGTCATGATTATCAGCGCCGCCCATACTCCTGAATATGCCTTCGATTTTAGTGTATTCATAGGTAACTACAGAAGGCTGTGAAAGGCTGTCCCAAGAGGTTTCTTCCTTTATGAGGCAGTTGTTTTCATCGTATGTGTATACATTTGAATAGGTTACGTTTCCTTCCGCGTCATAGCTATACATAGAAATCGGTCTGTCGTCTGCGCCGTTTGTATAAACTGTTTTTGATGTAAGCAGCATAAGATTGCCGTCGGTGGTGTAGTAGTATTCCGTCATAGTGGTGTCTGTATGCTCATAAGTGGTATACTCACTAAGATTACCCTCGGAATCGTAGGATTCTAAGCGGAGATAGCTTCCGTCAACCGATTCGGTTTTTGCGGATATTATGCCGTTAAGATAGGTTGTTGTCACTTCCCTATTGCCGTCTCTTACAACCTCGGTTTTTGTCTGCTCGTTGCCGGCTTCATCATAGAGTATATCAAGAAGCAGTCTGCCTTCTGCATCAAATATGTTCTTGTATGAAGGAGTCTCACTGTCGCCCTCGTAGCAGACGGTAACAGTGTTGCCCGATTCATCCTGTGAATACTCGTATCTTTCGGAATACTCAAAACCGGTTCTGTAGTCTTTATCATATGATAATGTGGCTCTGCCCATATCATCAAATTCATAAGTCTCAGCCTGAACGGTTTCGCCGTTTTCGTCCTTATGCACTCTGCTTGTAACGTTTCCGTTTGTGTATTCAATATCAACGGTTTCAAAGTGTTCAAGGTCGGTGGTGTAGTATCTGATTTGAGATATCATATTCGGCTCGGAATATATATAGGAATAGCTCATGCCATCGCCCATAAGCTTGCCATTGCCGTCGTAGCAAATGTTTGACATAAGCTGATGCTTGCCGTCGTATTCGCAGACCTGCTTTTGATAAGCTTCTCCTCTGGCTGAAAGAAAATAGGTTATATCGGTGCTGTAGTCGGGATACTCGTATTTGTTTCCGCTGCCGTCGGAGGCTAATGCTGAAAGAAGTCTGCCCTCAGAATCGTAAGTATACTTGACTTCGGTTACAGTGCCGTCGCTGTCTACCCTTTTCTCGCTTGAAAGATACATATCCGTCTGAAGCTCGTCATAAGGGACTACTTCGCCGTTGGGAGCAGTTTCAGTATCGGTGACATTGTCGGGATTATCCACCGGCTGAGAATCTACAGGCGCTGAGGCATCCTGATTGCCATATGTTACAGATGGGCTGTCGGGCTGATCTACGGGCGTATCGCCGCAGGCGGCAAATGTCAGGCAAATGATAAGTACAAAAATGAATAACGCTTTTCTCATGGAAAATTATCTCCTTTAATATGATTTCGCTATCATTTTAGCACCGAGGATGGGTCAAGTCAATGAAAACTTCGCTACAGTTCGGTTACAGTTTGGTGACATATAAAAAGCGTCCCGACCGTATTTTTACGATCGGGACTTATAGCTTATTCGGCTTTGTTTTCCCATGCAGTAACCTTTATTATTTCGTAATCGATGTATTTTTCTATCGGATAGCTGTCAAAAACATGAGCTTCAAAATAAATGCTTTTTATATCTTCCATACTTATCGCAGATTCTGTATACAATGTAATTTCAACCTTATCTGTTTCAATGGCTCCGTATTCATTTCTAAACAACTCCACATTCGTATCTTCAATTCTACAGGTATCAGCCGCTTCGCCGGCAAACTCTATTTTAGCACCGTAGGTAATGTTACCCAGCTTGTATTTATCAATAAATTCCAATGTTGACATAAGGTCCTTTTCCACCTTTTCAAATGGTAAGAAACCGAAACCGATAAGCTTATTAGCACCATAAAAGTTCCTGTTTCCTATCTCAATGCGTTTCTTATCAAGGTCTTCAACCGTCAGCTTAACCTGAGTTGCTGTTTGCTCGATTTTATTCAGACGGAAATTGGTTCCTGCAAGCTCAAATTCCGTTTCGGGATAGATAACCGTTGCCGGA
>ENA-UONV01002316-UONV01002316.1-human-gut-metagenome-genome-assembly--contig:-CS4-NODE-2316-length-14307-cov-4.414328_pt1 | contig 14307 bp, 11 predicted proteins | sample MGYA00242461_ERZ724008 | MGnify/ENA metagenome assembly ERZ724008 | reverse complement strand
ACTTTTAACGGGCGTTTTTTCTACGATGAAAATCGGCCCAATTTAACATTTTGTTTTTAATCTCTTTTTGTCTATATATTTTCCCACAAAGGAGAACTAAATTAATTATAGGTTTCCAAGCTTAGTGTATAGTCCTATCACGCCTTTAAATGTAGGACTTGCTGCTGAGCTTGTTACTGTTAAATAGGTTTTCCCGGATTCCTGGCTAAAACTTCCTATAGTCGTTAAACTTCCACTTATTCGGCCGTCCAAGTGTACGTCCGAATAAGGTATCAGACAATTCGTATCATCGTTATAAGCACCTATTATACCACTCATATCTATCTTATAGGTAGTAGTACTACCATTGACATTGGAAGTGAAATTAAGTTCACCCTGATAATATTTGCTTCGGAATAAAAACGCTCCTCTTCCACTATTAAATTCACAATAGATAAGCCCGAATGCAGGATCATAAGGAGTCATTTCAACCAATAACCATCGATATTCGATAATAGCACCGCTGTAACTGTCATAGAGCGGAACCAACCTGAATTTAGCTGAAGTCTTTACGGCAAGGGATATGTAATTGTTGAAGCTCACTCCATTGTATACTGGAGAAGATACATAGTTCTCTACTCCAGCCAGTGCTGTGGTCCTACCTCGCACAACAAGTCTGTTTTCCGTACCATCTTCTACTGATGATCCATGATATAATGAATAAGGAAGATAGTCAATTGTGATTTCGCGTCCGGATTCGTCACTTGACCCTACTAACTCAACATTACATTTATTACCGGTAATAATCAAACGATTGATGTTATCACCCGGAAGGATGCGATAACCCAGAGAATTACCTGATTTGATTTCAGTTGGATATATGACCGTTCCTCTAATCTTAATATCACCTTCAGGTTCAAAGATAATACTGCCTCTCTTGCCTAAGAACTGTCTTCCAGTTTTTAGATTTGTACAAAAGTTAGGGACGAAATCAACAGGATTAGACTCTCCTAATGGATCATCAGGATTAAAGCTTTTATAATCTACTGTTGGATTACCAGCATTATTGATACCATTTTCTGAAAACATATATTCTTCATAGAAAATAGAACTTCCAAACTTAGCAAAGTTCGCCATCAAGATTTCAACATAAAGAGCTTTATAAGCCTCAAAAGGTATCCAAGTTGCCTTTGTACCATTGACAGCATAATCTTTTTGAGGATTATTGATATTTGATGGAACGCCTTGACCGATCCAAGTTGTAACCTGGTTCATCACATAATAGATATCATTGTATAGTACATAAGGAGCGACCATATCCGTACAAACATAAGATGTATGTAGGTCGTACTCGCCTGCCGGATATGGTAACATCCCGCGAGGACCTTTCTGAAGGTATTTTACTTCACCTGTTTTACTTGCCAATGTCATACGTTTAATCTTTAGTTGTTATTGTCCAAGCTACATTTCCGCCTGCTTGCTGACACATTGCTTCTGTACAAGTGCCGGTTGCAGATGCTATATTAGCCGTCGATGAATTAAGAATTACGCCCGCAGAATCCATAAAGACAAAGTAGAAGGTCATCTCCTTTGCTTTGGTGGTTTGTCCACGTTTAACCAGGATTGGTGCATATACCACTTTGCCACCACTGCCGGATGTGATTGTTTCGTCTTCAGGCGTTGGATTTGTGATGATGTCATAAGGGTCGCTCAAGTCCATCACCGTTTGAGTATCCAGTCCGATTAACGTTGAGCTCTGATAAACCTCCACTTTAAAAGTGCCCGTTGTGTCCACCATGCTGTCTGTTACAGTCAGGCTCTTACCAGTCTGCCCGCTGATGATTGTCCAGGCACTATTTGTCATCTTATACCATTTATACGAAAGACCTGCAGTTATTTCTGAAGCACCCAAACGCGCAACGGCTGACAATATAACGCTATCACCTTTCTCACGGATGGCGAAGTATTTATTGTCTCCCGCCACGATAGTGACTACTTTCTGATTACCGACACCCTTTGTTATAGGGATCGAATAGATATACTGTACTTCATCAGATACATTACCAACGGTAACTGTAGCTACTGCCTTAAGCGTGCAGCTCGCACCTACTGAAGCTTTAACCAGGTTCTTTACGATTTGCACTCCAAAGTAGTTATTAACACCTGCCTGATAAGGGATAAATTTGAAATGCCCGGTTTCACCACCGATGCTATTCGTAGACACATTGCCGGTGAATGCCAGTAAGACGTCATTGAAATACCACTTGATAGCTGAAGGAACTACAATCCCTTCAGCTACACGGGAAGATGTCAGCAGGAAAGATAGCGTAGGTTTCAGCACAGTGAAATCCGGGGCTATATTAGTGGGAGCTGACGGCTCACCATCGTATTCCTGATATAAGTCACCTTTATCGCACATGATGGCTGGCATATATACACCTGCCTTCTGCGAAAAAGTAACTTGTCCTACTTTACTCGCCAGACTCATCTTTTACCTCCTTTTCTTCCGATTCTTCCGAATTTTCAGTGTGGTACTGCTCAGGCGTGAGTACTTCTGCAGGAGTTTCAACGCCTGCAATCTCCGCCTTTGCTTGCTGAGGAGTAAGGCATACGCCTCCGACAGCAGCAGCACGGTCAAATACTGTATCACCAGGTACTCCTGCAATATCTGCTTGCCATAACAGCACATTACCGTCAGCAGTTTTGTTGCGATCCTCAGTTAAATCTAATGCGGTTGCAACATCTTGAGTTACTTTAATATAAAATGCCATACGATTTATTTTTAATTAAACATTATCCTTTAGCCACGATAAATCTGCCGGAACTATCGACGATATACTTGTCACCAGATACAAGTAAACGGTTGGCTCCCCTATCCTCAACATCAAGTTTAAGCATCATGCCGTCAGTAAAGGGAATCGATGGAGAGAAGCCCTCTGCCACCAATGTATAACTCCCGGTACCGACCTTGCTGTACCATTTGCAACGGAAACAGGATGATGGATTAGGTATATTTCCTAACGTATCGCGGATGATAGCTTTGGGAAATATCACCTTAGTACCGTCTGCCACTTGTTGCGGTACACCCTCCCAGTCAATCTCAATGGTAGGTATGCGACGACGTATAGTAGTGGACACATAATCAATCTTATCATCAGGTGTCGAGTCTGGATTTCCATTCGCCCGGTATGATGCTTTACAGACATAAGCCTGGTCATTGCCGATGTAATCACGATCGATGACAAGTACATTCTTATTCAATGACACGAAATCAAAGTCATAATCTCCATTGCCGTCAATGATCTGGTCAAGAACTCCGCTTGGTAGTATTCTGTACCAAAAGAACTTGCACTTATTGGTTGCGGTAACATCCAAGTTTCCTACCATCAGCTTTGCGGTAATAGTCTGTTGTGCTATATCACGGCAAGGATTCCAATCTAATCCGGACGGTGAATCAATCATAAGTTTGGGTTGGGCCTCAGTACCATCAACAGCACGTATCAAACGACTATATTGAAAAACATGAGTCTGACCGGTACGTTTACTATCCACATATTCGGCATAAAATTCAAGCGTCACAGAATTGATGGTAGAGACATTCATTTTCATTTGTATCTTCCCCTTTTCTGAACCAGATTCTGTTATAACGTAATTAGTATTAGAGGATGTGATCAGCGTCCGGACATTGCCGATACGTTGATACCATTTCATGTTCGTCAATGAAGCATTTACATTCCCTACCTTGACAACTGCATCCGGATCGGTGGCATTACAACGTGGAAAGAGCGTCAAAGGAGTAAGTGTATAATCAGGAGTATACTCCGCCTTATCAGCCTGATACACCTGCATATCAGGAACACTGCCTACAACCTCGATGTCTCCACTTATCTGGAGGGGGCGGTAGTTGATTGATATTTTACGCTGTTTTGATATCATTGGTTAAAATGTTACGTAATTGACTGTTTCCTGCGGGTTTTGTCCATCCCGAAGGAGGGCTTTTGCTATAAACTTGCACCCTGTTAGGTTCATATAGTTGGGGCCAAGGTCATCCAATGTTAGAGGAAGGGATTTCCCGTCATCGGCTCTTTTGACTGCCCAAGCATTGTCTTCCGTTACATCACCGGTATCTCTGGTCCACTCAATATCTTCGTCGAGGATATGATCGGTCACATCCTGATTGTAAAGCTGTCCGGTGATTGTGAGAGTCGTCGCAAATGTCTCAGCGTCAAAATGCCATCCGTTGGTACTTTCTATGTCTATAGTGAAATCCGGATTTCCCTCAATCATAGCCCAACCAACACTACCATACTTTGGCACATCTGTGGTACCGGTAGTAAGACACATCCATTTACAGCCATAATGATACACTGCATCATACATATCCTGAGTAGATTTATAAGGATCACTGATAGCTTCCTCGGCACTCCATTTGCCACGGTTGTTTTCTGCTCGTACAGGAATTCCTTGGTAATCTATACGGTGGATATCCTGAACAGCAATACCGCGGCAGTACACGTATGTATGCAGGTAATTGATTGGAAGATTGTCGAATATAGACAAGTGTTTCAAACGCCCTATGATGATGGAATAGTTATTCTCTTCCAGAATAGGCTTTGTCACACCATCAAGCATACATATACACTTTTCGCGACTGGATAAATACCAATATCCTTGACGGTTTTCATTCACAGGGTTGCCACGATGAGATAATATCATTAATGACTCTGGAGGATAATTCTTGCCACCGGGTACTTCATCATCAGGATACATAACAGCATTGATAGTGTTGGCTGATGTATCGACATGTAGAACACGCAACCATGAAGTGTAATAATCGCCACTTCCGGAAGCGAGGTTGTTGACTACCCCATAGACTACATCATTTTCAGCCAATGCTGTGAAGTCGTTCTCCCAACGCTTACGAAGCTTTAATTGATAAGTTCCATCATTCATCAATGTTACGCTTTCAATTGTACCGGACTCGGAAAACGAATAATCACTCTCCATCGCTGACAGTCGGTTGAAAATCACCTCTAAAAAGGTTGCCGATAATCTAACTTCCAAAGTCTGAAATTGTGCACGCCCATCAGGATATATGCCAGCTCCTTTACCGGCAATAAGCGAGTCGATAAACTCACCAAATTTCAGCAGATAATCGGTACGATCAACCCGATCTTTGTGTATGTACTTATCACCCTCTATATCGCCTGCTATATCGGCATAGCCGGCTTTAATCTTTTTGTTGTTGACTAACAGATATTCTGCGACGTAGCTAAGAAGGTTCAAAAGGTCGATATTCCGGTGCTGGTGGCCAATACCACCTCCGGATCCGGCAAACTCAGCAAGCTGCTGGCCAACGAAAGTGGCAAAAGCTTCAGCGGTCGTGATACCCCATTCTTCGGAGTATGGGTTTTGAATAGGAAAGAGTGCCCCCTCGGAAAGTGGAAGGCGAGGAAACTCAGCAAGCCGAGGGGGCACTGTAAAAGAACCGACTTCAGGAACTGAGATGTAGAGAACTACTTCTGGAATATCGGTTCTGGGGAGGTTTAATAAGGGACGGGCATCCGCATATTTGAATGTAAATGTGTAATTGGAAGGGAGTGCACGGTCAGTGTAGCTGACATTGCTTTCAGTTACGACAATCTGACGCAAATAGTTGCCGGCATAAAGATACTTAGCCTGGGAGGGGAAAAAGTCAAGTAACCACTTGCGCTCATCCTGATTCAAATGGCCAGTGTTCTTTTGAAACTTTCGTTCGGTATCGACGCGGTATTCTTGAGATACTTCGTCGATCTCTGCCAGATTGTGGGTATGTTCTCCATTGAATGTTGTGGTACCATAAGCACGAAAGGTGTCGAGACCTCCGAGAGAATTTTCGAAGAGGATCCACTGCTCTTGCTCGGTACGCATGTCTTCAGCGTAATAACGCTGTATGTATGTGAGGCGTTGATTGGTTAGATTTTCAACCCATATATCATAATAGGCCGGCAATTTATGGCTAAGCCAACCGGCAACTACAGAATACTGCAGAGGCATAGTGTATGCGATGCCGGCAGTCATTTCAGCAATTGTGTAGTCGATTTGTGAGACCACGGATCCGGAAGTATCGGTGAAGTATGCGCGAAGCTTTGCCACACAAGGTATTGTGGCATAGTAAGTCAGGAACTCCGGAGAATAATAGGTAACCGGCTTTATTGATGGCTGCCATGTGAGGAAATTCTGCGTGAGGAAATTGGCGGCAGAATCGGCCAAGCGGTCAATGCCGGAGCGGATGACACGGAAGGTTAATGTAGTGTCATCAATCACAGCCGTAAAATCTGAGGCAAGTGAAGATTGTTCATAAACTTGTCCTGATTCGATCAGCTGGTAAGATAGTCGGGCATGGACGATATCACGCAGGTTTATTGTGATATGCCCATCTGCGGAAGGATCGTAACGCTGAGATAAGATTTCCACACCACCTTGTTTCAGAATAAAGGATACCTGAACATCTGAAGAGATGTGGAACTCCTTTAGATTCTGAGATAGCGATAAAGCATCAGGTTGCTGCAATATAGTCATATTGATTTCTTTTTATGCCAAAATTAGAGATGGAGAGGGGTTAATTAAAGGACAAATCAAGTAGGAGTTGCTGTTGGACGTGAAGGACGTTCATTGGGATCCTTTTCTGAGAATAACGCTGGACGCAGGGATAAACCTATGCGGTAATAAACTTTTCCACCCGTTCGACTTGTATAATATATATAATAACTACGGTGATAATAAGTGCCTCCAGCATCGTATATAGCTTTGGTTGGCGGTAAAGGATAAATAGCCGGAATTGTATTTCGAATGTAACCTTCACTTTCACTGAGAGTATAACCTGCAGCAATATATTCAGCTTCGCTGACTTCTGTAGTCGAAGAGACAATCATCCATTTATATTCTGTGTTCCGAACCATGCGTTCAGATTCAGCCTTAGCTATGGATAATGGTTCATAGAGTGCCGTGGTCATTAGCTCGGAGGTTACCGGTTCCGATTTGCCACCAATGGTGTATTTAAAGATATTAAAAAGTAATTCAACTCCCTGGAGAGAGACTTTGTGATGGACCTGCAGGGAGTTTTTCAGAGAATTTGGGAGCAGCAGATCAGCAGAAACCTTATGCATAGAGTTTCGGAGCAAGTTATCAAACTTCCGGTAAAATTTCTCAAAAATACCGGAAGGGCCGTTGTATAGTAATGAATATCCCCATTTCCCAGACACATCGTGATTGGTTCCGATTGCATAATCAGAGCTATAATGTACTAAAGCTAAGATAGGTTTCTGATCTGGATTATTGGCCACAACATCTTCATCTGATGCAGCAGCATCTTCGGCTGCACTCTCTACAGGTACACCATCAATCGTTGAATTGAGCGTGCGACCATCACCAATATAAGGAGCTGTCTCTCCTACCTTCATAGTGCCTCTTTTCGCATTTGGTATATCCGAAAAGGCAAGATATGACATACAAAAAGCACAATCTGGCACTTTTACTTCATAAGCCTTGAGCGTACCACCAGCATAGTAGGGAATATTACCATCAGAAAGTCGTTCTTCAATAGTGCTATCTGCATATCCTGTACGACAATAGCTACCGTCACTTTCCTTATACCAGGCTTCCGGATATTTTGCCTCCAATTCGTACGTAGCATCATAGGTGCTGCCTTCTGTAATAACTGTTTCAGAAGAGAGCTTGAGTTGTTGATAGTCGGGAAAAGACTGTTCCGGTTGGGATGTTAGGTAAGGAGTTAAATCAATTGTTGGTTTTGAATCGATGATATCGTTAAATAGTTCTATTCGTACTGTACGTGCGACTTCATCAGGGATGAACTCACAGCAAAACTTTTTGCGATACACATCAAGAATGGTGTTGGCCATACAATCGGGAACCAGGTGCGAAAGCCTTATAGTGCCATTGACTAAAGAGTCTATGGTATTATTGATGAAGACCATCTTACTGAAAGGTTCACTCGTGGTAAGAAAATGATCAAGCAAGGTATAACCGAAGTAAGTGAAGATACGACGTAACAGGTATGCAGCACGAATGAATGGTGAAATGTAATAACCTGGCTCAAGCTTAATAATACGATTATTGACGGTTTCTTTTCGTTCGAAAGAATTGTAAAAACGATAGCTCCCTTGGCCTGCATTATTGGCTATACAGGTTCCTTCAGCATTCATATAGTTGACGCGGTTGACATATCGACGATCGCCATCCAGGTTGACTGTTATTGGGAAAATAGCATAATCAGGATGGGAATTATCGCGAAGGGACCAACAGAAGTCAATTCCTTGCTGTACAGTAGTGATTCCTGGAATAACTTCATCGCCAAAGATATCGGTTAGGGCAACGTCTGATATCCTGGCAAGAAAAGAGCCTTCATTCATGTAGAAGGAAGTAGAAATCTTCTCATAGCGTTTTGCTGATAAAATGGCCTGCCGGCAAGGCATGAAGTAATTTCCGTCCTGGATACTACAGTCGATGTTGGCTGAAGGTTTGTTCTTGTTGGCCATACAATCGGGATAATTGGTAAGCTGACGGTTCAAGTCCGTATCCGGAAGATCAGTTGGCAAGGATTGTTCACCCCATTCGTTGAAAAAGAGGTTAGGACGTTCGATTTCAAGTTGAGTACCAGGAGTGAGATGATAGGCTTGACCAGCTTTAGTATTGACTATTTTCATGATGCTTGTTTTTTGGATCCAATGGAACGAGAACGATTGCGAAGTTCTGTCTTCCGCTCGATGTCGGAAAGAACAACTGAAGCCGGTACTCCATACTCATCAAGATGGATGATGGAACGAGCCAACTTCTCCATGAGTTCTGGCGGCAGTGCAGTGCCTGAGTTGCCAGCAGGTGTCGGATCCGGAGTTGAAGACGTCTTACTTATTGATCCCCCGGAAGCATAACCGGCCATGCGGGCACGGATAGCCTGGTTAAGATCGAGTGTGCGGATGTTGCCAGCTTGCTGGGATTTATCCAGGATATCCAGGATAGGTGCTACAGTGGGATTTTCGACGGCGGCATTGCTGGCTACCCATTCCTTTGATTGGCCGGCAGGCCCCTCTCCTACTATAACGGTAGGATGATCTATGAAACCACGAGCATCCGGATCATAATCCGTATCCGGAAAGAGTTTGCCGTCCTGGGCACGACGGACATCAATCTTGCCTCCCTCCTGGCGACCAGTGGCGACGCGAGCACCGGTGGAAGATCCGGAAGATGTACTTCCGGAGAGAGTCATATTCTTGACCTTATCGCGTTCGGCCTTGGCACTGGCTAATTGAGCAGCACCAGTAACTCCCATTAAAGTTGCAAAAATAGGACCAGCAATTGGTCCAAGTTCACCAAGTGCTTTCATTATGGCTACAGCTGTATCGGCAATGATCTGAGAGGCTTTAATTGCAAAATTGACATCAGCATACTTTTTCTGGATATCGAGTTTCTTCTGAGCCTTTTCATTCTCCAGGCGTTCAACTTCATCGGCATCACCCTTGGCTGCTTCTATTTCAGCGTCGTACTTGGCGTCGATCTGATCCATTTCAGCTTGTTGTAAAGACTGAATAGCATTGGAGAATAGATCCGCATAATAATCAAACTGTTTTTTATAACTGTCTCGCTTGAGATTTTGGACAGCCTGTTCGTATTCTTCTTCAGTGAGTAGTTGTTGAGCACGTGCGAGCTTCAACTGTTCCAGTTCGGCATTGAAACGTTCCTGTTGGGTGGATAAACCGTATTGGTTACGGATGGCCAGAATACGTAGCTGGTGTTCGGACTCAAGTTGTTCTTCGGCACGATGGTAGGCTTTGTCAAGTTCGGTGGTGTCGAGATTATTTTCTTCGGCCATTTTCTTCCGAGCCAGATAAGATGCTTTGAGGACCTCAAGTTGCATATCATAGTCTTCATCGACAGTAGTCAGTTTGAATTGATCCTTAAAACTTTTTATAAGCTCATTCAACTGCGTCTGCAGAGCAGCACGAGTAACATTGGCTTCTTTTTCAGCATTGATAACACGCTGATTGGATTTTCGGACGATGTCTTCCTTCGTGTTGGCATCAGTAAGGGCCATTGATTGGGCATCAGAATAGTAGGACTGCTCAATCTTGAGACGGGCGTCAGCATTCTGTTTGTTCAGCTCCAACAGCATCATTTCGTACTGCTGCTTGGTGAGTTTTCCGGTGGACTGTGCTGAGTTCAGAGCAGCAAAAGAATCGTTGTATGCCTTCTGCTGATTCTGCAAGTCTTCTTCGCGGAGAGCTTCGAGGGATTTCACAGCTGCTTGCTCAGTAGATACTTTATCCCGCTGTTCTTTCTCAGCTGCAGTCCGAGCTTTATCGGCTGCTGCTTTTGCTGCCTTAGCTGCTTTTTCTGCTTTCTTTTTTGCGGCTGCCGGATCTTCTTCAGGAAAACGTTTGTTGTATATTTCCTGAGCGACTTCTGCGTATTCCTTATAAGTGTCCTTATTGTTTTTTATCCAGGCTTTCAGCTGTACTTCTTCCATTTTGTTGAAGTTCTGGCGTGCCTCAAGCATTTGTTTTTGAGAGTGAATGGCATCCTCGACCGTCTGGCCGTTCAATTGCTTCAGCTTTTCTTCAGCACCCTGGATCAGCTCACCGTACTTCTTGATATTTACCTCAATCTGCGGCATGGTGGTGGTGTCGATATAGGAGGTACTGCCTCCAAACTGACCATTGGTCTGAGTTATAGTTGCGCCACCTTGCTCCTGTTGTGCAATAAGATTCTCGTAGGTCTTACGATACTCTTCAAGTTGTTTTGTGGTCTCTTTGATTGCATTTTGGTTTTCGAATTTAAGCAAGGCACGTTGTTTCGCTAAGAATTCTTCGATTTTTTCGCTGGAAATGGCAATGGCATTACCGTAATTATCAAAAGCTGTAGCAGCACCGGGAACCATAGCCTGAATCTGTGAAATGACGCTGGCCAACTCTTTTTGTTCTTCGGCAGAGCGTGATGACTTGCCTGCCAGCTCTTCGTAACGAGAAACTAAACCAGGAAGAGTACCTTCGAGCTGTACCATTTTGTCGAAATGCATGTCATAGGTTTCGGTATAAGACGTCAGTAAATCACCCATAGCACTAAAAAAGTCATTGGCTTGTTTCATTGCCCACTTCCAAAAGGGCTCTAACTTTTTACCCACTTTGTTGAAGAAGGCATCCATCGTATCGCCGAGGTTGGACTGGATACCTTCAAGTTCCTGCATTTGTACAGCCATAGAACCGGCAATGCCATCAATGCGGCCAAGTGATAGCAGGTAGTCTTTAATAGCATCTTCAGAATTACGAACTTCGGTAGTAACACCACGGAAAGTGTACTTGGTGGTTTCTCCGGATTTGGAGGCCTTGATACCAAACTCTTTGAGACGCTCGTTTTCGCCAGTCATTGCATCGAGAATGGCTTCGATAAGCTGATCGACGGATTTACCCTGGGAGGAAGCCAAGTCACCCATATTGATGAGTTCCTGGCTGGTGGGCTTCAGACCTCGGTTAATGAGTTTAATATAGGCTTCCGTCCATTCTTGCATGGAAGATGGCGTGTCTGCAGCAAGTTGCTGGAGCATCTTCATTGCGTCGTTGGCTTTCTTTTGGGACTGGAAAGTATTGCGAAGAACGGCTTCGTATTTAGCAAATTCTTTGCGGGTTTCGTAAGCTTGGTCATGTGCGGATTTGAGCCAGCCAAGAAGCTTTACTGCAATAAAAGCTTTGACGGCAAGTTTCAGCTTGGACATCAAGGCCACACTCTTATCAGATTCCTGATTAACTTTCTTACCGGCATTGCGTAGCTCACCCATGCGATTGCGAACATCAATGAGCCTGGAATTCAAGCGGGCATATTCTTCCGGATTAGCTGATTCTGAAAGATCATCCAACACTGCAGTAAGTTGCTTGGCTTCCTTTTTGAGTTGGCCCATAGTCATATCATTGACGTTCATGCTACGGTTGAGAGCACTGATCCGCTTATTATTCTCGGAAATGCGATTACTGTACTCACTACACTCCTTAGAGAGGTTCTTGTACTCTTTCGTGTTCTTTTTTCCTTGAGCTTCGAGTTCTACCATAGCCTTGCGGCGTTCACTTTCCTCTTTTTTAAGGGCTTTGGTATCCTTAGTGAGGGCATGGAGCGCTTCCTGTAGTTTAGAACTGTCACCGGAAATAATAAGTTTGATTTCGTCTTCAGAGAGATGTTTCTTAGCCATGTCGATTTAATTAGAGGGTTGTTCAAGAGCTTGCTCCAGCTCCTGACGGATGGAGCTTCGGATTTCCTGAGTGTAGCCGTATTTGATCTCCGGGAAGGTCTCATGGTAGAGTACTCCCCAGACTACGCGGTTGTAAAGTGCAAGATTGCTACGAATGTGACGGGAGATGCGATCGGATCCACGACGATAGTTGATATCCAGAAACCGAAGGTACGGGAAGATGCGCATGTAATAGACTTGATTATTATCGGTGCCTTGAGAGGTGAAAGGCCGACGCTGAAGGTGTGCTACCAGGTCTCCGGAACGAGTGTTCAGATAAGTACGAACCACGTTCTCTTGTGTCTCGTAAATCTTATTGATGCCCTGGGACATGACATCAGCTATAAATTTGTTGCGGATTAGTTGGTCTGTTATCATACTCGCTGCTTATTTCCAGCGAATGTAGAAAGAGGGAAAGGATAAGGAAAGGACAAAAGTAGCCCCGGGAAACCTGGTATTTTTTGTGTAACTAATACGGTGGAGGTTTCCCGGGGCCTTCTCTATTTTATTTCTTTCGCCTGGAGCATCCAGCGGAAGTCTAAGCCTGCGGATCCGGGCCGGTTCTGGTACCGGTAGCCGGCATCGTGCATGGCTTGATGAACTTGATCTTTGGTGATCTGAGCACCCGGATCAATGCGACGGATGGCGTCGAAGACTTCATCGGTGGTAAACCAATGAGTCGTATGACGGGCATCGGGTGCAGGTTTGAATGATGCAGACAAGGCTGCAACGTGAATACTAATATCTGTGATAGTTTGTTCTTTATCTTTCATCGTTATCTAATTTAAAGGTTGATAAATGGCGACTAATTTCACGGAGATTGCGAACGATATGTAGACGTTGAGTATCGGCATCTTTACCATATGGAAATGTTTCTTCCAATATAATATCAATTACTTCATCGACATTGGATATCATAGCACAAACATAGTTCTGGTCTTGCATGAACTTGATGGACTCAATGGAAGAAGAAGAGATTTGTGCTCCATCAATATTAATAGGATAGAGCTTATTATCCTCATTGGTAGTCATTGCTTACCTCCTTTCGAATTAATGCAATGCTCAGTGGCAGGATCAACTGATATCTCCGGATCCGCACAATGGGAACAAATGGTCTGAGACTCATCGGCCCACCAACAGGTTCCATGATCGGGATGAAAGCATGGATCATTTTCAGTGCATCCGCAAATACGGCAGACACCTGGAGTTACAAGAGTTTGAGTTTTGAGCATTCCTTCGCCAAAGCTATAATAACCACGAACGGAAGCGTAAGAGATGAAGCAAACAGACTGATTGTCATCGTTGCCTACCCTTACACTGAACTGACCATCTTGTGAATCGAAGACACCGGCACTAAAGGTAATAGCTTTTGTTTTGGGGTACTTCTGATTGAGTTCATTGACTTTTGCTTCAAAGGAACACTTCAAAGAGTCCAGAGCACATTGATCAGTGATCAACAGACGATCGAAAGCTTTCGCAAACTCGCACATTTCCCGCCCCTTTTTGTTGACGTTGGAATAGGTTTGCACATGGTGGATGAAGAACATCATTTGGAACCTCCTCTCTTTGATTTTTGCGCCATAAGGTAGCAATAAACTACAACTAAGATGCAGGGTAAACAGATAAATGTAGCGCAGATGCTGGCAATGGTAGCAATGTACCAACGGTCGGAAGTGGTTTTAACTTCGCAGTCACATAGACTACGGTAATAACGCTCTTGGAGCGTGTTACAATCCTGCGTTGAGCGGAATGTAGGCACGGCTGGCGTGCTCGGAGTCTGATTTCTCATACTATAATGTGATTTGGCTGTTACTGGCAAGTTTTTTTATATCCATTGGATACAAAAACGGCTGTCAGTTTCCCGAAGTCGCCAAACCACATTATAGTATCCTCCGAAGAGTATATATAAATCGAGAAAAGACAGCCGTAAGTTTCGTATATGAAATCTTCCTCCTAACCTCAGGAGAATGACATCTATGGACATAAAAAAGGCCCAATTTCGTATTGAGCGTCTACCGGACTCTCTTCGGTATGGACTAACCATAATGTGATTTGGC
>ENA-UONV01002306-UONV01002306.1-human-gut-metagenome-genome-assembly--contig:-CS4-NODE-2306-length-14352-cov-4.110443_pt1 | contig 14352 bp, 7 predicted proteins | sample MGYA00242461_ERZ724008 | MGnify/ENA metagenome assembly ERZ724008 | reverse complement strand
AACGGGAATAGCTAAAAGAAACCTCATCACCCTTATATTCGATATCCAGCTTGAAGTAAGGAACCCACGCTTCTTTTACACTGTCCCATTTGGAAGCTTCTTTGCTGATTACACGACTCTCATTGTCATAGCCATAAGTATAACGCAGGTGACGGAATAAATAACCATCCTCATTACGGAAGATTGTCCGGGCTGTTACCAGTTCGCCGCTCATTTCTTCGTTCTTTACGTAATCCGTAGGATTCATTGCATTCGCAGAGAAGTTTAATACGCTTGCCATTACTACCGCTACCATTACCACTGCCTTAAGAATTACATTTGTCTTCATAATCGTTATGTTTTTATTGTTATTATTAGTTTGAGTTATTCAGGCTTTCTTTGCCGAGCGCCTTCGGCTATATATAGTCAATTGCTGTGCCAAACTTATAAACAACTGATAATCAACGATTATCTAAAACAAAGCTGTGTTCATTTTCGAACAACTGTCCGCGCAAAAGCGAACATTATAGAAAATGCAACTGCCGAAAAATATCTTTCGACAATAGCGTATTCAAAAACAGATTTGAAGTTATCTATTCTTTCGAATAGATAACTTCAACTTTAACTCCTGTGGAGCATTTTATGGCAGGAACCTCGACCGTAGTACATCTTTTATCTTTGTCATAAACATACGATACAGCAGTATTACCGTTCACCTTTACGGATACGGGTGCGGCAGTATCAAATATCCGCAACGTATATGAACGTACAGACGCGCCACCCTTATAATTACCCCGACGTGCAGAAATAATATACTTACCTCTATTTCCATCAGCTATTTGTTTCAGAGCTGTTGTAGAGTACATAGTGGCATAATCACTATTATTTCCACTGTCTTCATATAAAGAACTTTCACCATCAGAACCGGCTACAATATTCAGGATTAGATTATCCGGACGTTCGGTAACATTCATTACAGTAGGAGGGTTGTAGGGTATGATAGCCCCTTGTCTGAAAAAATAGGGTATTTGCTCGTGTGTGAAATTCATAACCTTTTTACACGGTCCCTCAATAAGTTCATTGGTAGATACGCTCCACCATTTTCCTTCAGGAAACCAGATTTCCTTGGCACTGATACCATCAACAGCAGCTTCAGTGATAGGAACTACAAGGATATCATCACCGAAAAAATACTCGTTCTCATAAACATAAGCTTCCTCACTCTCCGGATATTCATAATACAGAGGACGACAAACAGATATACCGGTATCATAAGCTTTACGGGCCATAGTGTAGAGATAGGGAAAAAGCGAGTAGCGAAGCCGTACCGCCTCAAGCATCGTCGGAAAATTATCAAATTTCCAAATTCGACGTTCTATGCGTGCATCGTTTGTCGCATGTGTACGGAAAATCGGTGTAAACACTCCGAATTGTATCCAACGAAGTACAAGTTCCGGATCATTTACAATACTCTCATCTGTGAATGCATGTCCGCCAAGATCGTGCCCCCAATAGCCATACCCTACATTCGAAGCTGTAGCCGTAAAATAAGGTTGGAAGCCAAGAGTCTGAAAGTTTATAAGAGCATCGCCCGAAAAACCAATCTGATAACGATGGCTGCCCAAGCCTCCCCAACGGTGGAAAATTACAGGTCTGCGGTCTGTACGTTTTCTCACCATATCGTTAAAGAATATATGATTGCACCAGAATGTTTCACTCAATCCGTAAGTATCATTGCTTGTAAGATGTTGCTGCCAGTCAATCCACCAGAAGTCAACTCCCTCACTTTCGTGATTACGGATGATATTTTTAAAGAATGATTTTGTAAAGTCCGTATAGTCAATGCTCCAAAAGATATTATCTTTTTTGTCGTTAAGATACTTACCGTTAAGTTCCGAGTTCATTGCCGCGAAATAGACAGGCGATTCATTCTTGTTTATACCGTCGGCAGGATGAAGATTAAGGGCAATCTTAAAATTATTATCATGGATATCCCGGAGCAAGCCCTTAGGATTCGGAATCAGATTGGTATTCCACGACCATCCTGTCCAACCACCTTTATCTCCGGATTGTCCATTTCCTACGTTCCAGTGCCAATCCATATCCAGAATCATTACATCGGCAGGAATCTTATTATCCTTGATTTCAGACATAATCCGGCGGTAGTCATCTGCCGAATAAGCAGAGTATTTGCTATACCAATATCCGAATACATAATCGGGCGGCAATGGTATCTTACCCGCAATTTTAGTGTAGTCGGAAATAGCTTTCTTATAATCATTACCATAACCCAGATAATAGATGTCAAGAGCATCCGTATCGGAGCGTTTCGCCCACCAGTCAAACTCCATATCCGCATTGGGCCGGAGAGCATAAGAACGCCCACCGTCAGAGCGTATGGCAGCCCATGAATCGTCTATGACAGCCCATCCGGAACGTGATATCAATCCGTTCTCCATTTCGGCACGCTTATTATCTCCATTACTTCCGTCAAGAGTGCGGCAGGTACCTTTAAGATTCAACGAATCTGATTTACCGGGATACCACACAGACTCACATCCATTGTTATCAATAGTTATGGTCAGATTTTCAGGAGAGGCAGGAGTTGTCACCGGATTTGTACTTTTGCGATATTTCAACCTTACCTTATCGGTAACTATATACAAATACGTATTGTCTTCCCTCTTCCTGAAACGTGGCACCTTCAGCCTACGATTGGTTACGGTAAACGTAGCTTGGTCCTCAAATATACCTTTAGCACTGTATTCAATACGAATCATTTCCGGTGTAAGAACAGTGAAGCGCGCTTTTCCGCAAATCACCACCGCTTCAGGATTGGCAACCGGATTATTATCGGACGCTGAAGTCTTTGCGGTTGCCAGCATTAGTAGGGCAACTAAACAAATAATTGTTTTCCCCTTTTTAAAATTCAAAAGAAACCCTTGTTGCAAGGGTTTCTTTTGAGAAGAAGATTTCTTAAATCCATTCATTGGGCATTCAATGTTTCAATTAAAATATTATTTCAGATTCTTCACTCCTTTCATTGCAGCCTTATCCGTAACTTCCATGATACTGATAGCATAACCGCCACCCGGCGCTGCTTTCATTTTCAATACAGATTTGGCCGACACAATTCCTTTCCGAATGGTATAAGCTTGAGGATTAGTTCGATAATGGGCATCCTTACTGTCTTCATAGACAGCGGCAATATACTTCTTATCCTTATCAAGGAAGTCCAACTTCAATGCTGAAATATGACCGTCCTCGTTACTAGTGCAGCCTACAAACCAATTATCCGTTCCCTTAGCCTTACGGGCAACCACAATATAACGTCCCGGTTCGGCTTCAAGATAACGGCTTTCATCCCAATCTACGGCTACATCCTTGATGAACTGAAAAGCATCCATAAAACGTTCGTAATTCTCCGGAAGGTCGGCAGCCATTTGCAAAGGGCTATACATAGTGACATACAATGCCAGTTGACGCGCAAGGGTGGAGTTTACATGAGAATGACTGTTGGGATTCAATTTATTCATATCCATTTCGAAAATACCAGGGGTATAATCCATCGGGCCGCCTTGCAGACGAGTAAACGGAAGCACAGTGGTATGAAAAGGTTTGTTACCGGCAAAAGCCTCGTATTCCGTACCTCTGGCAGACTCATTACCAATCAGGTTTGGATACGTGCGGCAAAGTCCCGTAGGACGTACTGCCTCATGGGCATTAACCATGATACGATGCTTCGCAGCTTCAGTCACAGCATACAGATAATGATTATTAAGCCACTGTCCGTAATGATGTTCTCCGCGGGGAATCATATTCCCCACATAACCACTCTTGACCGAGTTATATCCATATTTATTCATCAGCTGATAAGCCGCTTCCATATGCCGTTCGTAGTTACGTACAGAGGATGATGTTTCGTGGTGCATCATCAGTTTCACCCCTTTTGAATGAGCATATTCATTCAGCATTTTAATATCAAAATCGGGATAAGGAGTTTGGAAGTCGAAAACATAATCTTTAGAATTGCCAAACCAATCTTCCCAACCAATATTCCAGCCTTCCACCAATACTTGGTCGAAACCATGTTCGGCGGCAAAATCAATATATTTCTTTACATTAGCATTGTTAGCCGGATGGACCCCGTTGGGTTTCACCCCGGTATAATCCGTTTCATCGAGTTTCACCGAAGGAATATCCCAAGTATACGCCCATGGCTTTCCACCGGCAATCATTTCCCACCACACACCGATGTACTTCACCGGCTTAATCCAAGAAGTATCTTCATATTTACAAGGCTCATTCAGGTTAAGAATAAGATTCGATGCCAATATCTTCCGTGCGTCGTCACTCACCATCACCGTACGCCAAGGAGTATGGCAAGGACTCTGCATATATGCTTTGTTTCCTACCGCATCCGGAGTCAGCCATGATTCGAATATTAAATTCTTATCATCCAGATTAAGATGCATGCATGAATAATCAACCAACGCAGCCTCGTGCAAATTGATATAAAGTCCTTCGGCCGTTTTCATCTGAAGGGAAGTCTGCACACCGGTAGGCGAGAAAACAGTCTGCGAAGCATTACCGCTGACAGCGCCTTGCAGCAACCCGCGGATTTCGGAAAGTTTAGACTCCGTATAATCATATTCTTGTGTATCATAATCTCCCGGAATCCACCATGCAGTATGGTCACCGCTCATGGCAAACTGCGAATGTTCCTCCCTGACAACGAAATAGACTAAATTCCTCTGCTGAGGGAATTCGTAACGAAAGCCTATCCCATCGTCGTACACGCGGAAACGAAGATTCATAAAACGGCCGGTCGATGTTTGCTTCTGTTCCACCAGCAGTTCGTTATAATGATTACGTATATCCTTATTCTCTCCCCACACCGGTTGCCAAGTTTCATCGAACGAAGATGTAGAGGTATTTACTACTTCAAATCCCTCCTGCAAGCTTTCCTGCCCGTTCAGTTCAAGACCCAAGGTACTGGGATTGATAACCTGAGATTTCTTGTATTGTAAAGAATAAGAGGGTTTGCCTTTTTCTTGCAGTTCAAAAGAAAGATGGACATTATTGTCCGGAGAAACCTGTTGGTAAACCTTGGTAGCATTCTGCGCTTGCACCGTCAGTGCCATAAACAACGCACAAGTTACCAATACTATCATTTGAAAAGTTTGTTTCATATTCAAAAGTACCTGTTTAAGTAAATAATAAATAAATCTGTATGATTTATCTGAATTCATATCACTAACTGACAGTTTGTATAACCTATGTCTATTCCTTGATTATACCTCCCCGCCCCTTTACTATATGAGCCTTTATTAAAAGGCTTTTAATAGTACAAAAAATATCCTCATTCATAGATTATTCCGTTAATATAGACATGTATTTATGAATGAGGATATAAGCTTTTTATAAAATCCTGAAAACTGTTATTTCACCCTGTTGATTCAGTTGTTGCTGATTATAATTTCTCTGCGGTTAATGTTACATTTTCCAATTCGGAAGTATTCAGAGTGAGTTTATAAGTACCGGTTTGGGCTTCAGTTACTTGCCATTTGTAATCTTTACCATTCTCCTGACGACAATCTACATTCATGTTACTTCCTGTTACAAATGGAGTATTTGCCTTAGGAGCATAATAATCATCATTAGTATTAGTATATTCTATTTTGGAGAGTATTTTAAAGTCACCCTCATGCAAGTTGATTATCAATTCATATTTATCGTTATCTATCTTTGTAAAATAGGGAGCTCTTTTCAAATCATAACCATTGTTTTGATTTTCACCCTCTTCCACTGATAAAACACTTCCAACCAAATAAACAACATCTAACTTTTCCACTTCTACTTTCATAGTTTCCACATTAACAGTGACAGTATATGTACCTTTTTCTTTTATCACCCACTTATTATCACGTTTAATGGATTCATTATCATAATATATCACAGGATATGCATTCATTTCCACATTTAATTCTACTTCTTTATTAGTTGTTCCATTCATATTAGGCATTAATTGTACATCTCCAATAATACTTTGTTGAAGGAGAGCAAATTTCATTTCTTGGTTATCATCTTTTACATTTCCTGTCCAAGTAAAGGTTTTCCCATCTTCGCTTTTCATCATTTCATACGGCCGTCCCCAATCCGTGAAACCACTTGCCAAGTATAATCTATCAAATTTCAATGTTCCAGGAACTATTATATTATCATCACTTATATCACCATCGTCCCAATTCTTAATGCTTACTCCTGTAATACTTACATTTATATTTCCTGAAGGAGTTGTTTCAAATTTAACTTTATAAGTATACTTCTTACCAGCTTCAAATGTAGTACTGTTACTAATCGTCGCATTAAATATTTTTTCATTCAATTGAAATGTCAATTTACGATCTTCTGCACTATTGTTTTCTTCATTGGGTAACACAATAGCTTCTGTAAAACGATAATTACTCAAATTCCAATATTTCATAACTATGTCTTTTTTTTCACTCCCATCAGCAATCAAAATATCATACTGAATATCAGTATATTGATTGCCTATTGCAGCATATATACCATCGGTATTGACATCACCTTCTATTTCAAAAAAAAGTTTAGTCAAACGGTGTTTAAATCCAAGATTAATAATAGGAGTACTTTTACTTGCACCTTCTGCTTTTGCTGACATTAAATCTATACGTGGCTGCTCATCCTGATTAGCTAAATCCAACGATAATTTATTTTCAACTACATTTCCTTGCGGATAATAAGCCACTACATTCACAACATCATCACTTTCGGGAAAATAAGCCGTATTAGTTTCCCCGTCAGGAGAAAAATTACCATTGTTCTTATCAATTACTACATAACGATAATTACTTACATCACCTACTATGCTATTTTCTGCACTTACCATATACACACCGATAGCGTCCTTCTCATCCCAATGGTCATCTGCCGCACGTGTCATAAGCATATTGATATCACCATTTATTTGCAGTGGTACCCGTCTGCTATCCATTACCTGTTCGTCTATTTCATTGTTGCAACCTGCCATCATCAAAGCAGCCAGCATAACAAAACATGTGTTCTTTTTCATTGCTTAAGTCTTTAAAGTTCTTAATTATTTTAACCAATCTAAATCTCCTTTTTCTTCCACAATCCAATTTATGACATTACCGTTGAACCCACCTCTTCCTTCTATATCCAACGGCGTATTACCGCCTTCGTCAAGTTTAGACAATACTTCAGTAAGGTCGGTAGTTATTGTCTCAGTTGTTTCATCTTCTTTAGTTATCTCCACCGTCATTATCTGCCGCTGGGCTTTTTCTTGAGATACCCCCAATAGACGCACAGTGCCTTTGAGCCGCATACTTGCCTCACCTTCTGCTACCGGTGACGCAGTAAAACTGACAGAAGCTTTAGCCACACTCAGCAGTTCACCGGTAGTTAGGTCTATACTCGAAACTACATTATCCAGCATACCTGTCACCGATTTAATACTCTCCACATCGGTATCCATTGTTATATTAACTTGACGTGTACGCTGTTGCATCTTTACAGTCAGCCGCAATGTATCTCCTGTCAAAGCAAGTAGTTCATCCTGTACTAAATCCTCCGAAACAGAAAACAAATCATCGGGATTACCTGTAACGACAGAACTTCCCTCACTCCTTGTAGCTACCGCATTCAGGGTAGCTATATTACCGTTAACACTAACTCCTTGCGGTTCATTATACGCCACCATGCCATAATCACTTGTGGAGAGCAATAAAAAACTATTTACATTACCGGTTACTTCCTGTGTCTCATTGCCTATACGCACCATATATTTCGCCGGTGCTGCCGAAGAACATTCCGACCAATCTGCCGTAAGTTTTACCACAGTCCGCGCTTTCTTCATCGGTGCCGGTAATTCGTCTTCGGCACAACTGCCCATCACGCATAGTCCTGCCAAGAGAAGTAAAGCATTGAATTTACATAATCCTATTCGTTTCATTTTTCAATAAATATTAGTTGGTAAACTTTTCATTTTTCTTAATTCTGCTTTATCTTGCACTTCTATCAAACTGATGGCATAGCCTCCACCCGAAGCTGCCCTAAGTTTCAGTTTGGTTTCGGAAGTAGCAATCCCTTTGCGAATAACATAAGCCTGCGGATTTTTCTTCCAATCGGCATCTTTTGCATCGGCATAAACAGTAGCGATATACTTCTTACCGGGAATCAAAAAATCAAGTTTAAGATTGGATACATGCCCATTCTCATCGGACGTACAGCCTACAAACCAATTATTTGTACCTTTGGCACGTCGTGCTACAGTGATATAATCACCCGGTTCGGCTTCCAAATACCTGCTTTCATCCCAATCTACCGCCACATCCTTGATAAACTGGAATGCATCTATAAAACGTTCGTAATTCTCAGGCAAATCCGCAGCCATTTGAAGCGGACTATACATAGTACAATACAAAGCCAATTGACGGGCCAATGTAGTACGTGCCTGCTGATCCTTTTTATAACCGTTCTCGTAATAACTCAAATCTCCCTGAAAGATACCCGGAGTATAATCCATCGGTCCGCCCATTAAACGGGTAAAAGGTAAAATAGTAGTGTGATCCACCGGATTACCGCCCATTGATTCAAATTCGGTTCCACGGGCAGATTCCTGCGCCAACCAGTTTGGATAAGTACGGCACAACCCTGTAGGACGTACAGCTTCGTGACTGTTTACCATAATATTAAAATCCGCTGCGCGCTTTGCCACATGTATATAATGATTATTCATCCATTGCGAAGCATGATATTCGCAACGCGGAATTATAGGGCCTACATAACCCGTTTTTACTGCATTATAACCATGATTCACCATAAATTTGAAAGCATCATCCAATTGTCGTTCATAATCAGCGGCATTGGCAGACGTTTCATGATGCATCATTACACGCACCCCCTTTTCATGGGCATACCGTTGCAATTCATCTACATCGAAATCCGGATAGGGAGAAGTAAAACTAAACTGGCGATTTTTAGTATAAGCCGTCCAGTCTTCCCAACCTTCGTTCCATCCCTCCACCAATACGGCGGCAAAACCATGTTTGGCAGCAAAGTCAATATATCTTTTTACATTATCGGTATTGGCCGCATGACGCCCATTAGGAGTCAGTTTGCTATAATCGGTCACTCCCGGTTTTGCACGATTATAACTGCTGTATGCCCAATCTTTCCCTGTCCCGATAAACATCTCCCACCATACACCGATATATTTCATCGGCTTAATCCAAGATGTATCTGCATATCCGCAAGGCTCATTCAGATTCAGAATCAGCTTACTGGCAAGGATATTCCTTGCGTCATCACTTACTACCACTGTGCGCCAAGGCGAGAAGCAAGGGGTTTGCAAGAAACCTTTATCACCGTTTTTATCCGGTACTAAGCAGGCAGTCAAACAAAAAGACTTATCATTTACATTCAATTCCATAGCTGCGTAATCCACCAAAGCAGCTTCATGGATATTAATGTACAATCCGTTACTCCCTTTCAGCATCAGAGGCGTCTGTATTATCAAATCACCCGCCGATTTCGCTTCATACGACTTCATGGCCACGGATTGTTTAGGCATCTCTTCACGTATCTGAGAAAGAGGAGCTGTGGTGTAGGTAAACTCATTGGTGTCATAATCACCCGGCATACAAAAAGCCGTATAATCATGCGCCAAATTGAACTGAGTCAGTTCCTCATTGATAACGAACTTATTCAAAGTAGGTTGTTCGGGAAACTCATAACGAAATCCCAAACCATCATTAAAGAGACGAAAACGTATATTCAACGTGCGCCCGCTGAAACCTTGTTCCAAGGTAAGCAGCATTTCGTTATAATGGTTACGGATAAGCGATTGCTCACCCCATACCGGTTTCCACGATTCGTCCAATGAATCCGTCTGTACCGATTTCACACTGAAATCGTTCATTAATCCGCGTTCATATTTAATATCCAATCCGAGACGACTCGGTGCAAGCACAGCTTTACCTTTGTAAGAAAGTTCGTAATAGGGAATTCCCCTTTCTACTACTGTCTTCAGTAATAAATTACCGTCCGGTGAGGAAAGATTCTGCGCTTTCCCCACTGCTGCCAGAAGTAGAAATAACACTATATTAATTGTATTTTTCATATTTCTCTATCTATTCATAAGTGAGACAATCAGAGTTTGGTCAACCTCACAATCTTGCAGGCATGCGCCTCAAGTTCCACATTCAAGTTATCAGCTTCTCCTTCATCTGCATGTTTCCACAAGTCACGCACTTTCATCTTACCCTCAATACCTAAATCGGAGAATTTCACCGAACGAAACTGCTTGGAATCTTCGCGATTGAACAGGCCTATCACCCAGTCACCGTTTGTCATCTGTCCATACCATATCTGACTGTTCGTACTATTTAAAACATCGGATAAAGGTTTACCGGCAAAACCATCCTTATTCAAAGCCAGCATTTCTTCGTTCTGGCAAAACTTCAAATCTGAATTGGCAAAACTATCTCCCGGCACATCGGCAATCGCTACCGGACCGCCCGCCATGAGTTGCAGAGAAATGACACTTTCCTTTTCCGCATCGGAACCGAATGTATTCAAGCGGATAAAGTCACCGTCCATAATCATTTTACCACGTCCGGAGTATTTAGACCAGTGCGTAAAGCCATCGAACATATTGCCACAACTGGGCCAATCTTCAAATACTTTGCCGCGATCGGAATTAGACACATGATGCCAGCCACCGCTCCACGTATCACCAACGATACGCGCCATATTACCATACTCGCGCTCCAGAGCCGCGTCCTCATGCATATTGGGCATTACCAACGAAGTAAATACACCGTATTTCTTTGCAGCCTTACAAATATATTGCAGAGCAAGCTTATAATTTTCTCGTCCGTACCCTTTACCTTTTATGGCATTCATACCGCGGTCGTACCCGTTTTCATAATAACAAAGGAAGTCCATACGGATAAAGTCCACACCAAGATTCTTATAATATTTAAAGAAGCCGTCGATGTACTCCTCAGCGCCTTTATGACTTGCTACTACCCACCAGAAGCCATCGTCGGCGTCAGGATAAAGTACATTATCTTCACCTTGCTTATAACGCAAATCCTTGAAGGTAATATTATCAGTACCCTCTATAATGGTTTCTTCCGGACCATGTATCCACAAAGGATTGTCATAGACACCCAATTTCAGTCCCTTAGCCTTGCACATTTCCGAAAGTTTCTTCAGTTTTACCGATCCGTATTTCGTCATATATCCCGTAGGATCGGGCTCGGAAGTACCATCCATCGCCATAAAACCATCCGTACAAATCATATTGTAACCATAAGGAAGCAGATTTTCCGCCACATAGTCGATTATATTCTGCCAGGAACCTTCAGACATATCAATAGCCTGTCCTTGCCCACCGGCATTGACCAATTCTTCATTTCTGCGCTCCAATTTCCAACAGTATTCATAGACACTCCAATAGAGAGGGGCGTTATAAGTATGTATTCCTTCCGTATCAGCGTCATCACCGGGAGTTATCACGGGATCATCGGGAATCATATCCGGTGTCCAACCTGTACCCTTATCCTCGCATCCTCCGAAAAAGAATGTCAATGCCATCAAAAACAGTTTCATATTCAAATTCTTTATCATATCATTATTTTTACCTGAATTTCTCAAACAAGACAATACTTGTTTTATTATACTTTCATTATCACTCAGATTTTGTCAGCCGTACAATCTTGCAAGAACGCCCGGGAATCTTATAACTCAAAGAAGCTTCAGCTTCCCCCTCATCCTGATGTTTCCACAAATCACGCACTTTTACCTTGCCCTCAATACCTATTTCAGAAAAATCGAGTGTACGGTCATATTCATTATCTTCTTTATTGAAAAAACCTACGATATAGTCTCCGTCGGACATCTGTCCGTACCATATTTGATTTTTTGCATTCCACAAATCATCCGACAAAGGTTTTCCTACAAATCCGTCTTTGTTCAAAGCCAGCAATTCTTCATTCTGATAAAACTTTAAATGACCGCTGACAATCGTATTATACTGATCGGCTACGGCAATCGGACCACCCGCCATCAGTTGCAAAGAAATCACGCTCTGTTTTTCACCTTCCGTATCAAATGTATTCAAACGGGTAAAATCAGCATCCAGCACTACCTTTCCCCTTCCCGCAATGTGCGACCAACTGATAAGGCCGGTAAACATATTAGAGGTAGACGGCCATCCATCGGGATTGAACCATGTAGGGCCATTGCTTGCAAAGTGTTGCCACCCGCCTTTCATTGTATCGGCATCTACCCGAATCATATTACCATATTTCTTCTCCAACTCCGCATCATTTTTCAGATTGGGCATCACAAGCGAAGTGAATACCTGATACTTTGTGGCGGCCTCGGAAATATACTTCAGAGCGAGTTCGTATTCTTCACGTCCATATCCTCTACCGGGCATTCCGCCGGCACCATCTGCCGTTTCAAACAGACAGAGGAAGTCCATACGGATAAACTCTACTCCTATTTTCTTATAATATTTAAAAAAGCCATCAATAAACTCCTTAGCACCTTTATGGCTGGGAACTATCCAAGTAAAGACATCCCCTTTATCCGGATAAAGAACATCATCTTTGGCGGAATTGTACACTAAACTCCCCACTGTAATACCTTCCGTACCTTTTACTACCGTTTCATACGAACAGTGTACCCATAACGGATTATCATAAACACCCAGTTTCAAACCTTTGGCCTTACATTTAGCTACTAAATCCGTCAGTTTTATACCGGCATAATGGGTCATATACCCACCCGGATCAATACTGGGATCGTTTGTCATTGACATAAAGCCGTCCGTACAAATCATACCGTAACCATAAGGCAGAAGATTCTCCGATACCCAATCAATATTCGTATCCCAAGTCACTTCAGGCATATTCGTATTACTACCGGCCTGTTCGGCTACCCAGGCATACTCATATACACTCCAATATAAAGGAGCGTTCAAACTGATAGGTGCATATACCTGTTCATCGTCATCATCATCATCAGACGGCAAATTCTCGTCAGGAATCATATCAGGCGTCCATCCGGTTCCTTCATCTTGGCATCCCCCAAAAAGGGATGCCACAATCAATAAAAATTGTATAATAAATATTTTTATCATAATTACCTGGTATTACGGTAGTTTTTCAAATTTAACTGTCATATCTATCACATTCAGAGATATCTTATATTTCCCGGCTTCATCCACTCTCCACTTATAGTCGTTCTCATCTGTATTATCAGGATAATTTTTACGTACCATTTTCAGCGCATTGGTAACTGAAGTACCATTTACCTCAGGCATCAAATAATCACACTCAAAACCTTCAGTATTACTCAGGGGAAATTTTATTTCTCCTGAGTCGAGATGTCCTTCCCATACAAACGTACCTTCCTTTTCATCCGGATTATACAGGAAAGCTATTTTAAATGGTGTATTCCATTTGGTTACAGTAGCGTCACCCGTCATCCAAACAGCTTTAATAGGGAGATTATCAGGTATTTCTATTTTCGGTTTCTTTTCAAATGTTATTTCCATCAGATAAGTATCCAAAATTATTTTATAACTGCCTGCCTGAGATTCTGTAATTTTCCATTGATAATCATGAGTTTCTACTTTTTCTTTCTCTACATACTCCATAGTATTATCACCGCCAGGCTCTGTATCATGCGTCTTCGGCATCAAATAAGGTATATTCCAATCCTCACGTAATTCCAACGGAAACTTTAAATGTCCTCCATATAAATCCCCTTCATAAACAAACTGTATATTATTAATTTTCGTCAATCCAACCGCATTCATAATAGTCCAACCTGCCGGAGTAGCATCACCTATCGCCCAAACTTTTTCATATTTATTTTCCGGATATTCACTTGCAATAGTTAATTTCTCCACATCGACAGTAATGAAATAATACCCTTCCGTATCTATGTGGAACAGCGTTTCCGTACCATCATCCGTTTCATTATAAACCAATGTATTGTTATCGGCGCCTCTTGTATAAGAAGGTGTCAGACTTGTCCGGCTCTTTATGAACTTAAAGTCACCTTGCTTCAAATGTCCGCCCCATTCATATTTTTGTTCGGAAAGCACCTCATTCATTTTAAGCGATTTAGTTGCATCCATCCCTTCAACGGCGCTACCTACAATGAAAAGATCTCTCGCCGCAATATAATAACCTGTCACCGAAAACTGCACCTTGGATATTTCCGGTTTCATATATACACTGCCTCCTGAAACTTCAGCTATGATTTCTGCCTCTAACATGGCAGTTTCTCCCGTTGTTACCTTCCACC
>ENA-UONV01002296-UONV01002296.1-human-gut-metagenome-genome-assembly--contig:-CS4-NODE-2296-length-14394-cov-22.754516_pt1 | contig 14394 bp, 20 predicted proteins | sample MGYA00242461_ERZ724008 | MGnify/ENA metagenome assembly ERZ724008 | reverse complement strand
TTCCCTCCAAATTTTTCAAGAGAAATTTTCAAGAAAATATGTTATAAAACATGTTCTCGAAGCCAAATCCCCCGCCCTCCATTTTGACTGGCAGCCGCTTACAACAGAAAGATTTTTTTTGGCCGGAGCGCGAAAAAATTCGCCTCCGGCAGGAGGGCGTGTCATAATAGCCCATCTGGGTCGTCGCCTGAGGGGTTCGGGTTCGGTCATTGACCTTAGTCAACTCCCTTCACCCTCACCCTCAGGCTCCTACCATCTGGGCCATTCTGACAGCGCCCTCACCATCCGGGTAAAAAAATTAGGACGGTGTGTCAATTTATTGAATTTTGACACACCGCCATAACCGTACTGCGACTTTCTACCTCGACAAACATCTACTTCCTACTTCGATAACAGGAATTGGAAATAGGGAAAGGAGGGGGAAATAAATAGGAGTAAAATATAAATAGCCGAAGGAGATGGAGAAGAGATCGGAGATAGGAGATAAAAAGAGGAGAAGCGAAAGGGAAGGCATCCAAATTATAATACGGCATCTAAATTATAATGATGTTTATGCAAATAAAGCGAATATATATAAGCAAATAAGCGTAGTAATGATGGAAATTGAATAATCAACCGGATAATAATTCAAAATGGAGGAAAAATGACAGGTTAATGCAGGAGATAATTGTTAACATAAGCTGATTTAATCTAAATATAAGTTAATTAGTCAAAGCGAGAGGCTGTGGCTGATTGAATAAAAGGCTTTTGTGCCTATCTTTATCGGCGGAAACCGCCACAAGCAAATTATCACCTACCCCTTTAGCAAAGTGTTGCCCGAGATTATAATCGAATCCAAACGGAGCTAACGCAAAAACACAGCGACAGATACAGTTGAAAAAATTCCCGAAGGGCGGTCCGCAAGTCAACCATTATTTATTATCATTTAACCTTATTGAAATGAAAAAATTTTTTGTTTTACCGATTGCCGTCGCGCTGATGGGCGCAGGCTTCTGCTCGTGTAGCGATGACGACAACGAAGAGATTGTAGAGCCGGCCAAAGCTTACGCCATCGAAGCTGCTAATGACCTGACCTGGGGGGTAATAGCTATTAATCCGACCAACGCCGAAGCCGGTGCGACCGTTACACTGACGGCCACTCCGGCCGATGGATTTGCATTTGTGGAATGGCATGTTGTAAGAGCCGACAACGGTGAGGCCGTTGCGGTAGCCGACCCCAAAGCCAACCCCACAACGCTGAAAATGCCGGAAGCAAGTATCAAAGTCAGTGCGAAATTCGACCTCGCCCAGGCTTCGGAGCACGGACTTGAAACCGTAAAAATCCCCGCAGGCACATTCACAATGGGCTCACCTGCTACGGAAGCAAAACGCATTAATGATGAAGTGCTTCACGAAGTAACCATCTCGAAGGACTTTTATATGAGCAAGTATGAAGTGACCAACGCCCAGTTCTGCGAATTCCTCAACGCCGTTGGCGTGGCTTGCAGTGAAACCGGCGAAGGCACCTATGACTTCCAGCCGACCGGCTACTCGTCGGTAAGTTCGCGCAGAATATGCTTCGACAGCCGCAAATCGCCCTACGACGGGTCGAAATTCAATTTCGGCGTAAACTACGAAAACGGCAAATGGGTGCCTGTAGCAGGTTACGAGAACCATCCTGCCGTGTTCGTAACCTGGTTTGGCGCTGATGCATACTGCCAGTGGATTGGCGGCTCAATGCCCACCGAGGCTCAGTGGGAATACGCAGCCCGCGGCGGCCAGACCGAAAGCCTCCCCTATGGCATCGGCGACGGCAAAAACATGGTTCAGGGCATGGCCCAGTTCCTCTTCAGCGCTTACACCAAGGATGGCGTCTACACCGAGGATGAATCGATTTCCAACGCCCAATCGACCATCGAAATAGGTTCGTTTGAGCCCAACGGCTACGGTCTCTACGACATGCACGGTAACGCCTATGAATATTGCCTCGACGAATACAAAGCCTATCCCACCGATCCGGTTACCGACTACGTTTGCCTTGACGGCAACGGCCGCGTAATTCTCCGCGGCGGCGGCTGGCTGAACGCGTCCAGCGAACTTCGCTCGGCATGCCGCTTCTACCAGCGTCCTAACGTAGCACTTGAAAACAACGGTTTCCGCGTGGTTTTCACAGCTGAATAATACGACAACAAAAATCCAGCATATGTTCCGGCGGTGTGTCGACGTCAATCAACAGGCGTGGCGGCACGCCGCCGTTTCTTTTAAAAGAAACGCAGAAAATGAGATTCATACCCTTATTAATTCTCTCCGCAGCATTTACGCTCCTCCCCCACCCTGCGCGCAGCGCGGAGGTGGAATTCCACAACGCGCAGACCGATACAATAACCATTAACCGAATCCTTGCCGACGAGTATGCCACAGAGGATGCGGGCAATATCGAGCGCATAGCCCGACTTTTCATCGGCAAGCCTTACGAAGCGGGGACGCTGGAAGGGGAAAGAGAGGCTGTAAGGGTTAATCTCGAGGCGTTCGACTGCACGACCTATGTAGAGACGGTGCTTGCGCTGGCATACACAGCCGGGCAACACCGACGCACATGGCGCGACTTCACGGAGAATCTTGAACGTCTGCGCTATCGCAACGGCCGCGCCGCCGGCTACGCCTCGCGACTACACTACCCAAGCGAATGGGTTATCGACAATTATTCGCGCGGAAATCTGCGCGAGATTACCAGTGAAATAGAGGGAGTTCGCCATAACGTAAAGTCGCTCGACTTCATGAGCCGAAATGCGAAGCTGTATCCAGCTCTGGCCGATTCGGCAACGCTGGCGGCGGTGAAGGGCGCCGAAGCAGGTCTGAGCAACCACCGTTATCCCCTACTAAAGGCACCGCAGGTGAAGGACAAGACGCTTGCTCCGACCGTGCACAGCGGCGACGTAGTGCTGTTCACCACATCGAAAAGCGGTCTCGACGTGAGCCACATGGGATTTATTATCATGGAGGGAGGGAAGGCGATGCTGCTCCACGCCTCGCAGAAGCAGGGCAAGGTGTGCATCGACAAGTTGCCGTTAGCCGAGTATGTGGCACGGAACCGGAACGAGGGGATAAGGATTGTCCGATTAACGCCCTGATTATGGGGGGCGGATGCACCAGGGTGCATCCCTACAATTTATTGGGCGGCAACCAATTCTGGTTGACAGAAACAAATATTATAACATAAAAAAGCGATGCGCCGGGTAGCCGACGCATCGCGATTTTTATAGGTGGAATTCCGAATGGATTATTCGGGACGTTTGGTCTTTTTGCCATAACCGTAGACGGCAGCAGCGCCGAGCTCTTCCTCGATGCGGAGGAGCTGGTTGTACTTGGCCATACGGTCGGAGCGCGAAGCGGAACCGGTCTTGATCTGGCCGGCGTTGGTTGCAACGGCGATGTCGGCGATGGTAGCGTCCTCGGTTTCGCCGGAACGGTGGGAGATAACGGCGGTGTAGCCATTGCGCTGTGCGAGCTCAACGGCGCGAAGAGTCTCGGTGAGCGAGCCGATCTGGTTGACCTTTACGAGGATGGAGTTGGCGCAGCCTTCTTCGATACCGCGCTTGAGGTATTTCACGTTGGTTACGAACAGGTCGTCGCCCACGAGCTGGCAGCGGCCGCCGATGAGGTCGGTGAGAATCTTCCAGCCTTCCCAGTCGTTTTCGGCCATGCCGTCTTCGATGGAGTCGATGGGGTATTTCTCAACGAGGCCTTTGAGGAATTCAGCCTGCTCTTTGGAAGTGAGCTTGGGGGCGTCGGCACCCTGCTTCCAGGTGTAGTCGTAAACGCCGTCCTTGTAGAATTCGGAGGAAGCGCAGTCGAGACCGATGGTAACGTCCTTGCCGGGTACGTAGCCTGCGAGCTCGATGGCCTTGATGATAACCTGGAGGGCATCTTCGGTGCCGTCGAGGTTGGGAGCGAATCCGCCTTCGTCGCCTACGGCAGTGGAGAGACCGCGCTCTTTGAGGACTTTCTTAAGGTTGTGGAATACCTCGGTGCCCATGCGGATGCCTTCGTGGAACGATGTAGCGCCGATAGGACGGATCATGAATTCCTGGAAGCAGATGGGAGCGTCGGAGTGAGCGCCGCCGTTGATGATGTTCATCATGGGAACGGGGAGCACGTAAGTGTTGCAGCCACCGATATATTTGTAGAGCGGGAGGTCGAGATAGTTGGCGGCAGCCTTTGCAACAGCGAGCGAAACGCCGAGGATGGCGTTGGCGCCGAGGTTGCTCTTGGTGTCGGTGCCGTCGAGGGCGAGCATCTTCTCGTCGATGGCGATCTGATCAAGGGCGCTCATGCCTTTGAGGGCCTCGGCGATGGGGCCATTTACGTTGGCAACGGCTTTGAGGACGCCTTTGCCCATGTAGCGGGATTTGTCGCCGTCGCGGAGCTCGAGAGCCTCGTTGACGCCGGTGGAGGCACCGGAGGGCACAGATGCGCGACCGAAAGCGCCGCTTTCCAGAACTACATCGACTTCGACGGTGGGATTGCCGCGCGAGTCGAGAACTTCACGACCGATAATTTTTTCAATTTTCATAACTTAATGCTTTTAAAGCTTTTATTATAGTTTAGTTATTGAGTTACAGGGTTGGTTTTCACCGACGCAAAGATACAAAATTTTCTTTGAAATAGTGCGTATGGCGCGTATTATATGAATATAATATCTGTTAACGCTTCCGAAAGCACATTTTCATGGAGCAAGAACGGTGCCCAACGGCACTGAACTGGGCTGAAAAGCCGGGCATCCGCCCTGCGCTCTCCCATGGGGGAAACGACGGGGCGGATGCCTGAAAGGGTATGATGAAGTGCCGGATTATTCGGCGCTTTCTGCTGCGGGAGCTTCTGCGGCCGGAGTTTCGGCTGCTGCGGGAGCCTCGGCTGCGGGGGCAGCGGCCTTGCGGCTGCGGCGTGTACGGGTGGTCTTCTTGGCTTCCTTGGTCTTGAGCATGTTTTCGTTGTAGTCAACGAGCTCGATGAAGCAGGTCTTGGCGTTGTCGCCAAGGCGGTTGCCGGTCTTGAGGATGCGGGTGTAGCCACCGGGACGCTCGGCGATTTTCTGCGAGATTTCGCGGAAGAGCTCGGTCACGGCCTCCTTGTTCTGCAGGTAGGAGAAGACGAGGCGGCGGTTGGCCATGCTGTCGTTTTTGGCGCGGTTGATCAGCGGCTCGCAGTAAACGCGGAGAGCTTTTGCCTTAGCCAGGGTGGTGAAGATTCTCTTATGCATGATAAGAGAGATGGTCATGTTGGCGAGTAAGGCGTCGCGGTGAGCTTTCTTGCGCGAAAGGTGGTTGAAAGATTTATTGTGTCTCATCGGTGTTTTTTACTCTTTGTCTAATTTATACTTTGAAATATCCATTCCGAAGGGGAGGCCGAGGTTGGCCAGAAGGTCATCGAGCTCGGTGAGGGACTTCTTGCCGAAGTTTCGGAATTTCAGGAGGTCTGTCTTATTGAAAACGACCAGTTCGCCAAGGGTCTCGACTTCGGCGCTCTTGAGGCAGTTGAGTGCGCGGACGGAGAGGTCCATGTCGACGAGCTTGGTTTTGAGGAGCTGTCGCATATGGAGGATTTCTTCGTCGAACTCTTCGGTGCCTTCGGCCTCGGTGGTCTCGATGGTAATTTTCTCGTCGGAGAAAAGCATGAGATGGTAGATGAGGATTTTGGCGGCCTCCTTGAGAGCTTCCTTGGGAAGGATGGAACCGTTGGTGGTTATTTCAATAATCAGCTTTTCGTAGTCGGTCTTCTGGTCGACGCGGAAGTTTTCAACAGCGTACTTGACGTTTTTGATCGGGGTATAGATGGAGTCGATAGCCAGGGTCTGGATGTCCTGGATGTCCATCTGGTTTTCGTCGGCGGGAACCCAGCCGCGCCCCTTGTTGATGGTAACCTCGATGGTGAAACCTGCGTCGGGATCCAAATGACAAATGACTTCATCGGGGTTGAGAACCTCGAAGCCCGAGAGGGCTTTGCCAATGTCACCGGCCTTGAACACCTCCTGACCCGAAACGGTGATGGTAGCTTTTTCGGTATCAACGTCCTCGGTAGTCTGCTTGAGGTCGACCTTCTTGAGGTTGAGGATTATGTTGGTCACATCCTCTTTTACGCCGGGGATGGTATCAAATTCGTGTTTCACGCCGTCGATTTTAATCGCTGCGATGGCATAGCCTTCGAGCGAGGAAAGAAGTACGCGGCGCAAAGCGTTTCCGACAGTGATACCATAGCCGGGTTCCAAAGGCTTGAACTCAAACTTGCCGTAGAAGTTGTTAGCTTCTAACATCACGACCTTGTCGGGTTTCTGGAATGCTAAAATAGCCATGGATCTTGAATTAAATTTTATTATTTAGAATACAACTCGACGATAAGCTGCTCCTTGATATTTTCGGGGATGTCCTCGCGGGTGGGAACGTGGAGGAGCTTGCCGCTCTTTGTGGCCTCGTCCCATTCGAGCCAGGGATATTTGCTGTGGTTGAAACCGGCGAGAGCGTCGGCGATAACCTCGAGCGATTTGGACTTTTCGCGCACACCCACCACGTCGCCGGGCTGAACGGCATATGAGGGGATGTTGACAACGGAGCCGTTGACGGTTACATGCTTATGGAGCACGAGCTGACGGGCTGCTGCGCGGGTGGGAGCGATGCCCAGACGGTAAACCACGTTGTCGAGGCGGCCTTCGAGAAGCTGGAGAAGGATTTCACCGGTGATACCCTTCATGGAAGAGGCTTTCTCGAAAAGGTTGCGGAACTGACGTTCGAGCACACCGTAGGTGTATTTAGCTTTCTGCTTTTCGCGGAGCTGGGTGCCGTACTCCGAAGTTTTGCGGCGACGGTTCTGACCGTGCTGGCCCGGGGGGAAGTTTCTGCGGCTCAGAATCTTGTCTTCGCCGAAGATGGGTTCGCCGAATTTGCGTGCGATTTTGGTCTTGGGACCTGTATATCTAGCCATTGTTTCGTTCTAATGAAAAAAAATTGATGTTTTTTTGTTGATTTCTGCCGTCGGGGTGGAGGGCCGGAGACTGCGGGCCAATTTAATCCCCATTAAATCAAGGTGAGGCCCGGGATGCGCCGGCGGAAATGGCGGCAGGTTATCTGAATAGAAATTGCGAAGCTCGGGGCGCCCGGCGGAGCGGGTGCGCCGAATCGATCAGACGCGACGGCGTTTGGGAGGACGGCAGCCGTTGTGGGGAAGCGGAGTAACGTCGATGATTTCGGTTACTTCGATGCCCATGCCATGGACGGTGCGGATAGCCGATTCACGGCCGTTGCCGGGACCTTTCACGTAGGCTTTCACCTTGCGGAGACCGAGGTCGTAGGCGACCTTGCCGCAATCCTGCGCTGCCATCTGGGCTGCGTAGGGGGTGTTTTTCTTAGAGCCACGGAAGCCCATCTTGCCTGCGCTCGACCAGGAGATTACCTGACCTTCGCTGTTGGCTAAGCATACAATGATATTGTTGAAGGAGGAGTGAACGTGAAGCTGGCCGGCGGCATCAACTTTAACGTTTCTCTTTTTAGCTGCGACTGTTTTCTTTGCCATAATGCTAAAGGATGTGTTAATGAGAGCCTACCGGAATTATTTGGTAGCCTTCTTCTTGTTAGCGACTGTTTTCTTGCGTCCCTTGCGGGTACGGGCATTGTTTTTGGTGCTCTGGCCGCGCACGGGCAGGCCGATACGGTGGCGGATGCCGCGGTAGCAGCCGATGTCCATAAGGCGCTTGATGTTGAGCTGGAGCTCGCTGCGCAGGTCGCCTTCAACTTTGTAGTTTTCCTGGATAACTTCACGAACCTTCGCGGCTTGTGCGTCGGTCCAGTCCTGTACCTTGATGTTGACATCAACGCCGGCTTTGTCCAGGATGGTCTTTGCGGCGCTCCGGCCGATGCCGAAGATATAGGTGAGGGCAATTTCGCCCCGTTTGTTCTGGGGGAGGTCAACTCCCACGATTCTTACTGCCATAAATGCTTTTGTTGTCTCTTATTTTCTTTCAAAAATAATAATTGAATTGGCCGGTAGGCCTGACGGTCAAGCCCCATGGGGTGCCACCCAAAGGAGGTAAGCGGGGAGCTGCCTCCGAGGCATCCTATATCCTGTCGGGAAGTCCGCCGTGCGCCTGGCCAGGTTGATTTATTATCCTTGACGCTGTTTGTTTTTGGGATTTTTCTTGTTGATCACATAGAGGCGGCCCTTGCGGCGGACGATCTTGTCCTCGGGGGTACGCTTCTTGATGGAAGCTCTTACTTTCATAGGATAATATGGGATTTAATTTAATGGGGAAATCTGGGGTGGTCGGAATCACTTGTAGCGGAAAGCAATACGGCCTTTGCTCAGGTCGTAAGGCGACATCTCGACACGCACCTTGTCGCCGGGAAGAATCTTGATGTAGTGCATGCGCATCTTTCCGGAGATATGGGCGGTGATTTCGTGACCGTTTTCCAGCACTACACGAAACATAGCGTTGGAAAGGGATTCAACGATAGTGCCGTCTTGTTCGATTGCCGATTGTTTAGCCATATTAAGTTTCTGTGGTTACTAAGGGATTACGTTGGAGTCAGAGGAGCGGGACACCAGCCCCGGAGGGGATGGTGCGGAGGGAGCGGGGTCAGATGAACCGGTCGCCGAGCACCTGGGCCACATAGTCGAATGTGGTGAGGATGCGTGTCTGCCCGTCGAGAACGGCTACGGTGTGCTCGTAGTGGGCCGAAGGCTTGCGGTCGCGGGTGCGGCATGTCCAGCCGTCGGCTTCGATGACGATGTTTCGGCTTCCGAGGTTGATCATCGGCTCGATGGCGATGCACAGACCGTTGCGGATCACGGGACCCGTGCCGCGGCGTCCGTAGTTGGGCACCTCGGGGTCTTCGTGCATTTTCCGCCCGATGCCGTGTCCACACATCTCGCGCACTACGGAGTAGCCGCGGCGCTCGCAGTAGGTCTGCACGGCATTGGCGATATCGCCGATGCGGTTGCCCTCGCGACAGGCGTCGATGCCTTTGTAGAGCGATTCCTTGGTGGTGCGCATGAGCTGCATCACCTTCTCGTCGACCTGGCCGACAGGGAAGGTGTAGCACATGTCGCCGTTGTAGCCGTCGAGCTCAACTACTACGTCGAGGCCGATGATGTCGCCCTCGCGAAGGGTGTAGCTGGAAGGGAAGCCGTGAACTACGATTTCGTTGACTTCCATGCAGACGGCTCCGGGGAAACCGCCGTAGCCGAGACAGGCAGGCCGACCGCCGTTGTCAAGGATGAATTCCTTGGCAACGGAGTCTAGCTTATTGGTGGTAACACCGGGGGCGACCCACTTGGCCATTTCGGCGAGTGTGCGGCTGGTGAGGTCGCATGCGCGACCCATCAGTTCTATTTCTTCCGGTGTCTTGAGATAGATCATCTGTTGTTTTCGTAGATGGTTGTTTCCCGCCATCGGCGCGGGAACGCGGTTTCAGAGAGATCAGTAGGCGCTGCCTGTGGTGCGGCCTTTGATTTTGCCGTCCTTCATCAGGCCGTCGTAGTGGTGCATCATCAGGTGCGACTCGATCTGCTGGAGGGTATCGAGAACTACGCCAACCATAATCAGCAGCGATGTGCCGCCGAAGAACTGGGCGAAGTTCTGGCTGATTCCGAACACGCGTGCGAACGCGGGAAGGATAGCCACGATGCCGAGGAAGAGCGAGCCGGGGAGAGTGATGCGGTTCATGATCGCGTCGAGATATTCGGCAGTCTTCTTACCGGGTTTCACGCCGGGAATGAAGCCGTTGTTGCGCTTCATCTCTTCGGCCATCTGGGTGGGACGCACGGTGATGGCGGTGTAGAAGTAGGTGAAGGCCACGATCATGATGAAGTAGACGAAATTATACCAGAATCCGTTGATATCGGAGAAGGTGGCGAAGAAGCCGTGGGTAGCCTCACCCCCGCCGAAGCCCGAAAGCGTCAGAGGGATGAACATGATTGCCTGGGCAAAGATGATGGGCATCACGCCGGCGGCGTTGACCTTCAGGGGGATGTACTGGCGTGCGCCGCCATACTGCTTGTTGCCGACGATGCGCTTTGCATACTGCACGGGCACCTTGCGGGTTCCCTGCACGAGAAGCACGGCGCCGATGGTGACGGCAAAGAGCAGGACGATCTCGACGATGAACATTATCAGGCCGCCCTGGTTTCCGGTGGATCCGGGCATGCGGCTTGTGAACTCGTAGAAGAGCGCAACCGGGAGGCGGGCGATGATACCCACCAGGATGATGAACGAGATACCGTTGCCGATACCGCGGTCGGTGATGCGCTCGCCGAGCCACATGATAAACATGGAGCCGGCTGCGAGGATGACGGTGAGGAAAATCACCGTCCAGATGCCCATCTCAACCTGGCCTCCGGCGTTGACCACCTGCAGGCGAAGGTTGTAGAGGTAGGCGGGACCCTGCACAAGGAGAATCAGGACGGTCAGATAGCGGGTGTACTGGTTGAGCTTCTGACGGCCGCTCTCGCCTTCGCGCTGCATCTTCTGGAAGGAAGGGAGCACCATGCCTGCGAGCTGGATTACGATCGAAGCCGTGATGTAGGGCATGATGCCGAGGGCGAAGATGGAGGCCTGAGAGAAGGCGCCTCCGGAGAACATGTCCAGAAGCTGCATCAGACCGCTGCGGTTGGTGAACGACGTGAGGGCGTCGAGGTCGTTGGGGTTGATGCCCGGCAGGACCACGTAGCAACCCAGACGGTAAACGAGCACCAGCAGAACGGTGATGACGAGTCGCTGACGCAACTCCTGAATCGTCCAGATATTCTTTAATGTTTGGATAAATTTCATCGAATTACTTTACTTTGTTGATGGAACCGCCGGCCTCAACAATGGCTTTCTCGGCGGCTGCGGAAAATGCGTTGGCTTCGACGGCAAGCTTGCGGGTGAGCGAGCCGTTGGCCAGCACTTTCACAAGGTCTTTCTTGCCTACCAGACCGGCGGTGCGGAGCTCTTCGAGGCCGATTTTCTCGAGGTTCTTGGCCTCGGCGAGGGTTTCGAGATCGGCAACGTTGATGACTTTGTACTCGACACGGTTGATATTCTTGAAGCCCCATTTGGGGAGACGACGCTGAAGGGGCATCTGGCCGCCTTCGAAACCGATTTTACGCGAATAGCCGGAGCGGGATTTGGCACCCTTGTGACCGCGGGTCGATGTGCCGCCCTTGCCGGAGCCGGGACCGCGGCCCACACGCTTGGAGTTGGAGGTGGATCCTGCGGCTGCTTTCAGATTACTTAAATCCATGATATGGAGTGTTTGGATAGTAGCTGTGTGGATAAATTAATTGACGGAATTCAATCTCAGGCCTTTGTGACCTCAACGAGGTGGTGAACACGCTCTACCATACCGAGGATGGAGGGGGTATCCTCCTTGACCACGGTGTGGTTCATTTTCTTGAGGCCAAGAGCATCGAGGGTGCGCTTCTGAACGGCGGGGGCTCCGATGCGGCTCTTTATCTGTTTGATTTTGATCTGTGCCATTTTAAAAACGGGAATAGAGTTGAGGGCATGGATTAGCCGTTGAACACCTGGTTGACTGATATGCCGCGGTTCTGGGCGACCTGTGCGGGGGAGCGCATTTCGCCGAGGGCTGCGATAGTGGCCTTGACGAGGTTGTGGGGGTTGGACGAGCCTTTGGATTTGGCGAGCACGTCGGAAACGCCCACGCTCTCGAGCACGGCACGCATGGCACCGCCGGCCTTCACGCCCGTACCGGTGGATGCGGGCTTGAGGAGCACGCGCGAACCGCCGAATTTGGCGAACTGCTCGTGGGGGATTGTGCCTTTGTGCACGGGTACGCGGATGAGGTTCTTCTTGGCAGCTTCCACGCCTTTGGCGATAGCTGCGGTAACTTCGTTGGCTTTGCCAAGGCCCCAGCCTACGATGCCGTCTTCGTTGCCTACGACGACGATGGCGGCGAAGGTGAAGGTGCGGCCACCTTTAGTCACCTTGGTAACGCGGTTGATGGCCACGAGGCGGTCCTTCAACTCGATATCGCTGGTAGATTTTACTCGGTTGTTCTTATTTGCCATGATGATGATTAGAATTTAAGACCGCCTTCGCGAGCTGCGTCAGCCAATGATTTAACTCTGCCGTGGAAAAGGTAGCCGTTGCGGTCGAAGACCACTTCGGTCACGCCGGCTGCCAGGGCCTTCTCGGCGATGGCTTTGCCGACTTTGGCGGCGATTTCAGATTTTGTTCCTTCCTCGATTCCCTTGGAGGAGGCGCAGCAAAGCGTCTTGCCTTCGAGGTCGTCGACGAGCTGAACGTAGATTTGCTTGTTGCTGCGGAACACGCTCATGCGCGGACGTGCGGCGGTGCCGGAAACTTTACCGCGGATGCGTGCCTTGATCTTATTTCTTCTTTCTTGCTTGGAGATCATGATAGTTTACATTTTATTTGGCACCGGCCGTTTTACCAGACTTGCGACGGATAACTTCGCCTACGAACTTGATACCTTTGCCCTTGTAGGGTTCGGGCTTGCGGAGGGAGCGGATCTTGGCGCATACCTGGCCGAGAAGCTGCTTGTCGTCGCTTTCGAGAATGATGAGGGGGTTTTTGTTGCGCTCGGATTTAGCTTCTACCTTCACTTCGGCGGGAAGCTTGATGAAAATTGCATGGGAGAAGCCGAGCGAAAGCTCGAGCACCTGGCCCGTAGCGCTGGCGCGGTAGCCTACGCCTACGAGTTCCATTTCCTTGCGGTAGCCGGTGGACACGCCTACAACCATGTTGTGGACCAGCGAGCGGTAGAGACCGTGCTGGGCGCGGTGTTCGCGGTCGTCGGTGGGACGGACGATGTGGATGTGGCCGTCTTCTATCTTTACTTCGAATTCAGGGTTGACTGCCTGAGAGAGTTCGCCTTTGGGGCCTTTAACGGTGACGACGTTGTTTGCGTCGACTTTCACTGTTACGCCTGCGGGAATCTCGATGGGGGCTTTACCTATTCTTGACATAATGTTGTTTCCTCCTTAAGATTAATAAACGTAACAAAGCACTTCGCCGCCGATTTTTTCCTCGGCAGCTTTCTTGTTGGTCATCACGCCTTTCGAGGTGGAAAGGATTGCGATACCGAGGCCGTTGAGAACTCGGGGCATATTTTTGTAGCCGGTGTACTGGCGCAGACCGGGACGGCTTACGCGCACGAGGCCCTTGATGGCGTTGACGCGGTCAACGGGATCGTACTTGAGGGCCACCTTGATGGCACCGGCGGGATTCTCACCCTCGATGAACTTGTAGTTGAGGATGTAGCCCTGTTCGAAGAGAATCTTCGTGATTTCCTTCTTGAGGTTGGATGCGGGAATCTCAACAACGCGGTGCTGAGCTTTGATGGCATTCCTCAGTCGGGTCAGATAATCTGCAATGGGATCTGTCATTTTTTTTGTTTGTTTAAAACGGGTTTTGATACTATAGCTCTCGGGCACGTGGCCTGCTGGTTGCCGTCCGGGGGTTTCTCGCAGACTGAGGCTTACCCGGCGGGCCTTGGCTTGGCTCACAGCCTTCTGCCGCGCGCTGCTGTCGATTTTTCCTTAAGCGACGCGGCCCCGAGCTATCAGGGTGGAAGGTTGGGGCGAAAGCTCTCGGAGCGAATCGCCTGCTCTGCTTACCAGCTTGCTTTCTTCACGCCCGGGATGAGGCCTGCGGAAGCCATTTCGCGGAACTGGATACGCGAGATGCCGAACTGACGCATGTAGCCTTTGGGGCGGCCGGTAATGGAGCAGCGGTTGTGGAGGCGTACGCTCGATGCGTTCTTCGGCAGGAGCTGAAGGCCTTCGTAGTCGCCGGCTTCCTTGAGGGCAGCCTTCTTGGCGGCATACTTGGCAACGAGCTTAGCGCGCTTCACTTCGCGGGCTTTCATTGATTCTTTTGCCATTTGCTTTTGTTAAGTTACTGAAAATATATTAATTAAGTCTCTTATTCACACTGCTTGCGGCCAGGCTTGCAGCGCAAGTCTGATCAGCTTCGGGGTTGGCGGCCGCCCACATAGCTGAGGTTCAAACGATTGTAGCAGCCGCAAATTTTCGTGCAAAGATAAGAATTTTTCGCGAAACAGCCCAAATCCCCCCGTAATTTTAATTCTTAAATTTATTTAACGTTTCGGAGGGCATTGCATAATGGCCCATCGACGCCGTCAGAGGGCATCGGGTTCGGTCATTGACATTGACCTTAGTCAACGCCCTTCGCCTTCGCCCTCACCCGCAGGCTCCTGCCATCCGAACCGTTCTAACAACGCCCTCGCCAGCCGGATGGGCTATGGAGAGGTCGGCAAAATCAAATTGCCATGGGTTATATGGTTATTCGCCTACGGGCGGAAATGCTTAAAACCCGTCGGCGCGGTAGGTGGAAAACCCAGGCTCGGATGACCCCTGGGGCCAAGGTTGATTTGACCCCTG
>ENA-UONV01002288-UONV01002288.1-human-gut-metagenome-genome-assembly--contig:-CS4-NODE-2288-length-14436-cov-7.528892_pt1 | contig 14436 bp, 17 predicted proteins | sample MGYA00242461_ERZ724008 | MGnify/ENA metagenome assembly ERZ724008 | reverse complement strand
CCGCGGCCAGAAAACCACCTATTCTCCCCGGGTCTATACCCACTGGGTTACGCCCCAGCAGCGGAAACAAAAAACGCCGCCCTTTCGGGCGGCGTTTTTGTCGACTGCGCACACGCGGAAAAACAAGCGTCATATCGGTGGAAATACCTTAAGACCCGCGAACCGAGTCATACTTGGAATTGCCCAAAGCGCTGAGGTAGGCGTCGTAGGCCTCCTCTAACGAAGAAAACGCTTCTCCGTTTTTCAGAATCTGCTTATACTGGTTTTGCGAAGTAAGTGATTGGGAAACGGCGACATATTCGCTGCCGTTTTTCGTCCTCTTGCCGGTCGTGGTTTCGGAAACATAGTACTTCCCGTCCCCGGTCTGGACGATCACGGGAATTTCCTTTCCGGCCCCGACCTTATCCGTGTTCAGGGATGTCAAAAAGAGATATCGGTCTGCCTTTTTCCCGTCTATTCCGCTGCCGAGAAAAGCCCAGGTGCAGTCCGGCTGCTGCAAAAGACTGTTATCCAGCTTTTCGATCGCCGCGGTAATGGTCGGAACATATTCCGAATTCGGACATCTGGAGTCAAACTCAAAGTTTGAATGCGTTTGCATTTTGCTCCAAAAATCCGTATCGTATAAAAGCTGGAAGAAATCCGTCTCCTTTGTATTAAACGGGTATTTCTTCCCGGACGGATCGGCCTTCCCATTCCAGGTTAAAATAATTCCGCGATCCGCACTATAGGAGACGACACAGGTCCCGTTGGGAGAAGCAACACCCTTCCAATTATCCGTATCTTCTTGGTCTTTGTAATGGACGATGCCGCCGATATTTACCGGATCGACCGACTGCCAGTCCGCCTGCTTCTGCTTCAGATCGACCGTGACCGTGGCCTCAAAATTTCCGAGCTGCGCCTCTGTGGAGACCTGTGCATACGCGGCGCGTACATTCGCAAGGTCTGTGGCCTCCCTACTCTTTTCAAGCTGTGACGCAAATACCGGAATCGCGATCGCGATCAGTACGGCAATGAGCGCAATGACGATCAGCATTTCCATCAATGTAAATCCGCTGCGATTTCGTTTTCGTTTCATATGATCCCTGCTTTATCTTTGATAGGACAAACACATGGTGCACCCATTATGAATTGTTATTTTTAGAGTATAACACACCGCTGCCGAAAAATAAAGTAATCAAATGAAGCCAAAAAAGGATTTCTGCGAAAACTCTGCTTTTTTCGATCCCACTTTTCAGCCGCACCGGTATTTCGCCATCGGAGAGCCACGTCTGTGCGATCATAGTCCCGATCCCTGGTAACAAACTGAATGCCGTGTTTACTATGCGTTCCCGCCAGTATCGTGCCATTGAAGTCGGCAAGGATGCGGTAGTCACCCTCCAGCCCGCTGGCTTCGGGCTGCGGAGCAGTTTCCATCGCAGTCATGTACTCCAGCGTTCGGGCGGCGATGTCCTCATCACGTGGCGCGACTCGCTGCCGGCATCCCACGAATGGCAGAGCCATTCGCAGGAGCCCTGCCGGACCTCTTGATTTAACGCGCTGCGCGCAGGTCGAGGCAGCAAGTTCAAGCCTGCCCGTGGCATTCCAAAAAGAAAACACCATCCTGACGGATGGTGTTTCTTTTTGGAGCGGGCGACGAGGCTCGAACTCGCTACCTCGACCTTGGCAAGGTCGCGCTCTACCAGATGAGCTACGCCCGCAGGCGGCACCACTATTGCAGCGCCTATGGTGCCTCAGGCCGGGGTCGAACCGGCGACACGCGGATTTTCAGTCCGCTGCTCTACCAACTGAGCTACCGAGGCATATGGCGACCAAGAAGGGGCTCGAACCCTCGACCTCCAGCGTGACAGGCTGGCGTTCTAACCAACTGAACTACTTGGCCGTGTGGATGGTGGGAACAACTGGACTCGAACCAGTGACCCCCTGCTTGTAAGGCAGGTGCTCTAACCAGCTGAGCTATGCTCCCGTACCTGTCGTTCAAACGACAAGGCATATTATAACGTTCCCATCCGCATCTGTCAACAAAAATTTTTCAATTTTTGTCCTTTTCCTTACATATTTTTCAGCAGGCCCTTCAGGTCCTCCGCCGAGAAGTCGTACACCGCGTCACAGAACTGGCACGTCAGCTGGCAGCCGCCCTGCTCGGAGAGCATCTGCTCCAGCTCGTCACGGCCCAGGGAGATCAGCGCCCGTTCCACCCGTTCCCGGCTGCAATAGCACTTGTAGGATACCGGGCACGTCTCCAGCACCTTCAGATCAAAGTCGCTCATCACGTCCCGCAGCAGCTGCTCCGGGTCGTCGTTTTTGTCCAGCAGCGCCGAAACCGGCCCCGCGGCCATGATGCCGCCCTCCACCTTGGTGATGACGTCCTCCCCCGCGCCGGGCATCAGCTGGATAAGATATCCGCCGGCGGCCTTGACGCTCTGGTCCCGGTCCACCAGTACGCCCAGGGCACAGGCGGTGGGGATCTGCTCCGATTCCACGAAATAGCCCGCCACGTCCTCGGCGATCTCGCCGCCCAGCAGATCGATGGTGCCCACATAGGGCTCCTTCATGTGCAGGTCCTTGATGACCGTCAATGTGCCCTCATGACCCACGGCCGCGCCCACGTCCAGCTTGCCGTCCGGCCGCAGAGGCAGGTCCACATGGGGGTTGGTCACGTAGCCCCGCACGTTGCCCTCGTTGTCGCTGACGGCCAGCACCGTGCCCAGCGGACCGCCGCCCTTGAATTGCAGCGTCAGGCTGGCGCCGTCGCTTTTCAGTGCGTTGCCCATCATGGACGCCGCCGCCAGTGTGCGGCCCAGCGCCGCCGTGGCCACAGGCAGCGTCTTGTGTATCTGCCGGGCGCGCTCCGTCAGGCCACGGCTGCAAATGGCCGCCGCCTGCACCATGCCGTCGGTGGAAATAGCTCTTACGATACGATCTGCCATAGATATAACCCTCTTTCGCCTCACACGCCCCGCCCTTTTGGGCGGGGCGCGGTCATTCCTTCTGATCTGCCCGCATATAGGGCCGCTTTATTTGCGGACGCAGCTGATGTAGACCCGTTGCTCATCCGCACGGGGCCGGCGCATACGCATATCGCCGTAGACCCGAACATCGCCAAAGCCCGCCGCTGCCAGCCAGGCGGTCAGTTCCTCCACAGAGTAGGCCCGCTGCCGGTGCACCTCCGCGCTGCGGCGCCATGCGCCGTCGCCGCGGCGGCGGAACAGGTCCATGTAGTAGGTACAAAGGCCCCTGTGGTACTCCGTCCGCCACACGCAGTAGGTATCCTCCGTCTCATCCAGAAATACCTGACCGTCCAGCGCCGCCAGCTTAGCCGCGGTGTTCACGTCGAACACCAGCATCCCGCCGGGGGCCACAAACAGATGCAGCCGCCGGAACGTCCGCTGTACGTCCTTTGGGTCCGTCAGGTAGTTGAGACTGTCCAGACAGCACACCGCCGCGTCCACCGTACCGTACAGGTCCAGCTTCGGCATGGACTGGTGCAGGAAGACAGGCGGCACGCCCTGTGTCTCCCCGCCCTTGCTCATGGCCGCCGCCAGCATATCCTCGCTGCCGTCCACGCCGATGACCTCGTAGCCCTGCTGCGTCAGCAGCCAGCTCATGGTCCCGGTGCCGCAGGCCAGGTCCAGCACCAGCTTCACCGGGATACGGCTGCGGCACAGCAGCTTCTCGATGAAATCCAGCCGCTTTCCATAGCCCACATCCTCGGTCAGCGCGTCATATGAACCGGCCAGCGCCTCGTAGCAGCTCATTTCTTCTCTTTCTCCTTCATCTTCTCCAGCACGCTCTCATACCCGCCGTTGCCGTAGATCAAGCTGCGGTTCACTCGGCTGATGGTAGCGCTGGATGCGCCGGTGCGCTCCAGAATGTCGTTGTAGATCATCCCATCGTTCAGCAGCGTGGCTACCTCATAGCGCTGCTCCATACTCCGCAGCTCAGACACCGTGCACAGATCCTGGAAGAAGTTATAGCACTCCTCCTCCGTCTCCAGCATCAGAATGGCCTTATACAGCCGGTCATTCTTTTCTTTCTTTCCGATCTTGGACTTTGCGGTTCGAACCATGATCGTCTCTCCTTCTTTCTCCCTTTTTGGGTACTGATGCCAGTATAGCATTTTAGTCCGCGAAAGTAAACCACCTTATTAAAAATATTTTTGTCGACTAAAGCTGTAAAGCGTCACAGCAGCTGCTGCCTGTGTGCCATCAGCTCATCGATAAACACCTTGGCCGCCAGCGGCAGGGTGCGGCGGTCCTTGGTGACCAACAGCCAGCGTCCGGATGATGGGCGGATCAATAGACAGCTCCCGTTCCAGCGAGGTCATCATCTGGCTCAACGCGGGCTGGGTGTAGCCCAATAACTCCGCCGCCTTGGTAAAGCTGCCCACCTCCGCCACCTTCAAAAACGCTTTGTATCGATGCATGCTCAAATAACATTTCTGCATGTTCATATAATGAACATCAATTTTACTTATTTATAAGTTAAGCATATAATGAGGTCACCAAAAAGTCCAGGAGATGGTAACGATAGGGAAAAACGAGTTTGCCCCCGGCGCGAAGGCCGCACTGTACTCCGAAGCGGAGTTCCATGTATAAACCACACATCACCATGTCTTTCTCTCCCCCAAAAAGACAGCGGCGGACGCTTCGCATCCGCCGCTGCCTTTTTCACGTATTCATGCTTCCGTCTTGCCGTGCAGCTTCTTTTGCAGCCAATCCTTACCGTCCACATAGCGGGACACGATGAAGGATACCACATAGTCGCCTGCGGCATTGACCATGGTGGCGGGAGGATCCACCAGATTGCCGATAGCCAGCGCGATGGGGTACGCGATGGCCAGCTGGTCCGGGAAGAAGATGGTGCAAACCACCAGTTCGCCGGTACCGCCTCCGCCAGGGATACCACTCATGGCCACAGAGGAGAACACCGCCACGATGATAGCCAAAATAGCCTTATCCGTGGAGAAGTCCATCCCGAACACGCCGAACAGAAATGCCACCTTGATGATGGCGGACATGGCCGAGCCGTCCATGTGCATGGTAGCGCCCAAGGGCAGCACGATGTCCGTCACGTCCTTGCTGATACCGGACTCCTCCGCTACCTCCATATTGGTGGGAATGGTAGCCACGCTGGAGCAGGTGCCGAAGGACACCGCCGCCGGGCGGAACAGCTTGGAGAACATGATCTTGGCGCCGCCTTTGCCGCCACCGAACCGGGCATAGATGGGGAAGAAGATAAACATATAGGCAAAGCTCATCACATAGTAGATGATAAGCGTACGGCTGTAATCGCCGATGAGCGTCGGGCCGTAGGTAGCCACCAGGCTGGCAAAGAAGCCGAAGAAGCCGATGGGCGCATAGTAGGTGACCAGCTTTACGGTCTTCATAATGCAGTTGGTGATATCCTCCAGGAACTGCGCCGTCTTGGTCTCGGGACCGCCATTCATCTGGACACCGAAGCCGAACAGCACCGCCGCCACGATCAGGGGCAGAATGGCCCGGCGGCTCAGCAGCTCCGCAAAGTCAGGCTTCGTAAAGAAATTGACGATCATATCGCCGAAGCCCAGTGCTTCGCCGACCTCGCCCTCCACAATGGTGTAATGTCCATCTACCAGCGGGAAGATGCGGCAGACGATATACATCAGTACACCGGCAATGGCGGCGGTGACGAGGAACGTGGCGATGGTCACGCCCATGATCTTGCCGGCGCGCTTCACGCTCTTCATATTGGCGATGGCGGAGGCAATGGAGCAGAACACCATAGGCACCACCACGCAGAACATCATATTGATGAACAGCGTGCCCAAAAACTCGATCTTGCTGCCGAAACTGGGCGCAAACGCGCCTACCAGGCAGCCTGCCACGATGCCGGCAAGCATACACAGAATAAACCAGTAGTTCTTCAGAAATTTTTTCATAGTGACCTCCAACTCTCTCAAATAAAGTCTTACAGCCCCTATTATACGGGCATTTTTCGCAAAGTAAATCAGAATTCCTGCGTTGTTATTTGCAAATCCTGCTGTTTTCCTTTGGTGTCCGCCGAAGGCCCATGGCCAAACTGCTTTTTATAGGCCCGAGAAAAGGTAGAGTAATCCTGATACCCCGCCTGTGCCGCCGCCTCCGCCGGGGTGCAGCCCTGGCCCAACAGCTGCCGGGCCAGCAGCAGCCGTTTCTCTGTCAGGTATCCATGCACGGAATACCCCGTCTCCTGCCGGAACCGGCGCATCATGTGGTACTTGCTGATATAAAACCGCGCGGCCAATTCATCAATGGTCAGCGGGTCCGCCAGGTGCAGGTTCAGGTATTGCAGCAGTGACACCACCTTGCTGTCGCCGCCGGCGGCGCCTACCCGGTGGCCACCCCGGACCACCCGGTTCACCTCCACCATCAGCTCCGTAAACTGCGCCTGCGCCAGCAGCGCTGCCCCGTAGCCGCCCTGCCGTACCGTCTCCGCCAATGCCTGGAACAGCGGCCGCACCCGGCTGCCGCCCTCGTCCCGGTATACATATTGAAATGTCTCCTGTGCCTGTCGGAAGCACTCGGATGGATCGCAGTCCCCCACCGTCAGTGCGCGCAGATAGTCCGGTGCGATATACAGGATCATCCTCTCATAGTAATCCCCCGTCTCCACCACCGGCCGGTGGATGCTCCCGCTGCCCACCAGCACGAAATCCCCCGGGGCCAGCTCATACCGTTCCCCCTCCACCGCATAGCCAGCTCTGCCGGCCAGCAAAATGATGATCTTGTGGAACGTATGGTAGTGGTATTCGATATATTCCCCCCGCCCGTCCGCCAGATGAAACAACCGAAACGGCTCCTTCAGGTATCCCCTCGCCTCATATTGCAATGGTTCCATGTGCTCACCTCCGCACTTTTTGCCGTTATTATAGCACTTGCTATGCAAATATTGCAAGTTTTCTTTTCAATTATAACCATTCTGAAAATTTTGTTTCCATTTTGTAATTTTTGTGTAGCTTTTTTGATAGACTTGTGCTATGATACTTCATGTTAGATGTCGGGGGAGCCAATTCCCCGCCGACTGACGGTATATGCCGGGAGCCTTACCCCGGCAGATCCTATGCGAACGGAAGGTAATATCCCATGCTTGGAAAACAGATCGCAGCGCTGAGCCTTTCCGGCCTGCTGCTTTTCTCTGGCGCTGTCACCGCCGCTAACGCGGACGAGGCCACGCCCATCGACACCACTGGCTACGCTGCCGCGGCCGAGGTCCTGGCGGACAACGGCGTGGCATCCAGCGCTGCTACCGCTATGCAGACCGGCAGCGGCCTGCGCCTGGCCCAGGCCTCCGGCCTGCTGGACGGCGGCGAGACGCCCACCCTCAATCAACTGGCCGCCCAGGCCCTGCTGCAGGAAACGGCTGCCCTGGAAAAGCAGAACTTTCTGGCAGAGTATGACGGCGTTCTGGTAGACTGCGGCTCCTATCTCTCCCTGCGCGCCGAGCCGGACACCTCTGCCGATCGCCTTCGCATCATCTTTGACGGCAAGGCAGCCCAGCTGCTGGACGTTACTGACGACGGCGAATGGTACAAGGTCACCTATGGTACCGACACCGGATACGTTCTGGCCGAGTACTGCCAGCCCGTGCACTACGCGGACTATGAGGGCACCGCCGCCACCAATACATTGCTGGAAGATGTCATTTCTCAGGCGTACACATATCTGGGCACCCCCTACCGCTACGGCGGCACCAGCTACAGCGGCATCGACTGCTCCGGCTTCACCATGAAGGTCTTTGGTGCTTTCGGCATCAGCCTTCCCCACGGCGCCACCAGTCAGTATTATATGTGCCGCGGCGTCACCACAGAGGAACGTTCCCCCGGCGACCTGGTGTTCTTTGCCACCGGCGGCAGCGGTATCGGCCACGTGGGCATCTATCTGGGCAACGGGCAGTTCATCCACGCCAGCACCTCCAGCGGTGTCATCATCAGCTCCCTGTACGAGAGCTACTACGCCCGCACCTACCTGTATGCCGCACGGCTCATCGAAATGTAAACACGGCAGCTTCTTCATGGCTCCCTTTTTGGATTCGGAAGCGCCAGTCAAAAGGCTGGCGCTTCCGCTTTTTTCTTGTACTCTGCATATTTGCATATTTATTCAATTATGCGACTATCGTATACAGCAATATACACAACAGCCTTTCCTATGTTCCACGGTTTATCATGTGCTTCTTGTACAAATTTACATTTCGTGCGGATTTTTATACAAATTCATGTTGACATTTATTCACATCAGGTGTATAGTAGCCACTGTCAGGAGGGGCACCTCCGAGAATACATGTCTATATTCCGGTTCCCGGTATAGGACCATACAAGATCTGAAAGGAAGTAAGTAACATGAAAAAGTTTATGGCAATGCTGCTGGCGCTGGTCATGGCGCTGAGCCTGGTGGCCTGCGGCCAGAAGGCTGACGACACCGCCAAGGATGATGCCAACACCGATAACACCGATGATTCTCTGGTGGTTCTGGAGAACGTGGTGGATTGGGGCGAGACGGAGCCCTACCGTGTCCTGGTGCAGAAGGGCGACCCCAAGGGTCTGCTGGAGGGCATCAACAAGGCCATCGCTGAGCTGACCGCCAATGACGGTGCCTTGATCAAGGAGATCGAGAACAAGGTCGCCTCTCAGGAGACGTACACCCCCGATTCCGTTTCCTCCGATCTGGCTGCCGCCGATGAGGATACCGCCGCCAGCGACAAGCCCGTTCTGGTCATGGGCACCAGCCCCGACTATCCCCCCTATGAGTTCTTCGCAGATGCTGCTATGACCGAGTACGCCGGCATCGACGTGGAAGTAGCCAAGTATATCGCCGAGTCCATGGGCATGACCCTGCAGATCGAGTCCATGAACTTCGACAACCTGGTGACCTCCCTGAGCAACGGCGACTTTGACGTGGTGCTGGCCGCCTGCGAGTACACCGAGGAGCGTGCCAAGGCCTGTGACTTCTCCGATCCCTACTACACCGATCTGCCTCCCGTCATTCTGATGAAGGCTTCCGACGCCGACAAGTACAAGACCGTTGACGATATCAACCAGGCCTCCGTCATCATCGGCGCCCAGAAGAACACCACCAAGGCCATGGCCGCCGCGGATATGTTCCCCGAAGCTGCCAACGGCATGGTTCTGGAGTCTCTGGTCCCCACCCTGGTCACCGAGCTGAAAAACGGCACCATCGACCTGCTGGTATTGGACGGCAACGTGGGCCTGAGCTACGTGGGCTGATCTCCCTGTTCCCTATCGCAAACGTGCAAGGCAGATGCCTTGCACGCTTGCGTGTTCTTAAGAACTTTTGAAAGGATGCTTCGTCTATGTCGTGGAATGATCTGTTTGTCAACATGGACAACACCAACTTCTTTAACTTCTCGTTCCTGCCCAAGTACGGCTCTGCCTTCGTCCGCGGCTTTGAATACACGCTGCTGCTGGCGGTGGTGTCCGTGCTGCTGGCCGTGATCCCCGCCCTGCTGCTGGCCATGATGCGCCTGAGCAAGATCAAGCCTATCAAGTGGTTCGCCGGCGCGTATATCGCCGTGTTCCGTTCCACCCCCATGCTGGTGCAGCTGTCCATCATCTACTTCGGATTGTTCCACTACATTAGCCTGCCCCGGACACTGTTGTTCGGCTTCATTGCCATCAACCGCTTTATCCCCGGCGTGGTGGCGCTGGCACTGAACAGCTCGGCGTATGTGGCGGAGATATTCCGCGCCGGTATTCTGGCCGTAGACAAGGGGCAGACCGAGGCGGCCCGTTCTCTGGGCCTCAGCAGTTGGCAGTCCATGCGTCTGGTCGTGCTGCCCCAGGCCATCAAGAACGTGCTTCCCGCCCTGGCCAATGAGGTCGTTACCATGGTGAAGGAGTCCTCCATCTGCTCCGTGCTGGGCATGGCGGAGATCATGTACACCGCCCAGACCGTCTCCGGCAACAGCTACATCACCCTGGCTCCCTACGTGCTGGCCGCGCTGGTCTACTTCTGCATCAACTATCCCGCCTCCAAAGCCATCGAGGCCATAGAAAGGAGAATGCGCCGTGGCGATAAGCAGTAAAGTTCTCATCTCCGTAAAGCACCTGGTCAAGGAATACAACCACGGCACCGTTCACGCATTGGACGGCTGCGACCTGGATATCCATAAGGGCGAGGTGGTGGCTATCATCGGCCCCTCCGGCTCCGGCAAGTCTACCCTGCTCCGCAGCCTGAATATGCTGGAGGAGCCCACCTCCGGTGCCATCTTTTTCGACGGCGTTGACCTGGCGGATAAGTCTGTGGACATCAATCTCCACCGTCAGAAGATGGGCATGGTGTTCCAGCACTTCAACCTGTTTCCCCATAAGACTGTGCTGCAGAACATCACGCTGGCGCCCGTCACCCTGAAGAAAAAAACACCCGCTGAGGCCGAGACCCAGGCCCGCACCCTTTTGGAGCGCATCGGCCTGTCCGACAAGGCCAACGAGTACCCCAATATGCTCTCCGGCGGTCAGAAGCAGCGTATCGCCATCGTTCGGGCGCTGGCCATGGATCCGGAGGTCATGCTCTTCGACGAGCCAACCTCCGCCCTGGACCCCGAGATGGTGGGTGAAGTGCTGGACCTGATGCGCGACCTGGCCAAGGACGGGATGACTATGGCCGTGGTCACCCACGAGATGGGCTTCGCCCGTGAGGTAGCCGACCGTGTGGTCTTCATGGCCGACGGAAAGATCCTGGAGGAAGGCTCCCCCACGGACATCTTCGACCATCCCCAGGACCCCCGGCTGCAGGATTTCCTCAGCAAAGTGCTGTGACAACGATAAAAAGCCCACCTCTTCGAGGTGGGCTTTTTTATGTTTCTTATGATTTTCCGTGTATCTCATTGCCGCAGCGAGGGCAGGTGATGACGATGCGTCCTTTCCCTCTGGGCACCCGGCACACCGCGCCGCAGCCCGGGCAGGTAAAGTAGCAGTGCTCTTTATCCATCCGCTGCTGCCGTTTCCCGGCCATACGTCGGCTGATGGGCCACCAGACCTTCTCCATGAACTTCGCGTTCTCCGCCCGGCGCTTCTCCAGATTGCGGGAAAACATCCGGAACAGTGCCAGCAGGGTGATGATCCCGGCCACGGTGCCGATGATGCTGTATGCCAGCGGCACCTTCTCCCGCAGAAAAATGTTGATGATATCCAGTACCAGAGCCGTCCAGACCATGGTCAGCGTCAGCCGGTCCACACCGTTGCGCCCATACATGAAGCGCGACAGCGCGTTGCCAATACGTTGCAAGAAGTTCATAAAACCGTCCCTTTGCCTTCCGCGTCCACACCGCAGATTTTCTGACAAGATATTTTACAGGAAAAGTCAGCAAAGGTAAACCCCTTTTATTCAAAATTCACAGAATGGACAAATTTTTGTTTTTTTACTGCCGGTGCAAAACCAGTCCCGCCGCCTTGCAATTCGCCATAAACCTATGCTATAATAAATTGATTATGCACCGCGAGCCGGCGGTCACCCGCCGGCTCGCCGCAGGCCCCGACCTCTCCGGGCGGGATCGGCTGCGCTGTCTGCCGCACTGCGGGGCCTGCATATCCCATACTATGCCGCCGCACCGCTGCCGGTGCGGCGCGAAAGGAAGCTGCTCTATGATCAAGATCGCCCCCTCCATCCTGTCCGCGGATTTTGCCTATCTGGCCCGCGACATCGAAAAGATCTCCACCGCCGACTACGTCCATGTGGACGTGATGGACGGCCTGTTCGTGCCCAACATCTCCATCGGCATTCCGGTGGTCAAGTCCATTCGGCCCACCACCGACCTGCCGTTGGATGTCCATCTGATGATCGAGCGCCCGGTCCGCTATGTAGAGCAATTCTGCGACGCCGGCGCGGACATCGTCACCTGCCATGTGGAGGCGGACACCGAGGAGAATATTCTCTCCGCCCTCGACAAGATCCACGCCAAGGGCAAAAAGGCCGGTGTTGTGGTCAAGCCCAAAACCCCGGCCAGCGCTGTCCTGCCCTTCATCGACAAGGTGGAGCTGATCCTGGTCATGACCGTGGAGCCGGGCTTCGGCGGTCAGAAGTTTATGGCCGATATGATGCCCAAGGTACAGGCCATCCGCGGTTATATCGATGCCATGAACCCTGCCTGCGAACTGGAGGTAGACGGCGGCGTGGATGGCGACACCTGCAAGCTCTGCATCGCCTCCGGCGCCAACGTGCTGGTGGCCGGCAGCGCCGTGTACAAGGCTGCCGACATCCCCGCCAAGATCAAAGAACTGAGAGGGTAACGTCCTATGGAGTATTTTCCCGCTCCGCTGGAAAAATTAGTGGAGCAGTTCGCCCGCTTGCCGGGCGTGGGCTATAAATCCGCCCAGCGGCTGGCCTTCTATGTGCTGTCCCTGCCGGAGCAGGAGGCCCGGGCCTTTGCCGACGCCATCATGGACGCCAAGCGCAACGTGACCCTCTGCCCCGTGTGTCAGAACCTGACCGCCGGCGGCCTGTGCCCCATCTGTGCCGACCAGAAGCGCGACGACGCCACCATCTGCGTGGTGGCTGACCCCCGGGACGTGATCGCCATCGAGCGCAGCCGAGAGTACCGCGGCCGTTACCATGTGCTTCACGGCGTGCTGTCCCCCATGAACCACGTAGGCCCTGACGATCTGCACATCAGATCCCTGTTGGACCGCGTGGCCCAGGGCGGCATCACTGAGGTCATCATGGCCACCAACCCGGACACCGAGGGCGAGGCTACGGCGCTGTACATCGCCCGACTGCTCAAGCCCTTCGGCGTCAAGGTCACCCGCCTGGCCTATGGCATTCCCGTGGGCGGCCACCTGGAATTCGCCGACGACGCCACGCTCATGCGTGCGCTGGAAGGGCGGCGGGAGCTGTGAAACGATTTGCCTGCCTTATCTTGGCCGCGCTGATGGCCCTGTCGCTCGCCGCCTGCGGCACACAGAAGCGTGAGACGCTGGAGCTCTTCGCCATGGACACCTACATGACCTTCGTAGCCATCGGCGACGGCGCTGATGACGTGCTGACTGACCTGAGCCGCACCGTCAACACGCTGGAATCCTCCCTCTCCCGCACGGTGGACACCAGCGAGGTCTCCCGTCTGAACCGTGACGGCTCCGCCGTCTGGGACGAGGACGGTGCACAGCTGCTGTCGTGGGCGCTGCAGCACAGCCAGGAAACGGACGGTGCCTTCGATATCACCATCGCCCCGCTGGTGGAGCTGTGGGGCATCACCTCCGACAGTCCCCGCGTCCCCTCTCAGGCGGAGATCGACGCGCTGCTGCCTCTGGTGGGCTATGAGCACGTCCACCAGTCCGAATTTTGCAGCATCTCTCTGGATGAGGGCTGCTCCGTCGATCTGGGCGGCATCGCCAAGGGCTACGCCTCCGACTGCGCCGCCGTCCTGTTCCACCGCAGCGCCCTCACCGGCGGCTGCGCCAATCTGGGCGGTAACGTGTACGTCTACGGCACCAACGCCCAGAACAAGCCCTGGTCGGTGGCCATTCAGGATCCCGCCGACAGCGAGGGCTATGTCTGCACCCTGAGCCTGTCGGATGCCTTTGTGGTCACCTCCGGCGGCTACCAGCGCTATTTCACCGCGCCGGACGGCACGGTGTACCAGCATATTCTCGATCCTAAGACCGGCTATCCCGTCCAAAGTGACCTGACCAGCGTCTCCGTCGTCACACGGGGCGGCTTCGGCGGGCAGGGCACCCGTGCCGACGCCTACTCCACCGCCCTGTACGTTATGGGTGAGCAGGCCGCCGTGGACTTCTGGCGCTCCCAGGATATGTCCTTTGACATGGTGCTCATCACCCGGGACGGCCGCGTGGTCTACACCCCCGGTCTGGCCGACTGTTTCAACGAAAAGGACGGAACCGCCTATGTCTACCAGCTCCTCGCCTCCTGAACTGAAATGGAACCGCTTTGACGCGCTGGTGGCGCTGGCGGTCGTGCTGCTGGCCGTCGTCTCCGCGCTGTGCTTCTATCTGCCCAAAAACCAAAGCGGCGCCCTCACCGTGGTCATCGACATCTCCGGTCAGGAGGTCCGCCGTGTCCCCCTGTCCGACTTCACCGAGACCACCGTCACCAGCCGCGGCTATACGCTGCACATTGCCGCCGAGGGCGGCGCCGTCTCCGTGACCGACAGCGACTGTCCCACCCAGGACTGCGTCCACACCGGGGCCATCTCCCGCGCCGGGCAGTCCATCGTGTGCCTGCCTGCCCAGGTGGTCGTCCACCTGGAGGGTGCGTCCGTACCGGACGCGCCTGACGTGATCGTGGGGTGAGCACATGAAGTGGACAGCAAAAAACATCGCCCTCTGCGCCGTGCTGGCAGCGCTGGCGCTGGGGCTCAGTACCCTGGAGGGGCTGTTCCCCATCTCCCTGCTGGTGCCCCTGCCCGGCGTGAAGCTGGGCCTTGCCAACATCGTCACGGTGTTCGCCCTGT
>ENA-UONV01002281-UONV01002281.1-human-gut-metagenome-genome-assembly--contig:-CS4-NODE-2281-length-14454-cov-6.172026_pt1 | contig 14454 bp, 12 predicted proteins | sample MGYA00242461_ERZ724008 | MGnify/ENA metagenome assembly ERZ724008 | reverse complement strand
AGCTTGGAATGCGGAGGGCGGGTGTTGCCGACTGTGCTTTAACCTGCTTATTTAGCGCGCGGAATAAATTTTATTTTTTGCCAAAGCCAAAAACGGAGCTTCTGCCAGCTTTTTAGCGCACTGAAAATCTCTGCCTTTCGCCCGCCAAATGCGAAAAAACAAAAAATATCTTGGCTTTGGGGAAAGTTGGGCAAGCGAAAAATAAAGCATTATTTTGTTGAACGCCGCAAGCTCTTGCTTAGTTTAAAAAAATATGAAATTTCGCAAAGTCGCCATACTTGGAACAGGCCTGCTTGGTGCGTCTTTCGCGTTCGCCGCGAAAAATCGCGGGCTGTGCGAAAAAATATCGGCGTGGTCGAGGAGCGAATCCACGAGAAAAAAATGCTCCATTCTTCCGGAAATTTTCGACGAAGTTTTCGATTCCCCTGAAAAGGCAGTTTCGGACGCCGACTTGGTCGTCATTTGCACCCCCACGGAAAATATACCGGGCATAGCGGCGCAAATCGCGCCGAATTTAAAAAAGGGTGCGGTCGTCACCGATGTCGGAAGCGTAAAGGGCAAAATATGCGAATTGTGCTCCAAGCCGATTGCTTCTTGCGGGGCGCATTTTGTGGGCTCCCACCCCATGGCGGGCTCCGAAAAAATAGGTATAGATTTCGCCGACGAAAAGCTTTTCGATTCGCGCCCGTGCTTTGTCACGCCGCTTTCTAACGCCGATGAAGACTCCGCAAAAAAAGTTTCCGAACTTTGGAGGGCAATGGGCATGCGGGTGTATGTGGTTTCTACCCAGCTGCACGATGCAATTGTCGCGCGCATAAGCCATCTCCCGCACCTCGCCGCCGCGCTCATATGCGACACAGCCGCGGATTTCGACATAAATCTCCTTCCGTATTCCGGCCCTGGATTTAGGGATACCACGCGCGTGGCCTCCGGTTCCCCGCAGATTTGGGAAAGCATAATAACTGACAACCGCGCCGAGATACTCTCCGCTCTCGGCGAGTTCTCCGAGCGCCTCGGAAGGCTCGTAAAGGCGATAGAGTCAAGCGATATGCAGGCTGTGTCGGAAATTCTAAAAAAGGCAAAATCGTTTAGGGACAAGCTCTAAAAATTATGTCAACTCAAATAGCAGTAAAACCGTTTCATTTCAAATGCGCGTCGTCCGTGCTTCCGCCAGGCTCCAAGAGCCTTACAAACCGTGCGATGATACTGGCGGCGCTGTCGGGCGGCAAGACGCTCCTTGAAGGAGCCCTGTTTTCCAGAGACACTGAAATCATGGCAGACTGCCTTTCCAAATTGGGGTATGTCGTAAATTTAAACCGCTTCGAAAAAACAATAGAGATAGAATCCCCGATGGGGGCGGCTCCGAACTCCTCCGCCGAATTGCATGTCGGCAACGCGGGAACGGCCGCCCGCTTTGTGACGGCTCTCGCCGCACTTAGAAAAGGAGGCTCTTACAAGTTCGACTGCGACGACGCAATGCGCTCGCGCCCGATGGCGGGGCTTGTGGAGGCGTTGAAGTCGCAGGGGGCAAAATTTGAATTTTTGGGCGAGAAAAACGCTTTGCCTTTTATAATGCACACATGCGGCTTAAAGGGCGGAAGGGTCGAGATAGACGCAAAGGCTTCGAGCCAAATGCTGTCGGCGCTGCTGATGGTGGGCGCATTTGCGGACTCCCCGATGGAAGTCTCGCTAAAAGGCTCGACCGTCTCGAAACCGTTCGTCGATATGACTGTCGGGATAATGGCGCAGTTTGGAGTCGAAACGGTTTTTGAGGGCGGAGTTTATAAATTTTTGAGGCCGCGCAGCGCGTGCGGAGAGAGGATATATAAAATCGAGCCAGACGCCACGGCGGCGAGCTATTTTGCGGTTTTGCCTGCGGTTGTCGGCGGGGCTTGCGAAATATCGGGCTTTGCGGAGTGCAAGCTTCAGGGGGATTCCGCCTTTTGCAGGCTTCTATCCGACGCGGGACTTGTCAAGACCGAAACCGTAGGCGGTAACCTCATTGTCGAGGACGCCGAACAGACGGTTTTTCCCGAAAGCATGGAGTTTGATTTTAACGATATCTCCGACACCTTCCTAACTTTGGCGGCGGTTTCTCCGCTCTTGCCCTTCAGGCTTACGATAAAGGGCATTGCCCATACCCGTGCGCAGGAAACCGACAGGGTCGCGGCGTGCGCCAACGAGCTTAGAAAGTTTTGCGAGTCCGTTGTGGAGACGGACGATTCCATTAGCGTCACTCCCTATCCGCCGGAGCGCCTTGCGGAAATCGCCCAAAATCCGATAACCGTAAAAACGTACGCTGACCACAGAATGGCAATGAGTTTTTCGATACTCGCCTCGCGCGACGTCCGCGGCGACGGCAAGCCGTGGGTAATAATAGAGGATCCCGGGTGCGTCTCCAAGACTTGGGGTGAATTTTTCGAGGTTTTATACACTGCGCGCTCCGATTCTGAAGGGCTAAGGGTCGTGGCTGTTGACGGGGGAGCCGCAGTGGGGAAATCGAGCGTCTCGAAGGAGTGTTCGAGGATTCTCGGATACATGCATGTAGATACGGGCTCGCATTACAGGACTGTTGCGTACGCATTGATGTCTGACGGAATAGACACGTCCGACGCAGATGCTGTCGCCGAGAGGTTAAAGAGCGTAAAGATAGGCACGGTGCTTTGCGGCAATTCGGCGCGCATAACTCTCGACGGCAATCTCGTAGAGGACTCCTTGATAAGGACTGAAAGCGTGAACGCATCTGTCGCAAAGTATGCCGCAATGCCCGAGGTGCGCAATTTCTTGAAAAACTACCAGAGGTCTATGGCGGACTACGCGCGCTCCCACGGATTGTCCGGAATGATTATGGAGGGACGCGATATCGGGACTGTAATTTTCCCCGACGCAAATGTCAGGATATTCCTCGACGCCGACGAACAGACGCGCGCGGCGCGCAGGGCGAAAGAGGGCATATCTGACTCTGTCGGGCTGCGGGACGCAATCGACAAATCGAGAAAGACAGCTCCTTTGCGCTGTCCAGAATCCGCCGTGAGAATAGACACTTCGCACATGACCAAGGAGGAGGTCGTGAAGCTGACCTTGTCGTACATTTTGGAATCGTAATGCGCGCCAGATATTTTAAATTTAAAACCGCGAAGCTCGTTTACAAATCGTGGTGGCACTTGTCTGCAATTTTTTGCGACGTATTCGGAAGGATAGAGCTTTATGGGTACGAGAACGTCCCCAAATGCCCGTGCATAATAGTTGCAAACCATGTCAGCTATCTCGACCCTATGGCGATGGCGTTTTTTCACGAGACTGAATTGTGCGCCGTTGCGCGCGACACCCTCATGAAGGGTAAAGTGCTCGGGTGGATTTTCAGACATCTAAACGCAATACCGGTAAAGCGGGGGCAGTCCGGGAATCTCGGAGCTTTCCGCGACGTATTGGCGAGGATAAAAAACGGAATAGGAGTTGTGATTTTTCCTGAGGGCACTCGCAGCGAGAACGGCGAACTTTTGCCGGGCAAGCCGGGGGCGGGGCTTCTTGCTATAAAAGCGGGGGTTCCGATACTGCCGATACGTTCGTTTGGATTCGAGGAGGTGCTTCCGCGTTCCGGCCGCCTCGGCGGGGGGGCGCGCGTAATGATATGCGCCGGCAAGCCTATCTACCCCCATGAAATTGACCCCGGGAAAAACTGCCCCGACAGGGCGCAGATTATAGTGGATAGGCTTATGGAGCGCATTGCCCAAATTGAGCGCCCGAGTGTGAGGGAGGTTTGAAGGGCGGAAATATCCCATAATTTTATGCGCCTTTTTTTTTGCGGGGCAGATTGAAAAATGAAAAAGAGCAGTTGCTCTTTTTTTTTATTGACCCCCGCTTTCGTTTGCCTTTTTAAGAAGCGTGAATTTTTATGAACGCAAATATAAGCTGGATATTTCTTCTTATCGCCGGCGCATTCGAGGTCGCTTGGGTTGTCGCCCTAAAATATTCCCAAGGATTTACGAGGTTGGTGCCGTCGGTTTCAATGGTGGCTGCCCTGTTTTTTAGCATGCTTTTTTTGTCGCTTGCGGCGCGCAACCTTCCGCTTGGAATGTCTTACGCGGTATGGACTGGCATAGGGACGGTTGGCGGAATGGTCGCGGGGCGGTTTTTATTCGCGGAGGCAGCCAATCCGATGCAGATTTTCTTTGCGGCGCTTATAGTCGTCGGGATTGCCGGTGTAAAGTTTGCCGCAGACTAATTTGCGCCGATGCGCTGCGAAAGAATTGAGCGGACAACCCCGTTGTCGCCGAAGTATTCGAGCACGTCCTCGGGTGTCCAATTCTTTTTGTCACATGGAACGCTTTTGGAGGGGTTTAAAAAAGCGTTCCATTTATAGACAAAGTTTCCGTTCAGCGGCCCCGATGTGCGGAAATATAAATTTTGGGTGAGATAGTTTACGCGCGGCCTGTCGTTTTTGAAAAAGTTTTTAAGCTGCGGGTATTTTTTCTGGTAAATGTCGGACTCGATATCAACCTCATCTTTCAGGTTGTGCCTCCAAGCGGCGCAGTTTATGTTTTTAAGCCACCATTCGTCCTCCCACGGAGAGTGGGCGACTCCTACGGCGCAGTCTATAAATACGTTTTTATACGCAGTGTTGTCGTGGCCGCCGTGGTAGTAGATTGCGGCTATTCCCGCGTTTGTAGCGTCGGGGTCGGCGGACTTTATTCGGCAGAATATATTTTCGCGTATGTCGTACCCGCCGGAGCCGTCGTCGATGTACACGCCGCGTATAGTGCATTTGCCGTCTTTGGCGAGGCATTCGGAAAAAAAGTTTTTGCGGATTACATTGCCTTTATGGCTCGGGTTTCGGCCCGTGTATATTACCCCCATGTCGCTTACGTTTAGGCAGATTCTTTCAAATCTGTTTTTCTCTATAATGAGGTCGTTGCCGCCAAATTGCATTGTGTTGAATGGGTCGTCGCGGAACGTGCAATTTGACACGCGCGCGCCGACGTCGTAAATCGACAGAGACGGGGTATATTTGAGACCCGCGCTTGAATTTCTATAAAATTCGCAGTTGAAAACGAGATTTCCCGACGGGGATAGCGAGCGCCTGTCGCCCCCGCGGATATATGCGCCGCCGAAGGCATTGTCGTGGATTTTGCAGTTGGAGAGCGTTATCGAGGAGCTGAAATTGAATGCGGGGTTTTTATTGGCGAGCTCCGGCGGAGGATTTTTTGCGAAAGTTCCCGAATCGACAGACAGCGCCACGGTGCCGAAATTTGAAAATTCGCACGAATCAATATTAATATTCTTCGAGCGGCTTACGAATACGCCCATGCCGCGCGACGGGCCAAAGCGCACATTTTTTATTTTCAAACCGTCCGCGTTTTTTATGGCAATAATCGGGCCGGAGAGCATCGAGAATTGCAGTGTGCCGGACGGAGGGGAGTCGAGGGCTACGTAAAAAATTCCGTTTTTTCTGTCTATAAAAAATTCTCCGTCTTCGTCCAGCTCTTCGATGAGATTTTTTACAAAATATCCGCGCGTGGACAGATCTTGCCGAAACTTTGGATTCTTGGGGTCGGGCAGGCAGCTCATAACTCCGTATATGTGCGGCGAGGAAAGTTTGACCGTCTTGTCGTTTGTATTGATTTTTTCGATTTTTATTTCGTCGTCTGCCCAGCCTACGGAAAAGTTTCCGCACGCGTAGGCGTCGTTGGCGCCAATCCATCTTTCGTGGCGGGCGTCGGTGTATTCAAATGTCGCCCCGCGCACGCGCGTGTCGTCGGAAGGCTCGTCGAAACCGCGGTTGGTTTTTGACTTCACTTGTCCGGCGTCCAAAACTTTCCCGATTTTCATCAATCCGGAGTTCGGGTATCTGGCAAGCCGCAGTCTTTTGCCGTTTAAGAATGCCTCGATTTCCGGAATGTCGCGCGGGGTTCCGAAACCGCGCTGTTTAAGCTCTCCGTAATCTGATATTCCAAGTTGTTTTAAGTTTAAAAAATATATTTTTGCGGTGCGTTCAGCGGGAAGCTTTGATAGCAGCGACGCTTCTCGAACTTCCGAAAGTTTTGTGGCGTCGATGTCCGCGCTTCCGCTCAAAATTGTTTTTTCGGAGCCTTCTATTGATATTTTGCGGCCTTTCCAGTCTTTTCCATCCAACAAAATAGTGTCGCTTACGCGGTATGTGCCGTCGGAGAGTTTTAATGATATATCTCCGTTGCCTTGCAGTTTTAGCGCAAAATTTATTGCGGCTTTTAGCGTTGCAAAGGGCTTTTTCGATGAGCCGTCCGCAGTTTTATCGTCTCCGAGGGGGCTAACGTTTACGGTAGTTCCTCCGAAAACGTGCGCGCAAAAAATAAAGCATACAAAAATCAAAGGCAAAAGTCTCATGCATTTAGCATAGACTGAAAATGCAGTATAATTCAACAAAAATGCCGAGGCATGCTGGTGAATTTTTATCCAAGTATCTTAATTAAAATCCCCGCGCTTTACTGTGGCGCAATTTATTTTGGAAATTGAATACCCGCTTTAAATATTCCGCGCAAATTTGGCGCAAGTAGGCGCAAATCTTTTCGATAGAGCAAACGTCTTGATATCAGCCTTTGGTTCTCGCGCGGTCGAGCCTGTCGGCAATAGCCAGGCCTATGCCGGAGAGCGGCGGAATTTGGCAGTAAATATCGAGGCCGGCTTTGTCGAGCCTTCTAATGAGGGCGAATAAGTTTTTGGCGACTTCTTTGAGGTCACCGTCTTCGCTTAGCCAATATTCGTTTTTTTTCGGCGACTCGGGCCGAGCGAGGTATATTATGTTGCCCTGAAAATTCTGTGGGATTTCGCCCGGAGAATCAAAAAGAGACAATCTCGATTTCGGGCTGTAATGCGATTTCAACATTCCGGGAGCTTGCGGGTGCGCCTCGTTGACTTTCGGGGAAATGTCCAAACTTTCCCCTAAAACCTTCTCTATATCTTCCGGTGGAATGGGCCCCGGCCTGAGCAGCTTTTTCGGGGCGGAAGTCATCATCACGATAGTTGATTCAACTCCGCACGCGCAGCTTCCGCCGTCGAGTACAAAGTCGATTTTATCTCCGAGCATAGACGCGACGTGCTCGGCAGTGGTGGGGCTTACGTATCCGAACGGGTTGGCGGACGGCGCCGCTATGGGTTTTGAAGCTCTTATAAGATTTCGCATAATAGGGTGCGAAGGCATTCTGACTGCCACAGTGTCCATTCCCGCCGTCACTATGTCGGGAATTGCCGGGGTCTTTTTGAGAACCATTGTAAGCGGCCCGGGCCAGAAGGCTTCGGCGAGCTTTTCGGCGTCGGGTGTAAATACGGCTATTTCCCGCGCCATGCGCATATCGCAGACATGGACAATCAACGGGTCTATGAACGGCCTGCCTTTTGCGGCGAATATTTTTCGCACCGCATCGGGATTTGTGGCGTCGGCGGCGAGCCCGTAAACAGTCTCTGTGGGGACTCCGCCGATTCCGCCGCGCGCAATAAAATCAGCCGCCTTCAGTATGTCCGAGGGCGGCCGCTTGAAATCTTCCCGCGTTGACGAGACTCTTCCCATCGAGGGAAAATTACTTCATCAGAAGCATGTTGCGGGCATGCTTTATTGTCTTTTTGACGTGGCGCTGTTCCTTAGCCGTAAGACCCGTAAACTTGCGGGGAAGTATTTTGCCCGTTTCGGTGACATAACGGTTCAGCGCTTCGGTTTCGATGAAGCCGATTTCTGTGACTTTCTTTTTGTTTGATTCTTCTGCCATGTTTTTTTTGCTTTTGCGTAAATTGTAATTTTGATTCCCGCAAGCGCTAAGTCGGAATAATATGCCTACAAAACGATGCGCGAATTCCGCGTAAAAAATAATATAAAAAGATTCTGGACGGCTGGATTCGTATGGCAAGACTTTTTTTTCTCTTTTTTATTTAACATTTTTTATCGGCGATAGTCTAATTAGAAATTAGTCTTGTGTATGGTGCGCACGACTGCAATATCAGCCGAAATATGAATTTTTCTACTGCAAAAACAGAATACGTCTCTGCGTGGCGGGATTTGCTCGTAATATTTCTCGTCTCATGCGTATTGTATATGTCTCTCGGGTTCACAAGGCCCCTCGCGAGCCCCGACGAAGGCAGATATACGGAAATACCCCGCGAAATGCTGGAGCATTCGGATATGGTGACTCCGCGCCTGAACGACATGCCCTATTTTTACAAGCCCCCGATGTTTTATTGGATGCAGGCGGCCTCGCTGAAAGCTTTTGGCATAAACCTGTTTTCCGCAAGGCTCGCTAACTCCCTCATGGCGGTATTCGGAATTTGCGCCGCATATTGCGCGGCTCGCGCCCTGTACGGAAGGAGGGCGGGGATACTGTCTGCCGCCTTCCTTGCGACTTTCCTGCTCTATTACGCGCTCGGACAGATTGTGACGCTCGATATGGCAGTCTCCGTTTTCATATCGGCGGCCATGTTTTGTTTTATAATTGCCCTCAAAAGCAGTGGGGCGCGTAGGGGAATTCTAACGCTCGGATTTTTCGCCTTCTGCGCGCTTGCTGTCATGACAAAGGGGCTTATAGGCGTTCTAATACCGGGTGCCACAATCTTTATATATGCCCTTCTAATCGGGCCTTTAGAATTCCTAAAAAGCCTAAAAAAATCGGATATTATCTGGATTTTGGCGGGGGTGGCGGTTTTCTTGGCGATAGCATTGCCGTGGCATTTTCTTGCGGCGGCGGCGAATCCGCCATACTCGGGCGCGGAGGGAATTGTCTCAAAAAATCCGGAAGGACAGGGGTTCTTCTGGTATTACATAATACATGAGCATATATTGAGGTTCATTGATGCCGACACTTCCAACCGAGCGCAGCCCTTCTGGTTCTTCTTTGTAATCGTTCCGGTCGGTTTGATACCTTGGATTGTATTCTTGCCGGCGGTGGTGCGCCGCTCTATCGTAAACGGATGGCGCGCTTTGCGGCGCGAAAATCCGGAACTGATTTTCTTCTGGGTGTGGATAGCGTTTGTGGTGCTTTTCTTCTCGATTTCACGCTCAAAGCTCGTGCCGTATATCATTCCGGTTTATCCGGCTTTTGCGATTTTGTTTGGAGAGTGGCTTTCAAAAAACTGGTCGGAAAAAATTGACTTTACGAAAATCGCTAAATGGCTTTTCGCGGTGCTGCCCGTAGTCGGCGCGATAGCGTCTCCCATCGCTTGCGCGGTTTTGATATCAAAAGGCAAAATCGACGACACTATTACGGCGTGGATTATGTTTGGCGCGCTGTCTTTTTACATGGTTGTTTCCGCCGCAATTATGATAGCCATTCTCCGCGGCGGCGACGATAGGAAATTCTTTGTTTGGGCTTTTGCGTTGTCGGCGATATTTCTGCTCTTTTTCAATCCGGTGGGGCGGTTTGCCCAGCGCCCGAGCGCAAGACCTTTGGCGGAGAGGATCCTTGCTGAATCCCCATCTTCTGAGGTTGCGATAGTATTCGACTACAATTATTTTCAGGATTTGCCGGTGTGGCTCGGCAGGACTGTGCTGCTCGTGGGAAATCCTCCTGACGAACAATCCTTCGGATACATGCGCGGAAGGGACGCGTACGACCCAAAATTCTTCGATTCCGCAAAGGAGTTTGGGGACTTTGCAAGGAAGTCCGAAAAACCGGTTTATGTAATAGTGCGCGAACGCGACATTCACAGAATATCCGAGGCTAAACTCAATCTTGAAAAACTCGGCGAAAACATTGATATGCTCCTTTTGAGGGTTAAAAAATAATGGATTCAAAAAAAGAGAACAAGCCGGAAAACCCGTGGCTGAATCTGGGATTTAACATTATCCTGCCGAGCTTTCTTCTAATCAAGGGCGGCAAACTCTTTGAAAGTCTCGGAATAACGGGGGAAAATGTGGACGCCCAGGTTTTTGTTTTTGCGCTGGCGTTTCCGATTGTCTACGGCATTTGGGACTTGGTGAGCAGGCGCAAATTCAATATTTTTTCGGTTATCGGAGTGCTGAGCGTAATTCTCACAGGCGGAATAGGGCTTATGAAGATGTCGCGCGAGTGGATTATTGTGAAGGAGGGGCTTGTGCCGCTTGTCCTCGGAGCGGCGGTATTGATTACGCTTTTTACGGGGCGCCCGCTCGCAAAGATGATTATGCTCAACGAAAGTGTCGTTGACCTCCCCAAAATTGAGGCCGCGCTCGACGAGCGGGGCACGCGCGAAAAATTTGACGAAGCGCTTAAAAAGGCGACTTGGTGGGTAGCGGCGTCTTTCCTGCTGAGCTCGGTTTTGAATTTTGCGCTTGCGGCGTACATATTTAAAAGCCCCACGGGAACTGAGGCGTTTAACGAGGAGGTAGGGAAAATGACGGCGCTTTCCTTCCCTGTGATAGTGCTGCCCACTATGGTGGTTTTATTTTTCGCAATGTACAGGCTGTTTAGCGCAATGGGAGAATGCACGGGGTTGTCCATTGAGGACGCCATGTTGAAGCGCGATAAGAAATGAAGTTATTTTTCACGGTTTTGTGCGCGGCGCTCTTTTCATATTGCGCGGCCGCGCGGGAGGTTGCGGACGCGTCGGGAAGGATTTTTGACTTCGGCGCTCCACCCACTGCGGCGACTGTCGTTCCAAACATATCGCAAGAAGTCTATGCAATCGGCGCGCAGGATTTTCTTTTGGGCAATTCAAACTATTGCACTTATCCTGAGGACGCAAAACTTAAGCCAAAGCTCGGCGGGCTTCTCAATCCCGACTACGAGAAGATTGCAAAGGCTGCGCCGGAGATATTCCTCTTGCCGCTCAGCCCGACGGGAAGGGCGATTGCGCGTAGGTTGGAGTCGGTCGGCGTGCGGCCATTTTTTCTGAATACTGAGGGATTGGATAATGTTGCGAAGGATATTTTGCTGCTCGGAAAAGTTTTTTTTAAAGATGCGGCGGCGGAAAAAATAGCGCGCGATTTTGATGCGGAAATCCGCGACGAGCGCGGCAGACAGACAGGGCGCGGCAGGAAGGCCCTGTTTATGTTCGGCAATATGGCGGCGGGCAGGGGCTCTTTTGTCGGCGGACTGCTCGACGCGTGCGGGCTAAAAAATTGCGCAGACGCTGCGGGCGCGCCGTGGCCGGTATTGTCCCGCGAATTTATAGTATCCGCCGCGCCAGAAATAATTTTTGCGGAGGTTGCCAACGGCGGAGACGAGGAGATTTTGTTGAAGCGCTTCAAGGCGGATCCTGCGTGGGCATCGACGCCGGCGGTAAAAGGCTCCAAAATTTGTTTCATACACCGCGACATCGCGACGATCCCGAGCCCGCGCGTCTTGGAGGCGCTGCGGATAATGCGCGAATTTTGCGCTAAAAATTGAAGCGGGCGCGGGGGTGAAAGCGAGCGCGCCGCATTCGCCGCCGAGCGCGCCAAACCCTGCGCCCTGCGCGGCGATACGGGAGCGTCGGCGTTTATCGGAAAAGCTCTCGGGTTATAGCGGTTCTTTGCATTCCGTCTGCGTCGGCAGGGGGGCAAATGTTCGGGAAATTGAATAAAATTCGGTCCGCCGGCGAAGTTCGGTATGGAGCGGTTGCGGCGTTTGGGGAAAATGCGGGGCTGGGAACGGGTAAATTCAAGGCGCGTCGGGAAATTTTGCGCCTTGGAAACGAAATAGCGTATGTTGATGAAAATTAACAAGAAATTTTTAAATGGGCTAATAGAATTCTAACAAAAAAAATTTTGACATACTTAACCCCTCTGCTACTCCAAATTGTCACTATGAAAAAAATAATTTTCTCCCCGATAAATTCTCTTTTTACCGCCGCGGCGCTTTTAGCGTGTTCCGCGCCCGTTTTTGCGGAGCTCCCGACGTTTCCGCTGAATGACGAATTCACCACCTCATCCAACGAAACCGTTTCCTCCACCGGCGAGAACTGGACGCCGAATGTAATCAACTCGACCGGAGTATGGAATATCGTAGGCGATATGGCGCAGGTCAATTGGAATTACGAAGGTTGGCACAGAGATTTTCTCAAAGGCGAGGGCACTATAAATCTGGGATCCGACACGCAGGGCGGGGCCCTCTATATTATGGGTTCGAATCCGGTCGCGGGGGAGGTCTACAATTTGTGGTTTGATTTTGCGGGGACAATAAATGTCGCCCGCAAAGGCCAGTTTACATTGGGAGGTTCGTACAATTCGCGTTACGGCACGATATTTTCAATAGGCACGCTGAATATAAACGGCGGCATGGTTTCCGTGATGTCGGAAACGGCGAACAATTCATATTTCAGAATAAAAAATCTCACAGTCCGCGACGGCGGGATGCTCGAATCCGCGCTCAGTCTTACAACCGCGAGCGGCGGAACGTGGAATTTGCATTCCGGCGGAGGAGTGGTTTCCTCGTTATTGCGCGTTCAAAGCGGGACATTCACGCTCAATCTTCTCGGCGAAAATGCGCTAAGCGGATTGCCGAGGCTCTCGTTTGACAATGATCTTGCGACCGATTTCAGAATAAACGTTTCGGCAAACAACTCGATTGAAACGCTTGAATTAAACAGTAACGCGACTCTCGGGCTTTCCGTTGCGGATGGCGCGACGCTAAAAATTGAAAATCTTACAAGCAAGAGCAACGCCCAGTCTCTGACGGAAGTGACTTTCGTATTTTACGATTACAGCGCGGATTCCGTCTTGTTCGGCTTTTCCGATATGAACATTGAGGACAACAGGCTCTACATACCCTCTATCGGTACGTTTGTGGATTTGATAGCCTACGACGGCGAGGGCAACCTTTTGCAGGGCGAATGGTTTTACGACTGGAACGGCGAGACCGGCAAGCTTGTGCTGAACGCCATTCCGGAGCCCGCGGCGGTTGCGGCGGTGTTGGGCGCGCTCGCGCTCGCGCTTGCCGCGCGTCGGAAAAGAAAATAATGCGTTCGGGTTTAGGTTTATATAGATTGGTTTTCATTAAAAACGCTCCGGTTTGCGCCGGAGCGTTTTTTTTGCGGGAAATGGCGAGGCGGACGGAGAAATCTCCGGCGTTGCGGCGCGCGGGCGGAGCGGCTCGGCGGCAAGATCAGGGAATGCCGATATTTTTGTTCGGAATTTTTATCGTCCGCGGAAGAAAGGGGAGTGGGAACGGCGGGTTTTCGGCGGCGGATACGCGGGGTTGCTGTTTAAGCGGAGTGGAAATGTACACAGAGGGTAAAAAATCCGGCGAATGTCGGATTGGGGAAAGTTGATAAAAGTTGCGCAAAAACTTGACATTGTTAACCCTTCCGCCTATTTTCCAAAATTATTATGAAAGTCAAACGCTTCTTTTCCTTCCCAACTTTTCCTCTCGCCGCGGCGTTTTTGTCGCTCTCCGCAGCCGTCCCGCTGATGGCGGAGCGTCCGACATCCCCGCTGGACGGGGAATTTACCACTTCATCGAACGAACACATTTATGCGGACTGGTGGTGGAAGCTGGAAATCGGGCCGTCGGGCGTATGGAACATCGCCGGCGATCTTGCGCAAGTCTACTGGGGGTACGAGGGCTACAACAACAAGATTCTAACGGGGTCGGGAACGATCAACATAGGCTCGGATACTGAGGCCGGCTCGCTCTATATAATGGGGCAAAATCCGCCGTCCGACGACAACTATTGGGATCGGATTTTAGATTTCAACGGAACCGTAAATGTCGGCAAGTCGGGATCTTTCTCCTTTGGGGGGACGTACCATTCGCGCTGGGGAATGATAGGCTATATCGACACTCTTAACGTAAACGGCGGCATGGTTTCGGTAATGTCGGAGACGCAGAACAATTCGTATTTTTGCGTGAAAAATCTCGCCGTTCGCGACGGCGGGACTTTCGAATCTTCGCAGGATTTGCAAACCGCCGACGGCGGCGTGTGGAATTTGCATTCCGGCGGAAGAGTGGTTTCCTCGTTATTGCGCGTTCAAAGCGGGACATTCACGCTCAATCTTCTCGGCGAAAATGCGCTAAGCGGATTGCCGAGGCTTTCGTTTGATGATAATAGAGGAAGCAATTTCAGGATAAACGCGTTCGCCGACAATTCGATAAGTGGTGAGTTGGAATTTAACGGAAACGCGGTTCTCGAACTTTCGGTTGCCGACGGCGCGACGCTTACAATCAAAACTCTGAGCACAAAAGACGACAACCACGCCGTGCAAAATGCTGAAATTATATTTTACGACTACCGCGCGGACGCTGTTTTGTTTGAGGATCCGTATTTATTTGTCGAAGACGACAGGCTCTGCCTTTCAGCGTATGAAACGTATGTGAAGTTGACAGCCTACGACGGCGAGGGCAATCTGTTGCAGGGCGTGTGGACTTACGAGTGGGACGAAGCTGCCGGACTAGGCAAGCTCGTGCTGGCCGCCGTCCCGGAGCCCGCGGCGGTTGCGGCGGTGTTGGGCGCGCTCGCGCTTGCGTTTGCCGCGCGGCGGAGAAGAAAATAGTACATTCGGGTTTAGGTTTATATAGATTGGTTTTTATTAAAAAC
>ENA-UONV01002280-UONV01002280.1-human-gut-metagenome-genome-assembly--contig:-CS4-NODE-2280-length-14455-cov-7.375972_pt1 | contig 14455 bp, 12 predicted proteins | sample MGYA00242461_ERZ724008 | MGnify/ENA metagenome assembly ERZ724008 | reverse complement strand
AAAGGGGGTGAGAAGATGAAAGTTACCCCTGATGATTACGGGAGGCGCTGCCAGTTTGACCATTTTTGCAAGCTGGTACTGTACCATGAAGCCGTTGACTACTTCCGGGAAAGGAAGCGTCAGCGTGGCTGGGAAACATCCTTTGAAACGCTGCCGCTTTCGGAACTGGACACGCTATGCACGATAGATCAGTACCCCAGCGACAGTTTTATATTTCCGGCCTATGGCTGTGAGCTTCAGATCAGCGACGGGCTGGTGGCCGCTGCCTTTGCCAGCTTGCCCCAGCCGGGACAAAGCATCTTGATACTGCATTGTGTCCTGGAACTGACGGACGGCGAGATCGGCGCGGTGGTGGGAATGTCCCGCAGCGCCGTCCAGCGGCACAGGACTAAGACGCTGGAAACCATGAGAACAAGACTGACGGGAGGTATTGCAGAATGAAGCAGGCCAGATATAAGGAGCCTTTGCCCCTTGCAGTGATCGAGGCGGCCCGCGCCGGTGACGCCGGGGCCGTGGAACAGGTCTTGCAGTATTACAACGGTTACATAAACAAGCTCTGTAAGGTGCAATTATGAGAAGTTTCTTTTATACACATAGATTGTACCAGAATGCAGCCTCGTTTTCAACGAAAAGCCACTGACCCTGAATAATTCAGAGTCAGTGGCTTTTTCAATGCTACTTGAACGGTAATTTGAAATGTTGTCCTTATGCGTAGGTAACTTTTGCAAGCCCTCTTTTTTATTGTCGAAACACTCTGCTGTTGTACACGGCTAACGCCGCGATGAGCGACAGAACAGTGGAAAAGATCAGCTTCACCGGCGCGAGCGCTTGCAGACTGGTGAGAAAATACGTCCAGCCGTCGGCTTCCAGCTTGATGCGAAAGGCCGGAATGCAATAGCCCATCGCAACATACGCCGCGGCAAAGATCACGGCAAACGCTATGATCGCCCAGCGTCTCTTTTTCATCTCCCACGCTCCTTTCTTATCACTGTACCGCGCAGCCGCCCCATTCGACGACCGTGAAGCCCGTGCGCTCGGGCGCGGAAAGCTCCTGCGCGGGAAGGTCGACAAATTTCCCCGATGGCTGCCACGCCATGAAGACGCGCAGCAGCGTGTCAGGCGCGGGATCGACCGTAAGCTTGGCAGAATCCGTATAAACGTCCTGCTGGAACGAAATCAGATTGTAGGCGTTGTCCTGCATCTGCGGCAGCCAGTAGATGATAAACTCGTTCGCCTCCTCGCGCGTTAGACCCAGCTGCGCGAGCGCATCCTCGAGGAACGCCGCGGTATCCTCTCCCGCGACGCAGAAGCCGGTCAAAAAGTCGTAATCCGTCCCCAACGTGCCCTCCCAGTAGAGGTAGCGGTAGGTTTGGCCGCTCTCGTCCGTCAGCGTGCCATCCGGCGCGGCGCGGACGCTCCAGCCGTCACCGTAGGCGGGATAGGCGCACGTCAGCTCGCCCGCAAGATCAAGCGTCACACGCACATCCGTCTCCTGCTCGGGATATAGATAAATCACAGGCTTTTCGTCACTCACCTCTTCCTTCGGTTCCCGCCCGCAGGCCGAGAGCGAAAAGAGCAGCAAACACGCAAGGGCAAGGGAGAGTAGCTTCTTCATGGCAGAGTCCTCCTTTTGTTGTTATATTGATAATAGACGTAAAACTCCACGAAAAAGTTCCAATTTTCGCGTTCGCAGACGCGAAATGATCTTGATTGTTATTTCTGACGACAAAAGGTGAATTGCCGCAGCGCGGCAAGAGAAGTCGCCCTGGGGCGTGCGCGTCAGAAATAACATCTTGCACGGAGCGAGTGTCGAGGGAACCGAGGCACAGAGCGCAGTGCATCCTAAATCAAACGCGGAGCGGCTATGCCGCTCCGCGTTTGAAGTATTCATTTGTGCGGTACCTGCCAGATCGTATCCGCGTACTGCGCAACGGCGCGGTCGGCGGCGAAGATGCCGCTGCGGGCGATGTTGATGAGCGACATGCGGTTCCATTCCTCGCTTCTTGCGTAGGTGTCTGCCATGCGCTGCTCGGCGGCGCAGTAGGACGCGAAGTCCTGCAAGAGCATGTATTCATCGTTCATCAGCAGCCGCGAGGCGAGATCGTCGTAGGAAACGCCGTCTGAGAAGCCCGCCTTGAGCTTGTCGATCACCGCGCGCAGGTTCTCGTCGCGCGCGTAGAGCTTCTGCGGGGCGTAGCCCTCGCGCTTGAGGCGCACGACCTCGTCGGCGTGCAGGCCGAAGAGGAACATGTTCTCGTCGCCGAGCCTCTCGTGCATCTCGACGTTCGCGCCGTCGAGCGTGCCGACGGTCAGCGCGCCGTTCATCATGAACTTCATGTTGCCCGTGCCGCTGGCCTCCTTGCCGGCGGTGGAGATCTGCTGACTCACCTCGCTCGCGGGCATCAGATGCTCGGCGAGCGACACGCGGTAGTTCTCAAGGAACACCACCTGCAGCTTGTCGCGGCAGATGGGGTCGGCGTTGATCTCAGCGGCAAGGGAGTTGATGAGGCGGATGATGCGCTTGGCGACCGCGTAGCCCGGCGCGGCCTTCGCGCCGAACAGGAACACGCGCGGCTGCATGGCGCGGTTCGGGTCGTTTTGCAGCTGTTGATAGAGGTAGATAATATGCATCGCGTTCAAAAGCTGACGCTTATACTCGTGCAGGCGCTTGACCTGCACGTCGAAGATCGCGTCGGTATTGAGCACGATGCCCTGCGTCTTTTTGACGTAGGCGGCAAAATCGAGCTTATTCGCGCGCTTGATCTCGCCGAGGCGGTTCAGCACCGCGGTGTCGTCTGCATAGGCCTCGAGCTTTTTAAGCGCTTCGGGGTGCAGGAGGTATTCATCCCCGCCCGCGAGCGCGCGCACGAGCTCGTCGAGCCGCGGGTTGATCTGCGCGAGCCAGCGGCGGTGGTCGATGCCGTTGGTCACATTTTTGAACTTCTCCGGCTCCATTGCGCACTGGTATTTGAAAACGTCGTTTCGCAGGATGTCGGAGTGCAGGGCGCTCACGCCGTTCACGGCCATGCCGCCCGCGATGCACAGGTTTGCCATGCGGACCTGACCGTCCCAGATGATGGCCATTTCGCGCGTCTTGGCTTCGTCGTGGTAGTAGTTTTCGATCTTTTCCTGATAGCGGCGTGCGATCTCGGTGATGATCGTCCACACGCGCGGCAGAAGCGACTGCATCAACTCCTGCGGCCAGCGCTCCAGCGCCTCGGAAAGCACCGTGTGGTTCGTGTAAGCGACGGAGTGCGTCGTAATGTTCCACGCCGTGTCCCAGTCGAGGCCCGCGTCGTCCATCAGGATGCGCATGAGCTCGGGGATGACGAGCGCGGGGTGCGTGTCGTTGATCTGGATGACATTCTTTTCGTGGAAATTCGTGGCCGTGCCGTAGACCTCGATGTGCTTGCGCACGATGGACTGCACGGTCGCGGAGACGAAGAAATACTGCTGCTTTAAGCGAAGGCTCTTCCCCTCGGGATGGTTGTCCTCGGGATAGAGGACCTTCGCGATGGTCTCGGCCATCGCGTGCTGCTCCTGCGCGCGCAGATATTCGCCCTGTGAAAAGAGCGACATGTCGAGCGGCACGGGGGACTTCGCGTCCCAGAGGCGCAGCGTGTTGACATGCTTCGTGCCGTAGCCCGCGATCTCCATGTCGCAGGGGATAGCCAGCACCTCGGTCTCACCCTCGGGCACGACATGCAGCCGCCCGTCGTCCCAGAACTGGCGGACCGTGCCGCCGAAGCGGACGGTCTCGGTCTCCTGCGGCTTGGGCAGCAGCCACGCGCCGCCGAGGTCCTTCCAGTTGTCCGGCAGCTCGACCTGCTGGCCGTCGACGATGCGCTGGCGGAAAATGCCGAGCTCATAGCAGATGGAATAGCCCGCGGCGGGGATGTCGAGCGTCGTCATCGAGTCGAGATAGCACGCGGCCAAGCGGCCGAGGCCGCCGTTGCCGAGACCCGCGTCGGGCTCGCTTTCAAAGATGTCCGCTGCGCGGAAGCCCAGCTCGTCGAGCGCTTCGGTCAGAATTTCGCCGACGCCCAAATTGAACGCGTTTTTCATCAGGCTGCGGCCCATCAGGAATTCCATCGACAGGTAGTGCACCTGACGGCGGTGTTCTTCGCGGGTCTCGCGCATGGTGTCCACGCTGCGCTCGGCCATCACGTCGCGCAGGACAAGGGCGCTCGCGCGCATCATCTGCGCATCGTTCGCCTCCTCCACGGTGCTGCCGAAGCTGACCTTCAGCTTTTCGCACAGCGCGTCTTTCATTTTCTTCACAGAGTCAATGGTCATAGATCGTTTTCCTTTTCTTTATCGGCAGATGGATTCGTAAATGTGGCGGTATTCCTGCGCCGAGCGCGTCCAGCTGAAATCCGCAGTCATGCCGCGCTGCTGGAGCATCGCATAGGCGCCCTTGTTGTCATGGTAAAGGTCAATGGCCTCGCAGATCACGTGGCACATGTCGCCAGCGTTGTAGTTGGCAAAGGTGAAGCCGTTGCCCTGTCCGTTCCAGGCTTCATACGCGTGGACAGTGTCCTTTAATCCGCCGGTCTCGCGCACGATGGGCACCGCGCCGTAGCGCATCGCGATCATCTGCGAGAGCCCGCACGGCTCGCTCTTCGAGGGCATCAGGAAGAGGTCTGCGCCCGCGTAGATCTGCATGGCGAGCTGCTCGGAATAGCCGAGGTAGACGGCCATGCGTCCGCCGTAGCGCTGCTTGGCGTACTCAAAAAACGTCTCGTACTTCGCGTCGCCCTTGCCGAGCACGACGAACTGTACGTCCTTGCCCATAAATGCGTCGAGCGTTTCGCACACCAGGTCGAGCCCCTTGTGGGAGACAAGGCGCGTGACCATCGCAAGGATGGGCGTGTCGGGCCGTTCCTGCAGCCCCAGCACGCGCTGGAGCGCTGCCTTGTCCTTCTTCTTTCCGGCAAGGTCATCGGGCGAATACGCCGCTGCGAGGCTCTTGTCGCGCGACGGGTCATAGCGCTGCATGTCGATGCCGTTGAGCACGCCGTGGAGCTTGCGCGCGTTCATGCTCATCACGTTTTCCAGCCCGTGGGCAAAGTACGCGTACTTGAGCTCCTGCGCGTAGGTCGGGCTCACGGCGGTCACGGCGTCCGCCGTGACGATCGCGCCCTTTAAAAGGTTCACATCGCCGCCGAATTCGATCGTGCCGCCGTCGAACCAGCCATGGTCCAGGCCGAACAGGTCTTCGACCGTGCGGCTGCCGTAGCGGCCCTGATATTCGATATTATGCACCGTAATGACGGTTCGGATTCCCTTATAAAAGTCGTCGCGCACGGCTTCATCCCTGATGTAGATGGGCACAAGCGCGCTCTGCCAGTCGTTGCAGTGGACAACGTCGGGCTTTTGCGGCAGGGACTTGAGCAGTTCCGTCACCGCGCGGGAGAAAAAGCCAAAGCGCTCGCCGTCGTCATAGTAGCCGTAGAGCTCGCTGCGGCGGAAATACGTCTCATTGTCGACAAAGTACCACGTGACGCCGTCGCGCTCGAGCGAAAAGAGCCCGCAGTAGACGCTGCGCCACGCAAGGCGCACGAACGTCCACTTTTTAAAGTGGAGCTGCTCGCCCCACTTGTCCTTCACGCGCTCGTAAAGCGGCAGGATGACGCTCACGCGGTCTCCGTTTGCCGCGAGCGCCTGTGGAAGGCTGCCGGCCACGTCGGCAAGGCCGCCCGTCTTGCAAAAGGGGACCGCCTCGCTCGTCACATACAAAATGTTCATCTGCAAGCTCCTTTCTTCTGTTTGCTGCTTTTATACAATGCTGCCCTTGCTCACAGCGAGCGGGTAGCTCTCGTGTCCGATGAGTGTGCCGCCGCGGCGGATGCGGACATCCTTGTCGGCGATGACGCAGCCGAGCGTCACACCCTCCTCCACCACGGTGTTTTTAAAGAGGATGCAGTTTTTGACTTGGCTTCCCTTGCCGACCTTGACGCCCGGGAAGAGGATGCTCCCCTCCACACTGCCCTCGATCTGGCAGCCGTCGGCGATGAGCGAGCCCACACAGCGCGAATCCGGCGCGATGTACGACGCCGCCTCGTCATCCTCCTTGGCGAGGATGGGCCGCTCGGCGCAGAAGAGCTCTGCGCGAATGGCAGGGTCTAACAGCTGCATGCTGCGCTCATAATATTCGCGCACCGTACGCAGCTGCGCAGCAAAGCCGTCCCACAGGAAGGCGCGCAGGTCGAGCTGATCGCCCATACCGCCGAGAACGTCGCTGCGGAAGCTGTATTTGTCCTGCGCGGCGCACTCGTCCACAAGGGAGATAAGAAGGTCGCGGCTCAGAAGATAAATTTCCAAGCTGCGGCAGCCGCTCGCCTTGTGCGGCGCGCAGCGCGTCTCGGTGATGCGGCCCGCTTCGTTGACGGTGAAATACGTGGCGTTTTCCACAAACTGGCCGCTCTCGGTGCAGACGCAGGTGATGTCCGCGCCACTTTCGATGTGCGCGTCCAGCACCTTCTGCAGCGGCAGATTGATGATAAGGTCGCTGTCGGACAGGACGACGTACTTCTGCCGGATCTCGTGCAGGTACGACCGCACGCCCGAGAGCGCCTCCATCTTGCCGCGGAATTCCTCCACGCCGAACTTGCGCGCGTCGGCAAAGGGCGGCAGCAGCTTGAGACCGCCGTTCTTGCGCGCCATGTCCCACGTCTTGCCGCTGCCGATGTGGTCGAGCAGGCTTTGATAGTTGCCGTGCAGCACAACGCCGACGTCTGTGATGCCCGCGCCCGCCATGTTGGAGAGCATGAAGTCGACCACGCGGTAGCGCCCGCCGAACGGCACAGAGCCGGGCATGCGCGCTTCGGTCAGCTCGCGAAGGCCGGGAGCCTTTTCATAGGCAAAGATGATGCCGTGCAGTCCGTTCATCGTACCGTCTCCTTTCCGTCCACGCTGCGCATGCGGTTGGCAGGCAGCACATAGTCATCCGCGACCGCCGCGCCGGGGCCGAGCACCGTGATGCCCCACTGCTCCGGCGGCACCGCCTCGGGCGGCGCGCCGACAAAGGCGTGCTCGCCGACGACGCCGTTCTCGCCGATGATGGCGTAGGAGACGCGCGCGTCCTTTTTGACGACCGCGCCGGGCATCAGGATGGAGTACTGGACGCTTGCGCCCTCCTCCACCGTGCAGCGCTCAGAGAGGACGGAGTTCTCCGCCTCGCCCTCGACCGTGCAGCCGCGTGCGACGACGCTGTGCTCCACGTGCGCGTTCTGCCCCAGATACGCCGGCGGCGCGGAGACGGAGCGGCCGTAGATCGGCCAGTCCTTTTCGAGTAAGTCAAGTCCGCTGCCGGTCGCGAGCATATCCATGTTCGCGTCCCACAGGGAGTCGAGCGTGCCGACATCCTTCCAGTAGCCGGAGAAGCGGTATGCCGCCATCTTTTCCCCGTTTTGCAGCATCTTGGGGATGATGTTTTTGCCGAAGTCGTTGCTGCTCGCCTCGTCGCTCTCGTCCTCGATGAGGTACTCACGCAGCTTTTTCCACGTGAAGACGTAAATGCCCATCGACGCGAGGTTGCTCTTGGGATGCGCGGGCTTTTCCTCGAATTCCGTGATCGTGTCGTTTTCGTCCACGTTCATGATACCAAAGCGCGGCGCATCCTCCCAGGGCACCTCCATGACAGAGATGGTGCAATCTGCGCCCGCTTTTTTGTGGTGAGCGAGCATTTTAGCGTAATTCATCTTGTAGATGTGGTCGCCCGAGAGGATGAGCACATACTCGGGGTCGTACATGTCGACAAAGCCGATGTTCTGGAAGATGGCGTTGGCCGTGCCCTTATACCACGACGCACCGCCCGCGCTCTGATACGGCGGCAGGATGTGCACGCCGCCGTCCGCGCGGTCGAGATCCCACGGCTGGCCCGAGCCGATGTAGCGGTTGAGCTCCAGCGGGCGGTACTGCGTCAGAACGCCGACGGTGTCGATGCCAGCGTTGGCGCAGTTTGAGAGCGGAAAGTCAATGATGCGGAACTTGCCGCCAAACGGCACGGCGGGCTTCGCCATATTCTCCGTGAGCACGTAGAGCCGGCTGCCCTGCCCGCCGGCAAGCAGCATAGCGATACATTCTTTCTTCACGCTTGTTCTCTCCTCCTTGTTTCTTCTCGTCCGGTCACAGCTCGGACGGCTCACTTGTCGGTTCTTTCTCCTCCTGCCATTCACCCTTGCCCGCGAAGAACACCGCGCCGAGCGGTGGGATGGTCACACACAGCGAGCAGGGCTTGCCGTGTGAGGGAATGGACTCGGTCAAAAGCTCTCCTTCGTTGTACCAGTCACCCGTGCCGCCGTATGCGGGAAGGTCGGTGGTAAACACCTCGCGGTACGTCTTTTTCGGCGGGACGCCGAAGCGGTAGTCCGCGCGTCCGACGGGCGAGAAGTTGACCGCCGCGATGAGCTCGCGACCTTTCCGGTCGCGCCGGACGAAGACGACGACGTTGTTGTGGTTGTCGTCGGCGACGAGCCACTCAAAGCCCTCCCACGAAAAGTCAATGTCCCAAAGCGGGCTCTGCGACAGGTAAAAGCGGTTGATGTCCTTGAAAAACCGCTGGGTCTGCTGATTTTCTTTGTTTTCGAGCAAATACCAGTCGAGCTGCGAGGCAAAATCCCACTCGTGCCACTGGCCGAGCTCCGCGCCCATGAATGTGAGCTTTTTCCCCGGATGGGCGAGCAGGTACGCCGTAAACGCGCGCACGCCCGCGAGCTGCTGCCAGTCATCCCCCGGCATCTTGCCGCGAAGCGACCCCTTCATGTGCACGACTTCGTCGTGCGAGATCGGCAGGACGAAATTCTCCGAAAAGGCGTACATCAGCGAGAACGTGATGTCCTTGTGGTGGAACTGGCGGAACCAGGGGTCAAGCTTCAAATAGTGGCACATGTCGTTCATCCAGCCCATGTTCCACTTGAGATTGAAGCCGAGGCCGCCATCCTTGGCGGGCCGCGTGACGAGCGGCCACGCGGTCGACTCCTCCGCGACCATCAGCGCGTTCGGGTCGACGGAAAACGCAGTCTCGTTGAGCGCGCGCAGAAAGTCAATGGCCTCTAAATTCTCGTGCCCGCCGTTGATGTTTGGCGTCCAACGGCCATTTTCGCGGCCATAGTCGAGGTACAGCATCGACGCGACCGCGTCCACGCGCAGGCCGTCCACATGGAACTCGCGCAGCCAGAACGCAGCAGAGGAAAGGAGAAAGCTCTTCACCTCGCCGCGGCCATAGTCGAACACACGCGTTCCCCAGCCCTCGTGCTCGCGCTTATTGGGGTCGGCGTATTCGTAGCAGGGCGTGCCGTCAAAGTCGATGAGGCCGTGCGCGTCCTTGCAGAAGTGCGACGGCACCCAGTCTAAAATGACGGAAATGCCCTTTTGGTGCAGATGGTCGACAAAGTACATAAAGTCCCTGGGTGTGCCGTAGCGCGACGTTGCGGCAAAATAGCCTGTGCACTGATAGCCCCAGGAATCGTCAAGCGGATACTCAGTGACGGGCATGAGCTCGATGCAGTTGTAGCCAAGGTCCAGAACGTGATCCGCCAGCTCGCGCGCGAGCGTGCGGTAGTCGTAAAAATCGCCGTTTTCGTGCCGCCGCCATGAGCCGAGGTGGACCTCGTAAATATTGAGCGGCGAGCGGTCGAGGGGTGCCTTTGCGCGGCTCGCGCGCCATTCGTCATCCCCCCAGCGGTAGCCGCCGAGGTCATAGAGCTTGCTGGCCGTACCGGGGCGGGTCTCGGCGTGGAAGGCGTAGGGGTCGGCCTTGAGGACCGTTTCGCCCGATTGTGCCGTCACGGCGAACTTGTAGGTATCGTAGCGCTTGAGGGACGGCACAAAGCACTCCCAGAAGCCGTCCGCGTTCTTTTCCATCGGGTAGGCGTAGCCGTTCCACTCGCAAAAATCGCCCACGACGGACACATGCGCGGCGTTCGGCGCCCAGGTGCGGAAGACGTAGCCGTCTTTCCCCGACCGCCGCGTGCGGTGCGCGCCGAGATAGCGGTAGGCCTCGCTGTTCGTGCCGCCGTAAAAGGCTGCGGCGTCAAATCGTCTGCCGGTTTGTTTCATGCCTCTTGTCCTTTCTCATCATAGAGCATATGAGACTGCATCACACCGCATGCGCCTCATTCCTCGTCCGGTGCGTGCTGCACTGCCGCGCCGCCGAGGCCGAAATCGTCCTCCACGCTCGCCGTGTCGCGGCGAAGCATGTTTTCCATCACGCGGATATCGCTGTCGATGTCCATCGCCTCGTTGCGGTACAAATCGTCGAGCTGCTTATCAAAGCCCTTGATAAGAGCGCCCATCGTCTCTTCGATACGCTCCTGCGCGCGTGAAAGATTTTCACCCTCGATGCCCGCCTCTTCAAACTTGGCGTAGCTGTCGAGCAGCTTGAGCGTTGTGGGCAGGTAGTAATTGAGGAACGTCGCGGCCTGCTGCTGCTTTTCGGGATGCTGCTCGACCTCGCGAAAAATTTTGCCCGCGACGGTCTCGAGGTGGTCGATCTTCTCACTCAGCACGGCGTCGGCGATGCGGTCGTTCGCCGAGCGGATGGCGCGCAGCGCGCCCGCGTAGCCCTCATTCGCTTCCTTGGGCGTGACGTTTGCCTTCTTCGCCGCTTCGTTCGCATAGTCGGCAAAGGCGTTGGCGTTGCGGAAGAACATTCCGCGCCCGCTGTCCAGATAAGCGCCCGCACCGAGCAATCCCTTTTCCACCATGAAGTCAAGGTCGCTTTCGACCTTCTTGCGGCTCTTGCCCGTCACGGCGCAGAGTTCGTCCACAGCAATGTAGCCGCGCTTGCCCATCACGGCAAGGTAGCGCGCAACACGTGCGCTGCGTCGCTTCATCCGCTGCCCGGCGACGAGCATGGCAACGCCGCCGGCAAAGAAGCCGCACATAGGGAAAAGCTCTTCCATCATGTAGGAATACCAGCCGTAGGCGATGACCTCGCCCAGCATGGTCACAAGACTGATACCAAAGATCGCAGTGATGGCTGCGCCGACGATCACCAGAATGCGCGCGGTCTTGTCCGAAGCCTTCGGCGCGCGGTTCATCTTTTTCGCTGTCTGCACAACGGTCTTTTCTACCTTGTTCGTACTGCGCGCCGTAACGTTCGCGTTCGGACTGGTGCTCGTGCGCATGCCGCCGCGCGAGGAATTCACCTTCTTCGGCTTGTCCGAGAGCTTGGAGATGAGCGCGATGAGGCCGATGGGCCACAGGCCGAAGGCAAACAGCGCCGCGATCAAAATCCAGCCGCCGACGTCGACATCGTTCTTTTTCTTCGTCTTCCCGTCCCCCTCGTCAAAGCGGAACGAACCGGTCTCGGGATCGTATTCAAAATCCTTGCTCATTTATCTGTTCTCCTTTTTCTTGCCCGCTCTCGCGGCGCGCTCGCGCTCAAAGTCGACGATCTTCGTCTTTTTACCTGTCTTTTCGTCCAGCACATAGAGCGTATTGAGCTGGGATTTTAGGTTTGCCTTCACCGAGTCGATGTAGTCGCGGCGCAGCTGCGCCTGCTCCTCCTTCTCCTCGTCGGTCAAGCCTTCAGCTTTGGCCTTGTGCGCCAGCGCGTTGATGCGCGCAATCTTTTCATCCATCGTCATTGTTTGATTCTCCTTACAGGTATCGGCGCAGAAGTAACGCCGTTCTTCCTTTTTTGCTCAGGCCGCCGACCTCGGCAACCTCAAACTTGCCGAGGCCGCGGGCGGAGATCACATCCCCCTGCGCGACGGGAGCGTCGCTCTTGAGCGTTTCGCGGTAGTTGAGCTGCACGCGGCCCGAGGAAATGAGCTCCTGCGCCTTGCCGCGGCTCATCGAAAAGCCGCTCGCCGCCACGGCGTCGAGCCGCAGTGTCGAGACCGTGTCGCGAATCTCCTTGACCTTGAGCGCGGGGACGCTCAAGTCTGAAAGCTCGATCTCGCTGACCGAGAGCTTCACGCGCCCCGCGCTCGTCACGTTTTGCAGCAGATACGGCGCGATGTCGCGCGAGACGATCAAATCGCACGAGCCCTCCGACACCAGAATGTCGCCGAGCTTTTCGCGCGTGACGCCCTGCGCCATCAGCGAGCCGAGAAAGTCGCGGTGCGTCAGCGTATCTTCCTTGCGATACGTGCAGCGGAGCGCCGTCATGTACTCGCTCTCGTCGGCCTCCTCCTGCCAATCGGGCAGAAAGAGGAGCATTCGCCGTTCCGCGCGCGCAAAGCCGCCGCAGAAAGCGTAGCCGTCGTGGATAGCCGCGGCGTGCAGTAAATCCTGCGCGCTGCGCTGCTCAGCGGGGCTCAAAAAGTCCGTCGCCGACGGGATATTGCGGTCTCTGCTCTGCTCACATTTATCGAGAATGTGCGCCAGCAGCACGCGCTCATCGCCATTGCGCGCGGCGCGATCCAAAAGCTGCCGTCTGTCCATCATGCTTTCCCATTCTGCGTGCGCCAGAGGGACGCATACTCGCCGTTTTGCGTGAGCAGCGCCTCGTGGCTGCCCTGCTCGGCAATGCGGCCATCCTCGATAACGAGGATGCGGTCTGCCGAGCGGATGGTCGAGAGGCGATGCGCGATCACAAGCGTCGTGCGCCCGCGCGCGAGCTCGTCGAAGGCGTGCTGAATTTTGACCTCCGTCACACTGTCGAGCGCGCTCGTCGCCTCGTCCAGAATGAGGATGGACGGGTTTTTAAGGAAGATGCGCGCGATGGACACGCGCTGCTTCTGTCCGCCGGAGAGCATCGTGCCGCGCTCGCCGACATAGGTGTCGAAGCCGTGCGGCATGGCCATGATATCATCGTAAATCTCCGCGCGCTTCGCCGCTTCGACGATCTCCTCATCCGTCGCGTCGGGGCGGCCATAGCGGATATTCTCGCGCACCGTGTCGGCAAAGAGGAACACATCCTGCTGCACGATGCCGATGGCGCGGTGAAGGGACGACTGCGTAAGAGAGCGCACGTCCTCCCCATCGATGCGGATCGCGCCCTCGCTCACCTCGTAAAAGCGCGGGATGAGCTGGCAGAGCGTCGACTTGCCTCCGCCGGAGGGACCGACGATGGCGAGCATCTCGCCAGGCCTTATATGCACGCTCACATCGTGCAGCACGCCTTCATTCTCCTCGCCCTCGTAAGAAAAACTCACATGGTCGACGTCGATCTCGCCGCGGCAGTGTTTAAGCTCCTTCGCGTCCGGTGCGTCCTTGAGCGCGGGCTCGACGCGCATGAGCGCCGTGAAGCGCTCGAGGCCGGCAAAGCCACGAGCAAAAATCTCAGAGAAATTCGCGAGCTTTCGCACGGGGTTGATGAACGTTGCGATGTAAAGGGAAAACGTGATGAGGTCAATGTAGTTCATCTCGCCGCGCATGATGAGATAGCCGCCCACCGTGATGACGGCGGCGGAGAGCAGCGTCATAAAAAATTCCATCGTCGCGTTGAACACACCCATCTCGTGGTGGAATTTGCGCTTGGAGACCTTGAATTCCTCGTTCGCCGCGTTGAATTTGTCGATCTCCTCTTCCTCGTTGGCAAAGGCGCGCGCCGTGCGGATGCCGGAGAGCGACGACTCGATGCCGACATTGATGGCGGCAGTCTTCTGCTTCTCGCCGCGCGAGGCTGCCGTCATCTTGCTGCGGCGCGACATGATGACCGCGATGAACACCGGCAGGATGCACACCACGACCAGTGCGAGCCGCCACTCGATGGAAAACAGGATGGCGAGCGCGCCGACGATCGTCAGCGTCGAAATGAGCAGGTCCTCGGGGCCGTGGTGGGCGAGCTCCGTGATCTCGAAGAGATCGCTCGTCAGCCTGCTCATCAGCTGGCCCGTGCGGTTGTGGTCAAAGAAGCTGACGTCCAGCTCCTGCACGTGCGTGAAAAGGTCGCGGCGGATGTCCGCCTCCACCAGAATGCCGAATGTGTGTCCCCAGTAGGAAATGACATAGTATAAAAGCGCGCGCACAATGAATGCCGCCATCATCACGCCCATCGCGATAAAAAACGTGCGGTACTGCTGATTCGGCAAAAGGTCGTACATCGACTTGCGCGTCACGAGCGGGAAGGCGAGATCGATGAGCGCAACGACCGTCGCGCAGACAAGGTCCAGGATGAACAGGCCGCGGTGCGGCTTGAAGTAGGTGAAGAGAATGGAAAGCGGCTTTTTCTGCTGAAATTCACGGGTCGTCATATGGTCGATAGCTCCTGCAAATACTTTTTCAAGGTAATTGTAGCACAGGCCGGCAGTGCTTGCAAGGAAAGCCGCCCCTTTTTGCGCAAAAAAAGAACGGTCTTTTGACCGTTCTTTTTCTCTTTACTTGATGCGCACCGTGATGGTCAGCACCGCGCCGCCAACGGTGGCCGTCACGGTCGTGGTACCCCCCTTGGCAGGCGTGATCAAGCCGTCCGCCGAGATGGACAGGACGCTCGCGTCCGCCACCGCCCAGGTCGCGGCCGCGTCCGTGCCGGAAACGCTCAGGCGGGGGGGCGCGCTCG
>ENA-UONV01002265-UONV01002265.1-human-gut-metagenome-genome-assembly--contig:-CS4-NODE-2265-length-14552-cov-5.121266_pt1 | contig 14552 bp, 12 predicted proteins | sample MGYA00242461_ERZ724008 | MGnify/ENA metagenome assembly ERZ724008 | reverse complement strand
TGGGATAAATGATGAAAACTAGTCTTTTATCCCAAACACTATATCATTTATCCCTAAATTCGTTTTATTGAATATTTTGAGCTACAATATAGATACAGTACATCACTAAATTCAAACAAGAAGCTATTATAATGAATGATGAAAGGATGATTAGTTGTTATTGGAGCATTTTAGAACGGTAGATAGTATTAATTATATCGTTTTTGAACAGATTAATGTCACACGAAGTTGGAGTGAATTACATGATGAAGACTGAAGAATTACTTGGTTTTGTATACCAGAATAACGAGTACTATAAGAAAAAAGTATCAGAACACAACAAAATTGCCACCAAAGAGTCCAAACCCTTTACTAGCATCACCAATTATCCTCTACTCACAAGACAAGAGCTCCAAACGAGCTGGCTTGACATGCTTTCTAAAAACAAGGACGGAAGAGGATTTGACAATCTGCTTAGAAAAACATCATCAGGATCTTCTGGTATACCAATTAATGTCTATTGGGATCCATTGGATTACAATAAATCTATGTTACCGCTTTGGCGATTAAGAAGTAAACACTATGGTATCTTTCCAAGTTCACGTAAGGTTAACTTTATTTACGACCATTATCAGTCCAACTATACAATAAAGGGATTAGAGTATATTTTGGATCATAACACGTTATCTTTTTGTCGTTCTAGTTTTTTAGCTAAGGAAGATTATGATAAGTTCTATATGTTGCTTGTAGAATTCAATCCAGAATGGATGTATATCCAACCTTCTGTTTTAAATAGCATTGTTGATTATCTAAAAGAGAATAATCGTGCCGCTCCGCGTGGATTACGATATATTGAGTGCGCTGGAGAGCTACTGACTGATGATATTAGAAAAAAATCACAATCATTTTTCAATGTACCAATAGCGAGCATGTACGGATCAGAAGAGATGAATGGTATAGCGTTTGAATGTCCTTATCATACAATGCATATTATAGAAGACAATGTTTTTGCCGAGTGCTTAACTGAAAATGGCATATCTCAGCACGGAGAAGGAGAAATTGTATTAACCAATTTACATAATCACACAATGCCATTAATTCGATATCTGCAAGGAGATTATGTAAATCTCGAAACAAACTGTAAGTGCGAATGCGGACAATCTGGTAGCTATCTAAAAACGATTAATGGTAGAAGTCAAGAAGCATTTATTGCAGATGGTTATAGGATCGACACTCATGCGTTAGTAGAAGCAATGACAATACTGAATAATGTAATGGGGGATGTTGTAAAATCATACAAATTCATTTATTCTCGTCAAGCTAATAAGTTAATTACATATATGAGCATTGCAGATAGATTCATAAAGTGGCAAAGTGCCATAATAGATGAACTCAAAAAAATATACCAAAAGCATAATATCATAGGAATAGATACAGAGTTTATATTTGACGAAAAAATCGATACTATGGTCGGAAATAAATTCAAAATTTTAGTGATTCAGTAAGTGCCTAAAGGAGTAGTATATATGAGTAAACACAATACAACACCACTTGGAGTGGCGTTCGTTAATCAAAATCGCTGTTATTACTACGATACTAATAAAAATAACATTATCCAAGTTAATCCACAGCTATTCGCTGAGATCAAAGATAAACTAAGTGATTACCCCGACCAGTCTGTATCAACAGAACCTTCTATCGGATATCAGCAATTAATGTCAAAAGGTTACTTCCAGGGTAGCCATATAACTAACATTGAGTTATTAGACAAGGAGAGCATCAAAACACAATGTGCAAATAATATTATGCAGCTAATTCTACAAGTAACCCAAGAATGCAATTTTCTTTGTAGGTATTGCATATTTGCAGGTGACGGCTCATTTGCGAGAACTCATAGTCCAAAAAGCATGAGCTTCGAAGTGGCAAAATCAGCAATAGATTATCTTTATGATCATAGTGTTGACAATAAAGAAATACTAGTGACCTTTTATGGTGGGGAGCCGTTACTTAATTTTAAATTGGTAAAACAAAGCATTGAATACTGTGAAAAATTATTCAAAATTAAAAGATGCATATATTCAATAACCACTAATGGCACTCTACTAACCTCAAAAGTAATAGATTTTTTATATGCTCATAAAGTAATGATTTCAATAAGTCTTGATGGACCAAAGGACATACAAAATGCTTCTAGACGGTTTGCGCATAATGGTACCGGAACATTCGATACCGTATATAAGAATGTTAAATATTTGGCCAATCATTATCCAGAATACTTCAAAGATTGTGTGAAATTTCAACCTGTTATAAATCCATCTTCTAACATACCAGAAATTTTTGCTTTTTTTAAAACAGAGTTTGACACTGACCCCGAAAGCATTTCAGTATCATATATCAATACATCAGGATTAAATATTGTTTTTGATAAACGAGTTGACAATGGAGTTGCCTTACCAGATGAGTATACGGACTTGAGTCAAAACCAATTCTATGACTATTTTTGTAAACGGTATAATGATAAACGTGAGATACCTAATGTTTTTCATCACTCTGGGCCATGTATTCCAGGGGCAAAAAAACTGTTTGTAAACACAGATGGAGAGTTCTTCCCATGTGAAAAGGTCTCAGAAAAGCCAAGTAATAGTATCGGCAATATTACATCTGGCTTAGATTATGAAAGAATATATAATATAGTCAATATAGGAAATGTAACTGCTGAAGAATGTTCCTCGTGTTGGTGCATAAGATTTTGCCGGATGTGCATATCTGATATAGATGGTGAAAATGAAAATCAAATTAAAACGAGAAAAGAGCTTATTTGTAAGTACCAAAAGAAACGCGCTCTTTTGGCGATGAAGCAAAGAATTGATACTCAAATAGACTAATCAGCGCTTACTATTTCCGAAAAGGAGTATATGTTATGAATGTTTTATTTTTATCTATTCCATACATAGAAAGCAATGTTGTGCATAGTTTTGATATCTATTCAGGTCTGACAGTAGATACATTGTTTTTATTCAAAGAGAATCATGCTAATTCTAATTATGACACAGAAAACCGAACGAACAACTACAACATCGAGTTAATTGATTCAATTTACTCAATAAATAAAGATTTCGAAATATTTATATATTACGATAGCCAAATAAGTGATGCGATTCTCAAGGAGATAATTGATTATTCAAAACAAAACGGGAGAATAATCAACTTGATAGTATCAAAAGCACAGTTTTCAGAACTACAATCTGAATTGCACGACTCAACACTTACCAAACCTATATTTGTAAATGAAAAGCCCTTCTATAAAGATGAAGTGACATATGGTCAATTCAAAAAAAAGCCCATAGTATTGATTTGCGGGCTTTCAGAATTCAATCAACAGGTCAATTTGGAGTTGCAGTTGTGTAAAATGTTCAAGAAAAATAACATTACCTTTGATTTACTATCGTACAATTCTCCTGTTGGAGCTGGTTTCATTGATAAATCCCTTGTGTCGAATTATCCTGATGTTCACGAAAGATGGATAGATAAAATAAAAGAAATTGCCCTTAGACAAAACAACGATGCAAATATAACTATCATATCTTTCCCTTTTGATTTGTTAGTGTGTTCAGCTGCTCAAAACGCCGTTCTTTCACAACTTATTAGGTCATTAAAACCTGACTACACTATTTGTTGTATTTCAAATGAGAGAGAACTAACAGACAGTATTGATAACCTTGAGTTATGGTTTCACAATAGATTCGATACTACCCTTGATGCAGTATATGTTTCAGAATATACTTCTAATAAACATGAATACTTGAAGAAACCATATCCTATCCAAATAGAATATAGTCCTCAAGGCACGAGCGATAAAGTTACTGTAGCGAATGTAAACACTGTCGTAGCTATCTATGATAATATTATATCCAAGCTATCGTATCCAACTTCTGTCAGGCTGATACAGTGATAGGGCCAACGAAAGGAGTACATATGAATTTTATCTTAGAAAATAACACAAATGGTGACGTATCCTTATTGCACGTTTCTTGTAGCGGGGGTCCATCGTGTGCAACACAAGGACCAGAAGCAAAAAGAGCGGCTGACAAACTTGATAAAACAAGTAACGATCAAAGCTTAAGCTGTAGTTAAGACCGCACGACTCATTCACAATAAAGGTTAAAAGTTTTTAGCAGCCCTATCACTGTACCAACTTGACAATTTGGGAGATTAACGATGAAGAGATTAAAACACTATTTCAATAAAATGAATGAAAAAACAATGACTTACGTTGAAATATATGATGGCAAGGTCATCGTGCATTCCTCTTTACCTGAATACGAAGATTATATGCCAGAGTACTATCACGATGACATTATGCTTAGAATAACCACAACACATAAGCTGGCACAAGATAGACCAACATTGACTTGGTATATTCCGACCCATCTGCTTGGCATAAATACTTATACGAATGCAGCAGCCGATTTTTGCCTGAGAGAGTTTACAAAGTATATTGACTCACTTAATCTTGATCTTTTGAACCGAACACGACCCGACTACGAGAACGGTAAATACTATCTATGTCATCCCGAAGGTGAGGTGTTGGCAAGAAACAGCACTTATTTTTCACTGTGCCCACAAAAAGATTATGAATACTTAAGTGGAAATGATATATACTTTTTGGACGATAATAATCCGCGCCCTCTGCAGATGTGCTTATGCATATGTATGCAAGCACAGCTGCCAAGGAATAACATTAAAAAAGCTTGTCGGATGTTGTGCAGGGACTTACCAGCAGCCATAGACAAGTTTATCTCAGAATTTAATTATCAAAAGTTTATTGAAGCTCTTGATTTAGAGAAAACGCAAACAGAAATAAGGCGCTGGTTGAAAGATAGTGAATATTGTGCTTTTGTTGCAAATGGCTCCATTCTTCCTCGCTCTAATAATTCAGATATGCCTATGATTGGCGCAGTTCCGTTTATCTCAACCGCTGAAGATGAGATAGAAATTTGCGGAATTAGGGGGTTGGGGATAAAGCGAGGAGTTACTGTCATTACTGGTGGAGGATATTCTGGCAAATCGACACTATTGGAAGCAATAGCGGCAGGGGTATATAATCATGTGAAAGGCGATGGGCGTGAGCTTTGCATAACTGACGAAAGTGCTGTATCAATCTCTGCGGAAGACGGCAGGAGCATAAAAAAAGTTAACATTTCACCATTTATAAAGTGGCTCCCAAGCAGCAGTACTACGGAGTTTTCAACAAGTCATGCTTCTGGATCAACATCGCAGGCGACTAACATAATGGAGGCTGTTGATTATGGCGCAAAGCTTTTGATTATTGACGAGGACAGAAGTGCAACAAACTTTATGATAAGAGATAATGTAATGAAAAAGCTGATCGAAAAGGAACCTATAATACCGTTTACCGACCGCGTGCAGGAACTATATAGAACTTGTAAAGTATCAACCATACTTGTAATCGGTGGTAGCGGCGAGTATCTTGCTGTCGCAGATCAGGTTTATATGATGGATGATTTTGAAATTCGAAATGTCACAGAGTCTTCAAAAAAATTATGTGATGCTCACAAAGTAGTTGTATCTTTTATAAATCCAACCTGTTGGGAACAGAATAGGTTATTACTATCAAAAGGTTTTACATCATTCCCTGAAGGAAAAGGAAGTGAAAAATTACAGGTTATAGATCTTGGCATCATTATTATAGGGGATGAAATGATAGATTTGCGTGGTATCCACGACATAGTAACCCCAAGACAACTTCACTCTATCGGGTTTATGCTTAGATATCTCATGGTGACAAATAATGACGTTACCATAGATATCAAAGCTCGCATTGATGACTTATATAAAAAGATAAATGAAGAAGGTATAGATATAATCTATTCTTCGTTTTTTACTGCGACTGAGAGATTTTTGGATTTGCCGCGCAAACAAGATCTTTTTGCAGCTATCAATAGAATGAGAAAGATCAACATAACAAGCATGTAATTCAAAAAGGCTCATTTACTATTGTTTCATTTCACTTTCATCGAATTGGATTAATTTTATACGAACGTGAGGGATTGTTATATCATCATTCATCCTAACATCAACTGAAAGGCGGCGGTGCAAATGATTCAGACTATTAAAAAAACTGTTAAAACAGAATGGTTCCTTGTAAAATTGTTATTCGACACTAATGCTGTTTTGGGAACCGTTTTCTGTGCATTGACCTTTATTCAATACATTATCCCTGTTGTAAATGTATGGATATGGAAATTGGCACTTGATGAACTCACAGTTATCTACCAGCGAGGTAGCAGTGATTTCAGAATTTGGATATACATTGGAATTTACCTGTTAATGCAGATACTGTTATCCCTGCTTCCTCAGATCAGCGGGATAATATATGGTGTCATAGAGCGAAAAGCCTCATATAAGCTTGACATGACCATAATGCAAAAAACAGCAACGGTCGATACCTCATTCTTTGACGCTCCCGAAAACTATGATCTTTTGGCAGCTGCACAGACAAGCGAACAATATATTTCGGGCAATATGACTTGGGCAGTCGGAACCATCACTCGAATCATATCTTTCGTAACGGGACTTATCATGTTCCTGTCATATAATCCCGCTCTGGGATTGATATACATTGCCACTTACATCCCAGGCGCAATAATATCTTATAAGCACAGGGCAAAGGTTGACCAATGGTCTATCGACAATATACCTGAAACGAGAAAAAAGAATTATTATAAATCGATCTTAACGAGCAATTTAACGGCCAAGGATCTCCGTTTATATGATCTTTCAGAACATTTCAGAGCTAAATACAACGAAATATGGGATAAAATCAGAGCCGAAAGGGAAAAACTGTTTGTCAAAGGGTCAATCAATATGTTTTTGGCATCGTTGTTGACCTACTGCGGAATCGTTGTAATAATAATACTTTCCGTAAAATCGGTTTTGGCAGATGGGATGCTAATCGGCAGTCTTGCGCTGTATGTGGGTCTTGCCCAAACAACGGGTGAAAACTTCAAGCATATTATTGAAGATGTAGCTTGTCAAATTGAAATAGATGTTCCTCATGTAATCAACTATATAAAATTTCTTGAATATGAAAATATAATAAAGGACAGCGGCACTCATATTATCCCTGCCCGACCCGATGTTGAGTTTCGCAATGTTTCCTTCAAATATCCGGGAAACGAAACTTACACTATCAAGAATCTGAGCTTCAAAATCTGCGGTGGAAAGAAAATAGCACTAATCGGAGTAAACGGTGCCGGTAAGACAACGATTGTCAAGCTGCTCCTTCGATTCTACGAACCAGAGTCCGGCAGCATCTTAATCGGCGGCAGAGATATCCGCGAGTATTCCTTTACAGAGCTTTACAAAATGTTTGGCGTGTGCTTTCAGGATATTCAGACGTATTCCCTCAGCCTTAGAGAAAACATAGCTGTTTCGGATATTTCAAGGCTTACAGATGATGACGCTGTTATTTCGGCAGCTTGCGCCTCGAAAGCGAATGGGATATATGAGTCGCTGCCCGACGGACTTAACGTTCAGATGACACGAAGATTTGACAATAACGGCATTGAGCTTTCCGGAGGTCAGTGGCAGAAAATCGCTCTTGCACGGGCGTTTTTCAGAGATTCTCAATTCATCATTCTGGACGAACCTTCGTCCGCACTCGACCCCGAAGCCGAGGACTACGTTTTTTCGTCGTTCGGACGCCTATGTAAGGATAAGGGCGGAATATTGATTTCGCATAGACTGTCAAGCATTATGATGGTAGATGAAATAATACTGCTTGACGGAGGTACACTATTGGAATCGGGAACACATGATGAACTTATAAAGAAAAACGGAAAATATGCAGAAATGTATAGATTGCAGGCGCAGAAATACACAGGAGGCGATGCAGATGAATAAAATCAAACAATACTTTTCTAATTTTCAGTATGCAACACAGATCATACTTACAGCGTCAAAAAAGTATTTCATTCTTAAACTGATTCTTTCGCTGATCTCATCTGTTCTTCCGTATTTGCCGTTGTTTTTGTGGAGAAATCTTATAAATGCACTCGTTGAAGCACTTTGCGGAAACAGCGAAGCACTCCTTAAGACAATATGGCGGTTTGCTGCCTGTTATGGCGCTGTAATACTAATCGAAAAGCTTATCGCTGCTGTTTCGGAGTATGTTGTTTTCAAATACAACGATGCTATAAATTATTATCTTGACAATCTGATGGTCGAAAAGGTTTCAGGTACCGATCTTTCATTCTTTGATTCAAGCGACTTGCAGGATAAGCTGAGCAACTCATGGTGGCTTATCTACTCAATGAAAAACATGGTGACGTTTGTATTTGATATTATCCAAAATGCTGTGCGGCTATGTATATCGTTTTCGTTAATGCTTTCCCTGAGTCATTGGCTCATTCCCGTAGTTATTTTGATGTGTATTCCGTATGTCATCGGCAACAAAAAGGCAAACGACATTGAGTATCGTTTCAAAAAGGATATTGAAAAGCCTCGGAGAAAGCTCGAATACTATAAAAGCCTTTTCTTTGAAAGCTCGCGCCAGGAAATTAGGTTATATGATCTGAAGGACTATTTCAGGCTGCTTTATGAAAATGTTTGGGAACAGTGGAACAAAGGGAACTTTGCTGTTTCAATAAAGAAAGGAATTATAAGTACTTTTGCACTCATTGTTCTGGCAATAAATGAGATTATAGTATACGGACTTGCGGTTTCAAAGCTCATAATAGGTGAGATTGCTGTGGGAGATGTCGCATATTACATTTCAATTCTTTCTCAATTTCGCTCTGATTTTTCCTCACTATGCAATCGGATAACAATGTTTGAGCGAAACTCAAAGGAAATCAGCGATGTTCGTGAGTTTGTAGAAATGAAGCCTAATCTCGAAAAAAGCGGCACAAAGATACCAAGCCAACACCCAAGAATTGAGTTCAGAAATGTATCATTCAAGTATCCCAATTCCGAAACTTATGTATTGAAGGACTGCTCTTTTGTGATTGAGCGCGGGCAAACTATCGGTCTTGTTGGACTCAACGGCAGTGGAAAAAGTACTATAGTCAAGCTACTGTGTCGATTCTATGATCCGACCGAAGGAATAATTCTAATCGATGGTATTGACAGCCGTGAATATGATATAGCTGCTCTGCGAAAGTGTTTCGGCGTTATGTTTCAGGATTTCGTCAGGTACAGCTTCAGCCTGCGGGAAAATGTTGCGCTGTCTGATTTATCGGCTTTGGACGATGATGGTAGAATCAAAAAAGCCTGTATAAGCGGACGGGTAACAGATTTCATCGGTGATTGGGAAAATGGAATAGACGAAAACCTGACCCGCAGATTTGATTCAAAAGGAAAGGAGCTTTCCGGAGGTCAGTGGCAAAGGATTTGTCTTGCAAGAACTTTCTTCCGCAATGCGCCGATAATCCTGCTCGACGAACCATCAGCGTCGCTTGACCCTATTGCCGAGCATGAGATCTTCAAGGACTTCGCCGCAATATCCAAGGATAAAAGCGCAGTTCTTATCTCGCACAGACTGTCGAGCATAACACTTGCAGATAAAATCCTCGTTCTGAGTGACGGATATATCATCGAGCAGGGAACACACGACGAGCTGCTAAGACAAAGCGGCGAATATGCACGGCTATTTAATCTGCAAGCGAGTAAATACGCTCAATAGATTTGTTTGTTGTACGAGGGAGGCATTAATATGAAAACTAACGATTATGACAATGAAAGCGCTTCATTTGTTCAAAGTGTTATGAAAAAAATACAGTTAATTAGCAAATATATGAAAAATGACAATGCAGAACTAATTGAGTTGTATTATAGAGAACACGGAACGTATGACGGGGTTGAGGAATGGTTAAAATCATTGAAAAAGAACGATAGTGATTGATTTCGGCAATTCTGTATCCACTATCATATATCGACTTGGTTTAAAAATTGCGTCATTAAATTGGAATTCTTGTAAAACGAAGCCAATATTACTAAGGGTAATAATCTGTCAAGTAACACATAGACGTGATTCAGCCGAAAATATATTATTACCAAAGCTGAAAATTTATTTACTTATTAATCTCCAGCCTTGCTCATTGACTTTGTCTATAAGCTGGTTGGGGATTAATATCATTATAGCCAGCTTGTATTTATTGATGCTGTTAGCATTGTAAGCGTGAGGTGGTCTGATATCCTTAACTAAGTGATCCTCCCGTTTCCCGCACTTAAAGATATTGGTTATGTACGAGTGCCTACGCCTACTTGCATAGGCACTCATATCTTTGTTTTTACTCAATTTTGCCGATCAAGCGGTAGTAGATGTCAATGTTCTGCTCACGCATACCGTCCACGGTGGTTGCTTCGTGAATGACGATCTTTTCAATCAACCCATTCAGAAACTCCGCTGTCAGCTCGGTGGGGTTGGAATACTGTTTGAGAAGTGAAATCCAAGTCTCCGCATCGACAGTTGTTTGTTTTTCAGATTCAAGCTCTGCAGACAGCCTTTCGATCTTCTCGGTAAGCTCCTGCTGCTCGGTCTGGTATTTCTGAGACATCATGTTGAAGTTGTACTCCGTGATACGACCATCCGACCAGTCCTCATACAGCTTCGCAAACTTGCGGTCAACCTCTGTTCTGCGCTTTTCTGCCCTTGTAAGCTCTGCGCTCTGCCTTTTGGCATGGGCGGCAAGCTCCTGTTCGCTTCCTTTCAACAGACGATGCAGAAGCTCTGTTTCGTCCACCTGCGCCTGTCTCCACAAATCCTGTATTCTCATCAGAACGTAGTGGTAGAGGTAGTCATAGCGGATATAGTGGGAAGAACATCGTTTTAATCCCTGTCCGTATTGACTGCAAGTGTAGTGGCTGTAAGGCTTGCTGTTCTGTCTGTTCGTACCGAAGCGCATCGACCATCCGCAGTCCGCACACTTCACCAGACCGGAGAAGATCTGCGTGGTAGCGTCCTTTTGCTGTCTGCGGCGGTTGGCGATCTGTTCCTGCACCTGTTCAAAGACTTGCTTAGAGATAATAGCTTCGTGGGTATTCTCCACTCTGAACCATTCCTCCTGCGGCTTGCGTACCTTTTTCTTGTTTTTGTAAGAAATGTTGGTCTGCTTGTTGTGTACGCTGTTGCCGATATAAGTTTCGTCTTTTAAGATGCTCTTGACCTGTGCCAGCGTCCATGCGTAGGACTTTTCTTCCGGAGCCCCCTCGTAGATATGAGCGAATTTTCCATATCGCTGATAGTTCAGCCATCCGGCAGTAGGAACGTGTTCATCCACCAACACTCTTGCGATCTTGGCGGCACCCGCCCCATGATAGGCAAGGTCAAAGATTTTCTCGATAATCCAGCGTGTCTCTGCATCAATCATAATGGCGTTCTTGATTTCGGGATGTCGGACATACCCAAGGGGCGCATAAGCAAAGGTGCGTTCTCCTGCGGCAAACTTGGCATGAAGTGCGGTCTTGACCTTGCGGCTGGTGTCCTTGGCAAACCATTCATTGAACAGATTTTTGAAAGGCACGAAATCGGACAAGCCTTTTTTGGTGTCCTCGTTCTCGGATACGGCGATATATCGCACTTGTTTCTCCGGGAACTCGTATTCCAGATAGTAGCCGACCATGATATGGTCACGCCCGAAGCGGCTGAGGTCTTTGGTGACAATGCAGTTCACTCGTCCTGCATCCACATCTGCCATCATTCGCTTGAAATTCGGTCTTTCAAAGGTGGTCCCACTCCAACCGTCGTCGATGTACTCGCCGACCACATGAAGCTCCTGTTCCTTTGCGTACTGCTGCAAAATGGTGCGCTGGGTCTCGATGGATACGCTGTCGCCATAATTCTCGTCATCACGGCTGAGTCTCATATATAGTGCTGTATTGTACGGTTGTTTCAAAATAAATCCTCCAGTTCGTGAAACAACCCACGCTTACAATACTTTCCTATGATACATTATATCATAAGCGTGGGTTGTGATTCAATGCGATTCTGTTAACAATTCATCGAAATATTTGCGGACACGGTGCTTCCTGCGGCGAAGCGGACAAGATTTTCGATCACCTTATCCAAGGTCAGTCCGTTGGGAGAAAAGAACTCAGTTACCTTGGTGCGGGTATTGCCGCAATAAAAATACTTCGTTCCGTCAGGCTCGGTGACATAGAACGAAGTATTTTCAAGAGTAGGCTCCGGCTCATATTCTCCACGTATCCTGCGCCATTCGTCCTCCTGCTCCTTGGGAGGATAGAACATCGGCTCATAGCAGTCGCAAATGTCGATAAAGGCACAGGCATCAATGATTTCCCATAGCGTGATGTCATCACGCATCATCATTTTGTTAAGCTGATCTACGGTATAGGTCTTGTTTTTCTTCATAGGCAAAATATCCTTTCTTATCGGTTAATATCGTGTTTCTGTGTGCTGCGGTTGGTGTACTGTCTGATAACATCCGGCGGGATGCGTTCAAGAATCCCCTTGATACGCTCATAGTCGCTGTGCAGACGCATTTCTTGCAGCTTCTTGACGGTGCTTTCTTTTTCGCTTTCTTCCAGAGCAGCGGACAGATCGGCATTTTTCTTCTCCAACGCTTTTTGCTTACCGTCTGCCGTTTTGAAGAATTTTTCATATTTCTTCATCTGCGTTTCCATGGCGGCAACATCGGGGATATACTTTTCAAGAAACGCCGCAATCTGTGCGGAGCGTTCTTTGTAGTTCGTAAATTTCATGTCGGAGAGCAGTTCGGCGAGCTTGTCATGTTGCTTGTTCAGACGTGCCATCTGCTTAAATACTCTTGTGGGGATGTGGTCACGCCCGGTCTCACTGGCACTCTCGCCACGCTCCAGATCGGGATATTTCTTTACCATGTGTTCCCAATATTTGTCCTGCCACTGTGTCAACTTCTTCTTGTTGCCCAACATCTCCTTGGCGCATAAACGCTTATCCTCAGTCAGCGGGACAAAGCAAAGGTGCATATGGGGCGATTTCTCGTCCAGATGCACCACAGCGGATATGATCGTTTCGGGAGCTTGATTCTGCTTGATGAACTCCAACGCTTCATTGAAGAACTCTTTCAGCTCAGAACGCTTCTTTCCTTTGAAGAACTCTGGTGTAGCAGTAATGAGAGCTTCCACCACACGAACGCTGTCAGAGCGTGTGCGGCATCCGGCTTCTGCGATCTGCTTCTCACATTCTGCTCTGTACTTGCGTTCCGGCTTGATAAGATGGAAATTAAGGTGTGTACGGGACGGGTCAATGTCGGGATTGCTTGCGTATTTCTCCTTGGTGCGCTCGTTATGAGCTTCAATGCCGCTGATCTCCGGTCCCTTGTATTTCGCAAATCTCAAAATAGCATACTGTGCATTTGCCATTATTTGTCCCTCCTTTTCTGCCATACGATGTCGTAGCCCAGCACATCGGCAAGCTCCACGACTTCCTTGTATCGGATGCTTTCTCTCTGCAATTTTGCGGACAGGTTAGAAACACTTTCGCTCCATCCGTACTCGTCCGAGAGCAGGTCAACGACCTCCTGCATGGTCATGCCGGTACGGATGATCTGTGCCTTTATTTCGTTGCGTACATTCATATTGATAAAATCCTCCATAAATTTTGTTTGTGATACGGCGAAAACGGTACGCCCTACGGCATACCCACTTCACCGAATAGTGAAAAATCTGCAATCTCTGAAATCCGTTCAGAATTTCGCTTGTGATGTCCTGTCCATATATGACCATATCCCACTTTACTGTTCCGTGTGATTTGGTCTGGAACAGCGAAAACACCCATTGTTCCGTGAACGGAGTACATTGTTCAGAGAAGCACGATTTCGTGAAATAGTTTCATTCTGCGGTCAAAATCTTTCCTGTTTTCACTATCATTGATTTTCAATGCCCGAAAAAGGGGTATCTGCCAGCAACATAGAAAAGGAAAGTGAAACGGACTGAAAAGTACGTGTACCAAGTGTACTTGTTGTACTGCGGTACACTTGGTACGGATGGTACACATATTTTCGGGTCAATACCATTTTTACAGAAACGGTCTTTGCAGAAGCTCAATGCCGACAAATCCTCTGGCATACCTCCCGCCGCCGATACTAACCTTGTTGGTGTATTCGATGTTGTACCGGCTCTCATTCTGTTTGAGGAACGAGCAAAAGCTCTTTTGGGAAAGGCTGCTCAAAGCGTTATCGTCACACCACAGCTTATAAACGGCGTACAGGTCTTTGGAGCTGACCTCGTAATCTGCTTTGAAGCGGATATACCCCTCGGAGCTTAAAAACTCGATGATGTTGTTTCCGTCCGAAACGGTAGCGTCCATATTGTCCTGCGCCGACTGGCTGACCGTGAACTTGTAGTCATTGCCGATCAGTCGGTGCAGTCCCTCCAATGCCCACAAAAAGATACCCTCCGCTTCGGCGCACATCTTCTCTGCAATATAGGGATCGTCCTTTCTGTTCGGGTCTTTCTCCTTGGTGGAGAGGATGATCTGTCTGCGGAAAAAGCCCACGCTGCGGTCATAGAGGGATTGCAGGACACCGTTGCCCAAGCCGATGAAGCGC
>ENA-UONV01002257-UONV01002257.1-human-gut-metagenome-genome-assembly--contig:-CS4-NODE-2257-length-14582-cov-4.527776_pt1 | contig 14582 bp, 9 predicted proteins | sample MGYA00242461_ERZ724008 | MGnify/ENA metagenome assembly ERZ724008 | reverse complement strand
AGGGAGGAGAGCTTCCTTGCTATGGGTATCGTAGCTGACCATATACGGGTGCCGTAGCTGGTCGTCTACGGGTGTCGTAGCTGACCGTCTACGGGTGTCGTAGCAGAGCAGCAAATTATTCGGATGCTCAAATGTCTCTTTTCTGGCTTCTTCAAGACTCATCCGGCGAATGCGCTCGCGTTCGGGATTGCCGAGGTGCTCGCCTACGTACATGGTGTAGGAGTTGTATCCGTATTCCAACATTCGCGCGGCGATAGTGGCAGGGGTATGCTCCCGATCAGTCAGTACACCTATTTTGTGGGCACGTTCTATGAGTGCTTTATCCAGTTCCTGCCACGGGCGTCCTGTCAGGGAGACGGTACGCATATCGTCGTAGGGCATCACCAGTCTGTGCGCTAATGTTTGCAGGGAATTGAAAGCCGGGTAGAGGTGTATCTTTGCATCGGGCAGTTTTCGTTTTACCGTATTGGCGAAGCCGAAAAACAGAGGATCTCCGGATGCAAATACGACAATAGATGCATCGGAAGCAGTTTTCTCAAAGTCTGCAAAAATGTTTTCGTATTGGGCAAAGACGTTATCCAGTGGAACTGTTATGGAAATCCATTCCGCACCTTCCGGAAGTAACTTCTCTACAATCTCCCGATGCCGCAAGCCGCCGGAGAAAACTTTTCCTTCCCGGATATGCCGCAGCACTTCGGGCGGGAAGAAAGGTTCCCGGTTGTCGTCCATGCCTATGATGATAAAGTTTCGTATCATAGTGTATCTATTTAAACATCCCGTCCCGGCCTTAACTGTTCCGCATCATTGTAGCACAAGATTGCATTCACCAGCGTTGCAGCCAAATTACTTCCTCCTTTTCGTCCCTCCACTATCAGTTTGGGTATTTCCATGAACGGCTTCACCATGTGTTTGGATTCCTGTACATGTACAAAACCCACAGGTGCGGCAATAATACCGCTTGGTGCAGCCTTTCCTTTACGTACCAGATCACAAAGTTCCATCAAAGCCGTCGGCGCATTACCGAATACGAACAAGGCATCCGGATGTTCCTCCACCGCCAGACGTATACCGGCTTGTGTACGGGTGATCCCTTTTTCCGCTGCCATTGCCGCTACCCGTTCATCGGAAAGATAACATTTCACTTCTACTCCCAGCCGTTGTAAAGCTCCTTTGCGGATACCACTGGCAGCCATCGTCACATCCGTAACAATCGTTTTCAACCGACCGTCCGCTATTTTCTGATAAAGCTTTTCCACAGCACCTTTGTCCGTATACAGCAGCTTTTCCATTTCAAAATCAGCCGTGGTATGGATGGCGTGCAGCAAAGCCCATTTATGATCCAGAGGAATATTCTTATTCTTTAGTTCCGACTCAATGGTCCGGAAACTTTGTATCATGATGTCCTGACCTATCCCCTTAGTCGGTTGTTCATCCTTATCCGGACGGTTATAATATCCCCGGGGAGTAATGAACTTGCCGTTCCACGCGTAAGACTGCGAGTTACCGATCAGGATGACCGTAAACATATCCACTTCTTCGGGATTGAAATCAGCGAGTGTCGTCAGATGCACTTCCTGTTCCTCTCGTCCGGCCTGGCGTACATAACCTACCGGAGTCTCCGGAGCGCGTCCTTCTGCGAGAAACAGCTCTTTCAATCTATAGAGTTGCCAATACCGCCCTTCGCTTTTCGGATTGTATACAGCCGTTACGAAATCAGCCATGGCTGCCGCACGGATGCGACGCTCGATCCGTTCCCACGGTGTCATCAGATCAGAGAGAGAAATCACACAGAAATCATGTCCCACAGGAGCACCCAGCAGTGAAGCCGCTTTCTGAAAAGCACTGATACCCGGCAAGGCAATTACTTTGACGTTGCTGTTCCGTTCCCGCTTCATCTCGTAAATCAGTGGAGTCATTCCATAAATCCCCGCGTCGCCGGAACTGATGACACAAACCGTTTTTCCTTGTTCCGCCAATTCAAATGCCTGTTCCGCACGAGTGCGTTCCCGCTTCATGCCTGTATCTATACATTCTGTTTCAGGGTGGAGATAAGGTTGGATAAAACGGAAATAATATTTATATCCCACTACTACATCCGCTTCGCGACCCGACTCCAGAACCGCAGGCGTAATGTCTTGTTCGCTGCCCGGTCCGATGCCGGCAACTATTATTTTTGGCTGTTTCATATCGCTTATATTTCTATCATGCAAAGATACATTCTATTCTCTAAATTTCGGGTATAAAAGGGTGTAAAAAGGGCTACACCCTTTGCCTGGAATGGTGTAGCCATCCGGGGCAAAAGGTGTAGCCATAAGAGGGAAAGGGTGTAGCTATTTCAGCAACGCCTCAATGTGTTCCATATATAATTTCCGGATAGCGGGTTGTTCGCCCAATCCCTGCATACGGACATTGGCCTGATAACCTGCTTTTTCCATTTCCGGTTTCCATACTCCGACGATGTCTTCTTTCGTATGATTACCGCATACCAGCAACAACGGTATCAGTGTCACTTGTTTCGGGCGTGTCTCCTTCAACTGTGCCAGTGTAGCGGCCAGTGTAGGATAACCCTCGATGGTGCTGACGTGGAAGTTTTTCAGTCCGTGGGCTTTCATCATATAGTCCAGCATGGCGTAAGTGGCGGTACTTGGCAATTGATTGCCGTGTCCCACATAGATGACGTCCTCTTTCTTTCCGGGCTGTTCTTGTGTCAGAATTTCGATTACCTTTTCGCAATCTTCCACTGTATAAAGCAATGGATTACCTACTTTTATTTCTTTAAAGAAGGGCTTCACGCTCTCCGCATCGCGGCGGACGGAAGTCATTTCACTTCCTTCAATCAGTGTTGTACTCTGTATCAGTACATGCGAATATCCTTCGCTTCTGAGTTTCAGCAGTGCGTCTACCGGACTGTCTTTATGAACGCCTTGCTTCTCCAGCCTGCGCCGAACAATGGGAGAGATATACGCTTCGCGCACTTCAAACTGCGGAAAAGTTTCTTTTGCCTCACGGGTGATTACATCGAGCGTCAGTGCACGCGTATCAGGGTCCGAACTTCCGTAATGGGTAATGAGAAGGGCGGTCTTCTCCCCCTGTGCAGAGGAGAAGAGAGCCACACTCAGTAAACAAAGAGTGATGAAAAGATGCTTCATATCAATAATAAGTTGTTATGCGTTAATTCTTTAGTTTTAAAGTCAGACTCACTACCAACATACGTCCCGGTGAGTACAGGGTGAAGTTCTTCGTCAGAGGTCTCATATCCTTCTTGTTGAAGATATTGTCGATACCGATACCGGGTTCCAGGAAGAAACTGCTGAAACAGTCGAAGGAGTGGCGGGTGTTCAGGTTCCAGATACCGTAACCCGGAGCATCTCCGTCGGCATCTCCCGGATAGTAGCATTTGCTTTGCAGACGGCCGTTCAGGTTGAGGTTCATGGTGTAGTCACCCCATGAATGTGCATAGTTTCCGCTGATGGTTGCCGTGTGGCGGATGCTGCGTTGAATGTTTTGCCAGCCCTCTTCGCCTTTACCACGGGCATAAGCGTAGGTATAGTTACCATTCAGCGTAAAGCCGGCGAACGGATTGCCTGACAAACTCACCTCAAAACCACGGACGGTAGCCTTTTCAAAGTTGATGTATTCTTTCAGGTTCACATTCTTGGTAGATGATAAGTCTGCCAGTTCGGGGAATTCTTCCTTCAGTTGCTGCTGGGCCTCAGCGGACAAATCATTGAATGCGGTTACTTTGGAAGACACCATATCTGTCAGATAATTCAGATATCCCGTAACAGAGGCACTGAAACGGTTGGTGCGGTATTCCATATTAACGGAGTAGTAGTTGCTGTGTTCAGGCTTCAAGTCAGCGTCACCGATGGAGATGGTGTATTTGCTGCCCATTTTCTTGAACATGCTGTAATACAATTCGTCTACGCCGGGAGCACGGAAACCTGCTGCATACGTGGCACGTACGTTGAAGTTTCCAATATTGTACATGGCTGCCACTTTCGGGGTGAAACGTCCACCTGCCTGTTCATGATAGTCATAGCGTGCACCGACAATGCCCGTGAAGTGATCCCACAATTTTACCTCATGCTGTCCGTAGCCCGACAAAGTATATACTCCCTTGTCTACATCGGCATCGGGACGAACAAGAATGTCCTTGCGGTAGTCCACTCCGAAGACAGTAGTACTGTTGGTGGTGAAACCGAAGATACCTTTCAGTTCGGCATCATGGAACTTCTGTCTTTTGGTGAATGCGTAGTCACCCGGTTGGTAAGCACCGGCTGCCAGCATGTATTTGTAGCGCGAAGTATAATTGTTGCCTACATAATCCAACTGGATGGAGGAACGTTTATTCAGTCTGTACTTGGCTCCTGTACCCCAGTTGTAGCCTTCGTAATGCGTATTATAATCATTTCCGCCTGTCATGCCGTCGCGTTTGGCAGGGCGATCGGTCATACGCCAGTAATATCCGCCATTGGCATAGAACGAGAGTTTTTCCGTAGCATCGTAGGTGAATTGCTGAGAAAAGTTATTCATGCTGTAGCCAATGGAAAGCTGATCGAGGGTTTCAACCAGGTCATCATTCTTGTCTACGGTCAGACCACTGTTCTGCCAGCCATCCGAGTGATCGTACTTATAAGCAGTGTAAGAGGCGAGCTTTCCTTTGGCAATGTCCAGGTTAAGGCCTTGTGAAAACTGATTCTTTCTTGTATAACGGCTGTTGGTGGTGAAGGAGATTTCATCTTTCGGCTGATTGGTGATGATGTTGATAACACCGGCAATCGCATCCGAACCATAGAGCGAAGAAGCTGCGCCGTTTAAAACTTCGATACGCTTCACACGGCTCATGTCTATCTGGCTGATGTCAATATTACCGCTGATATCCCCCGTCACTTTACGTCCGTTAATCAGTATCAGTACATATTTATTGGAAAGTCCGTTCATCATCAGATACGAACCCATGGCATTCGGGGAGAAGGAGAGAGAGGGGACCATCATGGTCATGGCTTGTTGGAAATCCGTGATTCCGGCACGTTTTATTTCGTTAGCGGTGATGACGGATACCGGTGCCGGAGTATTTTTCAGTCGCTGATGCGTACCCGTACCGGTTACTACTACAGGATTCAAATCCACAGTTTTATCTACGGAAGTTTCACCTTTATCAGCCTGTGCCCATGCACCGGCAGCGATACTTCCCATTAAGAGAGTCGTTAAGAATCTTTGCTTTATCATAAAATTATCGTTTGTTTGGAAATGCAAAGATATGGGGAAGATGAGGGTAAGAAAATACCCACTGATGGGTATTTCTATTGTTAAAAACCCTTGTTTATAGGTATGGACTCTTTAACTTTTATTCAAAGGGTGACGGATATCTATTGTTATTCCGGAACATAGATAATTTCTCCACTTTCCAGTTGGTAGGCTACACCGACTTTTTTCCCTCGCTTGCCGGAAGTTTCCTGTTCCTCGCTGGGAGTGTATCGCTTGATTTCCTGTCCTTCTTTCGTAATGATTTCCATATTCTCTTTTCCGGGATTCTTCACCATAGTGAAGTCTTCTTTGGAAAACATTTCCGTCATGTTGAAGCGGGTGACGAGGGCAACCATCAGTGCGACGGCAAAGACCATGGCTACATCAAAAAGGTTCGCTACCGTACCCATCGGGTCGGAGTCCGTTTGGTTGTGAAGCAGTCTGTTTCGTTTCATATTTTTTTATGAGGCTGAGAGTTATTCATTGGTTTTGTTTCGCAGAGTCTTGTCCAGATATTCCAGATCATTTATTTCACGGGCATACCAGCGTTGTTTCACTTGCAGAGTGATGACGCCGACTGCGGCAATCACCATACCGACCACGGTGGTGGCAAAGGCTACCTGCATATTGTAAGCCATTGAGGAAATATCTCCTGTAGCCAGTCCGACAAGGGCGGGACCCATCGGGATCAGTGTTCCCATCAGTCCCAGCATCGGGCCGAGTTTGATGAAAGTGCGCGAGCGTCCCAGCTCTTTTTCGGCGTCTACTTCGAAGTTGGCAAGCAGGCGTTCGCAGTAGGCGGCGTTATCACGGTGCTCGACAAGCTTTTTCAGGCAACGGAGCAAAGGTTGTTTCCCGGCTTGGGGAAAGCTCTGCAACTGTTCGTTAATGTTTTCAGGAGTGATGGTTTCTAACATTTCGGAGAGTTGCTTTTGTAGTTTCATCCGTTGGTAGAATTCTCCGAAGAAACCTCCGGCAAGGATAATGGCGCGGAGGAAGAACAGGAGTAATAATACAATGACCGGAACAAGTAGTCCGTTGGATATCCAGAAGAGTGAGTTTGAAATGGTTTCCATAATGATATTTATAATTTTAGTAGTTACTGTTTATTTAGTAGCCGGTAGCTATGATGCTCAGTACGACTATGAATAAGTTTACAATAAAAAGGATTTCGAGGCGCAGGGCTTTATCTCCCAATAGGATTTGTAGTAATCGGGCACCGATACCGATAAGTAAGAATGTGGTGGTGGCTACTATCCACGAGAGCATATTGAAATCAATGCCTGGAAAAGAGAATAATAATTCAGCCAGTACATAGCATAGTACGCCACTTATCAATAAACCGGGGTAAAGGTGGAGCAGGAAGGTGATGCTTCGTTTGAATGCAGTGTCTCTTGTACGCATTCCGGAGAAGCAGTCGAAGCAAAAGGTTATCAGGATGGCGGCTTCCAATGTGATGCAAACAGATACATCCAGCATTTTCTCCCGGGAAGCAAAAAAGGCTGCTATTGCTGTCTTAGATTGCTCGGTTACCCAAGGAGTAATGAGTAAAACAAATAGGGCACAACATAGTGCTGTCAGCCACGTTCCCCAACGGGGATAGAAGCCGACCTTCAGCAGGAAGCTGAGGGCGATGAAGATTGCTAATATGGGGATGACGTAATTCATAGTTATATTTTTGTTATGAGGTTACCAGCGTAGCCATTAATATTAAGATAGCATACCGAAAGGAAACCTTGCTCTAGTACTATGCTGGCTATTTAATTTTTCTTCTTTTAATGAATGCAACCAATCCAATGAACACCACCAGTACCACGCCTCCAATCACTAATCCGTTTGTCGTACGTTTCTGCGCTACCTGTTCCGGTGTCAGCTTCTTTTCTTTCAATACTACATCTTTTCCATTGGCCGAAGCGGCTTCATATATTGCTTTCATATCCTGATTGAATTCCTGTTTTTCTTTCGCATCCAGATTATCCGCAACGAACGACTGTAATTTGGCATTATCGCATACAAACTCCGTGCAGGCGGCACCCTTCTCACGGGTTATCTGTGCATGTAGTGCAGCTGTTTCTTTCAACTGTTCAGGGCTTGCTTTCCAATAGCCTTTCCGTGCACTTTCCAGCATCACCGCAGTCATAGCCTGATAGGATGCCGGATTCACCCGGAGAAAATAATCCTGTATTCCGAGTTTATTTTCATCCTGAATGTACATCCGGTACAGGTCATTAAAAATCTCCTTATCCATTGCCGACGGACGCATTACATGCCAGCCAAAGATATTGCGGAAAATCTCTCCGAACATTTGTGCCGAACCTGCACCGCCTTTCATCCGTTCCTGTATGAATGTCGGATTCAGTATCGTAGCCCGCGTCTCCACAGCAATCGCCTCTTTGGTCTCCTGCATACGGCGGTTGGTACGGTTACGGTAATCGGCCATATAAGCATCCGGTTCTTTACCCGTCAGCGTTTTTACAGTAAGAGATAATCCGCCGGTGAATTCATATACGTGGTCCAATGAAATAGGTCCCCATGTATTACTCTGCCGCGGCTGAATCACTACATCCGTTTCGGAGAGGGCAGAGGCAAACAAATCTTTCTGAACCTCACCCCAGTTATCTTCATCACCATAAGCGGCACCCATATTATTGAGATACCCTTGGACGATTTCCTTTTTATCCTCCCATGATCCGCTATGCTCGGTATATCCCATGATTCCTGTACTGTATCCACTGTTGACAGGGCCGAATACACGCATCACAGACATTTCCCGTGCACGTTTTGGAGAAGTCCCTTTCTCCACCAGTAACTTTTCCTGTAGCACTGTTCCCGATGCCACATAGTTGGGATATGCTTCGTCCTTTGCTTCCGATGCCAGGCGAACCGCATCCGTCAGTAACTTCAGACGTGATCCGGCTATGTCGCGAAGCTGTCCTGAGATTTGTACCACTACATTAATACGTGGCCGCCCCAGTTCTTCGCTGGGCACAAGTCTCAAATCTACTACACGTCCTTGTCCATCGCGTACAGACTCCACACCCAGCATCCAGAAGACTTGTGCCAGCGTGGCTCCTTCGGTTGTGATAAATTCACCCGCCCAGAAAGTATAACTCACTTTCCGCGGATATTCCCCATGTTTGCCGGTGTATTGTTTCAGAGTTGCTTCCGCCAGTCGTTTTCCGTCTTCCCATGCACGTGGATTAGGGGTTGTTTCAGCATTTACGCTATACATATTCCTTCCTGTGGGCAATACATTGGGGTTCAATACCGGATCTCCACCCGGAGCAGGCAGAACTGTTCCTCCATTCAGGCCGCGCACCATTGCGTTGAATTCATTGGCGGTAGAAGCTATTAGTTGTTCGCGATAGCGCAATGCGGGGCGAAGGTCCGGGGCAATGGCTACCGTATCACGGGGCGGATTCTGTAACATAGCCATCAGTCGTTTCTTTGCCGTTGGCAGATAATGGTGGGCTATATATGTAAAGTCTTGCAATTGTTCCGTAGTAATCTTGCCTTTATCCCGGTCAGTTTTGGCCGTTTCGTAAGCCAGGGCATCTGCGCTGACGGCAAGGGTGGTTTGCAGTAAGTCACGTTCCGAATAAGGTTCACCCATCGTGTAGTATGCACCCAGCATCTTCTCATTAGCTATTTCTTCGGTAAAGGCATCCAGACGTTCCAGTTCTTCGGCAGTATAGGGGTTGTCCGGTACGGAATCCAGTTCCAGGTCCCGGTGAAGTCCCAGGTGAACAGTCTCTTTCTTGACGCGCATTCCCAGCATACGATGTCCTTCCGTTCCTTCATCCAGAAGTTTATGAATATCTTCCAGTAATTGGTTATATCGCTGTCTCATGCCACTTTCCGCATAAGGCGGAGTCAGATGAGTGACGAGTACAGCATGTGTACGCCGTTTGGCTATAATACCTTCTCCTACGTTTCCCGTAGTATAGAAATAGAAATGCGGCAGATTACCTACCAGTGCTTCCGACCAGTCTGCCTGTGATAAGCCCACATTCTTTCCCGGGGTATATTCCAGATTTCCATGTGTGCCGAAGTGTATCAGTGCATCCGCTTTAAAACCTTTCTGCATATACAGATAAGGTGCCAGATAACTGTGAGGCGGTGCTACGGGCATGCCATGTACCAGCTTGAAATCATCGTCTCCCAATGCCGGACGGGGTTGTGGAAACAATAACACATTGCCGAATCGCAGGCAGGCAATGGCGATACTGTCTTTTGTGGCTAATAAATTGCCGGGAGCGTCTCCATAACGGTCAGTCACTTCCTTGTACTTTTCCGGCAGGATCACTTCTTTTGCCCAGGTTTCATATTGTCCGGTAGACAGCCATACAGGGTGTGCTGTTTTCAGGAATTGTTCCTGTGCCCCTTTGGCATACGAACCCATGACAGAGCTGTCACGATATATCCTGTTTCCGAATTCTTCTACGGTGGCAGGCAGGTTGCTTACGTCATATCCTTCATTGCGCAAGCGTTTCAGGAAGTTATAAAGAGAAGGAATCACCTCCATGCCGCTTGCCAGCAAGGCATCTTTACCGGGTGTCTTGAAGTAGCAGATGGCGACGCGTTTGTCCTTGTTGGATTTATCGCGAAGAGACATATATTTGCTGATATGCTCAACTAAGGCATCCATCCGTTCCGGTTCCGGTGTGTGCAGAATATATCCTTCTTCATTCTCATTTTGTGTGGAAATACATAAGGGGGCCATGCCTCCGTCTATTTCGGGTACTACTACACGTGCCGTCAGTGTACCTCCACTTACAGGTACGTTGGGATTCAGCCATTCTTCACGCGGTTGTACCAGTGGGAAAGGCATGAAGAGGGGAATATTTTCCTGATGTAACCAGTTAATGAGCGAGTCATTTCCCAGACGTCCCATAGGCAGATAAATCAATCCGTCGGGATGAAGGGTACGTATCAGGTCTTCGCGTCCCTTACCGCTACCGGTGATGGGATAAATATTGAAACCTGCCTGTGTCAGACGGGAGATCAGGGTATCTACATGGGCGCGGGTACCTTCTACCGGAAAACTGATACCTGAGATAAAAGCAAGATTGCGCCCACCTTCGTGATAGAGTTGCTTTTGTTTCAGATATTCAGTCAACTCTTGTGGAGTTTTGAAGTATTGGCCGTATTCCTGATGATAAAACAGGTTGTTGGGTAATTCTATGGGATTTTCAAAAGAACGGTCACCCAGTCGATGGGGAGTGGAGATGTGTCGCAGATAGCGCAAAGCATTCCTGTAGTTCTGTCTGCAAGCATTTTGGAAATACATTTGCAGGGTCTCCTGTTGTTCAGGGGTGATATTGTGGTTGACGATGAAGTTGAAATGTCTTAGCGCATTGGTAAAAACTGGAATACCTTTGGCAGCTACCCGTTCCAGTTCCGCTACTTGTGTTTCGTCCAGAAACAATCCGCGTCCGTACATCATGATGGCATCATAGCCGGAAAGGTCTTTCACTTCCTCCATCTTGATGCACTTCACGCGGATATGGCTGCAATCATTATTCAGTGCGATGTCTGCTGCTTGTGCGGGCAGGGGATTGATGATGAGGATGCGGGTAGGTGCCCACCAATAATTGTAGGCTGCAAAGCAAGCGATGACCACGGCGATTATGCAGCCAAGGATTATTCCTGTTCTTTTCTTGTTCATAGTAACTGACATTTTATTCCGGCTGATGAAACATTTTGTTTCCCGAGATGAAACGATTTGTTTCAAGGCATGAAACTCCTGGTTTCAAGTAATGAAACTGTTGGTTTCACACCGAGAAACTGTCAGTTTCATGCCTTGAAACAAATGAGATAATTATTACTCGTCTTTTCCGGCAGCGTATGCTGCCTTTTTATCCATAATATCCAGCATTCGGTGCTTCAGTGAGAAATGGATATGGTCAATGAATATTTCTTGTATTTCAGGTATTTGTCCCATACCCTCCATACGGACATTTACTGCGTATCCTTCTTTTTCGAGTGCTTCTTTCCATTCTCCGGCAATATCATTTTTAGCATGATCGCCGGCTACAAACATGAATGGAACCAGAGTTACTTGCTTCGTCTTTCCGGCTTTTAATTGTGCCAGCATCGTTTCAAATGAAGGATATCCTTCGATGGTGCCTACATGGAAATTCGCCAGTCCTTTGGCTTTCAGCATATAGTCCATCTGGCTGTAGATTGCTGTGCTGGGGGTATAAGTTCCGTGGCCTACAAGAACAAAATGTTCCGTACTCTTTTTATTGGAAGTTTTCTTTCCTTGTGCAGTTGCGTCAAGCCGTTCTCCTAATATGCTTACCACCTTTTCAGCATCTTCTGTAGAGTAGAGCAGGGGAGTGCCTATACGAATTTCCTTGAAAAAGGGTTGTACGCTTACCATATCCCTGCGGAGTGATTCCATTTCCACACCGTCAATGATATTGGTGCTTTGTACGATGACATGTGTATAACCTTCGCTACGCAAACGGAGCATAGCATCCAGCGGAGTTAGTTTCTCGATGCCGCGTGCTTTAAGACGACGGATAATGATACGGGAAGTAAAAGCTTCACGCATTTCCAGATCAGGGAATGCTTCACGGGCTTTCGCATTGATAGCGTCAATAGTTAGGACACGGGTATCATCGTGTGTAGTACCGAAGTGCACCATCAGCAGGGCGGCTTTATCGCCGGGTTTCATACTTGCGAGCATATCGCTTGCTACGAAGTTTTCCCCCTCGTGCGCAGGGCAGAGGAGGGAAACTGTTAATAGTATAATGAGGGAAAGTAATCTCATAAATAGATATTGTGGAATTATTTTTTGAAACGTAATAAAAGACTTACATAGAATGTGCGTCCCGGTGTGAGAGAGGCCAGATGGGATGCATCCGGACGGCGGTCGCTGTAATCGAAAATATTGCTGATTCCTACGCCCGGTTCTATGGTAAAGTACTTTAAGCCGTCGAAAGTATGTCTTGTGCTGATATTCCATAAACCAAATCCGGGAGCGGATTCGTCAATCCATTCATCATTTTTTAAAGTCTCATGGATGCGTTTGCTTTGTACACGACCATTCAGGTTGACATTCAGCCGATAGTTCTTCCAAGCATGCGCATAGTTTGCATTTACATTACCCGAGTGGCGAACACTGCGCTCTATTTTGTGCCAGCCGGTTTCACTGTCTTTAGTTCTGGCGTCGGCAAAGGTATAGTTACCGCCTAAAGAGAAACCATAACCCAGATTTGCATTCAGATTCACTTCAAATCCTTTGATTAATGCTTTATCGTTGTTGACGTAATTTTGGATATTGCCCAGCTTGGCATTGCCACCGTATAATTCATTTGCGATTTCTTGGAAAGCAGCTTGCTCAGCCTCTGAAAATTCGGATAGCTTAACGGTACGCGCTACAATCATATCTCGCAAATCATTGATATATCCGGTTACTCCCACTGTTAACCATTTCTTATTGAACTCTAAATTGATGGAGCCATAGTTGCTTTTCTCTGCATCCAGATCCTTGTTTCCGGCACTTAATGTTCCTGCTCTGGTTCCTCTTTGAGAATAAGAGTATTTGTACAGCTCATCAAGTCCTGGGGCACGGAATCCTGCCGAATATTGTCCGCGAATAGTAAAATCGCCCAAACGATACATTACGGCAAGTTTGGGTGTAACGTTACTCTTGGCTGTTTCGTGATATACATAACGCAATCCTGCCTGTATCTGTAAGTTCTTAAACAAAGTGATTTCTTCTTGTGCATAGGCAGCCCAGGTGTATGCGCGTTCATCAACGTTGAATGAAGGTCGATCCAGAGTTTCCTGTATATATTCCACTCCGAATATGGTACGGGTATTTTCCGTAAAGCGGAATAATGACTTCAGGTTTCCGCTATAATAATGCTGCCGTTTCTGACGCACTTCGTCTCCCACCTTGTTATCTCCATCCTCATTGGTGTACAGATAATTGGTATCGTAATTATCATTCTTAATATCAAACTGGATATAAGAACGTTTGTTGAAATTATATTTAGCTCCTGCTCCTAAACTGTATGCATCGTATGTCAGATTGTATTTCAGGTATTCGGGCTGACGTTTAACTGTACGGTCATAATAACTACCTTCAACATACATTGACAGTTTGTCATTCGGTGCAAATTGAAACATCTGGGTATAATTGTCCGTATAGAAAGCGTTAGCATCATGTTGGTCTCTCGCTTCACCATCTGCATCTACACGTGTGAGAGTCCAACCGTCGGACTGACGGCGTTGGTAAGAAGTATAAGAAGCAAACTTCTCTGTTTTGATGTCTACGTTGGCAGTCTGGGTGAATTGTCCACGCTCTTCTACCTTTGTATTGCTGGTAACTGTTATGTCATTTATCGGTTGGTTTGTAATGATATTGATTACACCACCAATAGCATCACTACCATAAAGAGCGGAACCGGCACCCTTTAGAACTTCAATACGTTTTACGTTACTCATGTCAATGCGGTTCAGGTCGATGTTGTTACTGCTGTCTCCTGTTAGCTTTTTACCATTAATAAGTATAAGCACATACTTGTTCGACAGTCCGTTTAGCATAAGGTAGTCTCCCATTGAGTTGGTAGAGAAAGATAGCGATGGAACCAAAGCAGTCATCGCCTCACGGAAATCTGTAATTCCAGCCTTTTTAATGTCGTTCGCTGTTACTACTTCCACTGGTGTTGGGGTGTCTTTCAGTCTGTGATGCGTACCTGTACCTGTTACTACAACGGGATTAAGTTCTACACTCAGGTCTTGACTTTGTTTTGTCTCTTGTGCAGATGCACTCATTGCTACACATCCTCCCATGAGGATGAACAGCCAATTCTGTTTCTTCATTGATTGATAAATAAGAATTAATACTTGCCCTCTTGACCCCGAGACGGCGTTAACTATGTGATTACTCAGGCAGGTTTCCTGACTCAGCCTTTACGGAAAGTAACCTTCCCATCCTTGGTTTCCCATTTGTTGGACAGTGGTTTCTGGAAGTTCCTTAATGAATACTTCCCGTCTTTTTGTTTCGCATTATCTGAAACAAAATTAAGGCTTTACAGTAGCGGGCACTGTTCCGGATTCTCACCGGATTCCCTTTTATGTGGAGTGTTGAACACACTTCACATCACCTAAGCGGGTGCAAAGATAAACATATCTTTAGATAAGGAAAAGTATTTTAGGCTTTTATGTTTAGGAAAGCAGAAGTGTATATGAAAAAGCATCAAATAAATGAATCATAAATAAAAAACTCTATATTTGTAGTATGTAATGTAACTCTCATAAAAAAACACTTGCGGCTGCGAGAGCCTGCGCTTGTACAAGTGTGAACGTTCACTTGT
>ENA-UONV01002250-UONV01002250.1-human-gut-metagenome-genome-assembly--contig:-CS4-NODE-2250-length-14609-cov-7.682081_pt1 | contig 14609 bp, 30 predicted proteins | sample MGYA00242461_ERZ724008 | MGnify/ENA metagenome assembly ERZ724008 | reverse complement strand
TAATAAATTAAAATCCGTAATCTGAATTTTAAAATCCCTTTTAGAAGAATTTTGTCCAGAGCAAAACGATTTTCAAAAATCAAAAATTTTTCTTCCTGAAATATGCCCTGGGGTAAACGAAACATAAGTTCGCTTTCATTTCAGGTTTATCTGAGAAAAATACATAAAAAGTAATGACGCTCTCGTCAAATCCTCGGGCCGTAGACGCAGGCGCAGGCCCTAATTTCAATTATAACACGAAACACAACAATTTGTCAAACAAAAACTTGCACAAAAATATTTTAGTTCATTTCCCAAAATTCGTCACATTGCACAACAGCATGTTGCACAAAAATAATAATTAATCTTTGTGCAATATTACCTATTGACATCGCCGCACATCTGTGGTATAATAGACTTGATGCTCTCATGGAGTGTAAGTTAATGACGAAAACTGCGATTCCTAGTAGTTCGCTTGTTAAGAAATTAACAAAGAAAATTTATTAAAACCTCTTGACAAGTGACTACCTATGTGCTATACTATGTATAAAGAAAGAGAGAAAGAGAGGAACAAAGACATGAAGTATGAAGTTATTGATAAAGAGGGAAAATTCGTTTTGTTAACAAGTAGCAAGAGTTTGGCTGAACTAACTGCCAAGAGAGTAGGTGGCTCTATTATTGATACTTATCTGGTATAGAGCGGGTTAGCCTAGGCTAACCCTTGAGCCAAGAGGCAAGGCAAGGCAGAGAGAAAGACACAAAGAAAGGTCTTGACAAGCAAGCACAAAGGTGTTATAATAAATATAAAGATAAAGATAAAAGAAAGAAAGAGTGATTAGTATGTTAGATAATAAATGGTTATGGTTCGATTTAGATGGAACTATTGCAGACCTTTACAGTGTAGAAGGATGGCTTGACTATCTGGTACATGGTAGCACAGTGCCTTATGAGATAGCAAGACCACTTGTTACCATGAGTCTATTTGCAAGGCGTGTCAATGCACTACAGAGGAGAGGTTATAAGTTAGGTGTTATCTCATGGGCAAGTAAGAACGCAACACTTGACTATGTGCAAGCAATAGAAGAAGCCAAAAGAACATGGTTGAAGAAACATCTTCCTAGTGTTAATTGGAATGAGATTATTGTAACAGAGTATGGACAGAACAAACGTGCGGCAGTGCCTTGCGGTGGAATACTATTCGATGATGAGGCAAGGAATAGAGAAGAGTGGCAAGGTGCAAGTGTTGACGCTATAGTTATGATGGATGTGCTTAAAGAGTTGATGCAGTATCATGTGTAAAAGGATAAAGAAGAGAGAGAACAAACGTTCTCTCTCTATCTATGTTTTGCGGTTCGTGGGACGCAGATTGTTAAAAAATTAACAGGAGTGTTAATAGAATAACAAAGGTAATGAGTAGCGAGACTTCACTACACTAAAGTGGTAAAGCATTAAAGTAACGCAACAGTACAGCAATCCAGCAGTAAAGAATTAATATAAGAAAGCAAAGAATATTTTTAAAATATTTTTATTTTCCTATTGACAAATCAATCTGATTGTAGTATACTATAATCAAGTTAAGAGAAGGAGGTCATTAAAGATGACAGTAAAAGAAATGATGGATAACGTAATTAAACAGTTAGGCTTTGAGAGTCCATTAACAGTGATGTTCTGTGAGGATTGTGAATCAGGAGAGTTTACTAATGAACAGTTAATGCGGTTGATGTATACAATCGTAGAATACTAAAAGAAAGGGGCGACCGCTATGGTCGCCTGCTGCCCTGACTAATTATACCACAGGTCGCCGCAGTTTGTCAATAGGAAAATTGTACAAAATATTAAATAATTTGCATCCCGAAATTGGTTATTTTGTATATTGACAAATAAATAGCTTGATGTTATACTTAATGTATCAAATGAAAGAGAGGAAATGATGAGGATGATTAAAACAGTATTAGCAGTTATGTTAGGTATCGCAGTAATTGGTGGTGTAGGAACTTATGAAAGTACATACACCAGAACCGCAGAGGTTGTAAAAGTACAGAATGACAACCTTGTAACTTTCGCAGATTCTACTGGAAATGACTGGGATTATTATTTTGAGGATGGTACAAACCTTGAAACTGGTGATAATGTAAAGCTTATCATGGATACAATGCACACTGATAATAACATCTATGATGATGAAATTAAAAAAATAGTCCTTGACAAATGAGTCAAGGACTGGTATAATAGGTATTAGAAAGAGAGGTAAAAGAGATGGTCAAAAAAACTGATAAAGAAAAATTATTAGAAATCTTTAGAAAGGCTGGAATATGGATTCCAGTAGATGACTCAGACTATTTTGAACTTGTATCAGATGAAACTGTAGGCTTTTGTTTTGATAAAAACGGTAACTTATTAAAACTTATTTAAGAAAGAGGTGTTTTTTATGATGATTTTAGGACTTTACATTGAAAAAGGTTATGAAACCGCACTTGTGGATTGCTCAACAGGGGAAATTCTCTCGCAGAATCGAGAGGAAATTGTCAGAATACTTGCACAGAATGATGGAAGTTATCTGTTACAATTAATTTAAAAAAATTCAAAAAGGGGTTGACAAATTCAACCCCTTGTGATATACTATAATCAAGTTAAGAGAGAGAGGTAAATAAAATGAAAACATTATTAGTAGTAACAATTATTATCGCAATGTACACACTGAGTTATTTAAGTTATTACAATGAGTGGGAATGGTTCTGGATGCCTATTGAAATCCTTGGCAAGATTATAACCATGATTAAAACACTTACATTTATTAAAGTATTTCCACTAATGATTAAATATCATCTAAATCCTTTTTCAGTAACACCAAAACAATTAAGAAGAACATTATCAGAAGAAGATAAAGAAAAATTTATCACAGGTGTTCCAAAAAGATATAGAGAAACAGCGAAAGAATTTTTTAAATAAGGGGTTGACAAACTAAACCCCTTGTGCTATAATAAAGACAGTTAAAGAAAGAGAGGTAAATAAAATGAGTTACATGGTAGAATTTATTTCAGTATCAATATTTATGAGTTTAATAGTTGGTGGTTTTATGGCAATGTGTATTGTAAATACTATTGCTGAGAACAGTAAACCAATAGTAAAATGGATAATCGGAATTGTACTTGCGATTGCTATTGGATGCGGTATAGGTGGATTATTTACATTACAGAGTAAAGGTGATGATGAAGCATGGAACAACGGATATTGTACAGAATGTAATGAGCCTTACAAGTTTACAAGTACAGTACATCATAGAAGTGGTGATGATGAATATTATTACACTTGTGATAAATGCGGTCATACAATCGTAACGCATAGTCTGAAAGAAAGATAAAAAATAAAAAATGGGGTTGACAAACTCAACCCCCTATGATATAATTAAGGTGTCAAGAGGAGATACAGCAACCAACCTCTCCACGACACATAATCGTGTGAAGTAAAATCGGCACTCGTCACAAAAAATACCTTAAAAAACCTCTTGACAACTTAATTATATCATAGAAAATAAATCAAAGAAAAAAATAAAAAGTCTTGACAAACTTCTAAACCTATGGTATACTATAATCAACAAAAGAGATAAAGAAAGGAATTGATAATTATGACAGAACAGGAATATGATAAAACTTTAAAAGCCGCTTATCATCTGGTTTATGATGACATGGTATCAAAAGGACCGAAGTTATTCAAAGGTTGCTATGATGCAAAGCATGGAAACAATAGTTTCATGTATGGTATTTGTACAGTAATGGAATTTATCGCAGACAAAGTAAGTCCAGAAGTCTATGATAAATTTAGTATAGAGTTTGTAACAAACATGAATAAAAGTGAGGAAAGGGCTTGACAAAAGCCCAAACCTCTGGTATAATAAGTACATAAGATAAAGAAAGAGAGGAATAAAGCATGATGAAAACAGTTACAATGAAATTGGAAAATGCAAATGCAGAGTTGCGTGTTGGAGATTCCAACGGGGTTGTTATTATTAATAATAATAACCTTGTTTCTATTGAGGAGTTAAAGGAAATTTTATCAATGTTTAACTATTTGAATAATAGTACAGCAGATACAAAAACTAAAAAGGATTCAAATAATTTTTAATTTTTAAACAAAAGTATTGACAAGTAAACCAAAAGGTGTTATAATAAATGTATCAAAAGAAAGAGAGGAAATAAAAGATGGTAGAAAGTAAATGTTATAAATGTGCGGAACTCGAGGGATGCTATGCAGGACAGCATGGTGAAGGAAGAGCTGATTGTAAATGTTATTGTCCTTGTTTATCTGATGAACCTTGTATCATCGTTGAAAGGTCAGAAGATTGGATTCGACTGATTGACAGAACAAATTTAAACGTTATTTGTGAGGGTCACAGCCTTACTCCAGAAGAGGTCTTGCTTGCATTAAACATGGACTTTAGAACCATTGAAAAAAATTAAAAAATGAAAAAGGGGCTTGACAAAAGCCAAGCCCTATAGTATAATTAAATCATAGAAAAGAAGAAAAGAGAGGTATTAAAAATGAGAAAAGTTGTTTATCAGATTATGGAAAGTAAAAAAGTTGTAAAAGAAACCACAAGTTATGCGGAGGCAAAAAACAAGCCTCACAAAATTAAAATGGTAGATGTAAAATAAAGAGGGCTTTAAGCCCTCTTTTTTGTGCAATTTTATTACTTGACAAACTTTCCAAAAGGTGATAAAATTGGCGGGCCGCGGGCGAGCGCTTCACTTACGCCAAGGCCCGAAATTCCATTATACCACAGGGAGCAACTTTTGTCAATAGGCAAAATAGACAAAAATAATAACAAAAAAATTCCCGAAATTGTGCAAAGTGATGAAAAATATCTTTGTGCAGGATTACCAAAAAAATGACAAACTGCACATTAATCTTTGTACACTTTTCTATTGGTCATTTTATACAAAAATTAACCATCTATTTTGTGCAATTTTTTTAAAAATAATCCTTGCAATCTTTAGTGGCTTGTGGTATTATAATACTTGTAAGGAAGAGAGAGACAAGAAAGCAAATAAAAAAACTTACAAAAAAGTTAAAAAAGTTCTTGACAAACCTCTTCACTGGTGATATAATAAAGACATAGAGATGAGAGAGAGGTAAACAAAAATGGAATTTATCAACAGACCAAACACTAATAAGATTGACAGAAGAATGGATTACTCCATTGTAATTGATACAGAAACTTGTCCAGTAGACAAGACATTAGAACAGGTACTTCCCACAAATATGTGGGTTTATGATTGCGGTTTTGCTGTCATTAACAAGCGTACTGGTGAAGTTTTTGAAACATGGTCATTCGTAAATGCTGACATTTTTCTCGATGAAAAACAGCTTATGAAATCCGCATACTATGCAAATAAAATTCCGATGTATTGGGAAGATATTAAAAGCGGTAAAAGAATTTTAACATCTTTCTACAATATCAGAAAACAACTTGTAGAGTGCTGTGAACGCTATAATGTAACAAAGGTTTTTGCTCACAATATGCGTTTTGACTATGGTACATTAAACACTACTCAGCGTTGGCTGACTAAATCAAAGTATAGATATTTCTTTCCTTATGGTTTGGAAATCTGTGATACTATGAAAATGGCTCGTGATGTAGTGTGTAAAATGCCATCATACAGAAGATTTTGTGAAGAAAATAACTATCTCACAACTAGAGGACAGTTAAGAGTGACAGCCGAAATTCTTTACAGATTTATTACAAAAGATAATACTTTTGTAGAAAAACACACTGGACTTGAGGACGTTCTGATTGAAAAAGAAATCTGTCATTATTGTTATAGACAGCACAAAAAAATGAGAACTGGACTCTGGGAAAAATAAAGAAAAAAATTTAAAAAAACTATTGACAAAATGTAAAAAATATGGTATTATTATTACAAGATAAAGAAAGGAAGTGAAAAACAATGAGAAGTCCCCCAAAAGAAAAATAAAAAAGGTCTTGACAAACAAGACTACAGGTGGTATAATAAAGACATAGAAAACAAATAATAAATCTCTTATTAAGAAAGGAATTGATAAGTATGACAAACAAAAAAATGACAAACGCTATGGCACTGGAAATCGCACTTGAGGTTCTGAAAGAAACTGATGTAGAGAAGTATACAGAGGTTATCGAGAAACTTGACAAAATGCTTGTACAGGTAAACAAAAAATCTTCCGCAAATCGTAAGCCAACAGCAACTCAGCTTGAAAACGAACACTTAAAAGAAAAAATTGTTGAATACCTTGTGGATACGGGCAATGGACTTACTGTTTCTGAGCTGATGAAAGAAGTTGAAGAATTGAAAGAACTTTCAAATCAGCGTGTAACTTCTCTTGTAACTTCCCTTTGCAGTGAAGGCAAAGTTGACAGAATGGTTGAAAAACGCAAAGCATACTTTTTTGCAAAATAATTAAAGGGGGCGAAAGCCCCCTATCACTTAAAGAAAGGGCTTAAAAATGACAGACAACGAAATTATAGAGCGTAACATGGAACTGCTAGACATTAGCAGAGAAGAAGCAACGCAAATGTTAGAAGATGACAGAAGAATAGACAAAGGGGAAAAACTTTTTACATTGACACCAGAACAGGAAAAAGCATCTAAAAAAGCACGACAGGCAGACCGCAAGAAAAAAACAACTGTTTACAAGTTTGATACTTCCAAAAGAAAAAAACCAGAAAATAAAGGAAAGCAAGCTATCATCACAGCTTTGACAGAATCGGTCGAAAAACTGGGAGCAGAAAATTTAGATGTGACTAACAATGAACGTGAGTTCTTTTTTGAACTGAATGGCACCAAGTATAAAATTGTACTAAGTATGCCAAGAAAATAATTTAATTTTTGTGCAAAACGCTGAATTTTTAATTCGGCGTTTTTTGTGCGGTTTTCACAAAGTTTTAGTTGAATCTTTGTGCAAAATTACATCTTGACAAATCGGCGGGCCGGCAGCGTGCGCTTAGGCCCGAACTTCAATTATAACACACGAAGCAACTATTTGTCAATAGACATTTTGCACAAAAATAACGCCTAAAAAATCCCAAAATTCTACCAATCGGTAAACCGCACAAAAATTGCTTTATACTTTTGGTTATTTTGTATATTGACAAAACCGCACACCTATAGTATACTATATTTAAAGATAAGGAAAGGGGAACAAGCAAATGAAAGTATCAAGAAATGAAATGGTTAGAATTAGAAAGAACTTACTCAGGCAGATGGATACATTTATCAGAGAAAATATTAGTGAAGATGTAGTAATTGATGTTTGGCTTGCTTGCGGTCTTGAGGATGGATGGGATGATGAAATTTTAACAGAGTACGCAAGCACTGATGGCTTATGGAATGATTGCATTAATGCTTGTCGCAAATGTTGTGAGATTGAAGGAATTTTATAAAATTAGGGGTTGACAAGTTCAATCCCCTGTGATATAATAAATGTATCAAATGAAAGAGAGGTTGATAATTATGTTAAATATTGAAAGTAAAATTAGCGGATGGAAAGTAACAGGTTTTGAAACTAAACCAGTTTTTAGCAGTCAGGTTATTTCTCTGGAAGAATGTATGAAAACAATTAAAAAACAGAAAGTAATGGATTACATTCTTGACAATTTCCGCTTTAGTAAAGGCATGAAAGAAGGAACATGGTTTACAACTATTGACTGGGATACAATTATGAAAATTTCAATCATGGAAACGAATCCAGAAGAAGAAAAACAATTAGAAGAGCGTTTCGGCTTCAGCTGGACTAAAATTTATTTGCGGTTTAATCATTAAAAATTAAAAATGGGGGTTGACAAACCTCAGCCCCTATGATATAATAAGTGCATAGTTAAGAGAGGAGATAAAAAGCATGACAGAAAAAGAAATGGAAGCAAAAACACTTTTATTTGATGCAATCGAAAAGTCAGCTTTATACGTTGGTGTAGAAGAAACTAAAAAGCTGATTGAAGAAATTTTTAAAGAAAGTGAGGAAATATAGTTATGAAAGTATGGCGTGATGTATTAGCCGGAATTGGTTTGGCAGTTATTATCATAGTGGTAATTCTCAGTACAGGAAATTACACTAGCAATGTAAGATATACAGAAGTTACCGCAACAAAGAAAATTTACCATGAAAGTAGTGATTCTACTACAATGGAATTTAAAAATAAACAAGGGGATAAAGTTTATTCTATTGATGATTACATTTGTCCTCTTGGTACAGAAGCGGTTATTTATTATGATAAAGATACAGGCGAACTACTAAAAATTACAACAAGGACTATTTTATAAAATAGTCCTTGACAAAATCCATAAGTAGGTGTATAATAAAAGAAAAAAGAAAGTGAGTGGAAACTATGAATGTATTAATTTTATTTTCATTATTAACAGTTGTAAATGTTATCTTTTCAACTATTAAATCTATTGTAACAATTAAATCTGGAAAAACAGTTGCCAGTCTTATTTCTGCGGGATATTATGGTTACTATAATGTAGTTCTTATTTATACAGTCGCAGATTTTCCATTATGGCAAAAAGTTGTTGTAACTTTTCTTGCTAATTTAATTGGTGTTTGGCTTGTAAAATGGGGTGAAGAGAAAGCAAGAAAAGACAAACTGTGGAAAGTAGAAGCAACTGTTTTAAAAGCTGTTGGCTGGGAAGAGCTTGTTAAAAAACTTAAAGATTGTCACGTACCTTGCAATTATATTGATATTGACAAATATGTTTTAATTAATTGCTATTGTGCAAATCAAAATCAAAGCAAGGCAGTTAAAGATTTATTAAATGTTTATCATGCAAAGTATTTTGTGAGCGAAACCAAAAATCTGTAAAAATTTTAAAAAACTATTGACAAACAATAAAAAATATGATATTATATATACATAATAAAGGAAAGGAAATGATAAAAAATGAAAGTTAATTATGATAGGAAAGCGACAGGAATTTATGTTTACAAGTTGACAGTGGGAAGCACATTCTTTAGTAAAAGAAGTGGTGTTGATGAAGTGGGATTGTACATGGTTGTTGATAGAAATAGTGGTATTTTCCTTGACAGCTACAAAGACAATGTAATGGCAGTTAATCTTGCTACTGGGCAGATTCGAGCTTTTAATAGAGTACAGAGAGTAGAACCTGTTGATGCTGAGGTTAATCTTTCAAAATAAAATTTGAAAAACCTCTTGACAAATTAAACTTCTGATGTTATAATAAAGACATAAAGAAGTAAAGGTAAATGCTTTTAGTCAAGTGTTAAGCGTAAAGCCTTTAAAAAAATTTAAAAAAATACTTGACAAACCTAGCAGTTGGTGCTATAATAAAGAAAAAAGAAAAAGAGAGGTAATAAGTTATGACAAACACAAAAATGACAAAAAGAGAGTTTATTAAAAGATTTAAAGAGGATTATGGTTTTCGCCATGAGATGAGATGCAAAGGTGTAAGAGTGGTTGCGGATAACGTAATCTTCTTTGGACAGGACGGCACTATTAAGAATGTCGCTGGGGCTTACATCGAGTAAGCCCTTAAGAAAAAATAAAAAAAGACTTGACAACTAAATAAAGAAATGGTATAATAAATACATAAAATAAAAGAAAAGGAAAAGGTGATAAGTATGACAAACAAACTTACAAACGTAGTAGCAATGGAAATGGCAATCAAGGTTGTAAAAGAAAACAACGGTTCTGTTGAACTGGTTGAGAAGCTTGAAAAAATTAAAGAGGGCTTTGAAAAGAAGAAATCTTCTACAAAGAAAACAGCTACTCAGGAAGAAAATGAAAAGTTGAAAGAAATCATTGTAAACTTCCTTACAGAATCCGAAAAGAGATTCACAGCAACAGAACTTGCTAAAGAGATTCCGGAACTTGCGGAACTCACAAACCAGAGAATCACTTCTCTGCTGACCGCTCTTGTTAAGGACTTAAAAATCCAGAGAGAGGTTGAGAAAAGAAAGGCTTACTTCTTTGTAGAGTAAGCTACAGGGGGAACGGTTGTTCGAGAGGGTTCAATTCCCTCTCCCCCCTCTTCTAAACCGAAAGGTTTTGACTAATCATTTTGTTTTCCTCCTTTCTTGTGAAAGAGTCTGAATATTCAGGCTCTTTCTTTTTTTGTGCAATTTGACGAAAATTATTTTTGTGCAAAATTACATCTTGACTTTTGAGCGGCCGGCGCACGACTGTGCTAGGCCGAATTCACCATTATACCACATGACACAAAATTTGTCAATAGTAAAATTGCACAAATTTTTACCGCAAAATTTCCCAAAATTCTCCAGCCAGCACATTGCACAAAAAATTCGCCGCATTTTTGTGCAATATTACCACTTGCATTTTTACTCCGCTCATGGTATACTTAATGTATCAAATGAAAGAGAGGTAAACGAAATGAGAACAGATTATGAAATTTTAGTAGGATTACTGAAAAGTCAGAAACTTGTGTATGATGTTACACAAATTGAAGGTACTGCTATGATTTGTCTGACATTTCGTGGTGGTAAGGTAATTTTTAACCGCTTTAAAATGATTGAAAAAGTTATAGAAAACGCTTGACAAGCTAACCAATAGGTGTTATAATAAAGACATAGAAAAACAGAAAGGATTGATAAAAATGGCAAATAAAAAAATGGACTGGTATCTGGAAAACAATGATTTTGAGGGTGCATACGAAAGATGGAAAGCAACCTCACCTTGTTGGAAAAAACGTTGGTTTGATGTATGTGAAAAGATTTATTCCAGTAGTAAAGAATGGGTAAAAACATACGTTCTTAATCCAGTAGAAAAAGTAATTAATAAAATTACAGATGCGCGGAAAGTCGTTACCGCAAAAATTAAAAAAGAGGGTATTGCAATTTCAGAAGATTGCAAGACATGGGATGATTCTAAAGGTTTAGAAAAATGTTATTTAATTGCATTTTTCAATGAACAGATGGAACTTGTATGCAGTAAAGTCGGCACAACCACAAGGAGCGTATTCCAGAGAATCAGAGAAGAACTAAACTCAAAAACTTATAAAGGCATGGGAGCAACCTATTGCGTTATTAATAGGGTTTATGACTGCGGTAATCTACCGGCTGAGGGTGTAGAGTCTATGTTTCGAGCAAAGTATATTAAAAAATACCCAAACAGCTTTTTTAAGAATGACCGCTTTATTAGCGAACATTTTGACATAACAGAAGCAGACAAATTTTTTGCAGATTATGTAAATTAACACTTGACAAAAAGCCACAAGGGTGTTATAATAAGTATAAAGATAAAGGAAAGGGGATAACAAAAATGAGAAGCCCACCGAAATAAAAAAGTTTTAAAAAAGTCTTGACAACTGAATATAGAAGTGATATAATAAATACATAAAATAAAGAAAGAGGTAATGATTATGACAAACAAAAAAATGACAAATGCTATGGCACTGGAAACTGCAATCGAGGTTCTGAAAGAAGATAACCAGTATGATGAAGTTGTTGAAAAGCTTCAGAAAATGCTTGTACAGGTAAACAAAAAATCTTCAGCAAATAAAAAACCTACTGCCACTCAGGTAGAAAATGAGGAACTCAAGGTCAAAATCCTTGCTCATCTCAAAACAGTTGATAAACAGACTGTATCTGAAATGATGAAAACCGTTCCAGACCTTGCGGAACTCACTAATCAGCGTGTTACTTCTCTTGTTACCGCCCTTTATAAAGAGGGTAAAGTTGACAGAGTTGTTGAAAAACGTAGAGCTTACTTTACACTTGTTGAGGAATGAAAAAAGTTCGGGGGATTTTCCCCCGAACCCTTGACAAAATAGCCAAAAGGTAGTATAATAAATATATCAAATAAAGGAGTTGATAATTTATGAAACTTACACAAAAAGACATGGAACTTGTAAAACATCACATGAAAGTCCTTGACATTCCAGAAGCAGAAGCAATTCAGTTGGTCATGGATGATAAAGCGGTTGACAAGGGCGAAAAGTTGTTTGAATTATCCGCCGAGCAGAAAAAAGTTGCTAAAAAATATGCGGGTACGGGTACAAAAAAACGAACTGTTTACAAGTTCGATACCGCCAAAAAGAAGAAAGAAAATCCTGTAAAACAGAAGATTATTGCTGAAATTGAGCGGTTTTTGAATGAAAATTCAGAATTTTGTGCGGAAAATGTACAAATTACCAATGCAGAAAGGCAGATTTTCTTTCAAATTGGTTCAAATGACTATGAATTAACGCTTGTACAGAAGCGAAAAGCCAAAAAATAGTAAGTTTTGGGGAAAATTTTCCCCAAAACGCTTGACTTTTTAATCAAAACATGGTATACTTAATTTAACAAATGAAAGAGAGGTATAAAAAATGAGTTTTGCAGATTATCTGGAAAAGATGTTAATTAAAAGAGGATTCTGGAGTGAGGGAGATGACTGTTGGAAAGAGATAAATGAAAACGATGAGTCATTTGAAGATGTTATCTCAGAAGTTGGAAAAGAATATATTCCAGAAGATAATGAAAAATTTGATTTTGAGGTTGAATGTGACCATGTGTTCGATTCTCCTGGATGTGATATTTACGCGGTGGCTGTTGCATTTGCCACTACGGTAAATAATCAGACAGAACCAGTAGCTGATTGTATTTTATACGCAACTTACATTTTTTAAAATAATAAACAAAATTGAGAGCGGATTTGCTCTCTTTTTTATGCATTTTTGCGGTTTGTGCAATTTGACGAATTTTGAAGGTTAGATTTGTGCAAATTGCTGAATCGAAATTAAATGCGGAAAAGGGCTTGACAAGAGAGTGATAAGTGTGATATAATGGCGGGCCGCCGACGACAGGCAAGGCCCGAATTCCCGCCCGCGAACCCCATATGGCGATTTTTTTCTACTTCTAGCGGTTTTTATATGGCGCCTAATTTTCCCGAAACCGCGCACCCGGCCGCATTACCGAGCATATGGTTCTTATCCATGAGTAAAGTGAATTGCGGGAAGAAGCCCTTGCGCCCTTTAAAAAGGGCGCGCCCCAAACTTGTCTCCTCATTAGGCTAAAGAAACCTGCGGTTTCTTTAAGCCAAAACGGAGACTCGTTCTTTAATATGGGCGAGGATAATAAGAATTATTGATTAATTATTTATATTATGTTATAATATTAAAAAAAGATAATTTTATTCGCGCACCTGCTGCCGCTCCGCAGATTTAATCGAGACCCTCTGATAAATAGATACACTTCCTGTGAATACTATATATGATTCATATAAGATTTTACTGCCCCTATTCTACTTTAACATCAGCTACAAGAGTGATGAACCTGCATCGCCGCAAAATAAAAAGAGAGAGAATAAATCTCTCCCCTACATTACCATGCTGCTTCTTTAGCTCTCCATTCATCTACTACTATTGGAATAAAATCATAGCGTTGTTTAAAAGCATCTAATACTTGTTGATAAGTATTAAGTGGAATAAGACTTTGAACATCTGTTTCACCACACTGAATAGCTGAACAAATTTGGTCTAATATTTTAGCTCTTTTAGCTTCTGGTAAATCATATCTTTCAAAGCATTCTTTTAAAAACTCGTGTTGTTCTTTATCTAATTTAGTATAAGTTTTATGGTTTACCCAAACTTTAATACCGCTTTTTTCTCCAAATTTTTCCATAGCTGGACCAACATAACGTTCTGCAACTGCTTGACTGCTGCAATGTCTATATTTTCTATTACCAAATTCCCTAATGGCAACTTTTGACATTCTAGCTTTACTTTCTGGAGCAAATTCATTTGGTAAATTACCTTTAACAAATTCTTCATAGTCTTGTTCACGCTGTTGTTTATTAAATTTACTGGAACTAAATTTTGGAATTTCTGGCCATTCTCCTTCATATTCTATTAAATAATAATAACGATTTCCATCTGTTTTTTCTTCTACAAAAATAGCAAAATATTCAGATAAATATTGAATAATTTTATCATGATTACGCTTCCATTGGTCTGCATTTAATTTACATCTTTTATTTAATGCAGCCCTAGTTAATCTTAAATGTGTCATTATTTGTTTCCTCCATATTATATAATTAAGATTTATTCTTCCCTCACTATATTATACTTTTTATTTCTAGCTAATTCAATATGTTTGCCCTTAAACCGTCGAAAGAAAATTTTGTCTGGAACTATTGACGAATATGTGCAATTTTTGTGAATACTATATATATATAGTATTCACAAAAATTGCACATATTCGTCCTAAAGGCCAGCCTTTAGGCTTCTATAAGAGATTTTAACAAAGTGGTTAACTTTTTGCACTCACCCATTATATATGAGACGACATTTTCTTAACCACTTTGCTGATTCTTGCTTTATGATACCACAAGTCTAAGAAAAAGTGATTAATTTTATTACAAATATATATGGCAGAGTAAATTTAATCACTTTCTATTAAAGCTTGCTCTTAGGCAGCAGTTGAGAGATTTTCGTTTCAGTTCAATTTTTGCTTTGTTCCTTGAGGTTTTAAATTTTTCATTTGAATATTTGAAATGGGTCCCCTAGTAATAGAGAGTGCTTGGCTTCGCCCATATTAATATTTTTATTTCGGTTTATGGAGAGGAAGAACTTAATTTGGGAGTGCTTGGCCGTGACTGGGTTTTGGATTCGATTGCTATAAAATACTGTTTGCAGTAGGGTGGA
>ENA-UONV01002246-UONV01002246.1-human-gut-metagenome-genome-assembly--contig:-CS4-NODE-2246-length-14630-cov-7.949503_pt1 | contig 14630 bp, 7 predicted proteins | sample MGYA00242461_ERZ724008 | MGnify/ENA metagenome assembly ERZ724008 | reverse complement strand
GGGAGCGGAAATCACAAATTTACCGTCCAAGTCTGTAATCGTTCCTTTGGAAGTACCTTTCACTGTGACGTTTGCACCGATAATTGGTTCATCTTTCTCATCTACTACCACTCCCGTCACGGTTCGGTTCTGTGCGAGCGACAGGGTAGATTGTAATACGAACAGAGTCATCAAAAAGAGAGATTGCATCTTCCTTCCCAGACTACCATTTCCATGCAGAATGTTTTTCATGTTGATATATCTAAGTGATTAAATTAGTAAATAACGGAAGAAACAAACAGAGCCTGACGGTCTGTCCGACTTCCGTTGCAAAGGAAGCGTATCGGAAGAATTTATGCGCAAGTATTCGTACGAAAAAGATGTAATATTATACTAATGGCTAAAAAATACTCCTGATATTTGTACGCAACCCCTTATAAAAGTACAAATATAGCCTTTTCATCGCAGTTTTTTTATCTGCTCGTACATCTGTTTGCCCAGATATTCGGCTGAATTCTGATTGAAATGAAGGCGGTCGCCCATCAATTCCGCATCCGACATATCTATCAGATAGGCATTCTTGTCTTCTTTCGCCAGGCGTTTCATCGCTTCTTCAACCTCACTGCCGTATTGCTTGTTCTTCCTGGCTACCGTACCGAAGATAAACGGAAGCCTGGAGTAGTCTTCTCCTGTCTTTTCACTCAGATGGTTGCGCACATAAGCGACGACTGCTTTCAGGTTCTCGTAGTATTTGTCGCCGTATGCACGGTCGCTTTCTCCTTGATGCCACAGGAATGCGTCAATCCGGTAACCGTTCTTTAATTTCGATAAGGTGTTGTCGATGCAACCGTCTATGTCATTGATAAAAGAAAGCAATAAGGAACGCCCCTTTTGGCTGGTTGCCACGTTGCCGGATAACCATTCGGGATTTGCCGACCAGTGAACCGACTTGTCCGAACTAGTGGACGGTTCGATAGAAGTGCCTCCGATAGCCCATTTGATAACGTAAAAAGGCTCTTGCCATAATTGCTCTAACCAATAGTAGGTGATGGCGTCATATCCCCATGTGTGGGGCTTGGCTCTTCTTTTGCTCTTCGGCCAGAAAGAACGGAACTTCCCGTCTGTGCGGTTCTGGGCTATTTTACAGTATTTGTAGGCTCCTGTGGTGAAGGCCGTGTCTGTGGACATAGCTTTGATGTAATCCGGCAGACGGTCGTTGGGCACGCGTCCGTCGGTGTTTGACTGTCCGGCAGTGATAATGACATGGGCAGGTTGGTTATTATCTGCCAGGCAATTGCAACAGAATGCAAGCATTAAAATGATAACTAAATTTTTCATGATGAAATGATGGTTTATGATTTTAAATACAAACTGAATAATAAAAAGTCCTCCCAAACGATAGAAACGTAAAAGAGGACTTTTTAATCAAACTAACAATCTTATGTGGGTTCTATATACCTGTTGAAAACAAATCTATTTGATTGTCTCGAGGAACTCTGCCTCGACGATTCGCAGCTGATTCTTACTGCTGCTCTTTTCCAGTTCCATTTTGTTGGCGGCTTTCGCTTCTACTTCTATCAACTGCCCGAAAGCGTCCTTGTCACTTGTATTGCCTTTCAGACGGATCGTAATGGTATTGGCACGTACCGGCTTTTCTATGTTCAGGTGGACATATCCCAGGCTCTTCTCTGTGTTGCCGCTCCATATCAGCTCTTTGCCTGCATATACTTCCAGCGGGTAGCTGCGCGAACGCCATCCGTGCAGTTTCAGACAAACGTCATCTATCATTGCTTCTTTTTCCAATGTATAAGTAATCCATGCAGTGCTGAGCTTGCCGTCGTTTTTCCATTCAGACAGTTCTATATCATCGTAGCTCTTGGCAACATCTCCGCTGTTGGCTCCGGCCTTTGCCGATACAACCCGGATTCCTCTTTTGGTATCTTTATAAGAAGGAGTGGAAGGAGTCTCACCTCTGTCCAATCTACCTTTCAAACTAGCTTGAGGCAGATAGGAACTTAATCCATTGTTTACTTTCACCGGAACCGTTTCCAATGTAAGAGTGGCTGCAGGTAACCCTTTGGCTTGTGCGGTCAGTGTTATTTTTCCAGCAGTTGTCGTACTGCGGATAAGTGCACGGTTGATACCACATTCTACCGGTAGATTGGTATCGAGGATATGGTTGTTTTCACCTTGTGCGATACCTCCGCGCCATTCGGCATTTCCCTTTAAAGTGAACTGGACAGTGCGGTTATCCAACGGACAACGTTTGCCGTCTTTATCTACTATCTCTACCTGTATCAGAGCCATGTCGGCACCGTCTGCGTGGAAGCCTTCCGGATTCTGAATGGCGGTAAGTTTCAGTTTGGCTGGCTCACCTACCGTGTTTACGGCGTAACGGCTGATTTCCTTTCCGCTCTTGTTGTAGCTGACAGCTTCCAGCTTGCCCGGTTTGAAAGTGACCTTGTCGAAAGTAAAGAGGAAGTTGTACTGCCGTTTACCTTTTCCTAACGATTTACCATTCAGGAAAAGTTCCACATCCTCGCCGGTGGATACTACATGTACCGGTTTTACTGTATTCTCCGGGTAGTTCCAATGACCGATGATGTAGGTCTGGTCTGCTTCCGTATCCACCCATCCGTTCCACATGACCTGATGAGCGTAGAATGCGTCTTTCTCAATGCGCATGGCATCCGTCACCCCGCTTCTGCGGTAGTTCTCTTCACCGCGATAATGAGTATTGGTATCGGAGAAAATAATCTTGGTTCCACCGGAGCTGACTCTGTTGCCTGTTCCGGGACGTTCACGCCAATAGTCATACCAACGGTTAATCATAGTAATGGCAAGCTGGTCTTGATTGTGGTTGTAATCGGTAGCCGGTTGTCCTTTGTGAAGAGGTCCGTCTCCTTCTTTATGGAAAGGATAACTGTATTCATCCCAATATTTTCTTAAACCTTCATCGCGGCAATATTCGGTTGCCCACATCGGATGATGTTCGCTTTTGTTGATATACAGCATTTCGCCGCCATATTCCGCTTCACGGATATCCAACATCTCGCGGGAACCGATGGCACGTCCGCCGAACGGATCATACTTGTCACGAACGGCTTTCATCTCAATCATGTGAGGCCGGCTGATCGCTTTGTTTCCACATTCATAGAACAAGATACTGGGATTGTTGCGATTATAAATGATAGCGTCACGCATCAGCTCCACCCGTTGTTCCCATTGGCGTCCTTCACGGTCTTTTTCCGAATCACCGGCAGGCATTGCCTGTATCAAACCTACACGGTCGCAAGATTCCACATCCTGTTTCCAAGGAGTGACGTGCATCCAGCGAACCAGGTTGGCATTACTCTTCACCATCAGGTCGTTTGAATAATCACTCAGCCAAGCCGGAACGGAAAGTCCGACAGCAGGCCATTCATTGCTGGTACGTTGGGCGTATCCTTTCATCTGGATCACCCGGTCGTTCAGCCAAACTTTTCCTTCTGCAAAACGTGTCTTACGGAATCCGGTACGAGTGCTTACTTCGTCGAATATACGGTTGTTACTGTCTTTCAGAGCTGTCTTTATCGTATATAGATAGCCATATCCCCAACTCCAGAAATGAAGACCGTCGACAGGGGCAGAAGCTTTAACTGTTTTAGTTTCTCCTGCTTTCAAAGTCACTTTGTCGCCTTGAAAAGTCTTCACTTGTTGGCCGTCGGCATCTAATATAGTCACCTGATAGGTGAACTGGCGAGGCTCTTTACTGTCGTTTCTGACTTCCGATTCTGCACAGATCGTAGCTTTTCTGCCTTTGATGTCGATGTCCTTAGCGTACGTATATACTCCCGTCGTTTTCAGATTACTATACAGGGGAAGTGTCTGATATACATTGTCGGTAACGTAGAGGAATACGTTTTTGGGAATACCGCCATAATTGGCGTTGAAGTTACGGTCGTTCCATTGAAATTTGGACTTGGTTCCTTCTTCCCTGTACATCCAGTCGTTGTCCGTCCGTACGGCAATCACGTTTTCGCCTTGTTTGATATAAGGAGTCAGGTCGAAACCTACTGCCATCACCCCGTTTTCATGTCTTCCCAGATTGTGTCCGTTGAGGTAGAAGTCTCCACGCTGGCGTACTCCTTCAAATTCGATAAATACTTTCTGATTACTTTTTAAATCGGGAATGCGGAAACTTTTACGATACCACACCACCGTGTCTGTCAGTTGTTCGATAGAAACTTTGAATGCTTCATCTTCATTGAAGGCATGAGGCAAAGTGACTTGTTTCCACTTGCTGTCATCGAATGTTGCATCTTTGGCTTTAGGAAAATCTCCTGTTTGCAGTTTCCATTCGCTGTTGAAATTGTACTTTTTACGTTCACTTGCCTGTCCCTTGACGGCGGGCAATGCGACCAGCAAAAATACGAAAAGAAATAAGTTGTGTTTCATGATGATCAATTAAAATGTTTTGCTGCAAAGGAAGCACATTAATGGAAAATACGCCTATACTCCCGTACGGAAAGGATGTATTTTTTATCTTTTGATGAAAAAACAGTAATGGAGATTTGTACGCAAATCCGTAAGATAGTACACTGGGGCTTCTTCTCACCACAGATTAACACAGATAATAGATCTTGATTATTAATGCATTAAATTAATCTGTGTTAATCTGTGGTGAACTCGAACCATGCTGTCCTTTATTCTTCTGATAAATCGAAGGAGCGATTCCAAATTGGTTCTTGAAACATTTACTGAAATAATAAGGATCATTGATACCCACTTTATAGGAAATCTCGGCAACGGTCAGGTCTTCGGTCAATAACAATTCCGCTGCTCTCTTCATACGGATAACACGTAAGTATTCATTCGGAGAGTATCCTGTCACTCCACGTACTTTCTTATAGAATACGGTACGTCCCAATCCCATAAGGTTGGCATAGTCGTCTACCGAGAATTCGGCTTCTACCATGTGCTCGTTCAGTATTTCGTTCAGCTTTGCCAGGAACTTGCTGTCTTTGTTGTTGGTGCAGATTGCTGAATGGACGATTCCCGGTTCATTGGAGAACTTCTCACGGAGTTTGTCCCGTTGCTCTATCAGTCTGGATACTCTGGCGAGCAGCAAAGATACACTGAATGGTTTGGTGATATAGGCATCCGCTCCGGCCTCTATACCTTCCAGGTATTTTTCATCCATATTAAGGGCAGTCAGCAGGATGATGGGGATATGACTTGTTGCGAACTCATTCTTTAGTTTCTTAGTCACTTCAAATCCGGTCATTCCCGGCATTAACACATCACAGATAATCAAATCGGCGTCATAGGTCTGTGCGCGTTCAAAGCCACTGATCCCGTCCGCTTCGGCCACCACTTCGAAGTATTGACCGATTTCCTCTTTTAAGAATTCACGGACATCGTTGTCGTCTTCTATGATTAATACTTTCCGTTTATTCAATGGAACGGAAGGTGCTGCCGGTTCTTCTGTCTTGTCACTCGCAATAAATTCTTTATGGCGTTGTTCTTCTTCCTCAATCAGTATTTGGTTAGGGATGAGGAAGTCTTTTTCCTCGTAAACGTCGGCATTTGCCGGTAGTTCTACGGTGAAGATAGAGCCGCCTCCTTCATTTTCCTTATAAGAAATCGTTCCTTTATGTATATTGACCAGACCATAGGTGAGGTGAAGCCCTACACCTACGCTGCTGTGTGAGAAGCTGCTTTGCATGAAGCGGTTGAACAATTCGTTTCTTTTTTCTTTCGGGATGCCTACTCCTGTGTCCGTCACTTGGATACAAAGTTGTTGCTTTTGTTCCGAGATTTCTACCTTGAATATGATTTTCCCGTTGGACGGAGTGTATTTGAATGCATTTGAAAGTAGATTGTAAATCACCTTGTCGAGATTTCCTTTATCGACAGGCATTTTGTAAGAGGTATGTGACGGCTCGAAGCGGAAATCCATGTTTTTGGATTCGCTTACATCCTTGAAACTTAGGAATATCTCATAGCAGAAAGCGATAATGTCCGTTTCTTCTAATGAAAGGGCAAGTTTATTCTTCTGCATCTTCCGGAATTCCAGCAATTGGTTGATAAGCCGCAACATTCGCTTGGTACTCTTATCCATGATTTTTAGGGAATGTTGCATATCTCTGGAATGGTTTCCCATATTGACGATTCTTTCCAAAGCTCCTTGAATCAGGGTTAATGGAGTGCGGAACTCATGAGATATATTGGTGAAGAATTCCAGTTTGTATTCCGTCAACTGGTTTTCTACTGCGATGCGGTTGCGCAATGCGTTGAAATTCCGGATGATATGGAAACTGAAATAACCGGCTACTGCGATTAACAGGGCATATAACAGGTAAGCCCAAGTCGTTTTCCAGAACGGAGGGGCTATCACAATTTCCATCACATTCTCTTCTCCCCAGATACCTGCGGCGTTGCAAGCCCTCACGTGGAGTTTGTACTTGCCCGGAGGCAAGTTCCGGTAAGTGGCGAAGTTCAGGTTGGAAGGCGAACTCCATTCCGTGTCATAAGGGGGCAGGCAATAGGAATACTTGGATACCCCATTCAGATAGTTGAATGTAGAGAAGGAGATGACAAATGATTGTTGATAATATTTCAAGTTCAGCTCGTTGATGTATGGCATTGCCTCCTGCAAAGGAGAATCCTCCACACCGGGAAGCATATTGGCTCCGTTGATCTGAAGTCCGGTAAAGACTACGGAAGTCGGTTTGTCCAGATTCTCTATCTTATCGGCATTCAATACAACCAAGCCATAGTTGGTACCGAACAGTAGTTTGCCGTCATTGCTTACACAAGCGGTGTTCTCACTATATACATTTCCCAAAGTATAGGAAGAGAAGAAATAATTCTCAATTTGCTTGGTTGCAGGAGTGAAGCGTGAAATGCCATATTCGGTAGCTATCCACATCTTATTATCCTTATCCTGAACAATGGACTGCACTACGGCATTGGACAACCCGTCTTTGATGTCGTAACAGTTGAAGGTCAGATGCTGATAATCGCCTTCCGGATGGCAGACGGCAAATCCGGCTCCGGCGGTTCCGATCCACATATTGCCTTCATGGTCATTCATCAGGCAACGTATCTCATTGTTGGGAAATGTGCCGTTGACATGATTGTATATGATATAATTCTTGGGCGAAGCGATGAGGGAATCCGGATGGAAGATATAAATACCGTTATTGGTGCCTACCCACATCCGTCCGTTCTTGTCTTCTTCGATGACACGGATACGTTTCTCTCCATAGTTGTCCTGCAAGAAGTGCCGGAATTGATAGCCGTCCTTCGTCTTTACGGCTAAGTTCAGTCCTCCGCCGAACGTTCCCAGCCACATTCGGCCTTTCCGGTCACGGTAGATGGAGAACACTTGGTCGTTGGAGAGCGAATTGGGATCTTTGCTGTTGTTCTTGTACCATTTGTCCGCTCCGATACGAAGACCGGTTCCTCTCATACCCAGCCATAGGTTACCTTCCGAGTCCTCGTTCATACTGTACACATTGTGGGTGAAATCCTCGCGGCGTATTGTCTTGGTCAGACCGGGGTCGTATTCGTACAGGCTGCCCATGCGGTTTGCCATATAGATATTTCCGTTTCGGTTTTGGAAAAGCATACGGATGGTATTGGAGCGGTCGGAACTGTTCTCGCCGCTGGGATGGAGACGTTGTGTGCCTTTGTTCAGAATCTCCAGATGAGATAAACCGGAAAATTCGGAACTTACCCAGATACCGCCGGAACGGTCTTCCATTACATATTGGAGGTAATTAGAGTTAATATGGCTGGATTGGCCGATGTCAAAGGTGAAATGCTGCAAGTCTCCCGTAGCCAGCTCGTATGCGTAAAGTCCGTTGCCGTAAGTTGTAATCCAGATGATATCCCGTGAATCGTGTACGATACTATATCGTTCCACATCTATATAGCCGATGTGTTCGGAAGAAAGGAACTGAAAAGGTTTGATATTGCCCGTTGTAACGTTGACGTACCATAAATGTCCGGTATAGTTGTGCACCCATACATTCTTTTTATTGTCTTTGGTGACCGCACCGTTTTTGATATTCAGGTCGGAGTAGCGGGAAAGTTTTCCGGTAGGGATATCCAGCAGATAACTGCCGTTGGCGGTAAACAATACCCATTTGTCTGCCAGGAGGAAGTTGCCCGTGACACGACTGTTGTCGTCAAAGCTTGCGGCAAGTGAACCTACTTTTTCCAGTTTGTCGGTAGAGTAGGTGTGACGGTAGATTTCATTCTTGTCGGTGATGATGCAGGTATATTGGTCATAAGCGATGATATGTTCCCAACTTTGGCTCTGCGGGTCTAGATTGTCAGTTTGCCCGTTCCGGTATTTCAATAGCCCTTTACGGGTTCCGATCCAGACTTCTCCTTTGGCGCTTTCCAATACAAACTGCACCCTGTCGGAAGGTAGATTTCCCAACTCTTTCTTATAAGTCTGTGACGAGAACTTCCCATCCTGATAAACGATTCTCCTGCATCCGTTTTGATTATGCCATAGCCAGACGGAATTATCGGAAGTAATGAAGAACTTAGAATAGTTTTCTTTATATTCGTTGCATCCGGTGAAATCCACAAAACGGCCGTGACGCAGGTCATAACAACTGATAAAAGAGGACATCGTTGAAATCCATAGGAAGCCGTTCGGATCTTCTTCTATACTCCGGATGCGTGAATCGGCCAGTGAAAGCGGATTGTGGATGTCAGGGTAGATGTTGACAAAAGAATTGCCGTCATAATAACTTAATCCGTTGAGCGTACCCAGCCAGATAAACCCCTTACTGTCTTGCGACATATACCGGATGGAGTTATTGGCTAATCCGTCTCCGGTAGTCAGTTTATTGGAACGTACCTCTACGGAGGCGAATGCCGGGTACAAGTAGAATAACAGGAGGGAGAATATAAGTAACGTATTCTTCTTCATAGTGAATTTATGTGTTTTATCTAAGGGCAAAGATAGTTATTTCTTTGGATTCCGTATAAATTTGCCCTTAGTATAACATTTCACTTGAACTGATATCCTCTGAAAGTCCCTTTCTTCTTAGTAAGATCCGGACCGAAATAGAATCCCGGTTGCGTTGGTTGGTTGTAGCCTACATTCTGGGTTGCGATACTGATTCTGTATATAGGATCTTCCAGGAAGGTATGGAAGCGGTATTCAGTAGGAATAGTCGATACATACAGGCGCAGGGAACAGTTGTCTTCCGAGCGTAACAGCACTTCTTCACGCCAGTCACCCACGATGTCACCTTGCAGACAGGGTACGGCTTTCGTTCCGTTATTGGAGAGAGCCCCTTCGAATGTTACGATTCTGTTTACCTTTTGTGCTTTCCAGTCATACTTGCTGATAATGTTCTTATCCAATAACTCGCGCAGCAAGTCGCCATCCCACCACACAGCCATGTTGGTAGGCAATCCTTTTATCCTGCCTGCAATAGCTTCTCCTTTTGCATTGCGCATTCCTGCTTCCCACGACCACATTTCCACTCCGGGCTGGGTAGGGTCGATGTCGGCTGCCATACAGCGGCCTACATCCTTGTTGCTTTTCACTTGGAGAATGATCTCTCCCGTTGCCGCGTCGCGATAAGTACTGCCGTCACGTTTGTTCTCATGACAGTCCCACACTTGCAGTCCCTTGCGTGAAGGGTCAAAATGGGTAAGATGGATAGCGTCTCCGTGTCCCATCTTGGTAGAGTAGAGTCCTTTGCCATTATGGTCGATGGCGCAAGAACCGTAAATAATTTCATCGCAACCGTCACCGTCCACATCTCCTACACGCAGGTTGTGGTTCCCTTGTCCGGCATAATCTTCGCAACCGGGGTCATTACTATCGAATACCCAGTGTTTTTTCAGTTCTTTCCCGTTCCAGTCGAAGGCAGCCAGGACGGTGCGGGTGTAATAACCCCGACACATCACTACACTTGGATGAATTCCATCCAGATAGGCTACACAAGCCAGAAAACGGTCGCTGCGGTTGGCACGCTCATCTCCCCAATCGGAAGGATCACCGCGCTGAGGGATATAGTCAATCGTGTGCAATGCTTCTCCCGTCAGTCCGGAAAATACGGTTAAATACTCCTTGCCTTTCCATACCCGTCCTTGATTGACAATCGCGTTTCTTTTCTTGCTGAAAGTACCGGGTTCACGATAATCGGCTTGAGCGTTCCCTATGACATTCCTTTTTGCGTCAACACTTCCGTCTGCTGTGCGCGTCACGACTTCCGCTTTCCCGTCACCGTCCAGGTCATATACCATAAATTGTGTATAGTGTGCCCCTGCCCGTATGTTTTTACCTAGATTAATGCGCCATAACTGTTCACCGTTCAGCCGGTAACAATCGATAAGCACTTCTCCGGTATATCCGTCATGCGAATTATCCCGTGAATTGCTTGGATCCCATTTCAAGATGATTTCATATTCTCCGTCACCGTCCACATCACCGATGGAAGCGTCGTTGGGACTATACGTATAGCTGTCTCCTGCGGGAGTCACTCCGCCTTCCGGTCTTTTCAATGGTATTTGCAGATAGCCGAGAGGAGAGTTCTCTGGTAAGGTATACTTGCCATCCGTATGGTGAGTCTCTTTGCCTTTTATCACAGGGCGTACTTCATAAACTGCCGCTGCCGGACTTCCGTTCTTGTCGCTAAACATCGTACCGGTGATAACGGGTTGGTCATTTAGTTTCTTGCCGTCCCGGTAAACATTGAATCCGGTTTTTATCGGGTCGGAAGATAAATATCTCCAGGAGACGACAACTTCCGAAGGGTTCTCACGGATAGCGATTGCTCCGCGTCCGAGCTTCTCCCGTTGGAGTTTGGAATAGTTGTAATTGGGTTGTGCCATTACAGTCGGTATAGTAACCAATGTAAGCATACATAACAGTAACCAGCTTGTACTTCTTTTCATGTCACTCTATTATTTTGAGTATTAGATAATTCTTTTTATTTCATGTGGCAAATTTAGTCCTTTTTTGAATGCCTGTACATGGAAATATGTACAAAGACAATATAGAATTGTCCACCTGTGTATATAGGATTATCCATTCCATATAAATTTCTATCTTTTATGTACATTCGTCTATTTCGCCTTCTACGGAATGCGGTAATTTTGCAATGTGAATAAAAAGGAGTGAATATGAAGTATCTTTTATCTATTGTACTATTGGCATTGATTGGCTTTACGAGTCCGAAAAGAACCATTACCGTTTCCGCGCATGACTGGGGGAATGTCCCCGTACAGCCCGATTTGTCGTGGGCGGAACAGGTAGGTGCGCAACGGGTTCCTAAGTCCGACTGTGTCCATGCAACGGACTTCGGACTGAAAAGTGATACTTCCGTTCTTAGTACCCGTTTTATTCAATCGGCTATTGACGCTTGCCATGAAAAGGGGGGGAGGGACGGTTATCATTCCTTCGGGCGTTTACCGTATAGGCGCCTTATTTATTAAAAGCGGAGTGAACCTTCATCTGAGCAAAGGCACAACGTTGATAGCAAGTGAGGATATCCGTGACTATCCGGAATTTCCTTCGCGTATTGCCGGCATTGAAATGACATGGCCTTCGGCCGTTGTCAATATCATGGATGCGGAGAATGCTGCGTTGACAGGCGAAGGATTCATTGATTGCCGTGGAAAGGTGTTTTGGGATAAATATTGGGAGATGCGCAAGGAATATGAGAAGAAGAAACTCCGTTGGATTGTGGATTACGACTGCAAACGGGTGCGGGGAATCCTTGTCTCAAACAGCAAACATATCACTTTAAAAGATTTCACCCTTGTACGTACCGGTTTTTGGGCTTGCCAGATTTTGTATTCCGATCATTGTTCGGTGGATGGCGTTACCATTAATAATAATGTGGGAGGACACGGACCGAGTACGGACGGAATTGATATAGACTCTTCGACCAATATTCTGGTTGAGAACTGTGAAGTGGATTGCAATGACGATAATATCTGTATCAAAGCGGGCCGCGATGCGGATGGGCTACGCGTGAACCGACCGACAGAGAATGTGGTAATCCGTAATTGTACCGCACGCAAAGGGGCGGGATTGGTGACGTGCGGCAGTGAGACTTCCGGTTCTATCCGTAATGTGCTTGCCTACGATCTGAAAGCTTACGGCACGGGTGTGGCGTTGCGTCTGAAATCATCCATGAATCGTGGAGGAACGGTGGAGAATATTTATATGACCCGTGTGAAGGCTGATAGCGTAAAGTATGTATTGGCTGTGGGGTTGAACTGGAATCCCAAATACAGTTACTCCGCTTTGCCCGAAGAATATAAAGGGAAAAAGATTCCGTCATACTGGGTTACCATGCTGACTCCCGTCGAACCGAAGGAGAAAGGATATCCTTATTTCCGTAATGTGTATTTCTCGAATATACAGGCCGACAGGGCAAAACGTTTTATCACAGCTTCCGGATGGAATGAGGAGCTCCGCATTGAAAACTTCTACTTGTCTAATATTAATGCGAGTGTGGAGTCTGCCGGAAAAATCGCTTATAGCAAGAACTTCCGGTTGAAGGATATTCATCTGACAGTGGAAGATAAGACTAAAGTGCAGGAGGAGGATAATATAGACAGTCGGATTGAGATAGATTATAAATGATTTTTCCTTTTGCAATAATACCTTATATATATTGATATGAATACCATGAAACGCTTTTACTTTTTTCTTTCTTTTATAGAGATGTGTCTTTGTCTTCCGGCAACAAATTATTTTGTGGCTACGAATGGTAGCGATACCAACAGTGGAACAATAGAGAAACCTTTTGCCACTTTGAGGAAAGCACAATCGAAAGTGGTTGCCGGAGATACTGTTTATATCCGCCGGGGAACATACAAGATAACGGAGTCTGAGGTGATGGAACACCATACGGCGGGGAGTACTACCTGGAGCCGTGTCTTTAAAATGGATAAAAGCGGGACGGGGAAGGATAAGCGGATCTGCTATTCCGGCTATAAGAACGAACGTCCGGTATTTGACCTTTCGGAAGTAAAGCCCGTCAATGAACGGGTTATTGTGTTTTATGTAAGCGGTTCGTATCTGCACTTCAGAAATATGGAAGTAGTGGGCACGCAAGTGACAATCACAGAACATACACAGTCCGAATGTTTCCGCAATGAAGGAGGCAGTAACAATATCTATGAGCATTTGTCTATGCACGATGGCATGGCTATCGGCTTTTATATAGTGACGGGCAAAGATAATCTGGTGCTGAATTGCGATGCATACAATAATTATGATCCTGTATCCGATAGCGGAAGCGGAGGAAATGTGGACGGCTTCGGAGGTCATCTGACTTCGGAAGCCTATACGGGTAATGTGTTTCGGGGATGTCGTGCCTGGTATAATAGCGACGATGGCTTCGATTTAATTAATTGCAAGGCGGCTTTTACCATTGATAATTGCTGGTCTTTTCTGAATGGATATACGAAGGAGGGGGATAAGGCCGGAGATGGAACCGGATTTAAATCGGGAGGTTATGGCATGAGTGATAATCCAAAGGTGCCGAAGGTGATCCCGATGCATATCGTTCAGTATTGTCTGGCTTATAAGAATAAAAACAAAGGGTTCTATGCCAATCATCATCTGGGAGGGATTGCCTGGTATAATAACACGGGCTACCGTAACCCGTCCAATTTCTGTATGTTGAACAGAAAAAGTGCATCCGAAAAAGTAGATGTGCCGGGTTATGGTCATATTATAAAGAATAACATATCTTATATGCCGCGCAGCGCGGGCAAACACTTGATAGATGTGGATGAAACACTGTGCGAGATTGTGAACAACTCTTTTGCTCCCGAAAGTTATGAACTGACTTCTGCCGACTTTATAAGTCTTGAAGATACGGAACTGATGAATCCGCGTCAGGCGGACGGAACTTTGCCGGATATTGGCTTTCTGAAAATAACGGCAAGCAGCATGCTTTATGGCAAAGGCATGGGATATGAGGCCGGAGGGCAAGTTCCTGTTCCCGATGAGGATCGATTCGGTTGGCTGGAGGCTGCCGCTATCGCAGTGGAAGATAATATGGCAAGTGTGGTAGGACCGGATGCAGAGTTGTTTACCAGTTTTTTTGTGAACAACAATCGCGTATCGTTTACAGAAAGAAAAGTTGACCTTTCTTCCTATCAAGGACTTGTAATGTTGGAAGCGAGGGCTGCCAACGGTACTATTGTCCGGTTAAAAGTAAACAAATAATAACCTTGAAAATATTATTGATATGAGAAAACATCACATAATAACAAGAATCTTTTTAGCTACGGGAGTACTGTTCTGTCTCTTTCTCACTGCTTGCGGTAATGATAATGGCATGGATGACATAAATCCCGATATGTCTTCGGAGCAACCTCCCCATTTCTTGTGGGACACGAAAATCCTTTTGGAAGAACCGAACGGTTGGGGGTTGCTGGTACAGCCAGGTTCTGTTGCAATAACCAATCTTACAGAGGGTAAACAATACAGATTGCTATGGCAGGGAGATTGGTCTACGGGAAAGAAGGCTACTCCTGTTTTGAGAATTGTGGAAAAAGGAAAACAGACTGAAATCATAGCTTTAAAACAATTGGAAGTGTCTGTGATAAAGGACGGGCACTATTCTCTCACGTTCGGTAGTGATGATAGAGAGGGGGAGTTGGTG
>ENA-UONV01002243-UONV01002243.1-human-gut-metagenome-genome-assembly--contig:-CS4-NODE-2243-length-14659-cov-4.388524_pt1 | contig 14659 bp, 10 predicted proteins | sample MGYA00242461_ERZ724008 | MGnify/ENA metagenome assembly ERZ724008 | reverse complement strand
CTAAAGAATATAGTATCGAAGAACTTTGCTGCTGGTGGTAGTGGTTTTGGTATCTACCAAGATGCGGATGGAAACTATCATCTGGATATAGACTTCGTGGATATCAGGAAGAAGCTTAATGTCGAAGAGATTCAGGTCCAGCGTTCAACCTATATCGGTGGAAAACAATACAACACGGCTGCAGGTATCATCTGTAAAAAAGTGGAGGATATAGGCGGAAGTTACAGATGCTATTTTAGCACAACAGATGCTGAGGGCAGAACAGTCAGAAATACTTTTGCAGTAGGCGATCTGGCGATCAGTGAGACTTTTGCCTTAAAAACCGGAACAACTTTTTATTGGCGTTACGTGAGTGGCTGTGGCGATGACTACATTGACTTATCCAAGACAGATTGCGCATCCGGAAGTGATGTGCCTGCGGTGGGAGACAATATTGTACAGTTGGGCAACCGGACAGATACAAGTCGTCAAGGTGCAATTGTCTGGGACAGCGTAACTGCAGGAGGTCCTTATGTGCGGATATATAATGGAATTGGAGCTGACGGGACTTATACGATGCCGAAACCTCAAATTGATTTCAATACGGTGCTGAGTGAAATTGCGGCAAAGTTCGTAAACCAGGCAACCGGAAAGGATATCGACGAAACCATTGAAGACTTAAAAACTGATGTAGACCTTGTTAAGGAACAGACAGATAGGTCTTATCTAATCTGGTACTTTGACTACGACCCTACTTTGTCAAATGAGCCGGCATCCGCCTGGACAACAGATGATTTAAAGACCATGCACGAAAAGGATATGTTTTACAACAAAGACACAGGCTATGGTTTCCGATTTGAAAAAGTCGGTAATACTTGGGCTTGGAACAATATTACGGATGCCCAAACTTTAAAAGCATTAGAAAAGATAAAAGAAAAATGCAAGGTGTTTGTTGTTCAGCCAACGGCAGCGGATGAATATAGTGTCGGCGATATGTGGATAAATGCAAATTACTCCGATGGTACCGTTAAGTATAAGAATGATTCCCTCGTCTGCAAGACTGCCAAAGCAAAAGGTGTAGCCTTTAGCATCGATCATTGGAAGCCTTCGTCTACTGCCACAACGGCCTATCTTGAAAACCTTGGCGATCAGATTATACTTGCTGTGAGTAATGCCGATGATGGGATTGCTGCCGCAAAAGAGATTGCCAGACAAGGCATCAGTGATGCATACGACGCTGCTCAGGATGCTTTGAGTGCATTGGGTATCGCACAAGGAGCTCAGAATGCAGCAGATAAGAATACTTCCGCTATCCAAGTGACAGAAAAATCCATTGCTGCACTTGTAGAAGGTATTCATTTCAATAGCGCAGGCAATATTACGAATATCAATACATCCGGATTAATAACCACAGCAGACTTTTCGGCACTGTATGGGAAAGAAATCGTGTATGATAAGGATGGGCATGTAGACATGACAAAGATGTCCGGTCTTATCACAGAGGCAGGCTTAACAGGGATGTTTTCACAGCTGGCTGATACGAACGGTTATGTAAAAAAGTCGTATATCGACCTCTTTGTAATTGCGCTTCCTGAAGGTGGATTTCAGAGTAATGCAATAATTGATGCTGACCAGATTCGGTTTAATGGGAATATTATGGCAAATGATAGCTTCTCTGTGGATAAGGACGGACTTGTGACCATGAAAAATGCGAATGTGGAAGGGAAAATTGTCTCTAACGCATCATTTGTCAGATTTTACACGTTCAAAAATACTGGTGGGTGCTTTTTCTTGAATCCCGCCTATGGCTCTCATTTTATGAATTCAGTTCCTAACCGTATCAGCCAGGCCAAGTATAAACTTCCGGCGGCAAGTGGCTGTGTGGGATTAAGAATTTCATTGACTATATACAATTCTGCGTCGGCTTCTACGTGGGGATATATTAACGTCATTTCAACTGACGGATTTAATCGGCTGGAGCTTGTGAATGAAAAATACGAATATTGTAACACCGTTTCTTTAGATTCCGGCTATACCTATGAATTCATATCTTTAGGTGCATATTGGATTCCTTCGAACAATTCGAACATGTCATTTACATACAATGAACTGGGAGATGAAATATATGAAGACCCGGTTCTTTTATAAAAAAGAAAAATGTTATGGGTTATATCAAGTTCATACTCTCCCAGCGTAAGAGCGATGATGCGGGCAATACCACGCATGCCCGCATCAGCCGTATCGAATCAGATATGGCGGATACAAGTATGCTTGAAACAAACTTGATCATGCACGCGCTATCCGCTCCGGGTGGAAAAGTAGAGATTGTAGGCGAGTTCATATTGAACGAAAGTTTATTGGATAACGATTATTTGGGGTAGTATTATGGAAATATTGAATAAAAAGTTTGTAAAAGGTAACGTGCTGAAGGCCGAGGAACTGAATGATTTAGTAGATAAGATCAATGAGCTGGTAGGTGGTTCACTTATTATCGGTGATGCAGTGGGCACAGCTTATGATGGAGCTGCTGGTGCAACGCTTGAACAGATCGTTCGCGAGCTTGCTGGCGGTGCCGGAACTATGTATAGTGTCTATATACGCAATAATATGGCTTCTTTGGGTTTTGCCGCCCAATATGGTGAGGAATGCGTTCTTGATTTCTCCTTCATCTCTCAGTACCGAGATGACCTAAACGAGCCTTACAAGCCGACGGGAGAACTCGGACTGTGTACAATCATGGTAAAGAATTCGAAGTTCGCAGACTTTACAGTAGTCAAACAGATGGAAGTATCTTCTAATGTCTCCATTAAGCAGGATATTGCAGAGTGGTTGAGCAGTGGCACCAATAGCGTCAAGATTACCATTAAAGGTGAAAACACCGATCAGACCACCGCACCTGTCACCTATACCGTGCAACTCACGAGCCTTGGCATCAGTGCTCCGAACTTCGCCTGGTGGACTGCTTTCGCGTCCGATATCTCCATACCGATGATTATCAACGGTAATATCAGTAAGATGCTGCATGTCACCATCACAGGTGATAATTACAACCAGAGTTACAGCCAGAATCTTGGAACGGCCATCTATACCGATACTCCCTATATTTATACACTTTCTCACCCGGGAGCCACCGGCGTGTACAATGTGAGCTTCTATCTGTCTAATTCTGATAATACGATCCAGACGAAGGCTGTGTCAATCAATATCATGTGCATATCTGCCGGTGAAACATCGAAGCTGATGTGCGTGAATAACGTAGCTGCCTTGCTCACAAACTGGCAGGATAACGTTGTCTTTGACTATGCGATCTATGATGGCCAGTCTGCGGCAACCGATGCTATATTCAGCATAACCAAAGCCGGAATAGAAGTGTACAGCTCTGAAAATGATAATATCGCCACTAATACGAAGAACACTCTTACCTATCCGATGGAGGTAGATACGGATGATGATGCTAACTTCGATGTGGTTGTGAACGTAACCAGCGAAAAAGTTCATTTGATAGAGCCTATTACGCTGAACGTGAACAATTCTTTGGGTTACTCCGCTACGGCTGGTGCTGTGCTATACATCAATCCGAAAACCCGTAGCAACTCGCAGACAAACTACCTGAGTGTGGTTAACGAGGTTGATAAGTCTCTGATACCTGTTACCTGGAGCAATCTGAACTGGGGCAACGACGGCTGGATGACGGACGATGACGGCGTGAAGGCTTTGAAAATCTTCGCCCGCAGCAAGGCCGTGATAGATTATCAGCCTTTTATAACTGAGGCCGCCCGCAAAGGTAAGACTATCGAAATCGACTTTAAGGTTGAGAATGCTTCCGATGCCAGCAAGGATATAATCAGCATTGCAGAGGATAAGTCGGACGGCAGTCGTGTCGGTCTGAAAGTGTCCGGCGAGAATATATCCTTTTTCTCGCAATCCATGCATGACAGCAGCACGCAAGACGTGCCTATTGATAACGGTGTACGCATTCGTCTGACGGTTGTAGTGATGCCGAATGCTTATGGAAATCCTGAATTTAACCTGATTGCCATCTATGTTAATGGCAAGAAGAACCGGCAGTATGCTTACCTGAATAATGACTACTTCAAAAACAATGGAAAGATAACGCTTGGCAATGACTACGCCAATCTCTATCTGTATGGTCTTCGCATCTATGACGGCGCATTGACCTCCGAAGCTGTACAGAAGAATTATATCAACCAGCTTGTAACAACGGATGAAAAGCAGACGGAAAAAAGCATCAACCAGGTGTTGGATGGCGAAGGTGTGAATATTGATTTCAATGCTACAAAGATGCTGTATAACGTCTTTGTAATCGATAAGCCGTTCCCGAACTTGAACAACCCTTCAGGGGTAGCCGGTAATCTGGAAGTGTTTTTTAAGGATAAGCCCGAACGTAACTTCACACTCACTAACCTGTTGGTTGAAGGTCAGGGAACATCCTCCAAGAAATACCTGGAGTGGAACATCCGGTTCAAGCTGAAGGGGCTGAAGGACGCTGAGGGTAATAAGATAGCCTCTATCGCCACGTATGCTGATGGAACTACGGACAAGAACAAAGTGTTGATGTTCGACAGTGTGCCGAAGTCCGGGCGTTTGACTGCCAAGAAGAACTGGGCGAGCTCCATGCAAGATCATAAAGCCGGCTGCGTGGATGCCTACGATGCCCTGTACAAGGAACTGGGCATGAAGAACGAGGCAATGGTTGCCGACCCGAAGATACGTGTGGCTGTTTATCAGGAGCCGTTCATCGGCTTCTCGAAGTCCGTCAACGAGGAGGGGCAGGATGTATATACCTGCATGGGTGAGTTTACTTTTGGTCCGGATAAAGGAGATGATCTTTGTTTCGGTTATGATACAGAAGCGTTTCCGGAATTATTGTCAGTGGAAGGTTCGGATAATGCACCGCTGGGTGCTCTTTTTCGTGTACCTTGGAATCGGAGTAAATCATATTGGGCATACAATTCCGATGAAGAAGCCTTCCAGTATAATAATACCAACTGTTGGGACTTTGACGCCGGGGAACTGAATGCTGACGAGACAGAGCCGCTGTCGGCGCAAAAGTGGATAGATGCCTATAATGCAGTCTATGTATGTAGTAACCGTATCCGCCCGTTTAATGGGACACTGGATGATCTGAATACTCAGATAGCGACTTACCGTGGAACCGGGTATGAATACTGGATTGCCAAGGCAGGAAACGCCAACCTGTACAATCTGTATTATTACGAGGCTGCTGAAGGGAGGTTTATCCCTTCAGATATCGGTGCCGGTCAGATCAATCTTAAAACACAGCTTAAAGACTATTTGACCGCTGATTTATCAGTGTTTACAGCCGATCAACTGAATGAGCTTTTTGTCAATGCGAGAAAACAGCTTTTCCGTGCCACGATACCGGCACTGTTCGATATTGACGATGCGGTGTTTCATTATTGCTTTACGGAGTTTACGGCCGGAACTGACCAGCGTGCAAAGAACACCTATCCGTATAGCTTCTGCCAGGAAGGTAGTAAATGGAGATGGAGATTGGATGATGCCGATACCATTTTCCCGATAGATAACCAAGGACAGGATCGCAAACCCTATTGGTGTGAGATGCATGATTCTTATGATAATGGTCAGCCGATATGGAACGGTGAAACTTCTACTTTCTGGAACATGCTTGAACTGGCGTTCAACACTGAAATCGTTGCTGGCATGAAGAAGATGCTGTCCGCCATGGAAAGTCTTTGTGGTCAGTCTTCCGGTACGCCCTATGACAAGGTTTATGCGTTTTACCGGAAGTTCTATCTGGGTGTGAAGAACTATTTCCCCGCTACGCTTGTGAATGCTGACGCTAAACGGTATGAACTTGCGAAGATAGCATACGACAAGGGACAGTATACTAATGATACCGATCCTATTACGCAATCTCACGGAGATTTTTACTCGGCCGAAACTGCTTGGGTGAAGAAACGTATCATGTACATAATGTCAAAGTACAGCTACGGGCTATTTTCCGCTGATGGTACCGATACTATCATCGTGCGTGCCGCCGGTGATCTGATCGATTATGAGATCACTCCGGCCTTTGATATGTACCCGGCTATTGCGAACGGTACATCCATCGTTCGGGGTGAGCGAACCAAAGTCGGTGAAAAATGCAAGATTACTATTGACCTCGGAGGTAGTGCCGACCAGCAGAATGCGATTCAAGCGGCAAGCTGGTTATTGAGCATCGGAGACTGGCACAAAAAGAACGTTTCCGGTACCATGGTGGTAAGAGGTCGGCGCTTGACCGAGCTTATACTTGGCAGTAAGACAGAGAGTGTAATAATCTCTATCACAGGACTTACCCTTGCTGATTGTGGTAGCATGCAAAAGGTTCTTTTATCCAATATAGCCACATTACAAGGAACGATTGATTTAAGTACAATTATCAACATTCGTGAGATATATGCCGATGGTACAAACATCAGTCAGATCAAGCTGCCGAATGGCGGCGGGCTTGAAGTAATAGAATATCCGGCAAACAACAAGTACATCTCGTTCAGAAACTTCCCGGTCTTGACTACGGAAGGGTTGAGAATTGGTCAGTGTGCGGTGAATATTACCGACTTCTGGATAGAGAATTGTCCGTTGCTGAAGCCTATGAAACTGCTTTCTGATATCATCGAGGCACAACAATCACAGGGTGATAACCATGTACTGAAACATATTCGTGCAGTGGGTTTCGAGGAGGAATATTATACGGCTGATGCACTTGATATGTTGGCAAAATTAGCCGACGGAACCTACGAAGGTTTATCGGCTGAGGGGCTTGCAGGTGAGGACCCAATACCAGTTTTAGACGGTAAGATAACAGTACACTCCAAGTACTATCAGGACTCTGTAGATCAGTTACGAGAAATATTCAATCGACTAACCTTAATAATGGAGGGCGAAGCTGCTATAAGATTCATTGATCCGGCAGTATTTAGTATCTGCCTTCCGTTGTGGGATACTGACAAAGACGGGTATATCACGGAACAAGAAATTTCTACTATAAGGAGTTTTCCTAATACTATTTTTGAAAATCGTAATGATATAACGAGCCTTGATGACTTGGCAAAGCTTGCCGGTTACACTTATCTTAACACTTTTAGCGGAATGACTAATTTGAAAACAGCTCATACAGGCAAGCGGTATTCAGGTAATACCATTATTACAAGTAGCGTTTATATGGGATACAAGGATTGCATTTCATTGGAACGTATCACCATAGATGAAAGTATAAGATCAATAGAACGTATGTGTTTTGAAGGTTGCACTTCTTTGAAAACGATTATTTGGGGAGGAAATGAGGAGTCAATAGAGGGATTAGCATTTGCAGAATCAGGACTGGAGGAAGTTATTTTACCTGATGGCATAAAGCAAATAGGTGGCCCGTATGTACAATATACTTTCTCTGCTTGCAAGCAACTAAGATATATGGAAATAGGAACTAAGATCGAACTAATTAAAAGAGGTGCGTTTCAGGATTGTAGTGCTATGCAAGTCTTTGTCATTCATGCAATAACTCCACCAACACTTGAAGGAGATAGTTTTAAAAATAACTCTTGTATCATTTACGTTCCTGATGCATCGGTTACAGCATATAAGTCTGCGAACAATTGGGCAGCATTTTCAACTCGTATTAAACCGATTAGCGAAAAGCCATGATTGTCATTATCAACACCTTGCTTTCTACTATAAAAAGAAAACACCCTCTACATATATCTGTGAGGCTGAAAAACGGTTCTATCAGGACTCTGTAGATCAGTTACGAGAAATATTCAACAAACTATCCTTAATAATGGAGGGTGAAGCTGCTATCCGCTTCGCTGATCCAGAAGTATTAAGGGTATTGAATGAAACCATGTGTTTCATCAACAATGTTGCTGATATATTCGAATATCCACAACCTGACAGTGACGGTATGATGACTTATCAACGCGCTGCCAATCTGAAAGGCTTATCAAATCGTAGGGATTTGGTATATTCTATATTCAAAGGGAATACTGTAATAGAAACCTTCAATGAATTCCAATACTTTACCGGCATGACATCCATTCCTCATGGCATCTTTGAAAATTGCAGCAACTTACGTGAGGTGACACTTCCTATATGTTCGGCAAGCGAAATAGGTGACTATCCTATTACTGGTACAAAAATAACCCGTTGGATAGTTCCTGAAGGATATACAACATTCAATACCATAACAGGCTATTATGGCACTACCTTGGAGCTTGTAGATTATCCCAGCACTACGGAGAAGATGAACAATTTCATGTGGAATAATGATTGCAAGGTGTTTATTTGTCGAGCGGTAAATCCTCCGATCCTCACTTCGTGGGGGCGTGGCACGATAAATGTTATTTATGTTCCTGATGCGAGTGTGGATGCCTATAAATCGGCTGCTGGATGGAGTTCGCAAGCAGCAAAGATACAACCTCTATCAACTTATGAAGAACTATGATTCTTCATAAGATGAGAGTGGATAAATATAATTAGCTCTATTTTTCCATCCGTTCGCCGCTTGGTAGGCTAATACGCTATCATCCGGTACATAGATTTTCATCGCAGAATTCGTTCTGTCAAATGATCCCCAGCCCAGAATAGGTGGTACTTTGGCATATAACACAAAAACTTCGACATTGGGACAATCTGATAAGAAATACCCACTGAAATTTGTTATCAGATTTGTTTTTATAATTAGTATTTTCAATTTGTTGCAGTAACGGAATGCTCCGCCTCCAATGGAACTTACTTTTTCAGGAATGATGATTTTCTCCAGCAATGAATAAGAAAAGATATCTGCACCTATAGATTCTACTGTTTCTGGTATTTCCACATGTTCTAAAGATGGATTATTCTTCAACCAATTAAGGTTTGTCATATCAGGAGGTAATACAATTTCACGTAGATTCAGACAGTCATAGAAAGCTCCTCCGGCGAGTGATTGTCCAGCGGAGAATTCGATAACCTCAATAGTGCTATCTTTAAAAACGTAATTATGTGTAGAATAAACTCCCTTGAATTTTTTCATTTCACGGAAAGTTTTGATCTTCTGGTTACCAGAAAACCAACTGGCATGTATAGCTACATTTACAGCTTCATCCTCATTTACCTCTCCATTTCCATCACGATCAAGTTGTTCTACTAATATCCGTTTAACTTCTGGATCAGCAATCTTGATACACGCAATTCCATCCACTATTAATTCCAATTTGTTGAAAGTATTTTTTAGCTCATCCACAGAGTCCTGATAGAACTGTCATACCTTCAATTTAAATAGTTCTTAAATCGTTTTTGAGAGCTATTTAAAATGTGGTAGAAAATAAATGGAAATTCGCAATTCGTTTTGTGTTAACTATTATAAAGCTCTTACAATTCGTTTTGTAAGAGAGCTACAGAGCGTTTTGCGGTTTTTATCTTCCTTCCTTTTTCTATATATAATAATGTATCTTGATTATCTACTAATAATATTCGTTAAACTACTGCTTATGTTAGTTGAATAACTGTATATAGTAGTTGTTTGTCTAAAACTAATTTCTATCTTTGCATCGTTCACCCAAGTAAACTTGAAAAGATTATGAAACGATTAACTGCTAAAGAAGAAGAGATCATGCAAATGTTCTGGGAGCATGGTCCGATGTTTGTTCGTGAATTGCTGGCCTTTTATGAAGAGCCTAAACCACATTATAATACCGTATCTACCTTGGTGAGAGGGCTAGAGGAAAAAGGATTTGTGAAATATAGGGCTTATGGTAATACGTATCAGTATTATGCGGCTATTTCCGATAAGGAATATAAACGCTCTGCACTGAACGATGTGGTGGTTCAATACTATAATAGCTCCTATACCAATGTCGTGTCTACATTTATTGAAGAAGAAGGCATGTCTGTAGATGAGTTGAAGGCATTGATTGCAGAAATAGAAAGTAAAAAGTCTAACAGATAGAAATAGTATTATACCCAGTAAATAAAAATATCATGGGAACTATCTTGTTTTATATATTTGAGTCTACCTTATGCCTGACAATTCTGTATTTTCTGTTCAGATTGTTTTTCAGGAAAGATACGCTGTTTCGTACGAACCGTTTTTTACTGTTGATGGGAACAGTGGTATGTACACTACTCCCATTATTGCAAATAGATGTTCCTCAGTATACCACTTTGCAGTTGCCGATAACTACTGTAAGACATTTATTGACTGAAAAAGAAGTGAATATTGAAAGAGAAAGGGGTGTTGGTGAAAAACATTTGTCCGGAGAAGAAAACCTTTTTATGGCAGGGAAAGGAGATGATACAGAAGAAAATCATGCAAACGTGATTCAGGCTATCCCTGTGACTCTACTGTTAGGCGGTTGCTATTTTATTGGAGCTTTGGTTGTACTTACCTTTCTTTTGTTTTCTACTATCCGTATGCGCCGTCTCATTCATAGTTACCCCGCCTGTTATTATGGGAAATATAAATTGATTATCTGCCCTGAGAAGATCGTTTCTTTCAGTTGGGGGAATACGATTGTTCTGTCACAAGAAGATTATGAACGGAATCCCGGAGAAATATTGTTGCATGAACAAATGCACCTGCAACATAGGCATACATGGGATTTACTTTGGATGGAATGTATCATGATACTCCATTGGTTCAATCCTGCCGCATGGCTCCTGATGCGTGAACTTCGTGAAGTACATGAGTACGAAGCCGATAATGGCGTTATTAATAATGGCATCGATGCAACAGAATATCAACTCTTGTTAGTGAAAAAATCCGTAGGTACAAGGCTCTACTCTATGGCTTGCGGATTCAATCACAGCAAACTTAAAAATCGTATCACTATGATGTTAAAAAGAAGAACAAACAATTGGGCACGTTTGAAGCTATTGCTTTTTGTGCCCGTAGCCGCCGGAACGCTTTATGCTTTTGCACGGCCGGAAGTTAAGAAAACAGTGGAACAGGTGATAAACAACCCTGTGAGTGTGAAACAAGATTCAGTCCAAGAGGGTGAACTGCAACAATTGGAGGCTTTCTTCACGCGTAAAGCAAATGACGCTATGGGTGGAAAGAAGGAGTACAGGCCTGAGAAGCCGATGCGGACTTGCAACTTTTTTGTGAATATGAATAATAAGATGATGCTGGATCAGGAATTGATTAAGGAATATGATGTAGAAACATTGTCAATTCGACTTACCAATTTATTGAGAAATTCATACCAGAAAGCTGTAAAGCAAGATGAAGACCAATTGTTTGTGCTACTTGTAAAGTACGACCGTGGCTCATCATCTACTGCTATCACTTCTTATTTACGAACCATAAAAGAGGCTTATTTGCAGGTCCGTGGAGAGATTTCCGGAGAATTGGGCGGAGTTTCCGAAGCTCGTTTAGATAGTTTGCTTCCTATATTCGTATCTTTTGGAGAACCTAAAATTTACAGTTCGAAATATAAGACGGCCTCAGATCAGATTTTACCTATAGAAATATCTGTGTATCCACACGGAGGTGGTAAAAGCTTGGTTATTACAAATCCTTCTTTTCAAGAGTTGGAATTGATGTTGAAAGATTATAAAGCGAATACTAATTATGAAAGTATAGCAGTTGGTCTTAAACTTAATAAAGATGTTTCTATGGGGATAGTAAAGGATGTGAAGGAAGTGATCCGGAAGAACTTGTATAATAAGTAATATACTACTTGATAACGGAATTATAGTGTCTGGTCCGTGTCCGGTCCGTACCAAGTCCATACCTGCTCCGTATAAAGTCCCTTTTATTCGGACCAGATACGGAGCAGGTATGGACTTGACACGGACTTGATACGTTTTTGATATTGAAAGAGAGTACCTTATCTGATCTTAATTTCACAATTATCCAGGCTTTCAATAATCGCCAGGGATTCCACATGTACACCTTGCTCACGCAGTTCATCTCCTCCATGTTGAAAAGCCTTTTCTATAATGAAGCCCATACCTACCAGTTCGGCACCGGCCTGTTTCACAAGCTCCATAATACCTTTGGCTGCATTTCCATTGGCTTGGATATCGTCTATATAGAGTTCCCGATCGCCCGGACGAAGAAAATCTTCACTGACACATACATCATACGAGCGTTGTTTGGTGAAAGAATAAACAGAGGTCACCAACATATTTTCCATGGTACTGGGTTTTTTCTTTTTGGCGAAAACTACGGGTAGTTCCAATAGATAACCTACCATGATGGCAGGAGCAATGCCACTGGCCTCTACTGTGATAATTTTGTTGATTGGGGTAGAGGCAAAGCGTCTGACAAACTCCACACCGATAGATTTCATCAAAATAGGGTCCATTTGGTGATTGATGAAATTGTCTACTTTCAGTATACCTCCCGGGTAGCATTTCCCATCCTTCAGGATACGGTCTTTCAGTATTTTCATGTTTTATATATCTTATTTTGAATGTCTATTTCATTGGTTCGGTTTCCTCTTCTTCTGATTCTTCTTCCTGAGGCAGCAGCCTTGCTGATATCCGTTTTTTAGGAGTAAGACTCATGTTACGCAGAAGTTCAGCTTGCCTTACCACACTACCGTTGCCATCAGAGAGCTGGTTGTATGCCTTGTCATAATCTTTCTGCATTCCGTTCAGACTGTCGCCGATACGCAGGAAAGTATCTGTGAATCCGGTAATCTTTTCGTAAAGTAACGTTCCTCGTTTGATAATATCCTGCACATTCTTTACTTGATTCTCCCGTTTCCAGAGGTCGAGAGAGAGGCGGAGTGCGCTGATCAGGTTGGTCGGGCTCATTAATACCACCTTCTTTTTATAAGCATACTCCCATAAATTAGTATCCGCTTTAATGGCTGTCAGATAGGCCGCTTCAGTAGGGATAAACATCATTACAAAGTCCGGCGCTTTAGCGTCATAATGTGAATAATCCTTCTGACTGAGTTCATCGACGTGAGCCCGCACCGATTGCAGATGTGTCTTTAGCCAACGTGTCTCTTCATCTTTATTTTCGGCCGAATTATAAGCAGCATAGGCAGTTAGCGACACTTTAGAGTCGATAATCATTTCCCGGTCGTCCGGATACCTAACGATAATATCCGGCTGCATTTTCTGACCACTTTCTTCATTGGTCAGCATTTCACCTTGCTCGTTTTTTAGGAATTCCTGACGGAAGTAGTGTTCACCTTCTATCAGTCCGGAGGCCTGTAACAGGCGTTCCAGTATCATTTCCCCCCAGTTACCCTGTATCTTGGAGTCACCTTTCAAAGCACGGGTCAGGTTATTGGCATCCTCACTGATGCGATTATTTAATTCCACCAGATCCTTGATGCGTTCTTCCAAAGAAAAACGTTGTTTCGACTCTTTGTCATATACTTGTTCCACCTTTTCCCGGAAGTCTTTCAGGTTTTCTCCCAAGGGACGGAGCAAATTGCTGAGATGTTCTGAATTTAGCTTAGTAAAATCCTCTGCCTTACTCTTGAAAATCCGATTGGAGAGATTTTCGAACTCTGTGCTCATACGTTTGTGTAAGGCTTCCGCTTCTTCTACTTGCAATTTCAGGCGCTCTTCCCATTGTTTCTGTTGTTCTGCCAATCTCAGGTTGAAAGATTTTTCCTGCTCTGCCAGCCGTTCGGCTGTTATGGCTTTTTCACGTGCGATCCGTTCTTCTACCGTACGATTCAGTAACTCCTCGCGTTCGCGGGTGGCTTGCAGTTGTGCGGATAGGGCAGCACTTTTTCGTCCGGCTATTAAATAACCTATGCCGGCACCTACGATGAGTCCGATAATCAGGAAAACAATATCCATGCTTATTCAGTCAGTATTTCGTTGCCATTCTCAGTAATCAAAATCATGCTTTCCCACTGTGCTGAGGGGAGCCCGTCGTCAGTGCAGACTGTCCATCCGTCGGCTTCATCAATGAAGACTTCATAAGTTCCCATATTTATCATCGGTTCGATGGTGAAAGTCATTCCCGGAACGATAAGCATTCCCGTACCGCGCTTGCCAAAGTGTTCTACGTCCGGTTCTTCATGGAACTTAATTCCTACACCGTGTCCGCACAAATCGCGTACTACACTATATCCGTTTTTCTCGGCATGCTCCTGAATGGCTGCGCCTACATCTCCGAGGCGTGCCCAGGGTTGCGCTGTCTGTACGCCTATGTCACGACATTCCTTTGCCACTTGTACCAGGCGTTGCAGTTCCGGTTTCATTTCTTCAATCATGTACATGCGTGAAGCGTCCGAGAAATATCCCTTATAAATAGTAGAAACATCCACGTTCACAATATCTCCGCTGCGCAAAAACTCTTTGGTACTCGGTATACCATGGCATACGACATCATTGATGCTTGTACATACACTTTTAGGGAAACCTTCGTACATGAAAGGGGCCGGAATGGCATCATGATCTGTTGTAAATTCATATACCATATGATCTATTTCTGCTGTCGACATCCCTTCACGGATATTTGCCGAGATATAATCCAGCAATGCAGTATTGATTTTTGCACTTTCGCGAATACCTGCCAATTGCTCCTCAGTACGCAATAAATGGCGTGACGGTAATTTGTAGCCTTCCTTTTTATAGTGCTGAATTTTCTCTTCTACTTCATCGGAATAATTTTTAGGAGTAAACCGAACTCCTTTTATGAACTTTTTCATTGTCTTCTTCTATTAATAGTTGCTACAAA
>ENA-UONV01002219-UONV01002219.1-human-gut-metagenome-genome-assembly--contig:-CS4-NODE-2219-length-14751-cov-20.414126_pt1 | contig 14751 bp, 10 predicted proteins | sample MGYA00242461_ERZ724008 | MGnify/ENA metagenome assembly ERZ724008 | reverse complement strand
AGCAATCACTTCTGCCCCCAAGGTATCAGGTTGACCGAATTCTTAGGAGGCGAACCCTCTATCCAGCTGAGGTATAGAGACAGAACCATACCTCATTATAATACCGCAAGTTGGAGAGAAAATCAAGTTGAACGAAAAAGAAAAAAGGTGTATCCTATAAGGGAGATGCCGACCCCGGAACGGGGGAGGCAAGAACGATGCTGCATCGGGAGCGCAGTGACTGCCGGTGCGGGAGAAGGAGCACTTCATGGGAAAAACCAGAAAAAAGAAGAACCACCCCAAAGGTTGGCTGGTGGGCAGCAACGCGACACAGATCATCTGCGGGAGCTTTGTGCTGGTGATCGCGCTGGGGACGCTGCTGCTGACGTTGCCGATCGCCAGCCGCAGCGGGCGGCTGGGTGTGGTGGATGCGATGTTCACCGCAACGAGCGCGACCTGCGTGACGGGTCTCGTCGTGCGGGATACGTGGACGCAGTTCACGATGTTCGGGCAGGTGGTGATCCTGCTGCTCATCCAGGTCGGCGGCCTGGGCCTGGTCACGCTGACCAGCTTTTTTGCACTGGCGGCCAAGCGGCGGATGGGCTTCCGGGACCTGCGGCTGCTGGGCGAGAGCGTTTCGGCCAGCGGCTATTCGCAGGCGACCGAGGTGCTGAAGATCGTCATCCGGCTGGCATTCCTGTTCGAGGCCATTGGCATTGTGCTGCTGGCGTGTGCCTTTGTGCCGCAGTTCGGGTTGGAAGGGGTCTGGATCAGCATCTTCACGGCCATTTCGGCGTTCTGCAATGCGGGCTTTGACCTGTTTGGCCGGTTCGGGCCGTATTCGTCGCTGGCGCCGTATGTGAACAACTATTACGTGCAGGCCGTTGTCATGTTCCTCATCATGGCAGGCGGTCTGGGCTTCATGGTCTGGGTGGAGCTGGGCGAATTTCACAAAAAACGCCGCCTGTCCCTCCACGCGAAGGTCGTGCTGGCGTTCTCGGCCATTCTATGGGTCGGCGGCGCGGCGCTCATTTGTCTGATGGAGTGGTCGAACCCGGCCACCATGGGCGGGCTGTCAGTTCCGGGCAAGGTGATGGCGTCGCTCTTCCAGTCGGTCTCGACCCGTACGGCGGGCATGAACACCATCGACCTGGCGGCCTGCGGGCCGGTCACCAAGCTCCTGATGAGCGTGTTGCAGTTCATCGGTGCGGCACCGGGTTCGACGGGCGGCGGCGTCAAGGTGACGACCTTTGCTGTGCTGATCCTGACCATCCGCAGCGTGGCGGAGGGCCGCGACGACTGTGTGATCGCCGAGCACCACATCGAGTCCAAGACCGTTTACCGCGCATTGACCATCATCATGCTGGGCATCGTGGCATCGCTGGGCTCGGCGGTGGTGGTCTACTACAACACCTCGGATGCCGTGTCTGTTATCGACGCCATCTTTGAGTCCTGCTCGGCATTCGGCACGGTGGGCCTGTCGGTGGGCGTTACCAGCCAGCTGAATGTCGGGGCCAAGCTGCTGTATATGCTGGTCATGTTCATGGGCCGCGTGGGCCCGGTCTCGCTGGCCATCAGCCTGACGGTCAAGCCCGGTGACAACAAGCGCAAGATCCTGCCGGTGGGGCATATCAACGTGGGTTGACAAACAAAAAAGGAAGAGCGGCGGTGTCGCTCTTCCTTTTTTGCTGTCTCTGTATTTACTTGCCGTAGATCTCCACGATATTCAGCAGGACTTCGGCCGCCTTGTCCATCCGCTCGACGGTGGTGCACTCGCACACGCCGTGGAAGTTGAAGCCGCCGGTGCCCAGATTCGGGCAGGGGAGGCCCTTCCAGCTCAGGACGGCACCGTCAGTGCCGCCGCGGACGGGGACTTCCTCCGGGGTCAGACCGGCCTTTTCGATGGCCTTGCGGGCGTTCTCGACCAGGTGGAAGTGCGGCTTGATCTTCTCGATCATGTTGCGGTAGCTGTCCTTGATCTCCACTTCCACGGTGCCGTCGCCATACTTGCCGTTCAGGTAGCAGGCAATGTGCAGAAGGTTGTCCTTCTTGAACTGGAGCTTGCCTGCGTCGTGGTCGCGCAGGATGTAGCCGAGCTTGGCCTCGGTCACATCGCCGTACATCTGGCACAGGTGGTAGAAGCCCTGACGGCCCTCGGTGGTCTCCGGGCGGGCCATGACGGGCAGGGCCTGGTGGAACTCCATGGCCACGTTGGAGGCGTTGATCATCGCGTCCTTCGCGGAGCCGGGGTGGACCGAGAAGCCGTGGACCGTGACGGTGGCGCTGGCGGCGTTGAAGTTCTCGTACTCGATGCCGCCCACATCGCCGCCATCGACGGTATAGGCAAAGTCGGCCCCAAAGCCGGGGATGTCGAACAGGGAAGCGCCCTCGCCGATCTCCTCATCGGGGGTAAAGGCGATGCAGAGCTTGCCGTGGGGCAGCTTCTTTTGGATAAGGGTCTCGGCAGCGGTCAGGATCTCAGCGACGCCGGATTTATCGTCAGCGCCCAGCAGGGTGGTGCCGTCGGTGGTGATGAGGGTCTCGCCCTTCAGATCTTTCAGGAAGGGGAAGGTGGAGACCTTCATGACCATGCCGGTGGCGGGCAGGGTGACGTCGCGGCCATCGTAGTTCTCGTGCAGGATGGGGTTCACGTTCTCACCGGAAGCATCCGGCGCGGTGTCCATGTGGGCGATGAGGCCCAGCGCGGGCTTGTCCTCGCAGCCGGGGGTGGCGGGGAGGGTGCCGTAGACGTAGCAGTGCTCATCTACAAAGGCGTCCTCGATGCCGATGGCCTTCATATCCTCCACAAGGATATGGGCCAGGTCGAATTCCCGCTCGGCAGAGGGATGGGTGCCGGAATTGGGGTCAGAGGTGGTGTAAACGCGGGCATATTTTAACAGTCGCTCGTAAGCACGCATAGGTTGATGCTCCTTTGTTTTTTATTTGATTCTATCATAACCGTTTTGGCCGGATTTTACAAGAGGGATTGAGGGTTTCAGGATATCTTTAACATGCAATGTTCGTAAAGTTCATAGAGATCCTTTACAACGGTTGTGACGACAGCACCCAGTTTCTGAACAACTCTTTGCAGAGTTTTTTTATACGCTTCGCTTAGGATCAATGCCAGAATAAACCATACGACTGCATAGGCGAGCGCAAGTTCAACAACATGATCGTAACCGACTTGTTTGTAAAGCCATTGCCAGATCAGAGGTCTGATATAAGTTCTGACCAGGATGTTTTCATGAATAATGTATATGAGTAAAGCTAGTTTGGAGATATGGTTGATGAGCTTGTTTTTGAAATGGAAGTTTTTAGCAAGTCCAAAAGCCGACAGTGTCATCAAAATCAGAAAGGGATTGCAATTGACAGCCCATTTCAATGTTTTGTCATAGAAGATAGGAATTTTTAAGCCCAAAGCATTCGTAAGAAATACCATGGCAACCATGCCGAGGAATCCGATCGTCAGCAATATAAGATTTAACTTGTTGGATCGAAAAGTCTCTTTGCAGTAAAATTTGATATAGGCGATCACAAAGTAAAGCGTTCCCCACAAAATCAAAAAACTCGGAAAAAACAAATCCTCTTTTACAAAATCGCACCCGATATACAAAAATGCAAGAACAGATGCTGCTTTCAGCAATTGTTTCTGGGTCATTCCCCAGATGATCTTATTTAAGGATGTGTGAACGGCATAAAAAAGAATATAACACGTCAGATACCAGTTATTCCCAAAGGTGGTAGGAAGCAGCGACCGAACAATCAATTGAAAGTTTATTCCCCCCATGAAAATCTGTACTGCTGCTAATATAAGGACAGAAATTGCCCAGACATCCATCATGATCTCAGTGATTTTTCTTACGGATACTGTTTTACGATCCAACAGAAACCATGCGGAACAAATAAAGAAAATGCTATTTCCAAATGCGCCAAAGTGCCGCATGATCATCAGAATAACAAGCTGCATTTCTTTGGTTGCACAAGACAGATCCAGTATGTAGTCACTGTAGCCGATCAACGGATTTTCGCTGCTCAATGTTTGAACAACATGACTGATTACGATCAGCAGGATTGCGATGACTTTAAGCAACTCTATGCCGGAATCCCTCATGTTACCAGAATCAACTTTTTTAACCTCTTCCATTTGCTTCGTCTCCTCTGAAAATCACTGGGAATGTATGCGTTCACTTTTGTGAGTATAGCATATTTTCTTTGTTGTTTCCATATTTCTCCGCATTTATGCAGGAAAATCAAGGTTTTGAATAACAGCTTTCTCCGCCGGGGCTTTTGCGATAGATCAAGTTGAAAAAATTGATTTTCCTGCAAACGCCCAATATCTCAAGATCTGGAATTGTCAAGAGGGAAGAAGCCCCGAAGTTCCGTCCTGTTTTTTGTGGAAACAGCGAATAGCGCCCGGCGGCGGGAAGTGCTACAATAGGACGCAGTGTGTGCACGGCACACCAAAAATCAAACAAAGGAGAGCTGCGGCTTTATGGAACAACTTTATCTGATGCCCGGACAGGAACGCTGTGAAAAATTCCGAGATCCCAATGGGGTGCCCAAAGTCCGCTACTCCTACTGCTCGCTCCACGGTGCATTGTTCCACTGTGTCAGCCGCAGCGTGGAGGAGGCCCAGCGCCTGTGTGAGGACTGGCTCGTCGGGCAGGACCGCTGCTACCGCAACTGAAGAGCAAAAACGGACGCCCGGAGCGCACGATCTGCACTCCGGGCGTTCTTCTGCGTTCAGCCGATGATCTCGTATTGGAAGTATTCGCACTTGATCTTGCTGCCGACCTCGATCTCCGGCGGCAGGAGCGCCAGCGCAACGGGGTTCAGCTCGTCGCTGGCGATGTCGGTGCGGCGCAGGTTGACATAGTCGCCGTCAAAGCTGACGACTTCATAATACCAGGGGCCCATAGACCATCCCTCTTTCGTTTTTCTTTTATCATAAGGGACCGGGCCGGTTTTGTCAACGATGTTTTTGCTTGACAAATGGGGAACATTCTACTATACTTATACTTACGACAATGCGCCATCGCCAAGCGGTAAGGCAGGGGACTTTGACTCCCCCACCGCGTGTTCGACTCACGCTGGCGCAACTGAAGACCGTCTGCTGAAGGAAACGTTCGGCAGGCGGTCTTTGTGTTTGCAGCTGCTTCCGGGGCGGCGGAACATTTCGCAGACGGAGGCGCTGTGCTGCGGAAAAACAGGGCATTGCGGGAGGGCTGCGCTCGGTGTTTGTGCGGTGTTTCGTTTTGAGGATGCCCGAAGCTATGCCGGAAGTTGGTTGGGATGACCAAAAAATAATGGAAAAAATATCGTATTTTTTATCCGAAATCTTCTTTTTTGCCGGGAATGCTTGACAAGAAAGTGCTTTTTGCCATAATAGATTTATAAGAAAAGTTCTTTGCAAGAAGATCGATCCTGGAGGTAGAAAAACGATGCCGGTCAGTTTGAACAAGGTCAACGCGGAGGCGTATGCAAAGGTTGCCGTTGCGTTGGAACAAAACGGAAAAGCAGCGGTGGAACATGCCACCGGCACGGGCAAGAGCTGCATTGCATGGCAGCTCATCGCGGACCATCCGCAGGCGTCGTTCATCTGGCTGGTGTACGGTGCGGCGCGGCTGACCCTGCGCAGGGAGGATGTCCGCCGCTACAACGACGGTGTGCTGCCGGAGAACCTCATCTTCTGCGACTGCGGTGTGCTGGCCGAGGCGTCGGCTGAGGAGTGGGTCCGGCTGGCCTCACGCAAGCCGGATTACCTGATCTTCGACTGCTACCATGAAGTGACGGCGGCCTGCTGGGCAAAATCGGCCCAGCGGCTGCTCCGTCTGTGCCCGGAGGCAAAGCTGCTGGGCCTGACCGTGCCCAACAGCACCGACCAGAAATGCCAGGCAGCCGAGGAACTCTTCGAGGGGACGGTCGTCTCCCGGATGACGGTCGGCGAGGGAATGGCGCTGGGCACCCTGCCGGTGCCGTCGAACTACGCCGCGATGCTCTGGCCGCAGGAAGGGCAGATGAACCTGCTCCGCGCCCGGATCAAGAACCTGCACCTGCCCGCGCAGACCAACGCGCTGAGCGCACAATACGATGAGATCAACTGGTCGGTGCGGCAGGCCGAGAACCCCATCGCCCTGATGCCCCGCGTCCTGACCGATACCCAGGGCCGCTATCTGGCCATCTTTGAGTCGGAGGACTACCTCGACGAGGTGCAGGAACAGCTGGAAGAGTTCCTCCGCACCGTGGATTCGAATGCCCATTTCTACCGTGCCGAGTGCGACTGCCTGCGCGACGCCGAGGCGGTAAAACAGTTCTGCACCTCCACCGAAACGGGGCCGAAGGTGCTGTTCTGCGTCAACTCGCCGGGCGTCCAGCAGCCCATTGAGGGGCTGGCGGGTGCCATTCTGGTCCGCGAGACCGGCGAGGCAGGCCGGTTCCGCCAGATGCTCTGCCGGGCGTTGGTGGCCTGCGGCCGCAAGCCCATCCCGGTGTTTGACCTGACCGCCCGGTTCGACGGTCTGGGCAATGGCCGTGTGCTGCAAAAGGAATGCACCACCGCTATGCTCCGCGCAGGCAGCGAACACCCCGGCTTCCAGCAGCAGAAGCCCATGCGCCAGAGCTACCACCTGTACTGCCGCCTGAAAAAGGAACTGGAAGCCCGGTGGGAGGCTTTTTATGCAGCGGCGGCGGCTGTGGCCGCAGAGCGGGGCGATTTACAACTGCCCTATAACTATCTGACCGAGGACGGCCTGCCTCTGGGCCGCTGGCTGGAAACGCAGCGCCAGGTCCGGGCCGGGCAGAAGCCGGGCCGTTTGGATGCAGACCGCATTGCCCGGCTGGACAAACTGAACATCGGCTGGAAGCAGCGCTCGGAGCTGGCCTGGGAAAAGGCCTTTGCCTCGGCGCAGAAGTACCGCGACGACCACGGCGACCTGCTGGTGCCGGTGCGCTACCGCGACCGCAGCGGCTTTGCCCTGGGCGAGTGGATCGTCTATAACCGCCAGCGCTACGTCAGCGGCAACCTGAGCCGCGCCCGCATCGAGCGGCTGGAGAGCATTGGTATGGTGTGGAACGCTTCCACCGACCTGTGGGAGCAGAGCTACGCCGCGGCCGCCCGCTATTATCTCGAACACAAAGACCTCGAAGCGCCCATCAAGTACGTTACGCCGGATGGTTTCGCGCTGGGCGTCTGGCTCAGCAGCCAGCGCAGCGCCTATAAGAACGGCGAGCTGACCCTGGAGCAGGTCGAGCGGCTGGAAGCCATCGGCATCAACTGGGTCAACCGGAATGTCCGCAAGTGGCAGGAGAACTTCGAGGCCGCTAAGCGGTACGCCGAGCAGTTCGGGGATCTGGAAGTGCCCTCCAATTATGTCACACCGGACGGCATCCTGCTGGGCAAATGGATCGCCCGCCAGCGCTACGCCTGGCAGAACCCGGACAATTCCAGCGCCCGCGTCACGCCGGAACGCAAGGCCCAGCTGGACGAGATCGGGATGGTCTGGGACAAATACGACCCCTGGCGGGAGCGCTTCGAGCTGGCCCAGAAGTATCGGGCAGAGCACGGAGATCTGGAGATCCCGCTGAATTATAAGACCGAGAACGGCATCTGGCTGGGCAGCTGGCTCTACCGCCAGCGCCAGTACCGACGCACCGGCGATCCGCGCCTGGGTGAGGTGCACCGCCGCGAGCTGGACGAGCTGCTCAAGGACGAAAAGCCCCACAAGCAGAGTGCGGCACCCTCCGGCAAGGAGAGCCTGCGGGAGAAGAACTGGGAGCACAACTTTGAGGAAGCTGCCCGCTATGCCGAAGAGCACGGCAACCTGCTGGTGCCCTCCAATTACGTCACGGCCGGTGGGTTCCGGCTGGGCGTCTGGATGTCGAACCTCCGCGCTGCCCGCAAGACCCGGCCCGACTCCTTCCAGGTAACGCCGGAGCATGTGAAACGGCTGGACGGCATCGGCATGGAGTGGGACGCCCGCATAGCCAAGTGGGACCTGGCCTATGAACATGCAGCGGCCTATGCCAAGGCCAACGGCGACCTGCTGCCGTCGGCCACCTACCGCAGCGAAGACGGCTTTGGTCTGGGCGACTGGGTCCGCCGGATGCGCACGGCCCGCGCGGAAAATGACCCGAAGCTGACCGAGGACCGCATCCGCCGTCTGGATGCCATCGGCATGAAGTGGTAAACCATCAAAGCAAAAATACCGTGTCCCCACGCTGGGGACACGGTATTTTTTGCTTGCGGGAAGATCAGAGTGCATCCAGTTCCGTTTGCAGCTGGGCCAGCGCGGTGCGGATGGGCAGGTGCTGGGGGCAGGCGGCCTCGCACTTGCCGCAGCGGACGCAGTGGCTGGCCTTTTCGGCATCCGGGAATTGGGCGGTCCACTGGTGCCGGACGGCGTCCGGCTGGCCGAACATCCCCAGCCGGTTCCAGATGCTGAAGTTCTCCGGGATGTCCACGCCCATGGGGCAGGGCATACAGTACCGGCAGCCCGTGCAGCCGATCTTGATGCGGCTGTGCAGGATGCGGGCCGTCTCGGCCACAGCGGCATCTTCCGCAGCGTTCAGGGGGCGGAAGGGCGCAAAGGTGGAAAGGTTGTCGTCCAGCTGTTCCTTGGTGCTCATGCTGGAGAGGATCAGGTGGACGTTTTTGTGGCTGCCCACCCAGCGCAGCGCCCAGGAAGCCGCACTGGCGGCGGGGTCGAGGGCGGTCAGCGGCGCCGCAGCGTCCGGCGGAAGGTTGGCCAGCGTGCCGCCCTTGATGGGCTCCATGATGATGAGCGGGATGCCCAGCTCCTCGGTCAGCGCATAGCCGCGGTCGCCCGCGATCTCCTCGGCGCGGTCGTCGGTGTCAAGGTAGTTGTATTGCAGCTGGCAGAAATCCCAGGGCTGGTCCCGCAGGATGTGTTCCAGCCCGTCCGCGTTGTCGTGGCAGGAGAAGCCGAAGTTCCGGATGCGCCCGGCCTTCTTCTCCTCCCAGAGCCAGTCCACGATGCCCAGCGCCTTGGCCTGGTCGTACCGTGCCCGGTGCAGGGAGTGGAGCAGGTAGAAATCAATGGTGTCCACACCCAGCCGCTCGAACTGACTGCGGTAGATCTGCTGGGCTTTTTCCAGCGAATCGCACAGCCACAGGGGCAGTTTGGTGGCCAGATAAAAGCTCTCGCGGGGCCATTTTGCGATGACCCGCCCCACGAACGGCTCGCTCTCGCCGCCGTGGTAGGGGTAGGCGGTGTCAAAGTAGTTGACGCCCGCGTCCCGCGCGGTGTTCAGCAGGGCTTCGGCCCGCACTTCGTCGATGCGGCCGTCCGGCAGGGTGGGCAGGCGCATGCAGCCGTAGCCCAGCAGGGAGGTGGTGATGCCGGCTTTTTTCCAATGACGCTGTTCCATAGAACGCTCTCCTTTTCTTCAGTGCTTCCGCTTTTTCCGCTCGTCCCAGGCAAAATACCGGGTGTAGAATACGAAGACCACGAGCGAAAGCAGCGTGACAGGCTTGCCCAACCGGATGCCGTCCGGCTGGTAGACAAAATCAAGGGTGTTTTCCCCGGCGGGGCAGAGCACCGCCATCAGGCCCTCGTCCACCCGCAGGATGTCGGTCTCTTTGCCGTTGACCGTGGCCGTGAAGCCGTCGTCGTAAGGCACCGAGAAGAAGACGAGGTTCGGGGCGTCCAGCGTGATCTCGGCGTGGAAGCCGGAATTGGTCATCTGGAACACCGAACAGGCCGAGGCCCGGCGGTCGGCACAATCCTGCACGTAGCGGTCGTAGGTCAGGTCGTTCAGCTCAGCGGCGGGCAGCGGCTGCAGATACTGGCCGTATGCGGCGGTATCTGCATCGGAGAGCACCAGCGCCCGCATCAGCAGATTGGAGCGGGTGACCGTCACGGTGGACTCGTAATCGTCCTCGGTGAGGTAGTAGTCGTAGGTGAAGCCCATGGGGACGTAGTTGGTGTTCTCATAGAGGGTGTAGCCATCCAGCGTGTCGTAATAGGCCCAGCCCTCATCGGCCTCTTCGAGGAAGTCGGCCTGCCGGTCGGGCTTGGTGATGAGGTACTTCACGCTCAGCAGGCCCCGCAGCGCATAGTTGGAAAGCTCCGGCTGGCTGCGGACGTCCCGCTTGACGTCCAGCGCCGGGTAAAAGCTGAGGATGCTGGGGGCGGCGGTGCTGCCGAAGTATTGCAGGCAGCTCTTGTCCAGCCAGAGGCCGAGGTTGTCGTGGGTCTTGTAGGTGTCGATGCGCCAGTCGCCCTCCGGCAGGTCTTCCTTCAGGGCCAGGGCGCTGGTGTACTCTTCCACCAGGTCGCTGTCGGTGTTCCACTGGCCGAACTTGCCGATGCCGATGTGGGTGATGCCGAACAGGCAGCTGAACGCCAGCACCGCCGCCAGCATCCGCTGGGGCAGGCGCTTGTCCTGCCGCCATCGCTGTGCGACCCAGCGGTAGACCAGCAGCCCGATGAGGGCAAAGCCGAACACGGCGGCGTACTGGCCGGGATTTTGCAGGACGCCCAGCGACCATTCCTTGGTGCTGGCATCCTGTACCGGCACCAGCGCAAAGGCCAGCGTGGCAATGACGAGCCCGCTGATGTTCCGGGCCGGGCGGTCCAGCTCGACGGCGGGGTCTTCCAGTGCGTTGATGGTCATGGCGGCTAGGATGAGCACCGGCATATAGAACCACCGGGCGTAGTAGCTGGAATTGAGGGCGTAGAAGGCGCTGTTCAGCACCGGCACCAGCGCAAAGACGGCGCAGGTGGCAACGATCCGTTTTTTGCTGTCGCCCTGCCGGGCGCGCCAGTAAGCCAGAGCACCGGCCAAACTGCACAGGGGCAGATAGGCGGTCATGCTCGTCCACTTGATGACGCCCTCGGACCAGATGGAGGTCATATAGGGTGAGTCGGGCGGCAAGATCCAGCTCAGCAGGATGGCAAGGTACTGCTGGGGTTTCGCGTAGGTCAGAAAGCCCCAGCCGGAGGACAGGTCGATGGTGCGGGGGTTCTGCAACAGCGAGAGGACGGCGGGCCAGAGGATGACGGCCCCCAGCCCCACACCGAGGAGGCTTTCAAAGGCCAGATGGACGAACAGCCGGGGTGTGAGCTTGAAATCCCCCGCGCTGACTTTACAGATGAAGTAGAGGAGCAGGAAGAGCACCTGCCCCACAAAGAAGAAGTAGTTGTTCAGCAGGTTGACGCCGACCCAGAACGCGAACAGCCCGTGCCGCCCATGGTAGACGGCCTCGTCCAGGGCCCAGAGCATCCACGGGAAGAGGGCCAGCACATCAATGAAGTGGTTGAAGAAGATGTTGTAGAGCCCCCAGCCGGAAAAGGCATAGAGCACCGCGCCCAGCACGGCATAGTTTTGGTCTTTCACGTAGCGGCGCAGATACAGATACGCGCCGCCGCCCGCCACGGCGAACTTGAGCACCAGCAGCGGGACCATGAGATAGGGGAGCCACCGCTGGGGGAAGAGCAGCGAGAACCAGAAGAACGGCGAGCCGTACAGGTAGAAGGAATAGGCGTTCAGCGCCCCGCTGCCCAGGTCGGTGGCCCAGGAGAAGGTGTTGTGGACACTGCCTGCGCCGTCCGGGTAGCCCAGCCCCTTGAGGAAGCCGTTCATGTAGCGGTAAAAACTGATCTGCTGGCTGTTGAAATCACCGGCGTAGTGGAAAAAGCCGCCGTCCAGAAGGTAGAACGGCAGGAAGATCAGCGCCGCCGTCAGCGCACACAGGCAGACCGTGAGCAGGAATTTGTTCTGTTTTTGCCCCAGAAGCCGGGGGCTGTGAGATGAAGTCATGGCAGAGAACCTCTTGTTTCAAAAAAAGTCCGGATCGTCCGGGAAGATCAGGGGAACGGGACCTCGCGCTCGTCGTCCGGGTCAAGCCCCGCTTTGCGCTGCTGGTCGAACACTGCCTCAATGAGGCGGTCGATGTCTTCCAGATGAGTCAGCTCGCAGCAGTACCGCCGCAGGGAGGCCGCTCCCTTCAGCCCTTTCATGTAGTGCATGGTCTGGGCGCGGGCCTGGGGCATAGCGACGAATTCGCCCTTCTGCTCCACCATCTCCTCCACCTGACGGCGGAGGGCGTTCATCCGGGCCTGCAGATTCGGCTCTTTGGGGGCCGGGGTGCCCTCCAGCGCGGCGTTCACACGCTCGAACAGCCACGGGTCGCCCAGGGCTGCGCGGGCGATCATCACACCGTCGCAGCCGGTCTCTTTGACCAGAGCGACGGCGTCTTCAGCCGAATGGATGTCGCCGTTGCCCAGCACCGGCACATGCACGGCAGATTTTACGCGGGCGATGATCTCCGGGTCGATGCCGGGGGTGTACATCTGCTCCCGCGTCCGGGCGTGTACTGCGATGAGGGCCGCACCAGCCTGTTCGCAGGCCTTGGCGCACTCGACTGCGGTGACGTGGTCGGCGTCCCAGCCTTTGCGCATCTTGACCGTGACGGGCCGGGAGGTGTGCGCCACTACCTGCTCGACAATCCTGCCGCAGAGGTCGGGGTCCAGCATCAGTTTGCTGCCGGCGCCGCCGGAGACGATCTTCGGGGCCGGGCAGCCCATGTTGATGTCCAGAAAGTCGAAAGCGTATTCCTCGATGGCGGCGGCTGCTTCGCCCATGATCTGGGGCACTTCGCCGAAGATTTGGACGCCGTAGGGGGCACCGTTGGGTTCGGCCTTGAGCAGGCTGACCGTTTTGTGGTCGTGGTAGACCAGCGCCCGGCTGGATACCATCTCACTGACTGTGAAACCGGCCCCGTGCTGCGCCATCAGGCGGCGGCAGGGCGCATCGGTGAAGCCTGCCATGGGGCCGAACACGGCCCGGTGGGGCAGGGTGATGTGTTGGATCTTCAAAGGTTCCATTGTGTTCCTCTTCTGCTTGACAAAACGATAAAAAATTACTATACTACAAATAGAGAAAGACGCTGGCTGCAAAATGGTCAGCTCCTCCTCGGCTCAGGTGTCAAAAAGAATGACCGCTTGCTTTGTGAGGGCAGAGGCGGTCATTTCTTTTTGCTGTTGGAAATCGTCCATGTAATCTGAAACGTCACAAAAACTGCACCGCCGATCACAGCGAGCAACTGAAGCACTTCACTCAGCGTCATAGAACATCCCCCCTTCCGCGTTTGCGTCAGGGGAAGCAAAGAAGAACGCGTTCCCCCCAACGCTTCGCCGGGAAGAGGAGCGTGACCACCTGCATTTGCAGACAGCGCCTGTCAGCCAGATGGCTGCAAAAACAGTATATCATAAATGAAAGCACAGTACAAGCACTGTGCTTTTTGTGTTAGCTCTGTTGTTTTGCGCCGATCCTTGCCAGCAGCGCGGCCAACGCAAGGCCGGCGGGGGCGCTGATCCAGGTGGACAGCCAGAAGCCCGAAAAGCCGATGCGGGGCACCAGCAGAACGCAGGCGGCCAGATTCAACCCGATCTGCCCCAGGTTCGAGGCCAGATACAGCCCCATCTTCTGGGCACCGCGCAGCCGGGCCTCGCACAGGTGCTTCTGCGCGGTGAACACATACGAGATGCCCTCAAAGGCCAGCATGGTGGAGCCGTAGGCGGCGGCAGCAGCGTCGGTGGTGAAGAGCCGCAGCAGCGGGCCGTTCAGCCCGATGCAGAGCGCTGCCACCAGCAGCGAGTAGAAAAACAGGATACGCCGCCCCTCCCGCAGGCCGGTGTACACCCGGTCCGGCTGCTGGGCAGTGGTGTTCTGGGCAATGAAAAAGACGATGGACTGCACGAAACCGTACACCGGCATCATCAGCAGGCTGGAGAGTTTGCCCGCGCAGGAAAAGCCCGCGATGGCCGCGACGCCCAGCCCGCCCAGAAGCCCCTGTTTGACTGTCGTGATGATGGTGCCGCTGGCCTGCTGCAGGGAGTTGGGGGCGGAAAGGCGGAAGATGTCCTTCGCGTAGCTTGCCTTGAACATCTCCCGGCGGAAGGGCAGGCTCAGTTCGGTCTTGCGCAGGTGGGCCAGCATGTACCCCGCTCCGGCGATCTGTGCGGCAGCGGTAGCACCGGCCGCACCGGCGACCCCGAAGGGGCCGACGAACACCAGGTCCAGCACAATGTTCATCACACTGGTGGCGACTACGGCCCGGAGTGGCGTTTTCGAGTCTCCGCAGCCCATGATGCACTCTTTGGTCAGGTCATAGAGCATCAGAAAGGGCAGGCCGACCAGATACACCCGCCCATAAAGCACCGCCTCGGCCAGGATCTCTTCCGGCGTCCGGATGAGCCGGAGCAGGGCGGGCAGGGTGAAAAAGCCCAGTGCGGTCAGGCCCAGCGCCAGCACAAGATCGACGAACAGCAGGTTGTAGAGCAGCTCGGCCATCTCCTGCCGGGTGGCCGTGGGCCGGCCCGCTGCCACCAGCAGGCCGCCGCCCAGCTCCATGCCGCCGGAGATGAACAGAAAGAGCATCAGGATGGTGGAAGCATTGGAGACCGCTGCCAGCGCGTCGGCATCCAGCCGCAGACCGATGATCATGGTATCGGCCACCGAATAGAACTGGGTGGCTACCATACTCAGGATGATCGGCAGGGCGTACCGCAGCAGCGCCGGACGCACCGGCCCATGCAGCAGGGTATTTTCGGTCGGATTCGTGAAGAACACCTTCTTTCGGAAAACTATAATGCACACAGTGTACGTTGTTTCACAAAAGAAGTCAAGGAAACGAAAACCGGATTCATCTGAACCATTGCATAGATGAAAAATTCCCTCTTGACTTTACACGAATAAAGTGTATAATGCAATCAAACCGATGAGGCGGAAGAGAACCTGCACAGCGCA
>ENA-UONV01002216-UONV01002216.1-human-gut-metagenome-genome-assembly--contig:-CS4-NODE-2216-length-14784-cov-6.117863_pt1 | contig 14784 bp, 22 predicted proteins | sample MGYA00242461_ERZ724008 | MGnify/ENA metagenome assembly ERZ724008 | reverse complement strand
AATTGATAACAGATAAATGGTTGTATTTCTCCGGTCTGCATGTAAAATTGCCTGTCCGAATTCAATAATGTTATCATTTTCTTTTTTGGTATCTCCCATTGTTTTTTCACCTTTGCCATTCATAAAAATAAGAACGGATACAAATGTATCCGTTCTTATCTTATGAATTATTTTCTGTTTTATTCACCGAGAAGATAATTATACAGTCCCTCATAGCGGAATTTTGACGCATTCCATGAAAAATCATTTGCCATTCCACGGTCTACCATCTGGTTCCACTGGCGCTTGCGGTCATAGAAAATATGCTTGGAATAATTAATCACCTGCAGCATTTCGTCAGCGTTGTAATTTGCAAAAGAAAATCCATCTCCACTGTTATCATATTCATTGTAAGCCTGAACCGTGTCTTTTAATCCTCCGGTTTCTCTTACAATCGGGACGGTTCCATACCGGAAAGAAATCATCTGTGCGTTTTCAATGCGGAAGTCCTCGCTCGTTGCATATACGGTTATTGTTTTTTTCTTCGGACCGCAGGCGGTAAGCGCCGTAAAGAGCGAAACAGACATTGTTATTGCTATTAAAAGCGAAAAAAGTCTTTTCATGTCTAAATACTCCTTGATTTTTGAGTTTTTTTGATATAACGTTCATTTTTATTCTGCGCTGACCAAGCGCGTGAACACATTATAGCACTTCAAGTGTATTTTGTCAAGCTTTTGTATTCTATAAAAACGGAAAGTACCGGCGCCGCGGAGCTTTTTGGGCTTTCCGGCGCCGGTATTCTTATTTTTGACGGTGCAATATGTATCATACCGCATCTGACTTCGGCGGCCGCAATGATCGGAGCGTCTTTTTCCGCGTTATCGCGGCAAGAGGGATGCACTGCCTCACATCCGCCGGCTTTGGGAGATCTGCGCTTTCAGATCAAAGATGACGTCTTGCAGCCGCTCAAGAAACCGCCCCGCGTGCGCTCCGTCCATCTGCGTGTGATGGAACTGAAAGGACAGCCCGAGCGTTGTTTTGAAAAGACCTCTGCGGTATCTGCCCTAGATGATAAAGGGGTTGTTGAAAATGCCGCTGTTCATACCGACGGCACCGTCGATCTCGGTATCGATTATCGCCGAGGTGCCTATGACCATGCTGTCGGTCAGGTCGTGATCTGCGCAGCTTTCCGCCGCTTCGCGGGTCAGAAGCAGATAATCGGCGTTGAATCGCGCAAGGCTGTCGGAAAACGGTACATCGCAGGAGCTGACCTCGCCTGTCCTGTTTTTTACGATGGTATTCACCGCGATCGTATCGTATTTCAGAAGTTCATGTCCGACGGGGAGCAGGTAAAACTCTTTGATCCCGCTTGCCGCCTTTCCGACGCACCAGCACATGAGCATATTGAATTTAAGGCCGCGCCTGCGGGAGTACCTCACAAGCGGTGTGACATCGAGCGTTTTGAAAAAAGTCACCATCGGGTTCGGTGCGCTCATCCAAAGGTCGAATGCCGCCGCGCGGGTCGTGCTTTTCGGGTCAACGGCGGTCGGCTTCATGACTCATCTCCCGCGGTGCCGACAGCGTATCGGCTGCTTATGTGTATGTTCATCCGTCCCTCCCGAGATTATTATCTCATAAAAATTCTCGCGATCTCCATGGTGGCGATCTTCATCACCGCACCGCCCGACATGATATAGAACCACACCTCGCGCACCTGCTGCGTTTTTGCGGCAGGCGTGGCGATCGCGGCAATAATGATAAACAACGCCCCTATGCAGCCGACAACGGTGGGGATACTGATGAGCGGGAAGATCCCCGGCGCGCAGCTGCCGTCGATGGTGTGCTGTATTGTTTTGTCCAGTCCGTCACGTGCCGCGGCAAAGCAGCAGACAACAAGGCCGAATATCAGCAAAAGCGCTGTTCTGCGCCCCCAATATTGAATGTTTTCGCGGTTATAGACCGAATACCCGATAAAACCGAGCATAATAAGTATCATCCCCGTAGTTGCCGACGTTACGGCATTTCCGAAATAAAGTTTCATGATCCCGCCGCGTCCCTTCAATATTGAATAATGATAATTCTGCACTCATCGCAGCAGCAGGCTGCCGTGCTCGTTCTGCGGCCTGCGCCAAGCCCTGTTATCTTCACAAAACCGTCTGCATTTTTTGCGTTTTCAAGAGTGCCGGGCACTTCGTTCGCAAAACTGAAAGCCCCGTCTTTGCTGCCGAAAAGATAGCCGTTTCTCATTTCCTTTCCGCATTTCGGACAAATCATAATGATCACCTCAGATCTTCGTTTTTGATGGCCGCATTGTCCGGTTCGAAAAACAAAGCGTCGGGTGTGCGCCGGGGCCGAATGCCGACAGCGCATGCGCCGCCGCGCCGCAGCCCCACCATGCTTTTTTCAGGCTGATGCCGAACTCGGCGCGGTGGTGCATGCGGTTCGGCTTGCGATTGAGGCTTGCGGTGCCGATGATCTCGCCGTTCACCTTGGCAAGCAGCTGGATATTGTCGTGCGACTCTGCCTGCATGGTAAGGTAGGCGCGCTCGGTTTTTTCGTCAAGCGGCACGCCCTCCGGTCCGAAGCTGAGGTTGTCGGTCTCTCCGCCGATGATCTTCAGATACTCCAATAACGCGGCGGCATCCTCTGCCTGCGCGCGGACGATCTCATAAGGTGGATTTTTCATGGCATTTGCTCACTTTTCTTTTTTATTTTGATCTGTTCGGGCTCGATACGAAGGGAGCGTGCGGAATGTCCGTTCCGCCGTTCGGCGTTACATTTGCGCCGAGCTCGGCTGCGCCCTGTCGTCGGTCACTGCTTTCTCATATTTTTCTTTCATTTCATCCGTATGCGCACGAAGCAGCTCAAGTGCCCGCGTCCTGATGCGTGGGAGCTCCGTTTGATCCGTGTCTGCAAACTCGCGTCTGATCCGTGCGGAAGCGACCGCATGGCTGTCGCCAGTTTTGCCCTCATCCGCTTCCGATATGAACTTTTGCAGCAACGAAATATCGCCGGAGTAATGGAGCTCCACGAGCTTTGCGCGGTATTCCAGCTCTGCGGGAGTGATGCCCGGGAACCGTTTCATATCCACGGTATGCTGCGCCTCGTGCTTCAAAATAGAAACGAGGAACCTCTCGCTTTCAAAGTCGTATGCCTGCCCGACGCAGTTTACGGTGCCGTCGGGGGACGCCCAGCCGCCGGTGCCGAACCTGCCGAAGGTCAGATAGTCCATCCACCCGCGAAACACAAAGCCTTTCAGGATATTGACCGTATATTCCGCCTCTCCTTCCGGCAGTTCGACGCGATAGACGGTCGGGACCGTCTCGCGCCAGATATACGGACCGTAATATCCCTGCGTTTTCCCGAAAAGCGCATGATAGCCCTCCGCTTCAAACAGCGAACGGAGCCGCTCTGTCAGCTGCTCCTCATCCGCATCCGGCATACCCGCGACCGCTTTCAGCCCTGCCAGCAGCTTGTCTGCCGCTTCCGGTTCCGGAATACCGCAGTAAAAGGTGTCGCGTAAATATATCTGATACAAACGCAGGATACCGTTGAGGGCATCCGGTATATCATATTTGCGATATTCGCAAATCTCGAAAAGCGCAACATACGCGGGAAGAACGTCATTGAATTCCTCGTGACTGCGCATGTATGCAATGGCGCCTTTTATATCTCCGTTCATAAAAAAACGACTTATCTGCATAACGATTCTCCACTACGCAATTTCTTATTTTGCACGCTAGGGCTTGACATCACAAAGTCAAGCGTAATACCCATTGGTCCCTGCGCAGAAAAATGTGCACGGTTGCTTTTTTCAACATCTTTTATTGCGATCAATGGACCCATGTATTTCATACATCAGAGTAATTCTTTCGTGTAATAGTGCCTTTTCCCGGTGTACGGATATTCTTCGAGGGTAAAGACCTCCCGATATCCATGCTTTTCGTAAAATGCGGGTGCCTGAAAGGAGAAAGTGTCCACAAAAGCATACTTGCAGCCGCGGCGTTGGGCTTCGCTTTCCGCAGCCGTTAACAGCTTGCTTCCCATCCCCCTGCCCCTGAGCGGTTCGCCGACGAAAAGAAATCGGATGCAAAGCCAGTTGCCGAATGTCTCTCCGGTCAATCCGGCAAGCTTTTTGCCGTTCTCGTCTTCAAGAAATATCCCGAGCGGAACATTTTCCGATGCTTCGCGTTGGCGGAGATTGTATTCTCTCAGCATTTCATGGATCTCATTGATATCGCGGTCATTTCCGTCGTCGGTGATCCTGAAGTTCATAATTCTGCTGCGCTCCCTTCCTGTAGTAGTTGATGCCTGCCGGTCTTGATGAAGTGCGTTGCGCATTGACGGAGCCCGAATCGGCACGCTTCCGGATACACTGTTCACGGGTATCGAGCACCCGGTCACACGGTCGGACGCGACCTCCGGCTCAATCCCGCACTCCCGCCAGCGCCAGAAACTTTTTATCCGATTGGATGCTCTGCGTCAGAAATTTTCCGTCCCGGAACAGGGCATATGTCGTCACCGGTGCGGGTGCGTTTTGCGCCGTCTCCCTGTCGGTGATATGGATGACCTTGAGAGGGATGCCGTGTTCTTTTGCCACCTCCTGCACCCTCGGCACCCAATAATACGTAAACGGGCATTGGTCGGTATAATAAAGGACAAATCCGTCCTCGGTCACGCCGGGGTGCTTGGCGCACTCTCTGAATTTCGGCGGCTCGGCATCCGGCACAAGGGGCAGGTACATCAGACTGATCCCGCAGTCGGATATGTCTGCGGTCATAAAGCCCTTGTAAGCGAGATATTTCGGGTCGGCGAGAAATTCCCGCTTCCGTCCCTCGGCGCTGAGAATGCAGATGCCTTTCTTTTTCTGCGTCCCGGCGTCGCGTATGCACGCGGAGAGAAGGTCGTTCGAATATCCGTGCCCTTTCATCGAGCCCGCGATCCACAGGCAGTTGATGTAGAGCCAGCCGTCAGCCTCGATGGGCACCCATGCGTTTTCCGTCGGGATATATTCGATAAAGCACTTGCCGCGCTCCTCGCTGCGGTAAAAGACCAGTCCCTCGTCAAAGCGCTGCTTCAGCCATTCCTTTTTGGCAAGGCTCTGCTTGCCTGACATGGCGCAGCAGATGTGTTCTTTGTCGATGTTTTCTTTGGTGATGTGTATATAGTTCATAGCTTTTCCTTTCGCTGCTTTTATATTTCTTCCCGTACCGCCGGTATCGCGCCTCTGTACGCCCGCTCAAGCCGGGAGCTTATAATATCCTCGTCATATTTCAGTGCATTGTTGGCGATGATGCTTGCATATCCGTGCGCAAACAGAAAAACCGTCAGAAAGATCTTTTTTTGTTTGTTCGGCGCCGACACCCAATGCCACCTGCATAGCCGAAAGGACGGGGGCGAGCTCCTCGGCGTCGATCAGATCGAGCGGAGTGGCGCCGCCGAAATAATCCGACTGAAAAAGAAAACGGAACAGATTCGGCTCTTCGATCGCAAAGCGGATATAATTCAGTCCGATGCCGAGCATGGCTCCCTTTTGCGGCTTTTTTATGTTCATCCTTTTTTCATTCCGCGTCAGCACCGGTACATCCCTTATATATTATAACTACCTACCGTTCGGTTGTCAAGAGGTGCAAGGAATATAGTAAGCAGCACCGCATATAAAATTTCTCGGCGGCGCCCCGGTGTCTCTCTGCCGTTTTTCGATCTTTTCGCAAACCGTTTGTAAGTCGGATGCTTCGGGATACAATGCGTTTGTTACCGGTATGTGCGGGCAGACGCTATTGAGCATGTGGTTAAATTGGAGCTGCGAAGGTTAGCACAATTTCTTCAAGATGATGAATTGCAGTTTGCAAATCTGCTCGAAAGCAAGACCAATCAAGAAATTGCAGCAGAAAGGAAACAGCTTGAAGGCGAACTGCAAAAAGCAATTATGCGCACAGAAACTGTTTCCCGTCTCTATAAAAAGGCATTTGAAAAGAATGCGGAGGGATTGCTTTCGGATGAGGGATTTCTGCAAGTCACCCACGAATATGATGAAGAACAGCTTGCACTGAAAACAAAAATTCCACAACTACGGGAGCGCATTGCCGAATCGGAACGCCGATCGGCAAACAAAGACAAATTCATTGCTGCCATTCGTCGATTTATGCAAATGGACAAGTTGACTGCCCCGCTTTTGCGTGAACTGATTGACCGAATCGAAGTGTATGAAACACAAGGTGTAGGCAAAAACAGAACGCAAAAAATTGTGATTCATTACCGTTTCGTGGGCTATATTGACATTCCGGAAGCACCGCTAACGGAGCATTATGTTGCAGAAACACGGCAAGGTGTTGCTGTAGAGTACATCCCGGCATAAAAAAGAGCAGGTGCCAGACCTGCTCAAAAAAAGAAGCATAAAAAATGAGTGTTCATAACTCAAATCCGTTATGAACACTCGATATGGCTTGACCTTACAAAAAAGATATCGCCTTAAAACCCGCTTGTTCACTGACTTTTTTGAAAAAATGAATATTATTTTCACGTCATCGGACTTATGTTCCGATGGCTTTCTTGGTTTTATACTTGCTTACAAAAAAGATATCATTTCTTTTCCGTGTTATGGTATATGATTGTGGGATAAAATCTGTATGGATCAAGTTTTAGAACATAGCAAATTGAGAGACCGATTCGGAGGCTTGCACTTGCCATTGTGCGCTCACCACTTTCCAATCTCTGATATTGGCGAAGTTGAATTTCGGCTGCATCAGCTACTTGCTGTTGTGTCAGCTTTAACTCATTTCTTCTTGCTTTCAAAATATGATGATCCAGTTCAATGACTTCGAAGGTGCTACCATTTATTTCGGTAGTGGTTTCTTTGTAGTCATCGTTAAATTTTATGATTGCCATATTCATTCCCCACGAAAAGAAATTGCGACCGTTTGGTCATATCCATATTATATGTCCAATTGGTCATATTGTCAACCCTTTTCGATGAATATATTGTTCAGCCAATTACTTTTTTGAAGGCTTCATAATTAGCAAGCTCTCGCTCTGTATGGTAAACAGCATATTCAATGGTGTCAAAACAGCAGAGAAATTCTTGCATTACCTCATAAAAAACCTTTGCAACGATTTCCGGTGGATTCCTAAAAGCTCCACAGCCGAAGGCTCCCAAGATCAGCACATCGTTCTCGTTATTAGCTGCTATTTCAAAGATTCTCTGTATGCGAGAGGTCAGCAATTTTTCCAATTCTGCCGGTGTAACTTTGGCTGCCTTATTACCGGCACAGGGGTTCATTGCATTGCTCGGGCGTTCACGCAAATTTGGAGCTGCACAAGTCAGAATATTTACAGACCACCATTCCTCTTGAGGCAAAGACTCGGGGAAACTTGTATCACTCTTGAACACGCAAACATTGGGTGTATAGATACAATCATCGTTATATAAGGGATTGCCTAATTTTCTGTGTGGTGCATAAAATGATTGCCACATCGTATCTATGTTTAGGCATGGATACAGAGTTGTGCAACGGCAGATACATTCTTCCTGAGCAGACGAGCCGTTAACTACACCACCACCTGGATTTGTAGCAGACGCGAAGTTAAGCACACATACCTTTTTGCCTTGTTTGGCATAAAATTCTGCGGCTTCGAGAGAACGCTTACCACTTACTACAACTCTTGCTTTCTTGGTTTCAGTTTTAGTTGTCAGACTAACAGAGTCCTTCTCCGATATAAACTTCTGATCTTTAACTGATGCCTGAATTGCTTCTTTCAGTGCATGATTAGTTTTGTACTGTTTTTCTGTATCAAGGAAGATTTCCGCATTTTTTGTTCTTCTATCAATCATAGGGCTTTACCTTCTTGCTCCATTATATATCTCTATTATATATTTTTTACGACTTTATTTCAACATTTCTCAGACACTTCCGTCATCCATATCTCAACAGGGATATCCTTGTATACAAGCTCCTTATTAATAATTTTTGTTATTTCCTTCCACTCGCCTTCTGTTGTCGAGCAGAAAGGATAAGGGATTCTCACAGTAAAATATGTGTGTGCAGGAAGTGGTTTCGCCAAGATATAAATCTCTTTGAAAAAAACTTTAATCGCTTCTTTTCGTTTAGTCGAATCCATATCTTTTGGCAGATGCTCTATCAAGCGAACCGTAAAGTCGTATCCGTCCCTTTCCACTCGGTAAAATAAATTCTTGTTGTCTCCTTCCGAGAGGCTGCAAATCACGACTTCATGTCCTGTATGATTAGCAGAGTAGATATCCCCATATTTTACTTTTGGATTATTCATAATAATGTTTGATACCCTAATGCTTGTTGGACACTTTCATTATCTTGTTTATCCTGACACATTTTTGGAATATGTCTTCCATCAGCAAATCCTCTGCTTTTCTTTTCTGATTCTTGCTGCGCCAGCTCGTTCAATACGGCAATTCGTTCCTTGTCGAGCATATTCGTATCAGCCTCAATATCGTCCCTTACAGAAAGGAATTTTTGCTGTCCCAGAGCGTAATAGTGGTCATACAATTCATCTATTTTATCCAAAGGCGCACTTCTAAAACGATTGTTGAAAAACAGACGCTCAAAGCGATCTACAGACGAAGTAACTTCGGACACCGACGTTTCGAACTTCATGCCCAATTCATCGCACAACAGTTTTTTTCTCATTTCTTCATATGCGGACTTGCAGTATCCTTCAAAATAAGAAGTTATGATAACTTCTGCTTCTGCTGCCGCTGCTTCTCGGATGGTTGCAGAGATTTTTTGAAAGTTATCACTATCTGTTCTTTTCATTGCTTGGCTTGATTGTATTCGAGAGATTCCAATTACGTCATATCCTTTATGGAATGCATGTCTCAAATTGAATTTGATGTATTTTTCGTCTGTTTCGTGATTGTTACATATCTCATATATCCATGCTTTCATCTTTACTTGTCCTCTCCATCACATTCTAAATCCATTTGAAATGTTTGTTCTTTCGGCAGTTTATTCAAATCGTATTTTTTTACAAGTCTTACAGGGTAATACTCTCCTTTGTGGTAACCTTTGTTGTAGAACCTATCATTCGGAGTAAGAGGTGTCTTATTGAAACCTTTATACACTTCAAATGTCCACTCCTTAAAATCTATAACATACGCCCATTCGCATTGAAGACTGTCGTACATGAAATTGTAATCGTTATGAATGACCGGATCACGATCCGTGTGTATTAATGTGCGGAACAGTTCCGCAGCAGAACCGAAGAAAAAGTCGGGGCATGCTTCTGAAAGTGCTGTTCTGTTCAAAACACCGTTATTGAAAAACTTATCATATTCCTCGTCCGAGATTTCCGTGCAACGGTAAAGCCAATCATTTAGTGTTAATCCGTTTGGTTCAGAAAGAACTTTCAGAATATCGATTCCGGCTTGTGAAGGCGAGCCATCATAAAGTCCAACTCTTGAAATTTCAATCTTATCGCCAAATGTTACGGCAGTTAAATATCGTGTTCCCATTTTACACCTCAACCATGATAAACAATTAAGCGAACATAATCGGCAGAAGGCAGTTTTTCATCTATATCTGCATCTTTAATGTTGAAGGACGCCCACTCCTGAAAGAAGGACAGAAGGCTATCCACCTTTCTTACAATCTCGGTGTACACGCCATACCAATCCGCATATTCGTTCCACTCGTAATATGCGTAATCCTTTTTCTCTTTAGGAGAGAGCTTTTCATATTCTGTTGCGTGTATCCAATTTGCGATATCCTCAACTTCGCCAATTTCGTATGCGGCCAGGCAATGCTTATTTACATAGCCCTGGTAACGAGTTGGCTTGTTTTCTTTTACGCGGCTCTTTACAGCCTTGCCGTAATTGACGATGAATATAGATTGGCTGTAGTAGCGTTTGAATGTATAGTCCTTGAGACCAAGCCCTGCATCCGCGTCATCATCTTGCGGATAAATCGCACATATTTCTTCGGATAGGTTGTCGGGGCGACCGCACATATAGCTTTGGTCTTCCAGTTCATCGACCGCTTCTCTTAACCAGGACTGACCTGAAATTACGGGTTGCGCTCGATATTCGCCGTTTTTGTCTTTCATCATAGGACTGATATTGTACCATTTATCTCCAACTCGAGCTTCCGCATATATCGAGTAGTACATTCCCATTTATTTTGTTCCTTTCCTCTTTTTAGTACCTTTGAGTGCTTCTTTTTCTGCTTTTTCCTGGTCTAATTGCTGCTTGATTCGCTGTCCTTCCTCTGTAGCATAAAATGCCTGAATTGCAGGAAGCAATGCGCGAGCCAATGATTCGATCTGATACTTCTCGAATCTAATATTTTCCATATTGTAATGTTCTTTACCGGTTACTTCGCCGGTTTTAGGATCGAAATGGATTACGGAACAAGGACGCCCTTCTTCCAGATTTTCTTTGAGTAGTTCAGATGCATCCATTTTGCTCAGTCCTTTCTGCTACTCGTATTTTCCTTTTCCAATTTAGCTTTGGCATCATCTATTATTGCATTCAACAAACGTAGTTTTTCAGCGTTAGAGCATTTCAATTTTGAAATGGAATTAACAACGGCATCGGCATGAACAATTGCAACACGCCGCTTTAATTCACGCCAGCCTTCTTCCGTTTTTGGATAATGTACGACAATATTTATTGGTGCTGCTTTTCTCATAGGCATCCCTCGTCCTTCACAATTACGGAGAGTGGTAGGAGTTCCGCAGAACTCCTACCGGTCGTGGGCTTCGCAAGTTTCCACAACTCGATCACAAGACATTATGGGGTGAAATAAGGCAACCTACTCACCATGAAAGGCAGTTTGCTTCCCATAATGCCGAGTTCTCCGCTTCTAAACCGAGATTACTCGGTATAAGAAGTAAATTAAGTTTATTGCGAAGATTCCTTGCTTTGAGTTTTTCTTCTTTTTGGTTTTCTTTCCTCTCGGAAACCTAACATTTGAGCAAGCCTATCTTCGTTTTGTGGATTGATTGCAAATATCAAAAGGGATTCGATCATTTCTTCAACCTCATCCCCGAAGATACTTGCAACTTTATTTGCTTTTTTATAAAGAAAGTCATCTATTTTGACGGTCTTGGCACTCGGAAGACCTGCAGGACATCCTGTAACAGACTCAAACTGTTTGCGCAGTTTTTCTTCGTTGTAGCGCAATCTTTCATACTGTTCCTCAACCATTGCTTGAAACGAGATTAAGGTTGTAGCATCTTTTCCTTCTGTAGATATTTCTTCGTATATGAACCAAACATTCACAGAGTATTTTTGCAGTTCCCTGATCAAATCTATGAGATCCCCATATTGGGGAGCCACCATTCTGAAAGAAGGGACAATCAATGTGTTTATCGTACCATCTTTACAGATGTTCAGTACATGTTGCCATCCTTTACGCTTGCTGTAATGTATTTCTGTGTTGCAACGGTCTATTACTATCTGAATAATTTCATTGTTGCCGTTCTCATATGATTTTCGGAAGAATTGTTCCATTACTTCATCTGTTACTTCATGAGATGAATTTTTTGAATTTAGGTTAGCATAACAAATCGCTCTTGCGTTCTCCATATTCGAGATCTCCTTACTGACATTCCGTCAAAATAAAATCATATAGGGCTTCCGGCTCTTTAAGACACCATGATTTGCTTTCATCGCTTGTCCACACGGTGTAGTCCTTGGATTCCTCGTAGAGCCACCACTCAATGTAGTCGTATTTGTCATTGACTGCTTCTTTTAGAACAAGAAGCAAGGCAGAGAGGTATCGGTTGCCCGAGCCAAACACAAAATGACCATTTCCAACCTCGCCGAGAGCTTTGCTAAACCTCTCGTTGATTTCTTCTTGTTCTTTGATAAGATGTAGCGCCTTGCAGAATGTTTCTTTCGATACGCTCACTTGACTCATAGCATTTTTACCTCATCAAGGTCTTGCCATACCGCCTTGGAGATTACCTCAACCATCTTTTCATCGGGAAGGTTCATAAAGGTTATGACATTCTCATTGGGGAAATAGGAATGACAGTATTTTGGAATCACGCCATCCGGCACAATACCCATCTTTTCCGTTCCCTTGAGTCGAGCTGCTATTTCTTGTCCATCGTACATATATACCGCAAGACCTGCTCTTTTAAGAGCAAGGTAGAATTTGACCGTTTCAATACAAACACCCCAAGCATTACCGGCAAGATTCAATACATACCCATCGTCCAGCACTCGGACGAAGAGGTCAATATGCGTTGAATTGCCACCTGCGACCACCTCGAAAGGATGTCCACCGCCGTGGCGTGTGTCGGTGAGCCAATCGTGAAATGCTTCGGGCGAGTCGGGATCGATTTCGCCAAGTCCTTCATCACGTCCGTCTGCTTTTCGCTTGTATTGCTCACGGAGCGACAGTTCTTCTACACCATAATTATTGGCTTTGTAACCCATAGCGCAACAACGATAAAAGTCATTTGCACTCATGGTTAGGATGCGCTCTTTGATATCATCGCTATCTTCCGGCTGCTCGGCAATGAGTTGTAGAAACTCGTCTACATCTTCTTGAGAAATGTTTTCAAAGAACTTCTCCTTGCTTTCGGGGAATACAGACCAGTAGTTTGCCGTGGTAATCGTACCTGTCCTGTGTACATGTGGCAGGTTTTGGTTTACATAATCGTTGTATGTGCCATTCTGCACCATCTGTACGACTTCCTTGACCGACTCCAACATCCATTCAGCGAACTCGGCAATGTCATAGGGATAATCATCTTCCTTGGGCGGTTCGCGCCGGTCATCCTCGATGATCTGTTTATGCTTCATAAAGATGGCTCGATAGTCGATATCCTTATCGTGAAGCGCTCCAAAGTAGTACCACTTCGTTTCCTCGGGATAGTAGGCATTCCAAAGCTCCACATATTCCTCGTAATTTTTTACTTCGTCATATGCCTTCATATCTTCATAATCACCGAAGTCCTCTATGGGGCCACGATCTGCTTTCAGCCAAAACACCCTTGCACCGTTCTCCGATGTAGGAGCAATGGTTTCGACGAGGGCAAAGATCTGATCCAGCAGTTCGTAGGTTTTATCATCATATCTGTAACTTTTGCCAAAATAGCCATACTTGAAGTCCCCAAGAACCTCAACGTAATGATCTACCCGTGGGGCAGATAGTTTTTTGCTCATTGTTTCAACTCCTTAATAGATGAACATCCAAATGCGCACATTTGGCTTTTCGGCAACAGGATTGATCATTGCCCAATATTCGAGCTGCTGTTCCACCGTTTTACGAATCGCATCGTAATGTCGGAAGACTCCGTCACGAGCGTTCCATTCGTAATACTGATATGCCTTTTTCAGTTCATCATCCATTTCTCTGTACTGTGCGGGTGTTACGTAGTCGTATACATCGTCTTCTTCGCCACTTTCGAAGGAGGCAACCTCACTCCGAAGAGCAAAGGCACAATGTTCTTTTGTTTTCCTGTTTAGGTAGCTCTTGATCTTCTCGTAATCCACGCAGATCATGCCATACTCAAAATCTCGAATATGGTCGTAAATCTTTCGCTTTAGTTCCTCTGACAGAGCATCTTCTTTGAGATATGTTCCGTCTTCTTCCAACTTATCATAGGCATTTTGGAAGAGGGTTCTTGAGTGATATTCATAAGTCGGAATTAGCACCAAATGTTCAATGGGATGCATTCGGGTTACATAGTTGTTGATACAAACCCATTGTCCTTCGTGTTCTATTTCCGTAAAGAATATGTATTCCTGGCTCATCTGCGTTTCCTTCTTTGCTGTTTCTTTTTTCTGATACGGCAGCTTAATTTCCGGTTGGTGCATTACCTCATATGTTTCGATAATATTTTTGTACGCCTGGATAATATCTGCCGTCTTTGGCTTCTCTTTTATGGTTGAGGATGAGGTTACAACCATATATCCGTCTTCACGCATTTTCTTGAATTCTAACTTGATGTTCTCTTGGAAAACAGGATCGGTGCTTTCTTCATATGAAAACAGGTAGCAGACCGCTTTTTGCTTTCCGCACTCTGTAAACCATCGCTCCATATCAGTTCTCCGAATAAAACTCTTTCATATCGTCAAGGCGCAGACAGGCAAGGCGACCTTCCACATAACCGCAACCGCAGTCAATGCCGTAACAGTTATCTCCATGCCAAATTCTCCACGGCCGTGTGTTTTGAAAATGGCAGGTCGGCGTGTGTCCGAAGATTAGCGTGTATTCTTCGGGTACAACATCGAACATACTCCACCGTTCCCATACCGCATATTCTTTGGCGTTTTCGTATTCATAGTGCAGGTATCTTCGATAGTTCTCGATGGGAGAGCCATGCACCAGCTTGTATTGTTTGCCGTTTACTTCAATGTCAATATTGGCAGGAAGGGTTTGCAGAAACTCAAATATTTCTGCACGATACTCCTTGCGAAGGTGCTTGAGGTAGTTGTGGGTGATTTCGCCGCCGTTGCGATACCACAGACGGAATTGCTTGTAGTTCATGTTTTCACGCTCGTCTGCAGCATCGGTACAATGCCCAATAGCTCGGAGCATCATATATTCATGATTGCCGATGAGCATTTTCATATTGGGCGTTTTCAAAATTTGTCTTAATATCTTGATTCCAGCGTGATACCTGTCTACCACATCTCCAAGGATATATAATGTATCATCCGGTTGGAGATTGATCTGACTCATAATCGACTCAAATCTCCGCAGGTTTCCGTGGATGTCGGATAATACATAGGTCATCGTTTCATCTCACTTTATTCCGTTTTCTTTTGCTTGTTCTGTCATTGTATCAAGGGCTTTCTGTAGGTCATCACGAAGC
>ENA-UONV01002215-UONV01002215.1-human-gut-metagenome-genome-assembly--contig:-CS4-NODE-2215-length-14786-cov-4.758265_pt1 | contig 14786 bp, 14 predicted proteins | sample MGYA00242461_ERZ724008 | MGnify/ENA metagenome assembly ERZ724008 | reverse complement strand
TTTTGTTGGTCTTGTTACTCCATTTTCCCACCTACTAATTGTAGCGAATCCAAAACCCAATTCTTTTGCGAATTCCATTTGTGTTAAATTTAATTGCATTCTAGCTTGGTAAACCTTATCTTTAAATTCCATATTGACTCCAACTCTATGTTATTAATCATATTATATCACATCATATCATTTTTTTCAAGATGTTTAGTACCCCTGTAAGAAAATAATTTATATAGACTTTTTGTTGTAGTGAATCATACTCCCCGTTGTGGACTCGAAAAACCATTGCTGGGAGTACTCTCTAACCTCACACAATTAAATATTGTTGGTTCGAGTCACTCATTCTACAACTTTATAAAGTTCTTTCCCTAGTTATAAACTCTATAATCCCTCACAGTTTTTAACTAATTTTACATCTTAAAATAGCAAAATTTCCAGTTTTTTGCATAAAAAAAGAGCCAAAATCATAGTTTTTCGCTAGATTTTGACCAAAAATGAAAAAGAACTTAAATTTATCGTTGAGACAAACTTAAGTTCCTTTTGTGGCTCCCCCTGTTGGACTCGAACCAACGACCCTGCGGTTAACAGCCGCATGCTCTACCGACTGAGCTAAGGAGGAATATAAATTCAGCTTGATTATTCTAGCATTTATCGGTAAATGTGTCAAATGTTTTTTAACAAATTTTTTAAATCATTAAGGGATTTTTTGTTATTAAGAACAAGAAGAAAAAATTTATAAGCTTACTCGAATTTATTGACACTAAACCGATAAACAAGTAAATATCTTCAAGTAACGACGATTTCATTGCGGAATCGGGCTTATGTGTAACAGCATTGGCACGTCGTTACTTTTTTTATGCTTTTGACTATGTTTTTTATATAGCATTTACGATGTAATTTTCTTTTTAATATACAATACGATTTAGTCATATACGAAAAAAGACCGGATTGTCGAATCCGGTCTTTTTTATAAATCAACGAAAATATTTTTTTAAAAGATTTCTTTTGTTGAAATTTTCAAACTGTAGTGCATATCTAATAAAAATCAATTATTATTGTCGCAAAGCATCAATATACCCGCAATCAGGCTGGCAAACAGCAACGCACAAATTTTGAAAGCCACCCCGACGGGCGGTCTCATGCCGTTTATCGAATTGTTGTATACAACTGTCATAGGCACAACCCAGCAAAGCGGAATCCAATAAATGATTCCCACCCAAAAAGCGACGGTCATCATAATAATCCCCATCAGTGCGTAAATCACGCAGCTGATAATCATAAACACTTTGGCTGCGGTTTGCGTTCCCGTATTGTACCTTGCCGAACGCGTCGGCTGTGTTTCCGCAGCGCGACCGCAGCTCGGACATACCGCGTCGCCGTCGTTCATCTGTGCGCCGCAATACTTGCAATATTTCATCCGTAACCTCCTGAGCTTTTTGAAAAAATTATACTAGATATTTTATCTAGCGTCAAGACATTTTGTGTAGTTTTCGACAAATTTTATGTCAATCTAAATTTTTGCGAAGTTCTCAAAAATTGCCGCAGCCGCCGTTTTTATGTCTCAAAAGCAGGGCGACCGAGCCAAACAATAGAAAGCCGTTTTCTCAAAAAGGAAGCAAAGACGCACCGACACTCCGCGTTTTTCTTAAAAAAAAGGTGCAGGCAATTCTACGCATGCACCTTGAAATTTTCTTTTCTACTCCGAATATCCAACTATTTGTATTTGCGTTGTTTGAAATCACGCTTCATTGTCGCAAAGCATCAATATGCCCGCAATCATGCTGACAAACAACAACGAACAAATTTTAAATCCCGTACCAACGGAAAGTCCTGATTTATCTGTTGACCTACAATATCTCACGGTCATAGGTATTTTCCAGACAAGAGAAATAAGAAACCACCCGGCACAAACAAGATAAATAAGCCAAGCCTCTATCTGATCAAGATTAACAAGCATGGCACAAACACCCCCAACAAGGCTAACCACGGTAAGACAGCAACTCAGTATCATAAAAAACTTAGTCGCGATTCTAAGCCCCTCACTCGTTTCATTGCTCTTTGCGGTCGGCTGAGACTCTGTCGAACAACCGCAGCTCGGACAAAAAATAGCCTCGTCTCTCACTTGTGCGCCGCAATGTTTACAATATTTCATACTTTTTACCTCTGTTTTTTTAAAATTATACTAGATGAATTGTCTAGCGTCAAGACATTTTGTGTAGTTTGCGACATAAATTTTCTATGGATAAAAAATTTTGCGAAAGTCTCAAATATTACAGAAACAGCAGCTTTATGACACAAAAACAGGTTGCGAGCGAGTTGCACGTGGTAGAAAGCTGCTACGCAAACTGGGAGCAGGGACGCACGGAGCCGAACATCGCGATGCTTAGAAAGCTTGCCAATTTGTTTAACGTCAGCATTGACGAATTGTTGAACGGCGATTGAGCGTCGGCTCCCCGAACAAACTGTCTTAAAATGCGCTTTTAATTCGGATTTCCGCATTTGTTGTCCGAATTTTCAGGTTGCACCAAATTTTCCAAAATGTTTGTCAAGAAGAACAGTAAGGAATAACTCGCGTATCGAAATCAGGTTTCAAACAAATCTGCCGCAAACCAAAACACTTGTAGCTCCCCTGCCGATTTTAGACCTGACGAATAAGCTTTTGAAATAAGATACAGGGCGCATCTTGCGCCCTTATCCGCGATTTGGCGGAACGAAACAAAAAAATACGCACACCTGTCAAAAGCGTGCATATACCCCTGTTATGGTGGAGGTGAGGGGACTTGCACCCCTGTACCGCCGTACGGCCAAATGCCTTTCTACGCGTGTAGTTTGCGGTTTGATTTCCCCTGCCGCAAGTCCGCAAACAGACTTATCGACAAGGTAATGCGCTTTTAAGCGAACAGCCGACGCGCAATTTCGCCTGTCCTCTTGCCCGCGCTAAATAGCGCCGCTTGCCTGCCGTGCGGGGAACAGGGGCGACGAGCCGCGAAAATTAAGCGGCGTAAGCCAACTTGTAGTTGGAAACTGAATTATTTTCAGCGTTTATTTTTTTGCCCGTTTTTACGCAGACTCGGGCGACTGCGACGCGCTTGGCAAATTTCCTGCACAACGGGCGAATCTCAAACACCCCCGCAGCCCCTTTTGGGGAGCATGATTATAGCACAACACGCGCCGTTTTGCAAGCAATTTTTACGTTTTGCGTTATCAAACGCTTTAAATTTGTCATAAATGTTGTATTTCGACGAAAAGTATGATATATTTAGTTTGCGGAAAATTTGACGTTTCATTCAAACTGCGAAAAAAATCAATTTAAAACACCACAGATAATTGGCGGAGACCGAAAAAATGAAAAACGCGGTCATTTACGTTTTTTCGGGGACGGGCAACACCCTTAAAATAGCCCGAGCTTATGCCGACGAGTTTTTCAGCCGCGGCGTAAGCTGCAAAATACATATTCTCGAAAAGGACGGGATTTTACGCTTTCCCCCGCCGCAGGACTTTGATTTGGCGGGACTGGCTTATCCCATCCATGCTTTCAACGCGCCCTATGTGGTGCACCGCTTTGCCGCCGCGCTGCCCGACCTGCCGTACAAGGAATACTTCATCATAAAATCATCGGGAGAGCCGCTTGCGATAAACAATATATCTTCGGGCAGTCTTGTCGCAAAGCTGGAAAAAAAGGGTTATTTCCTGACCAACGAATATCACTACGTCATGCCCTACAACATGATTTTCCGACACCCCGACGGCATGGCGGCAAGGATGTGGGACTCTGCCAAACGGCTGTGCGCGGCAGACGCAAAGGAAATCCTTGACGGCAAAAAAAGTTTTCTAAAATCCTTTCCTTTCGGCAGAACAGTCTCGGCGCTGTTTCGCATAGAGCATCCCGCCATGAAAATAAACGGACTCCGTTTCAAAGCAGGCGACAAATGCACGGGCTGCGGAAAATGCGCGGCAAACTGTCCCGTCGGCAATATCGGCATGTCGGAGGGCAAGCCTAAATTCGGCGGAAAATGCGTCATGTGCGCCCGCTGCTCCTTCTATTGCCCCGCCGACGCAATCAGCATAGGTCTGCTAAACGGCTGGAAGGTCAACGGAGCTTACGATTTTGACGGCAAACAAAAGGACGTCAGCGGCAAAATGCCCGAATTTTTGAAGATTGCCTATGAAAAATATTTTCAAAAGGCAGAGGAAAAAATTGCTCTTTTAAACGCGTCGCAGCCAGCAAAATTTTCCTTTGACGTTCAGGAAGAAGATTCCTCCGCCGACATGACCGTCAAAAACAATCACTGACAAGACGTACGTCGTTTCCGTCGGTTTTGAACAGCACCCGAAAATTTTGATTAAAGACGTATTTCAAGAGCTTACCGCGCCTGCACGCAAAAATACAAATCAAAACTCATTTAAGAGCCGACAGGAGTAAATATGGCAAAATACAACGAAAAATATTTCGGAAAAAATTCCGAAGTCTGCGCCGTAGAAAATATGCTTTCGGCAGGCGAACAAATTATCTTGCGCGAAAAGCCCAAACGCAACGCATATATATTGGCGCAGGTTTTAAAAATGATGCCTTTCGCCCTTTTGTGGATTGTTTTCGACGGCGCTTTCATAGGACTGATGATTGGCTTTGAGCTTTTCAAAAGTATGCCTGCGCCGCTCATTGTGTTCTTGATTGTTTTTTTCGCGTTTCATCTGTTGCCCGTCTGGATTTGGATTTCAAATATCGTCACCGCGGGACGCAGACAAAAAAACATAGAGTATATTTTTACCGACCGTCGGATAATCATTAAAAGCGGTTTAATCGGTATAGACGTCAACAACATCTTTTACGCCGACATACAAAGCGTAAACCTGAAAGTCGGACTTGTCGACAAGCTGCTGCACGTCGGAGACATCTATATTTCAGGTTCCGCGCAGGCACAGGTGCTTTGGGATATAGAAAACCCTTACGAGGTCACTTCAAGGCTGCAAAAAATCGTCAACGACATAAAAACCGACATTTATTTCCCCAACGCACTGCGTCCCGACACAAACAGCGGCTTTGATACGCAATACAAGCCCGACAAATAAAATTGTCCGTATACCCTATCTTTCATTAATTAGCGCAAAAAAAAACGAACAAACCATTTGAATAAAATTTAAAATAAAACGTGACCTGAAGTTTACAGGTCACGTTTTATTACCCGAGATTGTTCGCGAGGTTTATCATTGCTGCCCGAAAAGGATACAATAACATCAAAAAAAACCCAAAAAATCGCGAATAGCTTTTGATAAAAGAAAAACAGATTAAAAGCAAATAAGACAGCTTTCGCTGTCTTATTTGCAAAATCCGTCGTGTTTCGGCGTGGAGCTACTGGCCGGATTCGAACCGGCGACCTGCTGATTACGAATCAGCTGCTCTACCGACTGAGCCACAGTAGCGTTTGCGAGACGTTTGCACGACGCTTATATATTCTATCAAATTTTGATTGGGTTGAAAAGGATTTTGACGCACTTTCTGAAATTTTTTTTGTTTCCTGTCAATTCACCGTTTCATATCGGCAAGCTGCCGCTGTTTGTCTCTTTCCGCATCCTTTTCGGCAATAGCCTTTTTCTTGTCGTAAAGCTGCTTGCCCTTTACAAGACCTATTTCCACCTTTACAAGCGAACCGTTAAGGTACATTTTAAGGGGCACAAGCGAAAAGCCCTTTTCCTTAACCTTGCCTAACAGCCGCATAATTTCCTGCCTGTGCATAAGCAGCCTTCTGTCGCGGCGGCTGTCCACATTGGAAAAGCTGCCCTTGTCGTAATTTTTTATATATGCGGAAACAAGCACAAGCTGCCCGCCGCGTATAACGGCATAGCTGTCCTTTAAGTTTACTTCTCCAGCTCTCACAGACTTGACCTCGCAGCCTACAAGGTTGATTCCCGCTTCAAAGCTGTCGATGACGAAATAGTCGTGAAAAGCCTTTTTGTTAGTTGCAACGATTTTCATTTAAGAACTTTCCTTTTTCAATAAAAAAACGGCAGAAACCAAGCTCTGCCGTCAGGTACGTTGTCAAACCAGCAATTCCACAACAAACCAAGCTATACTCAAAACGGCTATCACTATGCCGCAAATCATGGTCCACAGCTTGAGTCTGCTTTCCTTTCTCTTGGACTTGTTTTTGCCGTAAAAGCTGTCCTGCGTTTCGGTCTGACCGCTGATTGCTCCAAGACCGTCCTCCTCGCCGTGCTGACGCATGACGAAAACTATTATACAGACGGCGCAGATAAGCATCAACGCCATCAATGTTATTCTGATGCCCAAAATAAGTCCGGCAGAAGCCGCCAACAAGGTTGAAATCATCTTGACCTCCAATACAATGCTTTGGCAGTATAGCACAAAGCCAAAAATTTTGCAAGTATTTTTCCGCAATAATTGAATATGCGGCTTACTTTTCAAGCAGAGTTCTGCCGCTCATCTGTTCGGGCTTTTCTATGCCCGCCACTTCAAGCAGCGTCGGCGCTATGTCGCACAGACTTCCGTCCCTTCTCAAATGTCTGTCCTTGTAGGCAACTCCGACAAGCACGAAGGGCACCCGATTGGTCGTGTGCGCCGTATGCGGCTTGCCTTCCGCGTCTCTCATCATTTCGGCATTGCCGTGGTCGGCTGTCACAAGCAGCACTCCTCCGCGCGCGAGAATATACTCAGTAAGTTTGCGAAGACACTCGTCCACAACCCTGACAGCTTTCTCCGCCGCCTCGATATTGCCCGTGTGTCCCACCATATCGCAGTTTGCGAAGTTCAATATCATCACGTCGTAATCGTTTTTTTCAAGCTCGTTTAAGGCTCTGTCGCAAACGATAAACGCACTCATCTCAGGCTGCAAATCGTAGGTTGCCACTTTGGGAGAGTCGATAAGCACTCTTTTTTCTCCCTCGTCGGGCTCCTCCACTCCTCCGTTGAAGAAAAACGTCACGTGGGCGTATTTTTCCGTTTCGGCAATGCGCAGTTGTTTCCTGCCGTTTTGAGCAAGCACCTGCCCCAACGTCTGCGGCAGCTCGAGAGGATTGAATGCGACGCGGACGTTTTTGAACGCTTCGTCGTAGCGCGTCATTGTCACCCAAGTCACTTTTCTCGCTTTTCCTTTGAGAGAAAAGGCGTTGAAACCCTCTTCGGTAAAAGCTCTCGTCAATTCTCTCGGTCTGTCCGAGCGATAGTTGAAGAATATAACCACGTCGCCGTCCTCGATTGCGGCAACGGGCTTGTCGTTTTCGGTTATTACCGTCGGAAGCACAAATTCATCGTAAACGCCTTTGCCGTAACTCGCTTCAAGCGCCGCCTCCGCGTCGGTTGCGCGTTCTCCCTTGGACAAAACAAGCATATCGTAGGCTTTTTCAATCCTTTCCCAACGGTTGTCCCTGTCCATTGCGTAAAAACGTCCGCATACGGTAGCGATTTTTCCGATGCCGATTTCCTTCATTTTGCGCTTCAAAGCACGGACAAACCCCAATCCGCTGTCGGGAGGCGTGTCCCTGCCGTCCATATAGCAATGGACATACACCTGCGGCACGCCTTTGCGCTTCGCAAGCTCCAACAGCGCGTAAATATGCGACATGTGGCTGTGCACGCCGCCGTCGCTCACAAGTCCCATTATATGCAGCCTGCTCCCCGTTGATTTTGCCTTTTCGCAGGCGCTTACCAGCTCCGTATTTTCAAAAAAGCTTCCGTCGTTTATGGAATTGTTTATTCTCGGCAAATCCTGAAAAACAACCCTGCCCGCGCCGATATTGAGATGTCCGACCTCGCTGTTTCCCATTTGTCCGCGCGGCAGCCCGACGTCGGCGCCGCTCGCCGACAGCGTGCAGAAAGGATATTGCTTGGTCAGAAAGTCGAAAAACGGAGCGTTGCCGGCAATCGCGTTTCCTTCCGTTTTTTCCGACATGCCGAAACCGTCGAGTATAACTAATGCTATCGTTTTTTTCCGTGTCATATTTTTCTTTCCGTATTGTCGTAAGCTTTGATAATCGAAATGAATTTTTCGGCGTCAAGACTTGCTCCGCCGATCAGACCGCCGTCCACACCCTTCATGGACAACAGCGAGAAGGCGTTTTTTTCATTCATGCTTCCGCCGTAAAGTATATATGTGCTTTCCGCCGTCGCGGCATCGAAAATTCCGCCCAGCACACCGCGCAGGCAGGCTATCGCGTCACGCGCCTGCTCGGCGGACGCTGTTTTTCCCGTACCTATTGCCCAGACAGGCTCGTATGCAACGGAAACTGCACTCATCATATCTGCGTCTACATATTTCAAACCTTCACGCAGCTGCTTTTCCAGCACTTTTTCGGTCAGTCCGCTCTCCCGCTGTTCGAGAGTTTCTCCGACGCACATAACAACCTTCAAGCCCTCTTTAAGCGCGGCGGCAGTTCTTTTTGCCACCGTTTCGTCCGTTTCTCCGAAAAGAGCGCGGCGCTCGCTGTGCCCCGTCAGCACATACTCCGCGCCCGCCTCGCGCAGCATCTGCGCCGAAATTTCTCCCGTAAACGCGCCGCTGTTTTCCCAATGAACATTTTGCGCGCCTACCGCCGCAAAGGAATTTTCGCACAGCCTTGCGCAAAGGGAAAGGTCGGTGTAAGGCACGAAAATAATTACCCTGTTGCCGCAGTCCGAGCCGTTTTTGAGCAGCTCGCGGCAAAAAGCCTCCGCCTGCTCCGCAGTTTTGTTCATTTTCCAGTTTCCGGCAATAATCTTGTTTTTCATATTCAATCCTTTTTGTCGTCGAGACAGGCTACTCCGGGCAAGGTCTTGCCCTCCAAAAATTCAAGGCTTGCGCCGCCGCCCGTGCTCACGTGCGTAATTCTGTCTTTGAGTCCCGACAAGGAAACGGCAGACACGCTGTCCCCGCCGCCCACTATGCTTGTTGCGCCGCTTTCCGCAACTGCGCGCGCAACGGCAAACGTCCCCGCAGCATAGTCGGGGTTTTCAAAAACGCCCATAGGACCGTTCCAAACCACGGTTTTTGCGCCGGACAAAGCCTTTGCAAACAATTCCGCTGTTTTCGGACCTATGTCCACTCCCATCATATCGTCGGGGATGTCGCTGCTGACGAAATGCTCGCCCTTGTCCGTGGAATAAGCTACCACATGGTCGACAGGCAGAAGAAGCTTCACTCCCTTTTGCCGTGCTTTTTCCGACAGCTTTGCCGCAAGAGGCACCTGACCATCCTCGCAGAGCGATTTGCCCGTATTTACCCCCTCGGATTTCAAAAAGGTGTAAGCCATGCCTCCTCCTACAAGCAACGCGTCCACCTTGTCAATAAGATTTTCAATCACGCCTATTTTGTCCGAAACTTTGGCTCCGCCGAGTATGGCGACAAAGGGGTGTTCGGGATTTTCGAGCGCTCTGCCGAGAAATTCAAGCTCCTTTTCCATGAGAAAACCGCTTACCGAATCCTTGACAAATGCCGCGACTGCCGAAAGCGTCGTTTACGTATACGTCCGCAAAAGAAGCAAGACGCTTGCAAAATCCGGTTTCGTTGGCTTCCTCCTCTTTTTTAAAACGCAGGTTTTCCATGAGCAGCACGTCGCCGTCCTTCATCTCCGCAACTTTCCGCTCGGTGTCCTCTCCCGCGACGTCAGTCGCAAAAACCACCTTTCGCCCGAGAAGCTCTTGCAGTCTCACGGCAACCGGCGCAAGCGAAAATTCTTTCCTGAACTCTCCCTTGGGGCGTCCGAGATGCGAACAGAGTATGACCTTAGCTCCGTTTTTCGACAGATATTCGATTGTGGGCAGGGCGGCGGTGATTCTTGTGTCGTCGCTCACCTTTCCGTTTTTGTCCAAAGGTACGTTGAAATCTACACGCACGAGACATCTTTTGCCTTTTAACGCTATGTCGGTTATGCTTTTTTTCATTTTTTCACTCCTTGACGCTTTGCGCTATATATACGAGATGGTCGGCTACTCTCTCTATGTTGCCGATAAGATTTACGTAAAGACTGCTGCTTTCAGACTTGCAGTTTCCGCCTTTGAGTCTGTCCAAGTGGTTTTGTTGAAGTTGAAGCTTGAATTTGTCCGTCTTTGACTCGGTATCCTCGATTTTCGCCAAAAGACGCGTCGTGCGGTTGGCAAAGGTATAATCCACGTCCTTGAAAAGCTCGTCCACAAGCGAATACATTTCCTTAATTTCGTTCAGTCCCTCCGAGGAAAAGTAAAGCTCGTTTGCAACCGCCACCCTCAGATAGCGCATGATATTGTTGGAAAAATCCGCCACGCGCATAATGTCACTCAGCACCTTGTAAAGCGAAGACACCGTCAGCTCGTCGTTGTGCGACATATCCTCCTCGGACAGCCTTATCAGATAATCGGTGACTTTCCCCGAAAGAAAATTAATTTCTCTCAAATCCTTTCTTACGGGCTCCTCGTCCTCCGTTCTGTTTATAAAGTTATCCATAGCCTTGTCGAGAGCGCGCTGCGCCACTTCAAGCATATAGCTCATTTCCTTTATCAGCTGCGCAAGAGCTATTGCAGGCGTTTGGAGTATGCGCTCGTCTATGTATTTTACCGAAAATTCATCAGGACTCTTCTTTTCGCGTATGACAAACTGAGAAAGCTTGACAAGCGACCTCGAAAAAGGTATAAGCAGAGCCGTAGTAAAGACGTTGAACAAGGTATGAAACATTGCGATCTGCTGCTGCGGATTGGGTATCCAGCTGTCTATGACGACCGCTTTGAAATCAGCCCAGCAAAGACAAATGACGATGAACACCGCCGAGCCGATAAAATTGAACATAAAGTGTATAAACGCCGCGCGCTTGGCGTTGGCGTTGGTTCCTATGGAAGAAAGTATGGAGGTCATGCACGTACCGACGTTTGTGCCCATGATTACGAACAAAATGCCGTTGCCGCTGCCTCCGACAAGTATCCCGTTGCCTACCATGCCGATAAGTATTGCGGTCACCGCCGCCGAGCTTTGGATTACCGCGGTGAGAGCCACGCCGATTAAGGCAAGAAGAATGGGATTGGTCAACCTTTCGAGCAAATCGACGATGACCGGCTCCTTTGCAAGCTCCGACATGGAGTCGGACATAAGCGCAAGCCCCACAAAGGTTATGCCGAGTCCCGCCAGCATAAAGCCCACGTTTTTTGCCGTGTCGCTCTTGGCAAACATCTGCACCATGACTCCCACAAAGGCAAACAACGTGAAAATCGCCGTAACGGAAAAGGATTGAAGCGCAAGGATTTGCGCCGTGACTGTCGTGCCTATGTTGGCGCCCATGATTATGGACGTCGCCTGAAAAAGCGTCATCACTCCCGCGTTGACAAATCCGACCACCATAACGGTGGTTGCCGAGGAGCTTTGCACAAGTGCGGTGACGGCGCAGCCCACGCCCACGCCCGCAAACCGATTGTCGCTCATCTTGGAAAAAAGCTTGCGCAAGCCCTTGTCCGCCGCCCTTTCCATACCTCCGGACATCATTTTCATGCCCACGAGCAAAGTTCCGATACCGGCGAGAAAGCCTATCGCAACCTCAACGTACTCCCAAACGCCCATTTATCCTCCGTGCGTCAATCGATTTTTCGGAAAGCGCGCAAACAGCCCCGAAACAAGTCAACCGAAAAAACATGAATATTTTTCACCTGTAATATAATAGCTTTTTTCACGCTTTCTGTCAATCGAAAACAACGCGATGGCGGCAATGCGCAAAAACAAATTTCGTATTCAGCAGGACGCGTCAAAAGATAGAAACTCGTCAACAAGCCGCAGCGTTTCCTCCGCCGTGCGCGCGCTTTGAAGCAAAGGCATTGCCTTGCGCGAGCCTTTTATGCCTTTGAGATAACAACAGATATGTTTCTTCATTTCGTTTACGCACAGCCTTTCGGGCATAAACGAAAGCAAAATTTCAAAATGCTTTTTTATCGCGGACATGAGGTCAAAGGAAAAATCGTTGCCTGAAATTTCGGCAAACACATAGGGCTTGCCCATCGCGCCGCGCCCTACCGAAACTCCGAAGCAGCCCGTCATTTCTTTGACGTTTAGATAATCCTCGCGCGACGCAATGTCTCCGTTGGCGAATACGGGTATTTTAACCGCCGACACGACGTCTTTGATTACGCTCCAATCGGCGCGTCCAGAAAACATCTCGTTAGAAGTTCTGCCGTGCACGGTTATCGCGTCCGCGCCCGCTCCCTCGCACATTTTCGCAAACTCGACCGCCGTGTTCTCGTTGCCGAAGCCCTTGCGGAATTTGACGGTAACAAGCTTGTCCGTGCTTTTTTTTACCGCAAGTATGATTTTCTCGGCGCGCTTTACGTCCGCCATGAGCGCGCAGCCCTCGCCGTTGCCTACAATCTTTTTCTGCGGACAGCCCATGTTTATGTCGATGATTTCAAATCTGTCGAAGCATTTTTTTTCCAACGCCGCGATAAACGCGTCAGGCTCCCCTCCGAAAAGCTGAGCGGCTACGACGCCCTTTTCGGCAACGTACAGCAGGTCGCGCGAAACATGGTTGTTCATCGCAAGTCCCTTTGCCGAAACCATTTCGGTAACGGTAAGCCCGCAGCCGAAGTCCTTTGCCAGCGTCCTGAATCCTGCGTCCGTGTACCCCGCAAGAGGGCTTAAAACCATGTCGTTGGGCAGTATTTTTGCAATCCCTTTTTCAGTCATTTTCCGTGCGCGTCCTTACCTCTGCCTGCACGGCTTTTTCGACGAATTTTTCGGTAAATTTGTTAAGCGCGGCTTCCGGCTCTATATCCGCAAGACGCAGCAGGTTTACCAAATTGAAAAGCGTTTCTCCCGCAAGGTTTTCGGCGTCCTTCCCATCAAAACAGACGTCCGCGGTTTCCCGCAGCTTTTTTAAGGCTTCTTCAAACGCCGAATTTCGTTCGGAACTTATCAGACCTCCCTTAGCGGCGCGTTTGACGACCTTGTAAGCGCGCAGCAAAGACGGCATACCCTTAGGCACCTCTTTGAGATTCTGCGCCACAGAGGTTATGCTTTTTTCGCGCAGCTTGTTTTTCTCCCAATTTTTAAGCGCTTCCTCGCTGCTTCGAGCCTTGTCCTCGCCGAAAATGTGCGTATGTCTTGTTATCAGCTTTTTGCACAGCGCGTCATATACGTCTGAAAAATCGAATTCGCCTTCTTCCTTTGCAATGGTCATGTGAAACACTGCCTGCAAAAGAACGTCCCCCGTTTCTTCTATGATTTTGTCCTTGTCGCCTTGGTCTATGGCGTCTACAAGCTCGTAAGCCTCCTCTATCAGGTTGGAGCGGATGCTTTCGTGAGTTTGCGCCTTGTCCCACGGACAGCCGTTTTCGCCGCGCAACGCCGACAAAATTTCAATCACGTCGTTGTAGGAAAAGCTCTTTTTTTCCAGAAAAACGGGCTGCTTTATGTAAATCCACCGCGTCGCTTCGGCGGCTTGCCCGACGGAAATTTTCCGCCCACCGTCGTCGAATACGATTGCGGCTTTGCCGAACAGCTTGTCCGCGACTTCCGCCAGCCTGTCGTCAAAGGGCGGCGTGATTTTCAGGTCGAAGCCTGAATATCTGTAGGGACTTTCGCAAAAGTCCGCGCAAGGAACCGTTAAAAAAACTGCATTTTCTTCAATTTTCATTTGTTCTCCCGGTAAGCCGCGCCTTTATCCTGCCGTAAACCTTGTTCACGCTTCCGAAAACTTTAAGCAGCACAATCATCGCGGCGTATACTGTGCCGCCCGCAAGAATGGCTGTCACCGTGCCCAAAGTCGTGTTGACAAAGTCCGACGCGAAAACCGAAAACAGCAGCAGCGTCACCGTCATCGCAAGCGTACACGCAAGTGGCTTGAAAAATGTCTGCATCACGTCGATTTTGACGTTTTGTCTGCGCGTGATAAATCTCAGTCCCAGAGCGGCACTTAAAAGATAACATATTGTCGTGGAAATTGCAAACGCATAAATGTTAATTTGTTCTAAGGGCATCAAAATTAAATTCAGCGCGATTTTGACGATACAGGAAATTCCGAGAAACATGAGAGGATAATAGATTTTTCCCGTTCCCTGCATTATCGACGTGCACGTGCCTGACAGCGCCAAAAACAATATGCTCACCGAAGAAAGAGCCAGCAGACTGCCGGCAAGACTCAAATCGGCTTCGGGAAGGGCGGAATAAAGCAGCCGCACAATCTGCCTGCTCAGACAGGCGAAACCCAGCACGCACGGAAGGGCGATTACGTTTGTAAGTTTAATAGCCGAATTTATATTTGCGTCCATAAGCGGTTTGTTTTCCGACACGTGCGCTCTGCTGATTGCGGGCAGAACCGCCGCCGCGACTCCTCCGACAAGCACCACGGGCAGACCGAGGAGAGAGTGAACGGGACCGCTCCATATTCCGTACAGAGTGGTCGCGTCGCCCGCTTTGACGAGATTGAGCACCAGCGCGCTGTCGATAAGCTGAGAAACGGGCATTATAAGTCCGCCGAGAGTCAGAGGAAGGGCAATGGACGTCAACTCCTTCATCAGGGATCTGTAATCCAAGGGCTGTTCCGCAGTTTTTTTCAGAGGAAGCGCCCTTTTTTCTTTCCTCGCGTCGAAAAAATAAATAACGGCGAAAACAGCCAGAGCTACTCCCTCCGACAAAGTTATGGCAAAAACAGCGCCTCCCACCGCCTTTTCTATGTCGGGCATGAAAAGATACGCGAGGTAAAGCCCCGCAGCAAGCTTTATTACCTGTTCGCAAATCTGCGACAGCGCGGTGGGCGCCATGTTCATTTTGCCCTGAAAATATCCCTTGAACGCGCTTACAAGACACACAAGCAGTACGGAAGGGCTTATCAGTCTGTAAAGAACTCCCAGATTG
>ENA-UONV01002185-UONV01002185.1-human-gut-metagenome-genome-assembly--contig:-CS4-NODE-2185-length-14908-cov-19.453915_pt1 | contig 14908 bp, 9 predicted proteins | sample MGYA00242461_ERZ724008 | MGnify/ENA metagenome assembly ERZ724008 | reverse complement strand
GTTGCACCCGTAGGTCCAGTTGCGCCCGTAGGTCCCGTTGCTCCTGTATTACCTGTAGCACCTGTGTTACCTGTATTACCTGTTGCGCCTGTCGCGCCCGTTATGCCCGTAAGGGTATAAACAGTGCGGGTTATAACTGTTTCGGAGCCGCAACAATGCGAACAGCAACCGTTCCACTCATCGTCTTTGCAGAAACAGGGTATTATATTAAATTTTTTTATCATTTGATTTCTCCGTTTAGTTTTGAAGAGAGATAACGCTTATTATTTATATAAGATAAATCGTTCGGAAGATATGATCCTGCGCGCTCGTTCCAATCAAAGGCGGTTTTATAGTCGCCCAATCTGTCGTACACGACGCACAGACTTATGCAGGGAACAAAGCCCGAATACCTTTCATCCACAAAGCCGCCGTCCTTTTCATTTTCACCGCAAGCGAGAGCCGCTTCATACCAGTACTTTGCCGCGTTGTAATCTCCGCCCGACAAAAATATATCTGCGAGCAGGCAACATTCCATTGCGCGCGGCGGAACATAAAGAAAAGAACGCACGAGCGAGAGCCTTGCCGCCGACTGATTGCCCGTAGCGGCATAACAATAGTACAGCACGCGACAGGCTTCAGCCTTATTCTGCACCCAGCCGTCGCCATTAAGAAAATCGTTCAGCACGGCAATCGCCTGAGAGTACATTTTATTGTAATAAAGCTCCCTTCCGTAATAAAATTTTTGGCGTTCGTCCAGATATTCGCCTTTTGAAATATGTTTTACATATATCATGAGATTGCGAAGCGGGTCTGTAGGTCTGAGCTTTTTGTGCTCTATCGCCGCGGAAAAATACTTTATCTGTCCGCGCGGGGTTATCGCTTCGTGAACTGCGCCTTCCCACACAAAATTCATTGAACGCCGCAATATTCGTTCGCGGTAATACTTTAGGTCGCCGCTTTTATAAATGAGCATGGCAACGTCGAAATCTCCGACGGAAACAATGTCCTTTATCTGCGCGGCGTCGCTTTCGGAAATGACGTCGTCGGCATCGAGCCACATGACAAAGTCGCCGTCTGCGAGCGAAAAAGAAAAGTTACGCGCCGCGGAGAAATCGTCGCACCACTCAAAGTCGTACACCTCCGCACCAGCTTCTTCCGCAATTTTTTTGGTGTCGTCAGATGAACCCGTATCCACCACTATCACCCTGTCGGCGACCGTCTTTGCGCAGGCTACGCTGCGCGCGATAACGTCGCTTTCATTCTTTGCTATCATACATACCGTAAGCGTCATCTATATATTTTATGAAGTCTTTGCCCGCGGCGTTACGCCTTATTGCTAAAGCGCATTCCCCCCGAAAAAGCTGCGCGCCTGATTGCGCTTCATTTACGAAATTTTTTAGAATAATCGGCACATTTATTTTAATTGACCGAAAAAGCTGCGCAATGTATAATAATTTAAAAATAACAGAGGAAAAACAATGAGAAAGGCAGACAGGGAAATTAAAAATTTTGAAAACATTTTAGCCGTAATCGACAAGTGCGACACCGTGCGCATGGCGCTTAAAGACGAGCCTTACCCTTACATTGTTCCGCTGTCTTTCGGATACGAAACGCAAAACGGCAAATTGTGCGTATATTTTCATTGCGCGACAGAAGGAAGAAAAGTTAACCTTATGCAATCGGATGAGAGGGTATGCCTGGAATGGGATATTTTTAACGGATATAAGCGCTCGCAACTTTCCATCACCGCCGACTACGAAAGCGTTATCGCAACCGGCATAGTCAAAAAATGCGAGGGCGACGATAAACTTAAAGGCATAAAGGCGCTGCTCGCGCACACTGGATTTGAAGATTATCCCGCAGAAAAATGCGCCGCGATGGATATCGTAGACGTATATAAAGTAGAATGCGATAACCTTACGGGCAAAAAGAGGTTTTTATAAAAATCATAAGCCGACCGCCCGATTGAGTTTTTAATCAAATGCCGCAGCAGTGTTTAAACCGACTGCCGTAGCCGACTTCAAGACGACTGCCGTCAAAAAATTACATAAATAATGACATTTTACAAGGTTTAATAAAAGCCGCCGCGCGGAAAAAATTTTCCGCGCGGCGGCGCTGTTTTATTGAATATTTTTATTGCCTTTAATTACTTGTTGCCGAAGAATTCGCGGTAGATAGCCGCTATGCACTTTTCCATTTCTTCGTTCTTGACGGCAACTATTATATTAAGTTCGGACGAACCCTGGTCTATCATCTTTACGTTTATGCCTGCCTCTGCAAGCGCCTTGAAGAGCCTTGCCGAAGTACCGATGGAAGACGACATACCGTGTCCGACGGTGGCGATGAGAGCAATGTTTTCGGACACCCTTATGAAGTCGGGTTCGGTTTCGCTCTTGATACATTCGAGTATTTGTTCGAGCTTGAAGCCGCTGAGCTGACTGCTTTCCACCACGACGGACATAGTGTCAATTCCCGAAGGGATATGCTCCACAGAAACGCCGAAACGCTCGAAAACTGAAAGCACCTTGCGCACAAAACCTATCTCATAATTCATATGAGATTTTTCAATGAAAATAACCGTAAAATTCTTTTTGCCCGCAATGCCCGTCACGATGTTTCCGCTCGGTTTATACTGCGCGATGGGAAGAATGGACGTACCCTCGTCTTCGGGACGGAAGGTATTTTTGATTACTATGGGAATATTCGCCTTGCGTACGGGGAAAATACTTTCGGAATGGAGCACGTTTGCGCCCATATACGAAAGTTCGCGAAGCTCTTTGTACGAAAGGCTCTTGATGCTCTTGGGACTTTCTACTATTCTGGGGTCGCAGGCGAGAAAGCCGGATACGTCCGTCCAGTTTTCGTAGATGCTCGCGCCGACTGCGCGGGCAACTATTGAGCCCGATATATCCGAACCGCCGCGCGAGAAAGTTTTTACCTTTCCGTCAAAGCCCTTGCCGTAGAAACCGGGAAATACCGCCTTTTCGCAGCCTTCGGTTGCGGCGGCTATCGCCTTATAGCTCTTAACGTCGTCGAAACGACCTCTTTCGTCGAAGAAAACTACGTCTTCGCTGTCGATAAACTTTGCGCCGAGAAGGTGAGCCATTACGACGGCGGAAAGATATTCGCCGCGCGAAGCCGTGAAATCTTCGCTCTTTTCAATATCGATGCGGGCTTCGGTTTCGTCGAGAACTTTAGCCATATCGAAATCGAGATTGAGCTCCTTTACTATGCTTTCAAAGCGCTTGCGAACTTCGGCAAACGCCGTCTTGCAGGTACCTTCGCTCTTTAAATCCTTAAAGCATTTGTAGAGCATATCGGTAACTTTTATATCGCCCGAAAAACGCTTGCCGGGTGCGGAAACGACCACGAAGCGACGGTCGGGGTCACTTTCTATTATCTTTTTAACATTGTTCATTACATGCCCGTCAGCCATTGACGTGCCGCCGAATTTACATACCTTGAGTGCCATAATTATTTAATCGCCTTTGCTTCCATATAATATCTTTTTTCGTTGCCGTCGCCCATAGAGAAAGTTTTTCTGGGCAGATTTCCGCCGTTTACTATGAGGCGGAACAAATCCTCTTTTTTTATTGCGGGCAACATTATGCCCACGCCCTTATACGACAGCCTTTTGAGTTCGTCGTCGCCGTGAACGTAATCAACTTCGCCGCCGTTTCTTTGTATGAACGAAGAGATGTATTCGTCGAGCGCTTTTATGCCTTCGGGGATATTTTCGGGGAATTTTATAGCTCCCCTTCTGCCGCTTACCGCAACTACCGCCTTGCCGCTTCCGCCGAGATTTAACCCCTTCATGAACAAATCGGTTTTATCCGTCTTGACTATGCGGTGAATGGGTTCAAATTTAAGCGCCTCGTCGTAGATGTTTACAACTTCCACGAGCGCGTATCTCGCGGGGTGAACGGCGCGTTGTTCGGCGTTGAGCGTTTCTTTTATGCCGTCCCAGCAGGCTTTAGCCGTTGCGAGCGAATGGTTTCCGTCGCCGACGGCAAACAAAAGTCTTTGGAACGAGCCGTATTTTGCATAGCAGCTCATGCCGTCGCACAGATTGTCGAACGCGTCTATCACCGCGTGAGGATTGGTTATGTAAGTACCCGTAAGATGTCCACCGCCCATGTTGAGGTCGAAATCGTACAACACGTTGCCGCGTTTTACGGACGAGAGAACTTTGTTTTCCTTATCGTCGTATAAAAGCATTATATGCGGCAGCTCTATGGGCGCGTCCTTTCTTATCTGAACGCGGGGCGGAATTCTTTCCAAAATGGTCGCCTCCGTCGAGCGGATGAGCGCCGAACTGCCTTTTTCGTATGAATAATCTTCAAGGTCTACGGCAAGCACTATGCCCGTGCGCTTGCCAGACTGCGTCGTTCTTTCGACGAGCATAAAACCGTCCTCCACGGCGCGGAACATGCCCGATGCGAGATAGGAATACATCGTTTGGTTTATTTTTTCTATGCGCTCTTGGGGTTTGTCCGAAAGGTAAATTTCGGGAAGTATCAATTTGAGCGCGGAGGGCTTGTCGCCGACGTAAGAATAGAGATTGCGCCAGTACTCTTCGTCCGAAGTGAACTGGTCGCAGGCGTTTACCGCCCAGGCAGACAAATCGTACGTGTTGGGAAGGAGAATGCGGGGAATTTTTATTGTGTTCATAAAATTTCCTCCTTAAGCGTTGGGCATGTTTATGAGTATAACCGCAACGGCGGCTATGACTAAGGCTAAAATTTTAATGTCGATGTTCTTCGTGAAGAACTCTTTAAAGAATTTTCCGGGTTTTTTCATATCAGTTCTCCGCGGTCAGATCAGACCAATAATACTGCGAAAGCGCGTTTTTGAGGTCGGCGTCGCTTGCATAGCGTTTTCTCACTTCGCCGTTTTTGACTATGGAAATTATGCCCGTTTCCTCCGAAACGACGATTGCCGTAACCGACGCGACGGAAGTTACGCCGAGCGCGGCGCGGTGGCGCGAACCGAGTTCCTGGGGAAGGTTATCGTTCTGAATTATAGGAAGGAAACAGCCAGCCGCATGAATTTTGTCGCCCTCTATTATCATTGCACCGTCGTGCAGGGGAGCTTTGGGATAGAAAACCGCCTCTATCATGGGTGCGTTTATGTCGGCATTGATGACCGTACCCGAAGAAATTATACCCTCAGGCAGGTTGTCGTTGGACAGCACTATGAGCGCGCCGACGTTGCTCTTGGACATATCCTGTATTGCGTGAATTGTTTCCTGTATTATACTTTCGATATGACTTACGGTCATATCCGATTTGCCTATATGGTGTCTCGCGCCCGCGTCGAGCATGGAACGCTTTATTTCGACGTTGAACATGGTTATGACGGCGATTGCGACGAGGAATATGAGAATTAAAAGCGTCTGCGAGGTGATGTTGTCCGAAAAGGAGCATGCTATGCCGAAAACTATTACAGAACCGCAGACGATGGCGATGAATTTACCGCCCTTATTTTCCTTGAGTACTTTGAAAACGAGATAAAAAAGAACGGCAAAAGCTATGAACTGAACCGCATACGTCCAGTCCATACCGTTCCACATACTCACGAATTTATTTCCTATTTTTTCCCACATGGCGGCTCTCCGAGTAATTTTTGTTTACCCGCGCGACTTATGCGCGCCTGTAAAATTATTATATTATGTTTTGTAATAAAAATAAAGCGTTTTTTCCCTCAATATTTGCCGCAAAGGGGCAATATTTGCCTTTAACGGCTTCATCCGAGCAAAACTTCGGCAACTGCGCAGTCGAACGCGCCTTCGGGCGTGAGTTTGCCGCTCCTCATCGCCGCAGATAAATCGTAGAGCGCGACAATAAGTTTTTCCAGTTTATCCCTGCCGATATTTTTTGCCTGTTCGCGGCTCTTTTTTACGCCGTATTCCTTCATTTTCAGCGAGGACGCGAGCGCCGCGTCGCTTTGGGGCGAAGAAAGAATTATCAAAAGATTTTTAAAATACCTGTGCAGCGAAGATGTTATAACGTTGCCGTCCGTTCCCTTGGACAGCATGTCGGAATAAATTGCGCAGAACCTTGCATAATTTTTGCGGGCGAGAGCTTCTGTCATCTCGTATATTCGGTAATCGGCGTCCTTATAGACAAGCTCGCCTACATCCAAGCGCGAAAGCTCGCTCTTGCCGTAAGCGATGAGCTTTTCCGTTTCCTTGCTCACCCTGGACATATCGCAAAGGCAGAACGCCGCGACGTCGCGGCAGGCGTCCGCTTCGGCTTTCACTCCCGCTTTTTTGAGAGTAACATATACCCAGCGCGTAACCGTTTCCTCGTCAGCATGGGAGCAATCGACGTAAGTTATGCACTTCTTTCTTTTAAGGTCCGCGCCCTTGCCCGCCGTCCTGTTCACTATGATTAGAATTGTGCTTTCGGGACAATTTTCAAACGCCTGCTTTAAGTTCTTTTCGTATTCCTGTTCCGTGGGAAAAAAGTCGGTTACCTTTATTATGCGCTTTTCTGCCATAAACGGAAAAACAGTCATTGCGGAAAGAAGCAAAGATATGTTTTTGCCCTTTAGATCTGCGCCGTCGAACGAAGCGAAATTAAGCTCCGGCATGGTCAGAAAGGCGGATTTTATCTGCTCTTCGCCGTGCATGGCAAAATAGGCGTCTTCGCCTTCGAGAAGGTAAATACGCCTGTCGCAAGATGTTATGTCGTTTTTGAGTTCGGTATATTTCATAATTTTTCCGCCGCTCGTCTTCGCGCTTTACTGCGCGGGAACAAGTCCCGACAGCATTAGTTTACCATTATCGGCGATAAATTGCAAGCATCCCTGCGAATAAACGTCGTAATCGCCGCCCGCGCCGTTGAAACACACCGCAGTCGAAGCCGCACCTCCATAATTGCTTTGGCATATAAGCAAATCTACGGCGTCGTTTTGCGAATAACTTCCCGCGCAGACGACAAAATCCACGCCGTTTACGCTCGCCCGCAAAGTATATGAATTTATAAAGGAATATTGCGTTCCGCACAGTTCGAAAGCGCTTTCGTAGTGCGCCGTACAGCCATAAGGCGCGGGAACATTTATGCAATCGGGCGAGAAATATGCGTCGGTAAAGTCGTAATCAAGCTCATAGATATAATCCGCCGCACTTTCGCCGCCGAGTATTATAACTTTATCCGCGCCGAGCGGACAATAGCGGTTTATGAAAGACGAAAGTCTGCCCGAATACATTCCGTCCGTAACGATGAGAACGCTGCCCTCGCCGCTCCGCACGAGCACCATTCCCCCGTTATAGTAAGCGCCCACTATTATGCGCGCAGAACTGCCGTAAACGACGCCGCCGAGCACGGTGAAAGTTATAAAGCACGCCGCGCACACGGCGCAGACGGCGGCACGGACAGTGCGGGTAAAATTAAATTTATCCGAAAGGGCGAATATCGCGATGAATATAAACAGCGCAACCCACCAGCCGCCGAAGCCCGAAATGAGCGCCTTTTCAAAGCCGCAGCTGACAAAAAAGTTTATCACGGCGGAAAGCGGCAACATGGCAAATGGCATGAGCGCCGCGAGCGGAGCGATTACAGCACATATTGCGGCGGCGGCAAAGGAAATTACGTACAGCGCCGACAACAGCGGCAGGACCAAGACGTTGAGAATTATTCCCGCGCCGGACACATAGCCGAAAGTGAGCAAGAGCGCGGGAAACGTAGCCGCCTGCGCGCCCGCACTTACGGCTATTCCGCCGCACAGACCCTGAGGAAGTTTGGTCCTTAAAAGAAGTCTTTTGACGTTGGGCGAAAGAAAAATTATGCCCAGCATGGCTGAAACGGATAGCACGAACCCGACGTCGAAAAGGTTTAAAGGGTTAATGAGCAGCAATATTATGACGGCGAGCGAAAGAGCATTAAGTCCGTCGTATTTTCTGAATAATAATTTTGCCGCAGCCGCGACAGTACACATAACCGCCGCCCTTACAGAAGACGGCGTAAAGCCGCACACTCCCGCATAGAAAAAGATTAAAATTATAATTGCTGCAAAAGATACTTTTTTGTTGATTTTTAAAAGCGAAGCTACAGCGGACAGCAAACCGAACAGCACGCCTATGTGCAGTCCAGACACGGCGAAGACGTGAGCCACTCCGCCGTAGCGGAAAGACGAGAGCGTCTGCAAGGACATATCCCCCGTGTCGCCTGTCAGCATGGCGTAGGCTACAGAAGCCGTTTCGTAGTCGCAATTTTCAAAAAGGACGGCATATATGCGCCCGCGAATGCTGCTGAACAGCGAAAACGAATACGTCGATTTAATTTCTCCCTGCGCCGTACCGTAGTACTTTATGCCGTCCGCCGCGCGGTAGTTAAGCTCGCCGTAAACGAATAAATCGTACTTTTCGATAACGACGCAAGCCTGCACTTTATAGCCCGTCGCAATATAACCGCCCGCCTTATCGTCCGTATAAATTATTATATCTCCGTCGAGAGCGCCATATTCCGTAACGGCGTTTTCAACGATGAAATAAACGTTGCCCGAAGAGGTTTCGCCCATGCTCTTGACATCGCCCGAAACGGTTGCAAACTCGCCCGTTTCGACGGCGGAATTATTATATGAGTACAGCACACCGCCCGAATAAAAGACGCCCGTCAAAAAAGCTGCGCACACCAGCGCGCACGTTATCATGGCTTTCCACTCTTTCGTAACCACAGCGCAGACAATAAAAATTACGGCTGTGAATGGCACAGCCGCAATTAACCATGTAAAATCTGCGCGATAAGCCGCAAAGGCGTACGCCGCCGCAATTCCCGCGGCGAGCGAGAGAGCGAGCGCGAAAGGCAATCTGAAATTTGCAAGTTTGTACGCCTTTTTCATCTTTAGTGCGGCTTACGTCAGCCGAGCGAAATTTTATCCGAAATGCTTCTTATGAACAGTCCCGTGCGCACGCCTTCGTCTATGCACGCACTGACCATGGCTACAAGTTTATCCGACGTTCTGGGTACGCCGAGCTGTTTTATTACGGTAGTAACGAGTTCGTCGGAATACATGCTTACCTTGTCGAAGAGTATCGCCTTTATGAGCGAAATTACGTCAAATGGCGTAAAATCTGTGTCGGAAGTGCGCACTTGTCCGTTGCTTTCAACGCGGTATCTTTCATATTCGAGAACCTTTTCGTTCTTGTAATAGTAGGTATTTGACAGCATGTTTACGCTCTTGAAAGCGCACGCCGCAATGAGCGTGGAAAGTTTTCCTTCGAGCTTGGAGCCGTATTTGGTTATGCCGAACGCCGAAAGAACGCGCTTTATCAAAAACTGGTGAGAAACGGGTTCTTCCGCCGCAACAACCGCGCGTATAGCCTTTATTATATCGGCGTCGCACTCGCCCGAAAGTATAGAGGCGGGGTCGACAACCTTTTCTTCGAGCTTGGCAAAGCGGTAGGAACGCTTGTACGTCGTAGCCGTCGCCTTTGCGGTCGAAGTGAGCTTGTCGAGGTATTCCTTTATCTTTTTGATTTCTCGCTTGGGATTGTTGAAGAAATTGATGGAATACAGCCTTATGACGTTCCAGTTGTTGCGCTTGAGCGTCTGCACCTGCATTACCGAGCGATCCTTTACGGAGAAATCGGTAGTGCCGTCGCAAAGAATGGCGAGGATAAAATTGTGTTTGTTCTTGGGGTCTACGACGCCTACGTCTATCTTGAAATCTGAAACGCCGACGTCGCAGCGGCACTCGTAGCCGTAGGAAGAAAGTTCCGCCGCCACGTACTTGCCTATGCTCTTCTTGTTTATTATCATCTCGTCGCTGGGTGCGGCAATCGTCGTTCTGCCCTTTTCGGCAAATTCGAGGAATGCCTTAAGCCCCGCAACGCCGCGGGAAGTCGTGCGCGACAAATCTATCATGGAATAGCGCATGGACGAGAAGATTATCATCTCCTCCCTCGCGCGCGAAACGGCAACGTTAAGTCTGCGCCAACCGCCGAGCTGGTTCAAAGGTCCGAAGTTTAAGGAAATTTTGCCCATTGCGTCCGGTCCGTAGCACACGGAAAAGAGTATTACGTCCCTCTCGTCGCCCTGAACGTTTTCGAGGTTCTTGACGAAAAGCGGTTCTTCCCTGTCGTAAGCCGCTTCCTCAAGCCCCTTTTCGTTGAGGCGCTTGTTGAGAAGTTTTTCTATATAAACCTGCTGAGGCGTGGAGAACGTTACTATGCCTATGCTCGAATTGCGCGAGTTTGCGTCCTTGAGGCGGGCAATGACCTCTTCCACCAGAGCCTCCGCCTCCTGCCTGTTGCACTTTGTTCCGCCGCGCTCGTACACTCCGCCAGGAATATAGCGCAGCTTAACCCTGCTGTCGAGTGCGTCGGGCGAAGGGAACGTGCAGAGCCTGGACGAATAGTACATGATATTGGAGAACGCGATGAGGCTTTCGTGCTTGGAACGATAGTGCCAGTTGAGGTGCTTTTCGGGTATGCCGAGAGCGAGGCAGTCGTCGAGAATGCTGTCCAGGTCCTCCGCTTCGAGGTTGTCCTCGTCCGTTTCCATATTGACGAAGAATGACGTAGGCGGCATCTGCTTGGGGTCGCCGACAATTATCGCGCTCTTTGCGCGGGCGAGCGAAGGCACCGCCTCGCACGTGGGCATCTGCGACGCCTCGTCGAAGATTACTATATCGAACAGCTGCGGATCGGGCGGGAGATACTGCGAAACCGTGTAAGGGCTCATCAGCATGCAGGGCGCAACGACTTTTAAAAGTTCGGGGAAGTCGGTTAAAAGACTGCGCAGGTTAAAGCCGCGCATGTTGCCCTTTATCTGGCGGTTGAACGCCATAAGTTCGAGCGCGAGCGGACCTTCCGTCTGCGACGAGGGCAGGCGGGAAACGAGGTCGTGGCGTATCTTGGAGCGGGTGAGCGCAGTGTATTCTTCTATTACCTGCGAGAAATTCTGCGCGGTTTCGTCGAGAAGAGCCGCAGAGAACGAAGCCAGCGCTTCGTCCGCGGGTATGTTGGTCTGAATGAAGTTGCGGTAAACGTTCTTGCGGAATGCCGAAAGAATTTTTTCGCCGCTTATCTGTCCCGACTCCATGGCGTCGGTTATGAAGGTAAGTCCGCTTTCGTTGAGCTTCTTTGCCGTCGCCTTGTACATGCACCATGCGGGAAGCATGTCTATATTGTCTATGAGCGCGGAACACTTTGACGTGTAGAAGTCGAAAACATCGTCGTCGCCGACTATGTTCTTATCCGACCTGATTACCTTAAGGAAGTTGTCGCACGCCTTGACGAACGCAACCGCGGCGGAAATGAAGCCCGTAAGCAGCGGCTGAAGATAGCCGTTAGCCGCGCGTGCGCACACGCTGTTGAACGCGTCGCCGTTGTAGTCCATGAACACGCTCGCACAGCTTTCGTGCAGCGAATAAATGGGACGCATGTAGTCTTCGCGCTTTTTGTCGTTTATGCTTCCGCCTATGCCGACGAACGCCGAAGAAAGGTTGGTAAAGCCTAAAATTTTGCGCTTTGCCTGCTCTATTTCGTATGCGCGCTTAACCCACTCAAGCTCTTCGCTCTCTGCAAGCGGCGTGCGCGAGCAGCGGTTTATCTTTTTGATAACCGCCAAAAGCACCTTGGACGAGCGGTAATTTTCGCCCCAGTTTTCAATTTCGCTGTCTATATCGTCGGCAAGTCTGCCGATGTCGGGCAGCGTTTTGAAGCGAGTGAGCCAGTTGTTGACCTCCGCGTCGTAGCGCAGGTTGGCGTTATAGAACACATAAAAATCGCTCTCGTCGCAGCTGAAAAAGTTTTTAAGCCTGTCCTCCTTGAGTACGGTGGCAATTTCCATGAGATTTTCGAGCTTTTTTGAAGTGAAAGCCGAAATTTTCTGATTGAACGTATCGAGGAAAAGTCCGAGATAATTTTTGAGGTGCTTAAGCTCCGCAAGCACGACTTCCGCCGAGCAGAGCACGGAGGCAAGCACGCTTTCGTTGCAGACGGAAATATTTACTCCCGCAAACGGCGAACGGTAGACGCCGCCGCATTCCTTGGCGGCTGCCTGAGCGGTTAAAAGCATGTTTTCGCACTCGGCGAGCTTCTTTGCCGTGAGGCGGTCGTAGAAAGTAGATTCGATATTTACGAGTTCGGGCGCGTTCTTGTTCTGAAGATAATAAATTATGCCCTCGTACACCGAAACGCCCAGACGGCGTTTTTTGTGAAGCGCCGCAAGCGGCTTTTTGAGCTGAGCCCTGTCCTCCTCTATCTTCTGCGCGCACGCAATGAACTTTTCGTCCGTGAAATCGTCCGTCAGCGACAGAGTTTTTTCTATGGAATGGGCAACTTCGCTCTTACTTGTCGTCTTGCCGGAGTGCATTTCAAGGCAGAATTCGCCTATGCCTATCTCGTCCAGACGCTTTTTAACGACGTCGAGCGCCGCCTGCTTTTCCGCGACGAACAGAACGCGCTTGCCCGCGTCCACGGCGTTGGCGATTATGTTTGTTATCGTCTGGCTCTTGCCCGTTCCGGGAGGACCGTGAAGAACGAATGTCGTACCCTTTGCCGATTCCGACACGGCGGCGTACTGCGAGGAATCGCATGGAAGGGGCGTAAGTATTTCAAGAGGGTTGCTGTCGTCCTCGCTCACGCCCGCAAGTTTGTTTTCGCCCAGCCTGTTGGAATTGGTCAGAAGGCTGGCAATCAGCGCGTTGTTCTTGTAGACGGGCATATTGTTCTTTACGTCCGACCACATAGCATATCGCGCGAAAGTGAACTGCGCGATATAAATATCCTCGAAGACCATCCAGCCCTTCATGTTGGCAGTCTTGGAGCGTATTACGGCTAAAATTTCGAGCGGCTTTAAGTTTTTGTCTTCAAGTCCCCTTATGTCTATGCCGAACTGACCCTTCAAAAATTCCAGAAGGGTGGTATTTACGTGGAAATCTTCGCCAAGCTCCGCCTCTATGCCCTGAGTTTTTGTCTTTTTGAGGCTGACGGGCATTAAGACGAGGGGCGCATACTTGAATTCGCTTTCGTCGCCCGACTTCCATTTGAGGAAACCTATTGCGAGGAAAAGCGTGTTAGCGCCCACTTCTTCCTGCGTGGAACGAGCCTTTCTTATGAGCGTAGTCGCGTTTTCGAGCAGGCTTTCGCCGCGTGTATATGAGCGGACTATACCCTGCCCGAGTTCGATGTTTATAAGTTCGGAAAGCGTTTTTAACTTTTGACCGCCGCCGAAGTAGAGCGCCGTTTCGAGCGTGTTGGCATTGGGCTGTATGACGAGCTTGTCCCTGTCGCCAAGTTTTTCGAGGAATGACGCCGCGTCGCACGTTAAAAGATGAATGCAGTCCCTGCGGTACCTGAACGCGAGAAGATTGTTCTTGAGCGACAAATCGAGCAGGCGCCTTTCCCAGTTTTTATCTTTGGAAGCGCTTCTGCCGAGGTCGAGTTTGTCAGCGTCTATTATGTCCTTGGGACGCTCGTCGTAGGAAAACTGTCTGTCGCCTAAAATTTCGTACGAAGAACCGTTTTTGACCTTTATGGGCATGGGGAACACGCCGCCTATGCGGCAACGCTTTATGTCCAGACAGCCTTCGAATTTCTTTGCGTTGAGCGCGGAAACAAAGTGCGCCGCCGCAGTGGTAAAACTTGCGTTTTTATGCGCGAAAAGGTCGTCCACGTCGACGATTGCGAGGTTATTGACGCCGTCGGCGACATATCTTTCAACAACCGACATGTCGTCCTGCAACGTGGCGGTAAAGCAGCTTTCGTACAGCCATACGCCAACGCCGAGCTTGGTTTTGCCGAGAACGATGACCGGATTGAGTTTGGCAGCTTCGAGGCAGGAAGCGGCAAAGCACGCCATTGCTATGGGCGTTGCCACCCTCGCTTCGACGATGTCGCTTACGTTGCCTATCTGCACGGTACCGGATATATCGCTCTCCGCCCCTCTCTCTATATTGAGGTTTCTTATAGCCGAAAAGATGGAAGCGAGCGCGCCGCGCACGGCGTTTTTATCGTTGCCCGCATATCCCGAAAATTCCTGTGAAAAGCCCCATGTTTTGAGCTGAAGCCCCGCCTCGGCGAGTACTTTCTGACAGTCGGGAAGTTTGGGTCTGACGTGCGCGGAAAGCATTTCGGTATGCCCCGAAATACCGCTCCACGTATCCATGGGAAGGGCGGTAACGTCTGCCGAGATTGAGCCTATTTCCTTCTTGCCGCAGGCGACGTTGACGAACACTTTGTGTTCTTCCGCCTGCTGAAGGTCGGCGAGAAATTTGGGGTTGAGAAGGTTGGGCGATTTTACTTCCGTGCTGCTGCTTGCAGGTATGACGGGAAGGTTAATCTGCGCGGGCATGATGAGCGCGCAGTCGCCCGAAACGCTTATGGTGATATTTTCAATGTCGTCTTCCCCGTTGTTGTAAACGCGGAATGTGGTGAACAGCGGAATTCTGTTGAAATACGCGGCATAGGACACGGCGTTTAAAAGTTCGCCGTCGAGTTCTATCGCGTCAAGTTGTGGCTTTGTGTTTTTGTTTGCTGGCATATCTGTTCCCCGATTGTAATTATTTACCTTTCGATTATACCACAAATATCGGCAATATACAATCTTTGGGACGCAAAAAATTTGCACTTTAAAGTTTTTAACTTTAACCGCGACAAAATATGACTATTTTTTGCGCGTTTTTAAGGCTTTTATCGACAATAAAAGCCCAAAAGCGCCCGACGCGAAAGAAAAAATCAATTAAGCCATAAAAATACACACGAATTGACAATGGACGCTATACTTTGAAAACGTCGCAAATCTGAACTACAGAACACAGAAAAGCTGAAATAAAAATCCTTAAATGCCCGCCATTTAAAATTCACCGCTTAAGAATAATAATCGGGCGCGGCTGCTTAATCAGCCGCGCCCATTGATTTTAATATTTTAAGATTTAACGGCACAAATACCCGTGCCAAATAGTAAATTTCATAAGG
>ENA-UONV01002182-UONV01002182.1-human-gut-metagenome-genome-assembly--contig:-CS4-NODE-2182-length-14933-cov-15.098266_pt1 | contig 14933 bp, 9 predicted proteins | sample MGYA00242461_ERZ724008 | MGnify/ENA metagenome assembly ERZ724008 | reverse complement strand
CTCGCGAATTACGTTGACTTTTATCTGTCCGGGATATTCAAGCTCTGCTTCGATTTTCTTTGCAATATCCTTCGCGAGGAACATTGCCTGGGCGTCATCTATCTGTTCGGGTTTAACCATAACGCGAATTTCTCTGCCCGCCTGAATTGCGTAGCTCTTGTCAACTCCGCTGAAGCTCGAAGCGATTGCTTCCAGCTTTTCGAGGCGCTTGACGTAGTTAGTGCCCGTTTCGCGCCTTGCGCCAGGTCTTGCACCCGAAATAGCGTCTGCCGCAGCAACGAGTACAGCCTCGATAGTTTTGGGCTCACAATCGCCGTGGTGAGCCGCTATTGCGTTTACGACATTTGCGTTTTCCTTATACTTTTTAGCGAGGTCGGCACCGAGCTGAACGTGCGTGCCTTCCTGCTCGTGGTCAACGGCTTTACCGATGTCGTGAAGCAATCCCGCGCGTTTGGCAAGATTTACGTCAAGTCCGAGTTCTGAAGCCATAAGCCCTGCAAGCTGTGCAACTTCCACAGAGTGCTTATATACGTTCTGTCCGTAACTAGTTCTGTATTTAAGTCTGCCAATAAGTTTTATAAGCTCGGGGTGAAGACCGAATATGCCGACTTCGAACATAGCGTTCTCGCCGGAAGCCTTAATCTCCTGGTCGAGTTCCTTTTTAACTTTTTCAACCGTCTCTTCTATCCTTGCGGGATGAATTCTGCCGTCGGTTATAAGTCTTTCAAGGGTAAGTCTTGCAACTTCTCTTCTTACGGGGTCAAAACCCGAAACGATGACTACTTCGGGCGTATCGTCGACTATGAGTTCTATACCAGTCGCATTTTCGAGCGCACGGATGTTTCTGCCCTCGCGTCCGATTATGCGAGCTTTCATGTCGTCATTGGGAAGAGGAACGACAGATACGGTAATTTCGGATGCGTGGTCGCTTGCGCAGCGCTGGACGGCAAGAGAAATTATCTTTTTTGCCTCCATCGTGGCTTCATCTTTAGCCGTCTGCTCTATGTTGCGCACCTGAATGGCTACGTCTCTGCGAGTTTCTTCAAGTATTTCGTTAGTGAGAAGCTGTTTTGCTTCGTCTTTGGTAAGCTGCGCAACTTTTTCAAGTTCCTGAACCATCAGGTCATGCTGGTGATTTACCTTTTCCTGCGTGCGCTTTACTTCCTGCTCCTTATTCTGCAAATCGCGTTTCTGCTTTTCGAGTTCGTCAGTCTTTTTCAGAAGCGCATCCTCGCGCTTGTCGAGTGTATCTTCCTTCTGAAGGAGCCTTTGTTCCTGTTTGTTAAGTTCGTTTTTCTTTTCGCGAGAATCTCTTTCGAATTCGTTGCGAAGTTTTAATTCCTGTTCCTTTGCTTCAAGTATTGCTTCTTTTTTAAGAGCTTTACATTCGGACGTTGCTTCCTCTACCATTTTTCTGACACGGACTTCAACTGCTCCCAGTTTTTTATCGGTTACCTTTTTATAGATGATACTGCCGACAAATCCGCCGACCGCCGCGAACACTACCGCGCAAACGACAATAAGTGCGATTGCAAGACCGATATCCATCGACGCAAGAAACAGGGTGCTTGAATTTAAGTGATGCATTTAAGCCTCCTGTGTGTAATTTTAAATATATACTAAATCTCAAAAGAAGATAATTCTATATCCACACACAATTATATACTACAATGGTATAAAAGTCAATTTATTTACAAAAATACATAGGTTAAGTAAGTATTTTTTTATCGGAAAAGGGCGCAGACAAAATCGCTGCGCCCTTTAAATTATTTTATAAATCTTTTAACCATAAATCGTTAATAGCGTCCGACGGCATGCGCCAATCGCCGCGCGGAGACAGCGAAACCGAACCGACTTTTACTCCGTCCGGAATGCACGAACGCTTGAATTGTTGGGCAAAAAACCGCCTGTAGAAGTTTTTCAGCCACTTATCTATTACTTCCTTTGAAAACATGTCAGAAAAGGTTTTATGCGCGAGAAAACGAACCTTGGAAGGAGTAAATCCCCAACGGACTATATAATAAAGGAAAAAATCGTGCAATATATAAGGTCCGACGAGGTCTTCGGTCTTCTGCGCAATGTTTCCGCTCTTGTCTGGCGGCAGAAGCTCGGGACTTATTTCGGTATTGACGATGTCTTTAAGCACTTCCTCGCTCTCTCCGCCCAATCTTTCAGCCTCATAGCTGACAAGGTGTTTTACGAGCGTTTTTGGCACGGAACAGTTTACCGCATACATCGACATATGGTCACCGTTATAAGTCGCCCAACCAAGCGCAAGCTCGCTGAGGTCGCCCGTACCGACAACTATGCCGCCCGTCTTGTTGGCAAGGTCCATGAGAATGAGCGTACGCATCCTCGCCTGGGCGTTTTCGTAAGTAACGTCGAGCACGGCTGGATCGTGTCCTATATCATTGAAATGCTGAAGCACAGACTGCGAAATATTGACCGTGCGCGCAGTCGCACCCATGCATTTGATGAGCTTTAATGAATTGTTATAAGTTTTTCCCGTAGTGCCGAACCCGGGCATTGTTACCGCAATTATATCGGCGGGATCTTTGCCTGCCTTTTTGAAAGCTCTGGCAGTAACGAGCAGGGCAAGAGCCGAATCCAGACCGCCCGATATGCCTATGACGGCAGTATTTGAACGGGTATGAAGCAGGCGCTTTGTAAGCCCAGCAGTCTGAATGGACAGTATTAACTCCGTCCGCTCGCGCAGTTTGACGTTATTTGCGGGAACGAACGGCGTCTTTGGGAAAGAACGCTCAATATCCTCCCCGCCGTTGTCGGTTATAAAGCCAATAATTTTATAATCTTTTGCATCTCCTGCCGAGAAGAATGTATTTGCCATTCTTCTGCGCTCGTTTGTCAGTTTATCCACATCTATTTCGGCAAAAATCTGACCGTTTTCAAACAATTTTGTCTCGCACAGCAGCTCGCCGTTTTCGCAAATGACGTTATGACCCGCGAACGCCATATCGGTCGTACTCTCCCCGTCGCCCGCATCGCAATAAACATAGCCGCACACGAGCTTTGCCGACTGCATGCGTACGAGGTCGCGCCTGTATTCCGCCTTACCTATAGTTTCGTCGCTGCAGGAAAGATTGACAATTATGTTTGCGCCAGCCTTGGCATGATAGATTGACGGACTGTCTGGAACCCATAAATCTTCGCATATTTCTGCAGAAACGGTAAAATCGGGGCAATTTTCCGCCTTAAATATAAGCTTTTTACCAAAATCCACCTGCTGACCGCAGAAAGTTATAACCGCATTTTCGCTTTCCGCAGGCGTGAAATGCCTGCGTTCGTAAAATTCGCTGTATGAAGGCAGATAAGTTTTAGGCACTATGCCCAAAATTTTTCCGTCGCTCATAACAACGGCACAATTATAGAGCCTGCCGTTGACGGAAACGGGAGCACCGACAAATACAAGCGCGCGATTGCCCTTGGTACTTTCGGCTGTGCGGCAGATTGCCTCCTCGACGCCGTCGAGAAGACGACGCTGGTTGAACAGGTCGCCGCATGTATAACCGCAAACGCACAGCTCGGGAAAAACTATAAGCTGACACCCTTTCTCTTTGCAATCGAAAATGCTTTTTATTATGTTTTCGCAGTTAAAATTTGCGTCGGCTACCCTTATCGGGGCAGTCGCGGCGCAAACTTTTATAAATCCGTGTAACATTAATCTCTGTCTTTCCTGGCTATGCTGTCTTTATGAGCCTGTCTTATTTTAGCGTCAAGCTCTGCCTTGAATTCGGGGTTCGCAATGAGATAATCCCTCATCTTCTCCCTGCCGTTGGCAATTTTATTGTCGTTATAGCTGAACCAAGCGCCGCTCTTTGTGAGTATGCCGTACTCCACGCCGAGGTCGATAAGGCAACCTTCCTGCGAAATGCCGTGTCCGTAAATTATATCGAACTCTGCAACCTTGAAAGGAGGCGCAACTTTGTTTTTTACAACTTTGCACTTTGCCCTGTTACCTATGATTTCGCCGTCGTTTTTAAGCGCGTCGGCTTTCCTTATATCGAGGCGGATGCTTGCAAAGTACTTAAGCGCCTTGCCGCCGGGCGTAGTTTCGGGGTTGCCAAACATCACTCCCACCTTTTCGCGGAGCTGGTTGATAAAAATTACGCACGTCTTGGAACGGTTTGTGATTGCGGTGAGTTTTCTCAAAGCCTGCGACATAAGTCTGGGAAGAGCGCCGACGTGAGCATCGCCCATATCGCCTTCGATTTCCGCCTTGGGCGTAAGAGCTGCGACAGAGTCGATAATTATAACGTCAACAGCGCTCGAACGAACGAGAGATTCACAGATGTCCAGCGCCTGTTCGCCCGTATCGGGCTGGGATACGTATAATTCGTCTATATTTACGCCGAGCGCTTTTGCATATACGGCATCGAGAGCATGCTCAGCATCTATGAACGCGGCTACGCCTCCGAGTTTCTGCGTTTCGGCTATAATATGCAGCGCAACAGTAGTTTTACCAGAGGACTCGGGACCGAAAACTTCCATAATTCTGCCGCGGGGTACGCCGCCGACGCCGAGTGCGAGGTCAAGCGAAAGGCAACCCGTGGGAATGACGTCTATTTCCGAATTGACGTTGACGTCGCCGAGCTTCATTATGGCTCCCTTGCCGAACTGCTTTTCAATCATGGCTATGGTTGAATTGAGCGCTTTCTGTTTTTCTTCGTTCATATATATTCTCCTGAATTATTTTAAAGTTTTGTAAGCGAGGAAAAGAGCGTTGTTTATCGCCGTTTCCGTAATGGTTTTTCTGTCGCCTGCGAGGTTGAATTTGTAAACTTTTATGTTATCCTTTAATGCCACGGCAATATAGTTCAACCCGACGGGTTTTAAAGTGTTGTCCGACTTTGGTCCAGCTATGCCCGTTGTGGCGATTGCAATATCGCAATTGCCTGCAGCTATCAGTCCCGAAGCCATTTCGCAGGCAGTCTGTTCTGAAACCGCGCCCGACTGTTTGAGCGTGAGTTCTTCAACGCCCAGCCTGGTCTGCTTGGAAAGGTTTGCGTAGGTATTAAGCCCTTCAAAATAAACTTCCGAGATACCGGGAACGGAAACCAATCTGGAAGCTATGCCGCCGCCCGTGAAAGATTCTGCAACGCTTATCTTCATGCGGCGCAGCTTGAGTAGGTCATAAAGTCGCTGTTCGAGCGTAGTATTTTCAACCGCATAGACATAAGGCGCAAGCTCGCTGACGATTATGCGTTGAACTGCATCCGCAACCATTTTTGGCGTTGTACTCGAATAGGAAATGACTATGGTCTGGTCGCCGTATTCGTCATAGACGCTGAACGCCGTATCCCCGCCCTCGCGATGAGCCTTTTCGAGCGCGGAATTTATAAGTTCGGACGGAGCGCAGACAGTTTTCACGTAGAATTTATCATAGCTTACGCCGTATTTTTCGTTCATGAGGCGCATGCACTTTTCGGCGAACGCGCCTTCGTCCTCGTTCGCACAACAAAGACATGCAGTTGCTTGTCCGCAATCGAGATAAAATCTTCCGTCAAAAGACGAATTGTATATCTTCTGAAGATAGTCGTAAATTATTTCGCGTTGTATATCCTCGCAGATAACGACGCAGTTATCAAACTGGTTACGACATTCCAGAAGCTGGTCGCTTATGCCTTTTGAACTGTCGAAGCCGACAAACGCAATTTTATCGAAGTAGAAACAACCCGCCGAAAAGACGCGCAGAATTTTATCGAGCCGTTTATAATTTATGTTGAGTTTTTTGTTTCTGATGATTACCAGACAATTTTTCATTATGCTTTAAGAACGCCTATATTTTTAACGATATAGTTTATTCCCGAAATTATCGTAAGTACTGCGGCAAGGGCAAGGAAGCCTAAGCCGATATAATTGAGAACCTGCATTGCCGTTCCGTCGAAAAATTCTTCAAAACCGCCGTAAACGAGCAGAATTATTACCGTGAGATCCTGCGAAACGGTCTTGTATTTGCCTATTTTATCCGCTGCGATAACAACGCCGGCGTCCGCCGCAACCATTCGGAAACCGCTGACAATGAGTTCGCGGGCAAAAATTATTGCAACGCAGCAACCTCCAGCTATTATCGCCCAGTCGCCGAGATAACCCGTAAAGAAAGAATTTACCGTGAGAAGCACTATGAGCGCGGACGATACGAGAACTTTATCTGCAATCGGATCGAGGAATTTACCGAGATTGGTTACGAGGTTATACTTTCTCGCTATTTTGCCGTCTAAAAGGTCGGTAAAACTCGCTAAGGCAAACACCGCAAGCGCGACAAAGTAATGCGCCGTAAACTGAAGATAGAAAAACAGCACAAATAAAGGTATCATAACCATTCGCGCAATGGTGAGTTTATTTGGTAAATTCATAACGCCCTTACCTGCGGCAAATTTATAAAATTTTCCGCCGTCGTTCATGCCGTTATCGCTCATAAGTCGTAATCCTCCGTGTGTCCGTACATATCGTAATCGTCGCAGTGCGAAACGATTACGTCATAATAGTTTCCCTGCGCTGCCTCAGCGCTGCGGAAGTAAACTTTGCCGTCTATATCGGGAGCCTGAAAATATGCCCTGCCGACAAAGCATTGTTTGTCATAGTCGATGCCGTCGCAAAGAACTCTGACCTTTTTACCCTCAAAGCCCTGCAGAAACTCGCGCGAAACCTGCCTTTGAACGGCGTATAATTTTTTTACTCGCCTGTTCTTTTCGGCATATGCAATCTGTCCCTTAATTTTATAAGCGGGAGTATCGGGTTCTCTCGAATATGCGAAAAATCCGCAATTGGTAAGTTTTGCTTTTTTAAGAAAGTCGCATAAACCTTCCACGTCCTGCTCGGTTTCTGTAGGAAATCCCGCTATGAAAGTAGAGCGTATCGCAATGCCCTCAACTTCCCGCCTCAACCTTGCAACAAGTTCGAGATACTGTTCGCGACTGCCGCGGCGGTTCATCATTTTAAGCAATCTGTCTTCGCTGTGCTGGAAAGGTATGTCGATATATTTTATTATTTTAGGATTGTCACGGATTTCGGATATAAGCTCGTCGTCTATGGCTTCGGGATAACAGTATAATAATCTTACACTATTAATGTTGACAAGAGTTGTCAGCTTTTTTAAAAAAGTTACAAGAAATTTTTTGCCGTACAAATCTGTGCCGTATCTCGTTACGTCCTGCGCGACGAGAATAAGCTCCGCAACGTCCCCCAGCTCTTCTGCCTCTTTAAGAAGCTGCTCCATAGGATAACTGACGTATTCGCCCCTGATTTTGGGAATAAGGCAATATGTGCAACGGTTGTTGCAACCGTCGGCAATCTTCAAATACGCATAATGGCAGGGCGTAGTTATAACCCTTGCGGTGCGCGAAGAAATATCACCCTTTCCCACAAAATTAACTCTGCCGTATGAATAGGACTGTTCCAGCGCGTCGAAAAATTTATCGTAATCGTTCACGCCGAGAAAAACGTCCGCCTCAGTGAGCGCGTCGAATGTATCGTCAACAAATTTCTGCGGAAGGCAACCGGTAACAACTATTTTTTCGAGGTTGCCTTCTTTATAGGATGCGCAATCGAGAATTGTCTCTATTGCCTCCTTGCGCGCGGAATTCAGAAATGCGCAGGTGTTTACGACCACCACGTTCGCCTCGGAAAGGTCGTCGCAGATTTCGCAACCGCGGGATTTTATTATTGCAAGCAGTTTTTCGGCGTCAACTCTGTTCTTGTCGCAACCGAGCGAGATGACGCCGTATTTTTTTGCATTGAGATCAGTCATCTATATCACCGTAAATGCGGGTAAATTCATCGAGGGAAAGCAAAACTTTCCTCGGTTTTGAGCCTTCGGACTGCGTGATGTAATTCATGTTTTCCATCCAGTCTATTATCTTGCATGCCTTGACGTAACCTATGGGGAAACGCCTCTGCAACATGGAAACGGACGCCTGATTGCTTACGACGCAGAATTTGAGCGCCTGAATGAACTTGTCGTCTATCTTGACGTCGTTTTCGGCAACTCCGTCATCGGAAGGAGCGTCGTTTTCCTCTTCTTCCACTTTATTGATGAAATCGCTCACGCTCTGGTCGAAATAAGTTTCGTTATTTTTCTTGACGAATTCGGTAACAGCCTGAACTTCGGGCGAATCGATAAAACAGCCCTGTATGCGCGCAAGGTCGGGATTTTCCGCCGAGCGGAAATACATATCGCCCGCGCCGAGCAGTTTTTCTGCGCCGCCGATGTCGAAAATAGTGCGCGAATCGTCGAAGGAGTTGACTTTGAAACCTATTCTCGTGGGCAGGTTGGACTTGATAAGACCCGTAATACAGTCAACCGAGGGGCGCTGCGTTGCGAGAATTAGGTGTATGCCGCACGCTCTCGACTTCTGAACGAGCCTTATAATTCGGCTCTCTATATCTTTTTTTGCCTGGAGCATGAGGTCGCCGAACTCATCGAGAATTATGACGATTTTAGGCAATTTTTCCTCGCCTTCGGGGAGATGCTGGTTATATTCGTTAATATTTTTGACTAGCGTACCCGAAAGGGTCATTTCCTTGAAGAGGGTGTACCTGCGCTCCATTTCCTTTATAGCCCAGTTGAGCGCTTTGATTGCCTTGTCCACGTCGGAAATTATTTCGTTGATAATAAGATGAGGCAAGCCCTCGTATGAAATAAATTCTGACTGTTTGGGGTCGACGAGAATAAATCTCAACTCATCGGGTCCGTATTTATAGAGAAGGCTTATTATAAGCGCGCTCAGGCAGATACTTTTACCCGAACCCGTTGTACCTGCGACCAGAAGGTGAGGCATTTTTGTAATATCGGGACAATTAGGTTTGCCTTCGACGTTCTTACCGAGAGCAAACGTAAGCGAATTGGGTTTGCAGTTAATAAACTGACTGCTCGTGAGCATGGTTTTAAGCCCGACAACGGTACGCTTGTTGTTGGGAACTTCTATAGAAATTGCGCCTTTGGAATAATTGAGGTATGCGGTAACGTTTTCTTTCATAAGCGCCATGGCTATCGCTTCCCTGTACCTCAGAGCGCTCTTTATGTTTGTTTTGTCCTCTATAATGACGTCGTAGCGCGTTATGGCAGGACCTACAATAACGTCCGAAATATGCGAAGCAATCCTGAAATTGGAAAGCGTATCCACTATAAGGGACTTGTTTTCCTCAATTTCGCCGATATTAGCGTTGTTGTTTTCGGGATAATCGGCGAGAAGTTCCAAGGTGGGTCTTACATACTTCTTCCAGACGTGCTTGGGCTTTTCAGGCTCGACAGCCTTTTCCTGAGCAGGCTGACTTTCTCTCATGACGGGAACAGGCGTCGGTTCGACGGGCATCTCCCTCCTCCTCTCGGGTACGGAAGGCGTTCTGTCTTCGCGCGAGCCGAACGACGAACTGTCGTCAGCGGGGCGCAGTCCGCGAGTTCCAAGGTCGGGAACATCATCGCTAAGATAACTATCATCCTCACCGTCGAAAAGATTTGCTCTGCTTTCGCCGCGCCTCGAGTTAAGCCTCGAAGCGTCGGGCTGTATATCGGATGAAATGTTCTCGTTTGATGCGCTGAACAGGTTTCTGAGATTGTTTGAAGGATTATCCTGTCTGCTTTCAGTTCTTTCAGCGTTCTGCCCGTCTTCTGCGCCATCCTGAACGCGGCGCGCAAACGGCGATATTTCGTCGCCTTCCGAGCGGTCAAACGACCGTCCCGCAGAGATATTCTGCGAAGACAAATTATCTCCGTTTTCGTAATTTTCCGAGCTTCGACGAGAAAAATCGCTCTGCGCGTAATCGGTGCGCGCAGACGATACATTCAAATCATCCGCGGAATTGTCGCCGCCGTCAAAAGATTTGATTTCAACACTGTCGGTTTCGGCAAATTTGTCGTTTTCGTGCAACTCATCCGAAGAATGCTCGTCGCGACGGCTGAAATTATCGAAACTATTGGCAGAACCGTATGTATCGTCATTTTTGTAAACGTTATCCTGCGAAGAAACATCCTCTTCGGCGCGTCTGTCGGAGCCGTAAAAGTCGAGGCTGTCGGCAGGTTTGTCGCCGTAAACGTAAGAAGGCGTAGAATATCCGCGCGAAGAATTTTCAACATCGCTCGAATAACCAGATGTATAAGTCTGGTTCTGTACGGGCTGCGTTTTATTTGCAGGTTTTCCCGAAGAAAAACTGCTAAGATAGTCTTCGTCGTTCTGCACGGGGTGATTAAAGTAGCTGTCGTCATTGAAAATCATGTTTCTGCGATAGCTTTCCGCAGCAAATTCGCCGTTTTCGAAGAGTATTCTTCTGCCAAGGTTCTTGTCCGAAAATTTATCTTCCGCAGGCGCTTCTACCCTCTGTTCGGGCTGCATTATTACTGCCGGCGCAGCTTCGGCGCGGCGGTTATTCACAATTTCATAATCATCGTTGACAGAATACATTTTATCCGGAACGGCATATTCCTCAGTATTTTCCGCAACGGGAACGACTTTTTTAGCCGATTTCGAAGCGCTATCCGTAAGGCTGCGCACAGCGCGGTCGTTCTTGACAACGAGCACGCAAAGATAAATGCAAAGCGCAGACATAATCGCAAAAATAACGTACGCGCCCGCGAAAGTAGTTCCCCTCGCGATCGGATAAACTATGAGTGCGGAAATTACGCCGCCGAAAGAATAGCCTGAGTATCCCAACTCAGCATTTTTATAGCAAAGCGAAAGATATTCGCCGAAATTGCTTAAGGGATAATCGCGGGTGGTTACGGCGTGGAAAAGCAAAAATACCATGAATATCGTAGTGCCGAAAACAACCGCCGTACGCAATCTGACCTTTAAATTCTTTTCAAAGACGAGCCAGAAACCGAGGTACGCAAAAAGAGCGGTTACTAGGTAACTGCCATATCCGAAAGTTCCGTACATGAAGGCGCAGATAGCCGCTCCGAAAGAAGAAAATACCGTATTGTACGTAACGAGTACAAGCAACATCAGCGCACAGAACAAAAGTATTGTCATTCCGAGCGTTTCGCGCGTAAAAATATATGATTGTTTGTTGTTATCGTTCTTTCTTTTCAAAAAAACACTCTCCGCAATCAGATTGCATTTATGCTTATATCATTATAACATCCCGACTAAAAAATTACAACAAAATACAAGCATTTTGCCCCAAATGCGGCATACCAAATTTTAATAAAAAATCGGCGCGCCCGTCATGCGGGTGCGCCGATTAATTCAATGCTTTTATAAAGGCATTATATATTAGAGTTTAGTCTTGCCTTCTTCTGCCTTAATGATGCTGCCTTCGTCGTTCCAGGAATACATTGCTCTGATTTCCTTGCCGACTTCCTCAAGCTGGTGAGAAGCCTCGAGATTTCTCTTTGCGATGAAATGAGCTCTGCCGTTGTTGTTTTCAGCTATCCACTTGGAAGCGAAAGTACCGTCCTGAATTTCTTCGAGAACTTTCTTCATTTCCTTCTTGGTTTCTTCGGTTATAAGGCGCTTGCCCGTCTCGTAATCGCCGAATTCTGCCGTGTCGGAAATGGAATATCTCATCATAGAGAAGCCGCCTTTGTAAATAAGGTCGACGATAAGCTTCATTTCGTGAATGCACTCGAAATATGCGTTTCTGGGGTCGTATCCGGCTTCCACGAGCGTTTCAAAACCAGCCTTCATGAGCGCAGTTACGCCGCCGCAAAGGACTGCCTGTTCGCCGAAGAGGTCGGTTTCGGTTTCGCACTTGAACGTCGTTTCGAGAACGCCCGCTCTAGCGCCGCCTATGCCTGCTGCATAGCCGAGGGCGATGTCGAGCGCCTTACCCGTATAGTCCTGCTCAATGGCAACGAGGCAGGGAACGCCCTTGCCGTCCTGATATTCGGAACGAACGGTATGTCCGGGACCCTTGGGCGCTATCATGAACACGTCTATGTTTGCGGGGGGAACTATCTGCTTGAAGTGAATGTTGAAACCGTGAGCGAATGCAAGCGCAGCGCCGTCCTTTAAGTTGGGTTCGATGCTTTCCTTGTAAACTTTAGCCTGCCTTTCGTCGTTGATGAGAATCATAACGATATCGGCAAGTTTGGTTGCTTCGGCAACGGTATAAACTTTGAAGCCTGCCGCTTCAGCCTTGGGCCAGGATTTGCCGCCCTGGTGAAGACCGATTATTACTTTGACGCCGCTGTCTCTGAGGTTGAGAGCGTGAGCATGTCCCTGGCTGCCGTAACCGATTATAGCTACGGTCTTATTCTTTAATGCATTTAAGTCGCAATCTGACTGATAATAAATTTTTGCCATATCGCAAATTTCCTCCAAAAAACTGTTCGCATATTATTATATAATTTATAAATTTTTTAGTCAAGCGATATTAAAAATTATTAATAAATCAATCAAAAAAATTGCATAAAAGTATTTTTTGTTATATAATTGTCCCAATCATAGACAGTGAGATGAATATTGATGAATAACAGCCTTAATAAATTGACCGTACTGCGCGGTCTTGAAAAAAACGAGCTATTTTTTCAGTTTGCAAATGCCGCGGAAAGCGGGGATAAAAGCAAGCTGTGTTACGAAATTTATAAAGAACACGCCGAAAACAATCTTACGGCATATCTTTGCCATATTATCCTCCTCGACGAAAATGCTTTTTCGATAACCTGCGCAAGGGGCAATGAACCTTCTTCTTATCTGTTCAAAGCATTCAAAGAGGACCTCGGCACAATTTTTTCTGCAGTTAAAAATTTTGATGACGACGAATATTTCTGCGCCGGAAGCCCCTCTTATCCCTTTGATTTGAAAGGCGACGAAGCTATTTCCGCAGAAAGCCTTAAAAAATTTTATAAGACGCACGGCTACGGGCAATTTATCGAATATAAAGCCTTCGGTTACGCCGACGGCGAACTTGTACCCATTGCCAACACGCCTTCAATAACCCTTTCCGACCTGAAAGATTATGAATACGAAAAGAAGGTTATCGGGGACAACATCGTCAACTTTATACACGGACTTCCCTATTCAAATATGCTATTGTGCGGCGACAGAGGCACAGGAAAATCTTCCACCGTCCACGCCATGCTGAACAAGTATTTCGAAGAGGGATTAAGAATTATCGAACTTAACAAGGAAACCCTTCTTTCCGTACCCGAAATAAGAAGAAAAGTCGCCAACAATCCGCTCAAATTCATAGTTTTCATAGACGATTTATCGCTCGGCGAAAGCGACGACAAAATATCTTCGCTCAAAGCAGCGCTCGAAGGTTCGGTTTCGGGCGGCACTGGCAACGTGATGATTGTCGCCACATCTAACTTAAGACATATCGTCAAAGAAAGTTTCTCCGAAAGAGAAAACGCCGTTCACCCTTCGGACAGCAAAGCCGAACAACTTTCGCTTTCGGACAGGTTTGGTCTTACCGTAATGTTCTCAACAACTGACAAGGCGCTGTATCTTTCCATAATAAACCAGCTCGCCGACGACATGAAGATAAAAGCCGACAGAAAAGAGCTTGCTTCGCTCGCTGAAAGGTGGGCGCTGGTCAAAGGCGGTCGTTCGCCGAGGCGTGCGCGCCAGTTTATCGACCTAGTCTACTCCTGCGAAGTGCGCGGCATACCCGTTGAGTTCTGATTTAAGAAATTTTTAACAATATCGTATATATCTCCCGCGCCGAGCACGAGGATTATATCATCCTCCCCGACGTCGGAAAGAAAGTATTCAATGTCCCGTTCGCAATCTGCGTAACGGGCATTTTTAATTTTGTTTGCAAGCGTGAGAGCGCTTCCGTCCGCATCGAAATATTCGCGAGCGGCAAAAGTTTTGTAAATGAGAAGCCTGCGCAAAGTCGAAAGCACTTTTATAAAATCGTCAAGAAGAGTTTTTGTGCGGCTGTAAGTGTGCGGCTGAAAAATTACGTAAGTTTCACCCTTGCAGAACGACGCCGATTTGAGCGTTGCTGAAATTTCTGCGGGATGATGCGCGTAATCCGCAATGACGCGCGCGCCGTGAAATTTTCCTATTTCTTCCGCCCTTCTTCCCACGCCGCAAAAATTTTCCAGACCCGTTTTTATCTCACCGCTGCGTATTCCCGCCATCGAAGCCGCTCCCGCGGCGGCAAGGGCGTTCAGGACATTGTGTCTGCCGCAGACATTTAGCTTTATGTTGCAAAGTTTTCTGCCCCCTTCAACAAAATCGAAAGAGTATTTACCGTCGCCGCAATGCTTTACATGCGCCGCCGAATAATATGCGCTTTCGCCAATACCGAAAGACAGCGTTCCCCTGCCGCAGTCATCGCCGTAAAGACACAGACTGCGCGAAGAAGCAGAAATAAACGTCCTGTACGCCTCAATCAAGTTCTCGCGATTGTCGTAACAATCGAGATGGTCCGCGTCGCTGTTGAGCACAACGCCGATATCGGCACGAAGATATAAAAAATTTTTCTTATACTCGCAAGCCTCGGTAATAAAATAATCGTCGCCGAAAACGGCGCAATTCGAAAACTTATTGTCCGAACCGCCGATATGACATGTAAATTTTTTGCCAGCGGCATAAAAAATATGTGCCAACATGGATGTGCAGGTTGTCTTTCCGTGACAACCCGCGACGGCAACGGTGCACTTGTGTTCAGCGGCTATTTCTGCAAGAAGTTTGCCCCTCGGAATGAGCGTTATTCCCTTTTCGAGCGCTTCGCGAAGCTGTACGTCGTCAGGATTTACAGCGTCGGTATAGACGAGCGCGTCGCAGTCTGCAAGTTTTCCCGACGGATGCCCTATGTCGGTGCAAATGCCGAGAGCGTTCAGTTCTTTTACATACATGCCGCAGGATACGTCGCTGCCAGAAACCTTTTTACCCATATTATGCAGAATTTTTGCGAGAGCGCTCATGCTCACGCCGCCTATACCCAACATATAAAAATTATTATGCGAAGCGAGAAAATTTTCTTTCATACTTCATTTTATTGTTTTTGCCGCCTCGTTAGCA
>ENA-UONV01002171-UONV01002171.1-human-gut-metagenome-genome-assembly--contig:-CS4-NODE-2171-length-14982-cov-4.687010_pt1 | contig 14982 bp, 9 predicted proteins | sample MGYA00242461_ERZ724008 | MGnify/ENA metagenome assembly ERZ724008 | reverse complement strand
GGGCTTCTCAGAACATGCTCGTACTGGGTCTTATTGTAATCGTAGGTCTGGGCCTGCACCTGGTAAACTTCTGGGCAAAAATGCAACTTCCCGAGTTGATGCACAACATGGGTATGCAAACCGATGCTGCCACACTGGCATATGCAGCCAATGGTGTTCATCACATTGAAAACACATTTGGCAATCCGGTATACGTAGTGCTTTACCTCATTTGGCTGGGCGCACTGTGGTTCCACCTGACTCACGGTTTCTGGAGCTCTATGCAGTCTCTGGGCTGGAACAACAAGGTATGGATTAACCGTTGGAAATGTATCTCCAACATCTACTCTACTATCGTCGTTGTATGTTTCGCCTTGGTAGTTGTCGTATTCTTCGCAAAATCATTATGCGGCGCTTGCTAAATTGTAAATTGTAAATAACTAAATTGTAAATTACATTATGACTAAGATAGATTCAAAAATTCCGGAAGGACCAGTAGCAGAGAAATGGACCAACTATAAAGCTCACCAGAAATTAGTGAACCCGGCTAACAAGCGTCGCTTGGATATCATCGTAGTAGGTACAGGTTTGGCAGGTGCTTCTGCTGCCGCTTCACTCGGTGAAATGGGTTTCAGAGTATTCAACTTCTGTATTCAAGACTCTCCCCGCCGTGCACACTCCATCGCTGCACAGGGTGGTATCAACGCTGCAAAGAATTACCAAAACGACGGTGACTCAGTTTACCGTTTGTTCTACGATACAGTAAAGGGCGGTGACTACCGTGCCCGCGAAGCTAACGTTTACCGTTTGGCTGAGGTTTCCAATAGCATTATCGACCAGTGTGTGGCACAAGGTGTTCCTTTCGCCCGCGAATACGGCGGTCTGCTGGATAACCGTTCTTTCGGTGGTGCTCAGGTATCACGTACGTTCTATGCCCGCGGTCAAACCGGACAACAGTTGTTGCTGGGTGCTTATTCAGCATTGAGCCGCCAGGTAAACGTAGGTACTGTAAAACTGTATACCCGCTATGAAATGCAGGACGTTGTTCTTATCGACGGACGTGCCCGCGGTATCATTGCTAAGAACCTCGTTACCGGTAAACTGGAACGTTTCGCTGCACACGCAGTAGTAATCGCTACCGGTGGTTACGGAAACGCATACTTCCTGTCTACCAATGCAATGACTTGTAACTGTACAGCTGCTGTTTCTTGCTACCGTAAGGGTGCTTGGATGGCTAATCCGGCTATGGTACAGATTCACCCCACTTGTATTCCTGTTCACGGCGACAAGCAGTCTAAGTTGACTTTGATGTCAGAGTCTCTGCGTAATGACGGCCGCATCTGGGTTCCGAAGAAGAAAGAAGATGCAGTGAAACTTCAGAAGGGTGAAATCAAGGGAAGCGATATCCCTGAAGAAGACCGTGACTATTACTTGGAACGCCGCTATCCGGCATTCGGAAACTTGGTTCCGCGTGACGTTGCCAGCCGTGCTGCAAAAGAGCGTTGCGATGCAGGTTTCGGTGTGAACAATACAGGCTTGGCAGTATTCCTCGACTTCTCTGAGGCTATCAGCCGTTTGGGTCTTGATATCGTTCTTCAACGTTATGGTAACCTCTTCGATATGTACGAAGAAATCACTGACGTGAATCCGGGCGAACTGGCAAAAGAAATTGCCGGTGTGAAATATTATAATCCGATGATGATTTATCCGGCTATCCACTATACAATGGGTGGTATCTGGGTTGACTACGAACTGATGACTTCTATCAAGGGTCTGTTCGCTATCGGCGAATGTAACTTCTCTGACCACGGTGCAAACCGCCTCGGTGCTTCCGCATTGATGCAGGGTCTGGCTGACGGTTACTATGTATTGCCTTACACTATTCAGAACTATCTGGCCGACCAGATCACAGTTCCCCGCTTCTCTACCGACCTGCCTGAATTTGCAGTAGCAGAGAAAGCAATCCAGGATAAAATCAACTGGATGATGAACATCAAGGGTAAGAAGTCTGTAGACTCTATCCACAAGGAACTGGGCCACGTAATGTGGGAATATGTAGGTATGGGCCGTACAGCAGAAGGTCTGAAGACCGGTATTGCCAAACTGAAAGAAATCCGCAAGGAATTCGAAAAAGACCTCTTCATTCCAGGAGATAAGGAAGGCATGAATGTAGAGTTGGATAAGGCTATCCGCTTGTACGACTTCATTATCATGGGTGAATTGGTTGCATACGATGCTCTAAACCGTAACGAAAGCTGCGGTGGTCACTTCCGTGAAGAATACCAGACTGAGGAAGGCGAAGCAAAACGTGATGATGAAAACTTCTTCTACGTTGCTTGCTGGGAATATCAAGGCTCCGACGAAAAAGCTCCTGAATTGCTGAAAGAACCGCTGGTTTACGAAGCAATCAAGGTACAAACTCGTAACTATAAATCATAATTAGTTAACCAGGGGACGAGTTAACAAGGGAACAAGGCATGAGAAATCATAAAGATTTAATTGTTTGGCAAAAGAGTATGAAACTTGTAAAGGACTTATATCAAATAACTCAAGTATTTCCTAAAGAGGAAATCTACGGCATTACTTCGCAAATGCGCAGAGCTGCTGTTTCTATACCTTCAAATATAGCAGAAGGATATGGAAGAGGGCATGATAAAGAGCTTATTCAGTTTTTATATATATCTTTAGGTTCAGCTTCTGAGTTAGAGACCCAACTCATTATTTGTAATGACATACATTACTTATCTACTCAAAGCTTTGAAGAACTTAACAGCTTAAACAATGAAATCATACGTATGTTGTCATCACTTATTAATAAGCGGAACATTCTCCCTTGTTAACTGAAGCCTTGTCAACTCGTCAACTTAAAAATCAAAGAAAATGGATAAAAATATAAGTTTCACACTGAAAGTATGGCGTCAGAAAGGCCCAAAGGCAAAAGGCGCTTTTGAAACATACCAAATGAAAGATATCCCCGGTGACACTTCATTCCTTGAAATGCTGGATATCTTGAATGAGCAACTGATTTCTGAAGGTAATGAACCGGTTGTATTCGACCATGACTGCCGCGAAGGTATCTGCGGTATGTGTTCGCTCTACATCAACGGACATCCCCACGGTCCTGCAACGGGTGCTACTACCTGCCAGATTTACATGCGCCGTTTCAATGATGGCGACACTATCACTGTTGAACCTTGGCGTTCTGCCGGTTTCCCGGTAATCAAGGACTTGATGGTAGACCGCACAGCTTATGACAAGATCATGCAAGCAGGTGGTTATGTAAGTGTGCGTACAGGTTCTCCTCAGGATGCCAACGCTATCCTGATTCCGAAGCAGATTGCTGACGAAGCTATGGATGCTGCTGCTTGTATCGGTTGCGGTGCTTGTGTAGCTGCATGTAAGAATGGTTCTGCTATGTTGTTCGTTTCCGCAAAAGTTAGCCAGTTGAACTTGCTGCCGCAAGGTAAACCGGAGGCATTGCGCCGTGCAAAAGCTATGTTGAGCAAGATGGACGAACTCGGATTCGGTAACTGTACCAACACTCGCGCTTGCGAAGCTGAATGTCCGAAGAACATTTCTATCAGCAACATCGCTCGTTTGAACCGCGACTTTATCATCGCAAAACTGAAAGACTAATCAGCCCTTTCTACATTTGATTAATATCACCAGAACTCCTCTGCCGGGAAACCGACAGAGGAGTTTTTATATCATCTAACAATAAATACTTTCAGAGATTTCAAACGATATCCATTAACGATAGGATAACTGTAAAACGGCTCCCCTTTCCTACCTCAGATTGCACCTCTATACGCCCGCACAGCCGTTCAATAATGACTTTACAAATAGAAAGTCCAAGTCCGCTTCCCTGTTCAAACTCATCGGTTTTATAAAAACGGTCAAAGATCATCATAAGTTCCTTCTCATCAATTCCTTTTCCCGTATCCTGCACATAGACACTGACTTTCCGATGCTCCTTATCCACACTACATCCCAATGTCACCGAACCACTACGGGTAAACTTATCCGCATTATTCAGGAAATTGGAAATAACCTGAATAAAACGCATACGATCTATCCTGACGGGCAAGGAAAGACTTTCATCCAGAACAAGATGAAACTGCAACGAGGGTTTGATTAGTGCCTGATAAGCCATATAAATCTCTTTCACAACCGTCGTCATATTCCATTCTTTTATTTCGAGATCCAGATTACCGGAATCCAGACGCGATATTTCCACTACGTCATTGACAAGTTTCAAAAGCAGTTCATTATTACGGTTGATAATCTCAAGCATAGCTTTCTTCTCTTCCGGTTCAATCTCATCGCCACCTTCGCCTACCAATAAATTAGTAAATCCGACAATAGCATTCAGCGGAGTACGGATTTCATGGCTCATATTATTCAGAAAAGATTGCTTCAATTCAGCATTTTCGGCCATCTGCTTAGCCTGAATGAGTTGCTCTTCACGCTCCACCTGTAGCTGAATATCCTGCATAACACCTGCCAGCATTATCCTCCCCTTTGCATCTTTCAGGCTGCGACACCGTAGTTCATACCAGCGATAATTTTCTTCACTGAAAGAGAAGCGTACACGCCGAACATGCATGTCCGTAGATTGATGCAATGTTTCGTACAATGAATTCAGTAGAGATACATCATCAGGATATGCATATTTCAAGAAATCGGTTCGCACAAACGTCCTCTGTTCCATTCCCACCAAACGAGTATAATTCTCATCAAATTCAATATTATCCCCCTGAATATCCCAAAGGGCAACTCGTCCTCCATCCATGGAAAGCGTCAACCGCTTATGAATTTCCTCAAGCATCTCCAGGTTCTTTCGTTCCTCACGCGAACGTCGACGGATGCGCAACCAACTGACCAATACCAGAATAAAAGCAAGGATAAACAATCCAGTCAGAAAATAAAGCTCATTCCGATACCGATCATAAAATGAGTAATTGATAATACGCACATCTTCAGGTACATTTTCCACATCAAAGTCTGCATAGGCTGAAAAGTAAGTCCAATCCAGTACATATTCCTTTTCCATATCCCTGATTTTCGGCATACCGATCTTCTCTTTATTCATCAGGCGAACAGAAAAATCGGCCGCAGTACGTGCAGAAATCTCATCAGTAGCCATATAACCACCCACAATTTTGGCATCCTCCCCAAATCCCTGACGGATACAACTGAAAGAGGGAATATTCAAAGCTTTAGTTATCGGGAGCGACATCTGATCAAATTTATCCAGCAGGAAAACCTCTTTCTCCTGCCCACTCTTTGATTTCTCCATGTCGACAAGCAAAGAGGTTCCTTTGGTATAACGGAAAGGACAAAGGCTTATGGTTATCTCATCTTTACCAACATGACTACCCGCTCTTGCAGGCATCAAATTATAATGTTCGACCATTTCCTGTAATTCCTTATATTCAGGTTCTGCAGAGAAAGCAGACCCACAACCCAATAGCCGCATTTCCTTTCTATCGGCAAACCGGGTTAACAGATCAAACGATTTGCGCCCAAGAGGAGTCAGATCAATGTTATAAATAACATCTATCCCGACCTGTGGCCGTAAAGATTTTATAAAATCGATATTACGTTGAAAGTCCGGTGCATCACGCAACACATAAACTTTCCTGCGCTCATATTCCTTTATAAGTTTTTCATCGGGAAAATGTACATTGCAAGCTACTACAGGGACAGAGGAAAGCAGGCGGTGACGGGTGGTAAATAAGGCAGATGCAGCCTGGTCGCCCACAGTAAGAATCAGTGCCACCGGCTTATCTTTAATAATCTCAAGATACGCCTCCATGTTTTTTATCCCTTCTTCCGGGGCTACTGTGTTGAAATCCAGATAAAAATTATCAAATATCGGCTCTATTACCTGCTTTCTGAACTCCTGCCTCAGAAGCTCTTCAAAATTTCCATAGCAATCATAATAAGGAGAGGAAGAATACATAAGAGAAATTATTCTTTCTATCCGATGGTTGGCAGTATACCATCGTTTAAAATTGACCCCACATAAAAAAGCACATAGCAAGAGAATGAAGGCGAAAGCATATTTTAGTTTGTCGGTTTTCATTGCAAGACTAATATGCTAGCAAAAGTAATATAATCTATAAAAAAGGAGAGGTTTTATTCAAAAAATATTCAATCTTTTTTTTATTTTCTGTAACGTGTGGAAAAGAAGTGGGTTGATAAATAATAATATGGGTACGCGGACGACGCGGATGAAGACGGACGAACGCGGACTTTATAAGGCTGAAAGCCTCTCCTATTATGCAACCATTATCAGGGAACTACACTTTCTGTTTATTCTCAATAAGGTGAGAACTTTTTCTCTCTTTGTTGAGCAATAGCTCTCAATATAGTGAGAAAGTTTTCTCAATTAAGCGAGAAACAGTTCTCACTGTAATAAGCATTCATTAGACATTATGTACATATCATTTCCGCACGTTAGCTAACAAAGACAAAAGCGATATTTTAAATTTTCTTTATCAAAGTATTGTATACAAACGAAAACTCCCTAATTTTGTGACTGCTATAAAAGACTTAAGATGAACGTGCACAAAACCTGGATATTATTGCTATTCTTACTAATCCCGACTATTCTATTCGCTCAAAAAACAAGAACAGTCAAGGGAAAAGTGTGCACGGCGTCAGATACCCAAAAAGGGGAAGAACCCTTACCTTACGCAAGCATTGTTATTTTGGGAGGAAAAGATTCCACTTTCATAAAAGGAGCTGCAAGCGATACGGACGGACACTTCAACCTTCAGTTTACTACTCAGAAAGGAACACAATATTTACTCAAAGCTTCTTATACGGGCATGCAATCTGTCTTCCGAAAACTGGATGGCAATGCTTCAACCATTAATCTGGGCAGCATCCTGCTGGAGGAAGGCATCGAATTGGGAGAAGTGACTGTTAAAGCTCCAATACGCGAAATAGACCAGGTGGGAGATACCACCGTCATCAATGCAGCAGCTTATAAAACACCGGAAGGCTCCTATCTGGAGGCTCTGGTGAAACGTATTCCCGGAATGGAATATGACAGTGAAACCAAAACCCTGAAGTACAATGGACTGCCTATCAATGAAATCAACGTAAACGGTGAAGCCTTCTTTGCGGGCGACAACAAAATGGCACTGGAGAACCTCCCTGTAGAGTTAATCAGCAAGATAAAAGTATACGATAAGAAGAGCAAACTGGAAAAGCTGACAGGCGTCAGTACCGGAAAGGAGAACTATGTACTCGACTTGCAGACCAAAGCAGAATTCAATGGAACCCTTCTTTTATCTGGACAAGCCGGATATGGCAATAACAACAAAAAGGACTTCAACCTGCAAGGTAACTACTTCAAGAATAACGGAAACAACCTCTCCGTCATTGCCAATTCCGGTAATCTCAACATGAGAACCAGCTATAAAGACAACATACAGGAGAACGTTGCATTGAACTTTACCCAAAAGTACAATAAAAAACTGACTCTCAACGGGAATATGTCCTATCACCACAATAACCAAGGCAACGTATCCACATCCTACAATGAACAATACCTGACAAGCGGAAACAAATACCAATACTCTGCCGGCGACAATACGAACGGCAGCCGTAATATGAATGCGACATTGGGCTTAAACTGGCAGGTAGATAGCATGACCTTTGTTAATATCTACGGTAATTTCAATCTCACCCGTAATAATAGTGCCAATAATAACCGCCAGGGTACATTCAATGAAAACCCTCATCTGGATATCCTGGACCCTTTCAGTACCATCAGTGAAGTACCCGATGATCAAAAAATCAATGATATTTCTATGGGGTCGCTGACGAGAGGCAATCAACACCGGTCTTCCTTCCACGCAAATATCATGCGCCGGATCAATAAAAAAGGAACTTCCGTTGGACTGACAGCTCAATACAATGATAGTAAAAATGACAATAACAACTTCTCCGTATCGTCAACGACCTATTATCAACTGAAAAACAGTGCCGGAAATGACTCCATACTCTACCGCAACCAGTATTCATCGAACCTGTCGCCCAACCGTTCACAAGGCATCGGGGTGATGTTCACCCATCCTTTCACCAAGAAACTACGCTCACAGATCTCATATAATTTCAATTATAGCAAGCAGAAAAATGACCGCAATACATACGACCTGTCCGGCTTTATGGAAGAAGCGGAGGTGCAGCCCGGCTATCTGCCCGAAGGATATGAGACGAGTTACATCGACAGTCTGAGTAACCGAAGCCATAGCAGTACCCTGCAACACGGAATCAATCTGTTTCTTAACTACTCCGACACCACCTGGAATGTCAATGCCGGGATGTCCGTAAAACCCGAACGCCGTAGCCTGAACCAAAAAACAGGTTTACATAAAGCAGATACCACCCTTCGCTCTGTCGGTTTCCAGCCTATGTTGTTCGTCTCATGGCAGAAAAAGAAAAACAGGATCATCCTGCACTATTATGGAAATACCTCGCAACCGTCATTATACGATCTGATCGCCCCCACCAACATCAGCGACCCGCTCAACATTACGCGAAGCAATCCCAATCTGAAGCCTACTTACAATCAATCCGTCCGACTGGAAGCACAGAATACGAAGCAAGGCATCTTTGCCACACTGAACTGGAACAACAGAATCAACAGCCAGACCCGCGCAGTGACCTACAACCAGCAGACAGGCGGGCGTGAAACCTATCCGGTCAATATCAACGGTAACTGGAACATGAACGGTGTACTTCGATATCAGAAGCGCATCAAAAGTTTTAGCCTGAATGCCAATGCCGGAGGCTCTTTTGCGCAAGATGTCAGCCTCATCAACGAAAACCAGACCGAACAACCGGAGCGTAGCACCACTCACAACACCGGGATAAACACTGATCTCCGCCTATCCTATCAGCCTAAATGGGGAAACTTCGACCTGAACGGAAGATGGAATTTTCAACATTCTGCCAACTCGCTTCTGGAAACAGATACTTACACCCGTAATTATGCTTTCGGAATAAACGCCTTTGCCGATTTACCCAAAAGTATACAGCTGAGAACCGATGCGAATTATTCTTTCCGAAACGGTACGAACATAAAGAAGGGGGAAGACGACCAATTTGTATGGAACGCAAGTATCACATGGCGTTTCCTAAAAAAGAAGCAAGCCGAAGTATCAGCCAACTGGGTGGATATACTCAGCCAACAAAAGAGTTATTACCGCAGCACTATGGCAGATGGCTTTTACGAGAGCCATACGCAACAGATAGGCAGTTACTTCATCGTCTCTGTGAAATACCGTTTTAACCAGCCTCTCCGCAAAAAGTCTGCGTCTCCTCAGTAGCAACAGATTGCACCGAACGAAGCCCGCGAGGGGAAGAACCAAAATACTTCTTACAGTAGTTAGAGAAATGAGGTAAAGATTCGAAACCATATTTATAGCAGATTTCGGAGATAGTGGCATCCGTATACCGAAGTTCATAAGCTATGCTCTCTCTGCGTTTCTCCATCATCCACTCATAAACAGGTTTATGGAACACAGAGTTGAAAATGCGCCGGAAGGTGGTAGTGGTGTAACCACCTAATTGGGCTAATTCTTCCACAGTCTTCACCTTCATATGATTTTGTAAAACAAAATACTCAAAGCTGGACGTATATCTGGACAGTGAATGCACCAACATAGAGAGATCATAATCAGAATAATATTGTCCCAGAATAAAAGCAAGTTCTTTCCGTTTAAGAGAAAGCAATTCCCGGCAAATCTTCTCTTCTACCAAATAAGCTTTTGAAGCACTCAGAAAGAAATTCAATTCATTAGTAATTTTCAAAGGCGTGAATATGAGGGGAGGAGTTACACTTTTCATTATATATTTATAGCGTTCCTCGCAAAACAATTCCGGCTGATTGAAGCGATAACAAACACATTCCACATCCGTCAGAGCAAGAATCTCATACTTTGAACCGATAGCCTGAAGAATAAACTCACCGGCATGCAGCACAGTACCTGCATACTCCTGACTGTTGACAAGAGCTTCTCCTTCTAACAGAAAAATCATGATATTCTCTTCGCATTTTTGGGCAGGAAGGTGGAAACCTCTTGAATGAGAGGCATAAATGATAGCATTAGCCACAGCCTTAGGGCACTGCTGACACGATATGACCGCACCACATGCAGAGTAAGTTTGCATTGTAGATTGAATGTTTTTTGTTTGTTATTGTGCGGCAAAAATAAGAATATTATGGGAAGAAACAAAAAAAGTCCCCAAAGACTTTACAAAATGTAAAGTCTTTGGGGATAATTCTTCAATTTATTCAATAATGCTACAGCAAGCGCAGTCTCTTATAACGATTTCGAAGAAGCCTTATGAATCTTGAAAGTTGCAAGGTTCCCTTTGTGATCTGTAGGCCAAACACAGGAGGGGGTCAGGAACTTATCTTTGGAATCATTTTCTGTTATTATGCCTCTCACAACTGTTTCGGAAGGTCCTACCAATATGCAATTTTTCAATGAAAGAATCGAGTTCATCGGATAATAATAAATAAAATCAATCCGGTCACGTTCATCGGCTTCGGGTGCCCAAGCTAATTTTTCCAGTTTAGCTTCTTCTGCAAGCTTATTTCCTGCAGGAAATGTGAAGCCGGGATATCGAACAGGATTAGGATATTTTTCACGATAACTATCCTTGAATCCAGCTTTATGAAGCATCATAGAACAATCCCAATGAATGACAGCCCCATTGTGATCCCATAGATTTTTTGTGTCCGCCTGCCAGTCCAAATGGGAAGGCTCGTTGAAATCTCCTCCCATAATAACCGGACGTCCTTGTTTAATATCGGTTTGCACTTCTTCCACGAAAGCACGGATAGACTCATCTCTGAATGACAAACGATTGGCTTTCAGGACCTCGGACTCATCTGTTATGGGATTATCTATCTTTTTCCAGCTCGTGCCACTATATCCACGTGGCATATAACATTCATAATTCCGATAATCTAAATGGCAGGAATAAAAAGAGACTGGTTGCCCTTCGATTGTGGTTGTCATTTTCACCATAGCACGAGCTTCATCTCCCGGTACAATGCAGCATTTAGTCATGCTATCCGGTTTGAATTTACTTAAAATACCAATTGCCAGATCGAAAGTCTCTCCATAATAATGCTTTCCCCTTTTCTTCAATTCCTCTATCACATGTGGTATAAACCGTTTTCCATCTCTGACTTCACATAGGAAAACTACGTCTGCATCCATCTGATCCAGTACATCAATAATTCCTTGATCTCCATTAGGCACTTTAGCACCTCCATGCCACAGGTTTAATTGAAAAACTGTAAATGTACTTTTTGCTTTTGCATTGCAGAGATTAACTGAACAAAACAGGCATAGTAATAACAATAGTAGATTCTTTTTCATTTCGCTAATGCATTCTATAACTTTGATAAATTATAAGTTTATACAAAAGTAGTACATTCTTTGTGCATTCCAAGCTGTTTATGTAGTTTTTGAGATTTCTTATCCGGCTAATTCTTTTATCACTTTATTTAGAAATATGGATGGTACAATTTTTAGTACAGGAGGCGCCTGATACTTAGCTCCTATTTTCAAAGTGAATTATAAAACATTCTTTTTACAAAGAAATTCTATAAATAAAAAACTACGAGAAAACCCCGTAGTTTTTTATTTATAGAATCTTTTGGAGAGTTATTATAAAAGATTATTTAGCGGGAGGAGTAACAGGAGTATCATCATTAGTATTCCACTTACCAACTTCTGTAACAAATTCAACAGTAGCAGCAGTGTTTGATAAAGTCAAAGTATAACGAACCTTTTTCCCAACTTCCCATGCCGCAGTATTCTCTAACGAAATCGTAGTATTAGTAACGGCATCAATCTGCACATTTCCCTTATATACATCATAACTAAGCTTTATCTTAGCAGTCCTAGACATAGTCTGGGGCCTTAACATTAGAGCACCATCTGTTTGATCAAGTGGAACAGCTGTTTCTCCCGTCACAACTGCATCACTTGCAATCGGATAAGAATAGGAACCAGCCGTTCCAGTAGCAGTCCAAGTATTATCTTTAAATGAATAAGTACCAGTATTTGCTACTCCTTCAATTCCAATCGATGTAACCTTATAAGTTAAGGCATCAGCACCTTTTACTGAAAAATTGACTTGAGTTAATGCATGACTAAATATAAACTTAATAGCAGATTCCGTTTTTTCTTGATCTGTCATTTTGGCTACTACAAAATCTTTTTGTGCAGTTGCATCCTTTTGTATAGTATATTGGAGAGTTGGATATTGTCCATCTGCCCCAATCTTATAATCTGCCACACCAGCATCCTGTGCATAGGCGAAAAACTGAACTTTACCAGCATAAGGCCAATAGTAGGTTCCATCAACAGCCCATCCAGAAGAATAATTAACTTTCACGCTATCCATAAAAGCGTCACCTAATTTAGTTTCTGCATTAGTAATAACATCTGACGTATTATATGCATATACAATAAACCCTGTTTTTTGTAACGCTTCATTATCCGTTATAGCAGCTCTTGTTGTCTTACTTACTATCGTCCCAAAGTTAATTTCTGCCTTTTCACCAGCCTTCTCAATCTCTTCATTTTGCGTACAACCTACGATTGCCAACGCAGCAACTGCTGTTAATAAAATCTTCTTCATAATCGTTTGTTTTATAAATTAATATTTTTGTTTATTTACTTTCAATTTACAGGTAATTCCACATCCGTTTCATCATCCCAATCTCCTACATCACCTCCCATACCTCCGCCTCCATCGGGAGGAACTTCCACATCATCCACTTCTATTTCTTCATCAATCGGTATTTCAATATCCGTGGCCGGATCTCCCCCTCCCTCTTCAGGAGGAGTAGGCGGAGGAGATGGAGCAGTTACAGCAGCTGTTATGTCAACCTTTACTTCCTGAACCGTATTATCGACTTTCACAAGTAGTAATTTCATCGTTACCTCGCTGCCCGCACGTGTGCCTGCTGATTCTGACGCAAAAAAAGCAGAAAAACTACCACGTATCACATCATCTCCTTTTCGAGCCTCTACATAAATTGGGGCAACACTTGCTGTACATGAGCCATTACTGATGCAATAAGAACCATTCATCCCGTCTACATTACAGATAATGCTTGCCACATTCTTCAATCCTTTCACCTTTATTTCAAAAGAATAGTTCTTGACCACCAGTTTCGGCTGAAACTCCATCAAAAGCATCTTCTCACTCTTTTCTATTCTCATATCTTTCACACTTACTACATACAAAGGGTCCGGTGACCACACCATCGCTTCACTGGTACTAAGCCCTGTACACGGTCCGGTGTAAGCCTCAATCGTCTCAAACGCCCCATCACCACGAATCAACACACTCTCCGTATTATAATTGTAAATCACCATGTCATAATATCCAGGTGGCACTTTCACCACTCCCCCCTCAACCGAGAGATAGTTCTCCACCTTTCTTCCTTCTTCGCTTTTCGGGTAGAAGATCACCCTCATTCCTTCGGGCAACTGCTCCGTCACCCCCTTCCAGTTAAGCTTGATCTCTACTCCGCTGACAGGATAATCATCCAGTATATCTCTAAATTCACATCCCGCCAAAAGTACCGATAGCCCCAATAGAAGCAAAAGAAACACACAATTTGTACACCGCATAGCTACCGCCTCCTTCCCTGAATGAGCCATACCAAAGAAACCTTGGCTTTCGTAGGCCCTATAAAATGATAGCGTCCGCTACTTGTCCATATCAAATCACTTTCGTAGGTAGTATATTTTCGGTATTCTGTTTCCAGATAGCCAATCCCCAGACTGAATTCAAGAGCCAGGTGCCGGGCCAGTCGATAACTGTAACCATAAGTCAGTCCAGAAGCTGCATAATAGTTTCCCCGATATCCTTTATCCTTATCAAACTGGAAGTCGTACACTCCCCCTTCAGCATATATTCCCAGAAAATGTCCTGTCAACCGTTCGCGATTCTTGCGATTCCCAAGCCAGTAACGTACCTCAGCACCTCCCGAAAGAAGCTGGTAACAGAAACCACGCTTGTTATTCGACCACCAGGGACATTTATATTCCATATTCAAAGACCACCGCTGCCCTACGGGCAATTCCACCTCCACATTCGGAGCCAAAGCTAAATCATAAAGTATATTGTTCTTCAACGCAATCACCGTTCTACGCGGGGTTTCCCTCTTACTTTCTGCCTCAACATACGGAGAAAAAGTCATTAGTTCCATTTTTCCCTCCGGTAAAGCATCTACAGGCAACGCTAATACGGCTATCGGTAAACTGTCTTTCATCTCCCCCATCCGTTCTACTTTCCGGAATTGATGTTCCGACAAATAAGCGTAAGGTTTTCCACCATCCAAATAGTGCAACAGCTTTATCAGCTTTTCAAAGTTCCCGAAGTGTCGCCGGATCAACGCCAGCACTTCTTCTTTATCCGGCACCTGCGGATCATTCATTACCCATTGGTATATTTTGCTCCAGGTTTCTGGCTGTAACATTCGGTCCGTCGGGTTGCAAATATCCTTCTTCGCTGCTAATCTTTCAGCTCGCATCTCTGCTTTTCCTAATATCAAAAAAGAGAGTATTAAGAATATATATAAACCTACGCGAACCTTCATAACTTTGCTTTGTATATGACAAATGTATATTTAAAAAATTGAAAGAAATACGAAGATTACAACTCTTTTCAGGGGGTGGAAGCTTCTGTGAAACGAATGAAACAGATTTGCAACTTTGCAACATAAAAGAGGTCTCATGCTATTTGATAATCATTTAGCCACTATCATCCACTATATTGTCTCAAAAAGACAGTTCGTGTGCGAGAACAGTGAATATCCGTGAAAGAATTATAAAAGGAATATCAAACGGAAGCAAATATTTGGAGGAAACAGGGTGAGCACTTATATTTGCAATGTGATTTTTTTCATAGTATTAGATTTAAGGTTAACAAAGGTTGGAGCAAGGC
>ENA-UONV01002170-UONV01002170.1-human-gut-metagenome-genome-assembly--contig:-CS4-NODE-2170-length-14990-cov-4.008771_pt1 | contig 14990 bp, 10 predicted proteins | sample MGYA00242461_ERZ724008 | MGnify/ENA metagenome assembly ERZ724008 | reverse complement strand
CCTTTAAAGATGAAAACAGTAAAGTTCCTATTTTTAGTCGCATTTGCTTCCTTTTTTGGTCAAGCCGGAGCGCAGCAGCTTGCGGAGGTTCATATTTCTAAAGGAGTACCCTGTGCTGCTTGTCACACCGAAAATCCTCCTGCTAAAAGAGTAAAAACTCCAAAATGCCAAGAGTGTCACGGAGACTACTCTGTACTGGCAGAAAGAACTAAGGACATGAAACCTAACAATGTCCATGCAAATCACTTAGGCGATTTAGAATGCAGAGATTGCCACGGTGTGCATAAAGAGCAGAAAGTAGCTTGTGCTGAGTGCCACCAATTTAAATTTGAAATGCCTGCTAAAAAATAAGAATGTATTTCAGAAGGTGTGTTCTTCTACTCTTTTTCTGGGCTTCACTTATTTCAAGTGAGGCCGTTTGTGCTTCTGAACCGATAATTACGATAGGTATCGTCCATTACGTTAAGCCGGCAAAGAACAGTCCAATTGTCGAGCCTACGCTTCAGGCTATAAGGGAAAAATTAGGCGACAGGTATCAAATCCGTACCATTGATTTTCAAAGAGAGCATCTTGAGAAGGCTGTTAAAGATGGCTCGGTTGATATTTTTCTTTCGAGTGCCGGCTTTTATCGAAGGCTTATTAGAGACGGGGCCAGAGATCTTGCAACGGCAATTTCTCCGATGTACCCCGATCCGAATCATTCAGACGGCGCAGCAATTGTCGTTCTCAATTCCAGGCAGGATTTGCGTAATATTCCCGACCTAAAAGGGAAAAGTTTGGCAGTAACCTCGAAAAATGCCTTCTCCAGTTACCACGTACCTTTAGGTGAGATTGCTGCTCGAGGTTATGACCCTTTTAAATTTTTCAGTTCCATTAAAGATACTCAGGAAGGTGTTGATTCCGCCGAAGCATTAAACGCTCTGAAGAATAGAGAAGTCGATGTAGCTTTTCTAAAGCACTGCACTCTAGAAGATTATTTAACTCTCCATCCTGCAGAAAAAGGACTGTATCGAGTTATAGAGCCGAAGAACTCTGTGGGTGAGTGCGCCCGTTCCACTGATCTTTATCCGACCTGGACACTGGCATCTACAAAAAGCGCATCTCCGGAGGTGTCACGTCTTGTAACTTCAGCAGTTTTGGATATGCCAAAGACCAAAGAAGGTTTTGTTTGGGGTGTCTCAACGGATTTCAGTCAGACAGATGAGCTTCTTAAAACTTTAAAAATCGGGCCGTATGAATATCTTAGAGAGTGGACTGTCAAGCGTTTTGTTCATGAGTATTGGCCTTTCATCATGTTGGCGGCGTTCGGTCTTTTCGGAGTGTTTTTCCATTGGAGAAGAGCCGAACATTTAGTAAAAAAGAGAACTGCTCAATTAAGGAAGTCGATCAGTGAGCGGATTCAGTTAGAAGAAAAAGCTAAAGATGCAAACCACCGGCTGGAGACTTTGCAGAGAATCGGTGTAGTCAATCAATTGTCAGCCATTTTCGCACACGAGATGCGGCAGCCGCTGGGAGCCATTTCTCTTTACCTGGAAGGACTGAGAACAATGATTCTTGAAGGAGGGAGCAAAAAGGAATCCCTTATTCAAGTTATTGATTTAATCGAACAGCAAAACAGTCGGGCCGACGAAATTGTTCAGAAGGTTAGGACATATAGGAAGGGCAAGCCAACACGCGACAAGGAGATTGATCTTAGTCTGATTTTAAAGAAAGCTGCTGATACGATTACCCTCTCGAATGAAGCTGCAGCAACGAAGTTGGTTTGCAGTGTTAAGGAGGGCGTCAAGGTGAAGGGCGACCCACTAGAGATTGAGCTTCTCGTTGTGAATTTGATTAAAAATGCCCTTGAGGCAGTCGAGGGTAAAGAAGCGGGCAAGGTTCAGGTTGACCTAAAAACTGAAGGATCTGTAAATCAGATTATTGTGTCAGATAACGGAGATATTCAGTGTGAGGATGACTTGAAGCGGCTTACCGGCTCTTTTGAGACAACGAAAAAAGACGGACTGGGCATCGGGCTCAGTATCGTACGAGGTATAGCCGAAAGGCATCGAGGCCGCATTGAATTTAAAGTTCGCAATCCACACGGGCTTAGAGTTATCGTAAATATACCAAAAGTGAACGAAAATGAAGAAAAGAATCCAAGATGCTAGCTGTATTCGGATCATTGACGACGACCCAGACCACAACAAGGCAATGGAATTCCTATTGACATGCAAGGGCTGGAGGGTGAAATCTTATTCAAGAGCTACGACCTTTTTAATTGAAGATCCCTTTTCTGTTCCAGGCTGTGTTGTTTTGGATGTTCATATGCCTGACTTAACCGGTCTAGAGCTCCAACAAATCATGAAAGAGCGGGAGATTGTCCTGCCCATCATTTTCCTGACAGGATATGGGGATATCGACATGGCTGTTAACACGATGATTGACGGAGCGACGGATTTTCTTCAAAAGCCGGTTAAGGCTGATCGTTTGCTTTCTTCAGTAGAAAGAGCATGCACGAAATCTGTTTGTGTGTCTCACCCGCTTTTACTTATGACCGAGGATGAGGCCAAGCAAAAACTGCAAAGTTTGACTGCGCGAGAGATTGAAATACTTCGTTTGGTCAACAAAGAGTATCCGAGCCGTGTGATTGGGGAACGCTTGGGTATCAGTGAGCGAACTGTTGAAACTCATAGAACATCAGCATGTAAGAAACTTCAAACCCACAGTACTCAGGAGATTTTGGAAATTTTCGAACTGGCTAGGTGGAATTAATAGGTGGGATGTAAAAAAATTGCGGAAGGTTCACGCGCTATTGAAACAAAACAGGAAAATATTTACATTGGTGAGTAATTAGTTTTCTTAAATAATCATGCCGTAACCAAATCATATTTCGCAAAAACAATGACTCGTAACGCCACGGTTGGTGTTTCGAAGATGTCGCTGTGTTCTTTAAAGGCGAAATATAAATCGATTATTTAATTTGTACGGCGTCAAGATTCACTCGGAACGCGCTTTTCTTTCCTTTCTCGAAAATTCACGTAACCAAGTAGAGGCCTTTTCTTCGAGCTATTTAGAAAGGAGAGCCGGAAATCTTGTTTTTTCTATTCCGGCAGACGGTGCCTCGATCGGATTGAACCAAGTCGTTCCATTTCTACAATCTTTAGAAAGTTGGCATGGATTGGTGTCTAGGCCGGCGACGGTGGCCTCTCAAGACAGCAAATCCATCAGACCAAAAATCGGAGGCAATTACACACGGAACAGTTTGAAGTTTCTTCCTAATCAAACCGATGCCGCTTTCAACACAACGGTTGGCAATGAGGTGACTTTCAAACCTTCTGGGCTTCTTCTGAGCCTTGATTCGAAACATATAATCTCCAAATCATGGCTTCTAAAAGAGACAGTCAATGGCCGGATTCAAAAAGCCAGCTTCGTTCCGGCCGTGAGAGAAAAGAGTTTTTCAGTTGAGGCTCGGCGCGAACTCCACATAGAGACAAGGTACGGCATCTTGACCTTGGCGGACCTAAAAGGACTAAGCCGCGGATCGGAAGCCGGAGATGAACTTTCTTGTCAGTGTGTTTTGACGGCGAGTTTTGAAAAAGGAGATTTCGTCGGCAGACAAAACTTAGTCGCCCAAGTTTACTCGGTCATACAGGGAGCGTTGGTTGAAAAACGGCCGGAGAAATTTTCTAGGTTTTTCTTGAAAGATTGCAGCTATCGTGTTGTTGAACATGCGATGCTCAAGAATCAACGAGCTCAGACTTTCACTCAGGTCGCAGGAGATTGCACCTACGCCAAGACAGTGAGAAGAAATAGTCAAGCCTTGATTCGTGACAGAGTCAGTGTCTTAGTTTGGAAAACGTCGATCGGAAGTTTTGTATTGGCGTTTGATCTCACTACAGATGGCATTAGTGGCGTTTATGTTGATGCGGCAGAAAACTACTCTTTGCAGAAAGAAGTGCTGTTTTTCCGCTGGGTGGACTGCGAAGGAAACTTATTGCCTTAATCGTGTAGTTTTGGTGGTCGGCAAATAAAGTCGATCACTAAATGATCAAAAATGTATTTATTCCCACCAAGCTACAGCTCTTGTAGGAGCTCCATCGGCGTTCCTAATTTTCAGAGGAAAGCAAGAAAAGTTGAATAAACCTCTCCCGCATTGATCTAAATTGGTCAAATTTTCAATGTTGATGATTTGCTTGTTTCTGAAGAGCTTTTTATGACGATACAAGCTTATGTCTGAGATCGGATCAATACCCATGACGTCGAAGCCGATGCCTTTGTAATTTTTGGACAAGATAAATTCAAGAACTTCGTCGTCGATGCATGGGTAGTCGCCAAAATATTCTTCTGATCCCCAAAACTTGTCCCAGCCAGTATTGAATAAGAGAAAGTCCGCCGCCTCAACCTCTTCTCCGGCCCTATTGATCTCTGCCATTGTTATGGACTCTCTAGGTCTCAGATGCCCACAGTCAATGACAATGGCTTGGCCGATGAACTGCGTCAGAGGCAGCAGATCAAGAGTGAGTCCGGTTTCATAAACATGAGCCGGAGGATCGATATGTGTACCTACATGCGAGTAAATACAAATGAGTGTTTCGCGATAACCGTCTTTTTCATAAGAAGCCACGGTTGTTAAGTGCGGTTTTTCGGAACCCGGAAAAACAGGCGTAGTTTTGGCAATAGTGTGGCTCAGGTCAATTATCTTCATAACAGTCACCATATTTACAGAGTTCTTTACTTTTCCCTCATCGGGGTAGCAACTTGATTAGTTAAATTTTTTTTAGAGTGCAACATCAGAACAGACCGCTTTTTCTATAGGTAAGCTATCTTGATAAGCAATGGTCATTTTTTGATAGTTCCTATGTTAACCACAATTCTGTTAGAATCATCGTCTCCCATGGAAAGGTGGCAGAGTGGTCGAATGCGCCGGACTCGAAATCCGGTATACGGTTATACCGTATCGAGGGTTCAAATCCCTCCCTTTCCGCCATTTTTCTACTTAATGCCCCGTTAACACATTTTTTCCTCTCTACGCAGGTTTCGGCATTTCAGAGAAAACTGATAGTATCTTTAGTAGCTTTATTCTTGTTTAGAAATGTTCTTTAAAAGCTTAGCAGTAAGCCGATTAGTGTAATGTTGTAACCATTTTAAGTGAGTTCCCCGCGCAAGCGGGGATGAACCGCATTAGAGTAGTCATGCTCTAATCCCCTTATAGGAGTTCCCCGCGCAAGCGGGGATGAACCGAACCCTCATAGTTTCGCTATGCAATTCGCTACGAGTTCCCCGCGCAAGCGGGGATGAACCGATGTCGTCCATTACTACAACAACGAAACAAACGAGTTCCCCGCGCAAGCGGGGATGAACCGTGGCCGCCGCCCAGTTCAACAAATAATCGGAGGAGTTCCCCGCGCAAGCGGGGATGAACCGTCATAGGCCGATTCATCTCTGTAATAGGTCTTGAGTTCCCCGCGCAAGCGGGGATGAACCGGCTTAGGAGGTTCTTCCTGAGGTTCTGATTCGGAGTTCCCCGCACAAGCGGGGATGAACCGTTGCAGGTTCTATGACTGTTAACCAAGTCAACGAGTTCCCCGCGCAAGCGGGGATGAACCGGAAACGAAATGAGCGAAGGTACAGCAGCCGAAGAGTTCCCCGCGCAAGCGGGGATGAACCGGCGCGGGGAATCAATAAAGCGATAAACAGACTGAGTTCCCCGCGCAAGCGGGGATGAACCGGTTCGGCTTTGTTTAAATGGAGGCACTGCAATGAGTTCCCCGCGCAAGCGGGGATGGTTCGGACTTACACTGCATGAAGGTAATGCTGGAGAGTTCTCCGCTCGAGGAAAATGATTGTCAGAAGCTTAGAAATTGCCTAGCTTTTCCTGTTCTGAAGAGAGGGTAAGGTCTTAGATTTTTTCCTTTTTAATTTGAAGCGATCCAATTGAACTTTTCAAAAGGTAAGGTTTCCTTGTGTACATTTAATTAGCAAGCTAAGTAATTCTACTTTGGTTTTGGTTGGACCGCTTCGTTGTAAAATCTCAAAATAAATTAAATTCAACCCCTTGACAGCGTCCTTTGTATATATTGGGAAGATTGTATTGTTTCCGCGAGGGTTCGAGCCATGGAAATGGACCTAACAACTAGAATTATCGCCATTGTTGTTCTCATTCTTTTCAGCGGTTATTTCTCTATGGCAGAGATTTCGCTAGCCGCATCTCCTAAAGTTAAATTGCATCAAGCATTAGATGCGGGGGATAAACGAGCACAAAAAGTGCTGGATCTTCAAGTTAAACCAGGTCCGTTCTTCTCAGTAATTCAAATTGGCCTAAATGCCATTGCCATCTTGGGAGGTATTATCGGTGAGACGCTTTTTTCTCCGTTCTTTGAGAAGCTGTTCCTTTATTTCTGTTCTCCTGAAATGGCTTCTTCCTTAGGGTTCTTCTGCTCTTTCTTTACGATTACGATGGTTTTCGTGCTGTTTGCAGACTTGATTCCCAAACGTATCGGTTTAAATAAGCCTGTTCCCTTGGCCTTGATGCTCATCGGTTCGATGATGTTTTTAATTTGGCTCTTCAAACCGTTCGTTTGGCTGTTAACAGAGATGAGCAACGGCATCCTTAAACTCATGGGATTGCCGACAAAGAATGAAACCACGATTACCAGCGAGGATATTCTTGCTACTGTCGGTGCCGGAACAGAAGCCGGCCTTTTGGATAGCAGTGAGCAGGAAGCGATCGAAAACGTGATGTCTCTCGAAGATCGTTTAGTTACGAGCGCCATGACTCCTCGAGATTCGGTTACTTATTTCAAAATCAGCGATACCTTTGAGAAGATTCGCCCATTAATCGAAAGCAATCCGCATAGTAAATATCTGGTTTGCGATTCGACAATTGACCGAGTGTTAGGTTACGTTGACTCCAAGAACTTGCTTTGCAAAGCCCTGGAAAATGACAAATTCTCTTTGAAGGAAAAGGGTCTGGTTAAAACCATTCCGATGATTCCGGATTCTCTTTCTTTATCTGAAGCACTCGATACGTTTAAGAAGCAGGGTAGGGACTTTGCCGCGGTTGTCAATGAATATGCTTTAACGGTCGGCATCATTACGTTAGGCGACGTCATGAGTACAGTGATGGGTAGCCTCGTTCAAACAGAGGAGAACTCATACATTGTTCAGCGTGATGACGGTACGTGGCTGTTGGACGGTTCAACTCCGATTGAGGATGTGGAGCGGACCTTTGAAATAGAGAAGATGCCGGAAGAAGAAACCTATGAAACCATTGCCGGCTTCATGATGTATATGCTTCGCAAGATTCCGAAGTTAACGGATAAGGTTGAGTACGCCGGTTATCGCTTCGAAGTGATCGACATGGAAATGAATCGAATCGACCAGATCCTGGTGACGAAACTGCCAATTACCAAGGAAGATCCGGATTAGTTTTAATGGGAAGCGGTTGAGTCGAAAGGTTCAACCGCTTTGCTCTAGAAGTTTGGTTCAAAAATTCCGTAAACCACAATGCCGACAATCAGCGCGGCCAAAATGGCAATGAGCCATGTGAAGAACGTCGTCTTTGGCGGACGTTCAATCTTGTCCAGTTCGGCATTGCATTCGGGACAGTGCGTAGCGATGAGGCGGCCTTCTTTGAATTCAGCTTTAGGCAGGATTGGTTTTCCGCAGTGCGGACATTTCACGCGAAGATCAACGCTGGCACTGCTGCCGGAATCGTGGAGGGCTTGGGAGCGATGAAACAGCCGAATACCAAACGGCTGATCCTCAATCAAATTAAATTCAACAACGTCTTTTAATACGGGTAAGTAGCCCGTTTCCAGCTGGTCGGATACAAAGGTGTAGATGTTGCCGTGTCCGCAGTTGATTTTCCCTGCGTTTCCGTTATCCAATACTTCCGTTACAACGCCCTTTAAAACAGGGGTTTTCGGATCAAGCTCATTTGTCATTTGCAATCAAAATCTCTTCGTTTATTCGAGCAAATTAAACTAAAAAGGAAGTTCAAAACGGACAAATCACTCAAACTGAGAAAAACTGAAGTCTATTACGCAACTTTGAATTACCCATGTTTTCTGCCTAGAAAGGCAAGTCGTAAAACGGATTAATCCGTCTTAACTCGGTTAAACTCATTCTCTCATCAATAAAAAATAACAATACGGCTGATCCCATGGAAATAACATTTGGCGTGTTGATATTTTGTATCGTTGCGTTCTTCGTTGCCGGATTTATTGACTCAATTGCAGGCGGCGCCGGATTTGTGACGGCTCCCTCGCTTCTGCTGATTGGGATGCCGCCGCACATGGCGCTCGGAACAGGAAAGCTAGCGACAAGTATCGGCTCCGTTGTGGCGCTTTGGACTTTTTGGCGAAGCAACCTAATTTTGAAGAAGATCGTTCCTGTCGGCGTGCTCTCCGCCATGGCGGGTGCTTCTTTCGGCGCGTTTTGTGCGCTTCAGATTGACGGCGCAACCATGGGCAAGGTCATTGTGATCATGCTGCCGCTCGGGATTCTGTTTACAGTTCTCACCGGCGGTTTCAAACTTACGGAAGGGGAACTGCCTAAAGATCACTTCTGGCTTCGCGTTGTTCTCATCGGTGTATTAATCGGTTTTTATGAAGGATTTTTTGGTCCGGGCGCCGGAACGTTCTTTTTGATTGCGCTGCATGTGTTTTTAAAGATCGGAATGGTTCAGTCGTCCGGCACTGCCAAGGCTTTTAATATCGCAGCCAACTTTGCTGCGTTTATGACTTTTGCTTCCGGTGCTGCCGTTTGTTATGAAATCGCCATCCCGTGCGCCATTGCCAGCATGCTGGGAAATCGAGTAGGGGCTTATTACGCGATTAAGATCGGCGGTAAATTCGTCCGAAACATTCTCTACATCGTTCTAATTATTTTGATGGTTTCGCTGGTCTACAAATTTTTTATTGCTTCCTAAATTCCAAGTATTAGGCAATAGGTAAAAATACTTCACGCTGCCGCGTCGCGTTTACGGAGCAACCACTAGTGACGAACTACTGATGGTGGGTTAAAGTGGAGAAATATAGTTGAATGACCAGTAAAGCAGGGCACAATCTCGTTGCGGCTCAACCCTTCCTGATAAATTTCCATCGTTAAGAAAAAATGCAGGTTATTGAGAATAAAGAGAATTTCAGCGGAAGTCGTCTTTGCGTTTCTGCGACAGGATCCGCCTTCATGGACGGTTTTGTCCTGACGTCTCAAGGCTTCATTTTCCTTCTTGCCCAAAGCGTCTTTCAGTTTTCTGCACTTGAACTCGGACTTGTAGCAACAGCCTATGTATTGGGAAGCTTTATCGGCTCCATGGGATTTGGCAAAATCGCCGACGTTTACGGAAGGGCGGTTCTTTTCCGAACTGTTCCCTGGTTCGTTGCAGCTTTATCGATTGCCCAATTCGTTAATTTCAGTCCCTTAAGCTGGTTTATTTCAAGATTTTTGTTTGGTTTAGCGATTGGAGGGGATTCTCCGATCGCTCAAGCCATGCTGTCTGAGAACTCTCCCAAATCTCTTCGTGCGAAACGGTTGGTTCTCTTAATGACAGCTTGGTTTATCGGTGCGATAGCCGCGGCTGTTTGTGCCTATATGACGGTTAAAGCCGGTCTGCCCTGGGAGTTTTTTGCTGCGATTCCCTGTGTTATCGGACTGATCTTAGGAGTTGCTCGTTTTAATGCTCCGGAGTCCGTTCAGTGGTTAAAAAGCAAGGGCCGAATCAAGCAAGCGGAAGAGAGCCGTCTTCGTTTAGGTATTGAAGCTGAAGAAGCAAAACATGAAGTAAAGGCGGCTCATCAGGCAGCCTTGTTTAAGCCAATAAACCTAAAAAATCTTGCATACCTTTCTGTTTTTTGGATTTGCCAAGCGATTCCGGTAACGGTTCTTTTGATGTTTGGCCCGGTTCTTATCGGAGCATTAGGAACTTCGAACTTTGACACTGACGTCGGACAACTGGTCCTGACTGACTCATTCTTCCTTATCGGCAGCCTTGCCGCCATAAAAATTGTTCCGCATTTTGCACGCCGGCCCGTCATCTTGTGGACTTTCGGAATTATGGCTGTGTCCTTGGCTCTCTTGTCTCCGGGCCAAGTCCTAACAAATTTCGTTGTTTGTCTGTTGCTCTCGATCTACGCATTGAGCTATGGCGTCCAGAGCGTATTGGATTATGTTTATCCGGCTGAATTGTTTCCTACATCCATTCGGTCCACAGCACTCGGCATTCTCGGAAGTGTCTCCAGGGTCGGTGTTTTTGTCGTAACCCTCGGTTTCCCAATGGCTTTTGAGGGTTTGGGCGTCAGCAGTGTACTCTTGATCGGTGCGGCTATATCCATGTTCGGTTTCGTTATTTCATGGCTTTTTGCCCCGGAACCGTCCCATCATTAATCGGTTCGTTCTAAAAATATAAGGGAAAATACTTAGGATTGTTGCATTAATAAAACAGTCTAAACAGACTGTTTGATCCTATAATTCTCTCAACAGTCTAGTTAGACTGTTTTGATTAACGAACATTTCTCTTCGGTAAACACTATGTTCAAAACATCGATTCTTTTTACTGCATTACTTTCTGCGGCTGCTCTTACTTCTGTTTCTGCTGCTCCTGTTCAGACAGAGGGTACCGGCATCGGTAAACACGGCGATATTAAACTTGCCGTGACTTTTGACAACGGCAAAATCCAGGACATCAAAGTTCTAGAAGACCACGAAAACAAGGTCTTGGCCGCCAAGGTCTTCACAGATCTCAAAGATGCCGTTATCGCCAACAACTCCGTTAAGGTCGACGGTATTGCCGGCGCGACTTTCTCCTCTAAAGGTTTCTTAAACGCCGTCAGTGATGCAGCAAAGAAAGCCGGTGTCAAACTCTCCGACAAGGTCAAGAAAGATAAAAAAGCTGACGCAGCCATGCCTGCCGTTCAGAATTACGACGTAGTGGTTATCGGTGCAGGCGGTGCGGGTTTTGCTGCCGCAGTTGAAGCTAAGAGCAAAGGCGCTAACGTTGTTCTTATTGAAAAAATGCCGACCGTCGGCGGAAACTCTCTGATTTCCGGCGCTGAAATGAACGTTCCGAATTCTTGGGTTCAGAACAAACTCAATATTAAGGACGACACTCCTGCCAGAATGGCTGCCGATACGCTTAAGGGCGGCGACTTCCAGGGCGACCCTGAAATCGTCGGCGTTATGACAACGAACGCTCTTCCGACAGCTGAGTGGCTGAGAGACACGGTCGGTGTCAATTTTGAAAAAGACAACGTTTTCCAATTCGGCGGTCACTCCAGAAAAAGAGCCCTGATTCCGGAAGGCCATACCGGTACAGAAGTCATTACCAAGTTCTCCGCTCTTGCCGACAAGATGGGCATTCCGGTTATTACTAACATGAAGGCCGAAGAATTGGTCAAAGACAAAGACGGCCGCGTCGTTGCCGTGAAAGCTATTTCCGGCGGTAAGGAGTACACCTTCAACGCTAAAGGCGGTGTTGTTTTAGCTACCGGCGGTTTCGGCGCCAATGCTCAGATGGTTAAGAAGTACAACCCTGCTATTGACGAACGCTTTAAGACAACCGACGCCCCCGGAACCACCGGTGAAGCTCTGTACATGGCAGAGAAGGCCGGCGGTCAGCTCGTCAACATGGGCTACATCCAGACCTATCCGATCTGCGACCCGATCTCCGGCGTGATCGAACTGATTGCAGACGCACGTTTTGACGGCGCCATTTTGGTTAACCAGGAAGGCAAGCGTTTCGTTGAAGAACTCGAACGCCGCGACGTCATCTCCAACGCTATCCTGAAGCAGCCCGGTGCTTACTGCTATGTTCTGTGGAACGACAACATCGGTAAGATTTCGAACACCGTGAAGATTCACGACACGGAATATAAGACCTTCACGAAGCAGGGCATTATGCACACGTCCGACACACTGAAGGGTGCAGCAGACTACTTCCACATTCCTTACGCCAACCTCAAGGCCACGGTTGACCGCGTCAGCCAGATGGCTAAAGACGGCGGCAAAGACTTAGACTTCCATAACCGCGGCGGTCTGAAAGATCTGTCTACCGGCAAGTATTACATCATCAAAGCCGTTCCTTCTACACACCACACGATGGGCGGTTTGAAGATCAATACCAAGGCTGAAGTTTTGGATAAAAACGGCAAGCCGATTCCGGGCCTCTTTGCAGCCGGTGAAGTCACAGGTACGACCCACGGTACCAACCGTCTCGGCGGCAATGCTTATACAGACATCATGGTCTTCGGCCGTATCGCTGGCGACGGTGCCGCTGCTGAAGCAAAAGCCCGCTAATTCTCAGCTCTATTAAAAATCTCATATTTTGATCCTCCCGCCAAGCACGGGAGGACCGGGGGCTTTGCGCCCCCAATTTTCTACCCTTGGAAATTCAAAATGAAAACATTAAAGTTAAGTGCGTGTGTAATTGCTATCTTTGCAGCTATGAACGCAAATGCCGTCGAACTCAACGGAAAAAATCTGACTCAGCAAGATGCTTGGGCCATCGCCGAGGGCGCTCCTGTCAGTATTGCCCCTGAAGCAATGAACCGCGTGCAGAAGTCTTACGACCTGGTTTTGGATGCCGCTAAAAACGGTCGAGAAATTTACGGTCTCACCGTCGGTGTCGGTCTCAACAAAGACCATAAAGTCCTTTCTGCCAACGGTGAATTAAGTGACGAAGTTAAAGCAGCCAGCCGCCGTTTCAACTACAGCACCTTGAGAAGTCACAGCGTTGCGGCCGGTCCGATTCTTGATCCGAAACTGGTTCGTTTGGCCATGGCCATTCGTTTGAACACACTGCTGAACGGCGGTTCCGGCGTCCAGCCGAGAGTTGCAGAACTTTATGCTGAATTCTTGAATAAAGGTGTCACACCGGTTATCCCGACAAAGGGCAGCTTAGGGGATGCTGACATTACTTTAGCTTCACACGTCGGTTCCGCCATGATCGGCGAATGGAAAGTTTTAGTGGACGGAAAAGAAGTTCCCGCTGCTGAAGCTTTGAAAGCTAAAAACATCAAACCTCTGATTCCGGAAGGCAAAGATGCTTTAGGCATTTTGTCCAACAGCTCCGTAGCTATGGCGCTTACGATGGATGCAGCTAAGGCCATGGGTCAGATTCTGAAAGTTTCTCCGATTGTCTACGGCATCAGCCTGGAAGGTTTGAACGGCAACGTTGCCCCGTTCCTTTCTCAGACAACAGCTTTCCATCCGTTCCCCGGACTGCAGGAAAAGGCTAAAGAACTGCGTGAAGTGCTCGCCGGTTCTTATCTCTGGAAGAAAGATCCGAGCAGAAGACTGCAGGATCCTCTGAGCTTCCGCACAACGGTTTACACATTGTCTGAAGCACAGAATGCACTTAATGACCTGAACAAAGTGATCGATGTTCAGATCAACTCTTCTGATGATAACCCCGGCGTGATGGTTAATGCCGACAAGGCTGATACTCAGTACGACCAGGTCGCTCAGTATTTCATTAAGACACCGAAAGCCGAAGGCGCCATTATCCCGACGGCTAACTTTGAAGTTCTGCCTGTCGCACTCGCCGTCCAGCGCGCAACCGTTGCTTTAGGTCATGTCGGACACAATGCCGTTCAGAGAACGATGCGTTTGGATGAACCGGCCTTTACCGACTTGTCTCGTTATCTGGCTGCTAAAGACAATTTAGGTCATGCCTTCGGTGCAACAGAAGACACTTTGGTTTCTATCTACGCTGAAAACATCGACTTAGCCAACCCGGTATCTCTGGACAGCTTCCCGGTTGAAGGCAACATCGAAGACTCTGCTTCGAATCTGCCGCGGGCCGCTCAGAGACTGAAACGCGCTACAGACAACACGTTCCTGGTTCTTTCCATGGAACTGCTTCACAACACTCAGGCAGCTGACTTGAGAAAGATGCAGAACAAGAACTTCAAGATGAGTCCTGCGACAGAAAAACTTTACAAGGCTTATCGAGTCAACAGCCCGTTCGTTGATCAGGACCGTATCTACACGATCGACCTCCAGAACGGAGACGAACTCCTGAAGAACTATCAGCCCTAATCATTAGAAGACAATTGAGCTGAGTTAATTTGAACGACCGGATCATTCGCCAAAGCGGCAGAATATCCGGTCGTTTTTTTTGATTGGCTGAATGCTTCGGAATACAAAAGAGAAAGCTGCGTAAGAGAGCCTGCGGACTCAGGTTTTACACTGATTGGCCGATGATACGGGAGGCTATTTCCTATTCGCGGAAGCTAAAATTAGGTCGAATAAAAGAAGGTGAGATTTATTCTCAAGAAAAAATGACGGAGACAACCTACAGACCCAGAGTAATGAGCGAGCGCGCGTTAAAGACACGCGCAAAAATTATGGATGCGACTCGTGCGTTTATTGTGCGGGAAGGGGTAGGACGTCTCTCAATCGATAAGATCGTTAAAGAATCCGGCACGAGCAAAGGTGCCTTTCTTTATCACTTTAAGAACCGTAAGGCGTTGTTTTGTGCATTGGTAGAAGAGTACGTCGACCATTTAAACGAGCGCATGAATTTTCACATGAGCAAGTACCAAGATGCCGAGGAACCTTTGATCCTCGGATATGCTTCTTGGTATGAAGACTTCGATAAAGATGATGGAGGTTTTGCGGTTCTGGGCGTTGCGCTGTTAGCGCTTCTTCTGCACGAGCCCGACGCGCTGAAACCTTTCCATGACTGGTACGCCAAGGTTTTTAAGATGGTTCAGGATTCTCCGATTAAGACGCCTCAGCTGCTCACTGCCATCATGGCCTTTGAAGGGTTCTTCTTTACGCACAAGATGGGATTTGACTCCTTAGATAAAGAGACGAAAGAAGCGACCTGGAAGTACATCATCGAGCAGGTTGCACCGCAGCCTAAAAGGAAAACGGTCGAGAGTTCTAAAGAAAAAATTTCCGCTTAATCGATCAATATCCGTAATTGGACAGAATCAGAGTCTTGGATTCATCCGCAGATGAGACAAGGCTCATTTCTTATGGACATTTCAGAGGAAGGGAAGCTC